>AF_2010_repII_A1DRAFT_10000043_pt1 | contig 18104 bp, 21 predicted proteins | sample AmaForreplicIIA1_FD_9195 | JGI IMG/M metagenome (IMG submission 9195)
CGCTGGGACAGGCTGTGCGCCCACCCTAGCGAGGTTAGATATCGTCGAAATTGCCTTGAATGTCAACGGGAAAAACCGTTGCAAAACATTGGCGTATCCTTACAATTCTCCACGTTGATAACTGGCCGCCGCTCGCCGACAGCCTTGCTTATCACCAACGGATGAGCGCAGAGGCCCAGGTCAATCCTGCTCCAAACGCCCCGATCATCACCAGCGACCCCTCTTTAATCCGGCCCTCTTGGACCGCTTCATCAAGTGCAATTGGAATCGAAGCCGCTGAAGTGTTTCCATAGCGAGCGAGATTGAGCATCATCTTTTCAATCGGAAGGCCTAGGCGATCCGCCACAGACTTGAGAATTCGCCCATTCGCCTGATGCGGCACGTACAGATCGAGGTCTTTCAAGGAGAGGTTATTCGCCGCCAACGTTTCACGGGCGATGTCTTCCAGTGTGCGCACCGCCACCTTGAACGTCTCGTTTCCTTTCATCCTGATGAACTGCATCCGTTCTGCGACGATCTTCTCGGACGGGGGATTCCTTGAGCCTCCACCTGGTACGATAATCAAGTCACAAAGGGCCCCATCAGACTTCAGATGGGATGAAAGAATGCCTCGATCTCCATCGCTAGCACTCACGACCGCCGCGCCAGCCCCGTCGCCGAACAAGATACAGGTATTGCGGTCGGTCCAATCCGTAATCGCCGACATGACTTCGGAGCCGATCACCAAGACATGACGCAGTCCGGTCTTTACGTAGGCATCCGCCACGGACAGGGCATAGACAAAACCGCAGCAGGCAGCCGAGAGGTCACAGGCTGCCGCACGGGTTGCACCGATTCGATGTTGAATGAGGCAAGCGGTGGCAGGCAGCGGATAGTCTCCCGTACAAGTCGCCAGGAGAATCATGTCCAGCTCAGCGGCACTCACTCCGGCCGCCTTAAGCGCGCCCTCGGCCGCCTTAGCCGCTAGATCGGAACAAGCTTCGCCGGGAGTGACCAGACGACGCTCGCGAATCCCCGTTCGCTCGGTGATCCATTGATCCGACGTAGCCACCATGTGCTCAAGATCGACATTCGTCAGTACCTTGGCAGGGACGTAAGACCCGGTTCCCGTAATGCGCGCCCTCATGCCGTCGGCTCCTCCGCAGCTTGAGCGCGACTCAGACTTTCCTCGATGTCCCGCTGAATCATTTCGTCGATGCGACTTTCTGCTAGGCCTTTCGCGCGACGGATGGCATTCTTGATCGCCTTAGCCGATGATCGCCCGTGACAAATCATCGCAATCCCGTTGACCCCGAGCAGCGGCGCCCCGCCGAATTCTGCGTAATCGATCTTTCGCTTCAAATTCATCAAAGGAACCGCAATGAGCGGATAGGCCAACCGGCCGAAGAACGAGCCTGAGATTTCCTTGAGCAAGAGCTTCTTTATTGTATCGGCCACGCCTTCTGAGATCTTAAGCGCCACATTCCCGATGAATCCGTCGCACACCACCACGTCCGCTTCACCGCTATAGACATCCCGGCCTTCTACGTTGCCGATAAAATTGAACGGGCTCGACTTCAAAAGTCTGAACGCTTCCTTGGTCACTTCATTGCCCTTACTGTCCTCTTCGCCAATGCTCAGAAGTCCAACCCGGGGATTCGGTTTCCCGAAAAGATATTTCCCATATTCGTGACCCATGATGGCGAACTGTTCGAGATGTTTCGCCGAGCAATCCACGTTGGCACCGACATCCAACATGATGGCAGTGCCGCTCAGCGTGGGAAGACTGGTGGCAATGGCCGGGCGCTCAACACCCTTCATGAGTCCCAGGACGAAAAAAGAGGCCACCATGCTGGCCCCGGTGTTGCCCGCACTCACGACGGCTTGGGCATTCCCGCTCTTGACCAATTCGGTGGCGATCCAGATTGAGGAATCTCTTTTTTTCCGCGCGACCGCCGCCGGCGATTCGTGCATTTCCACTACCTGTGGCGCGTGGTGAATCCTGAGACGCGCATCGGTACAGCCAAGACGCCGGCATTCGCTCTGCAACACCGCTTCATCTCCGACGAGTATGACCTCGACGTTGAATTCTTTCGCGGCTTGCAAGGCACCTTCAATGGCAGGAGCTGGCCCATGGTCTCCACCCATTGCATCGAGCGCAATTTTCATGCGGGATTGAGTGTTCACAGAGGTCGTGCAGACAATGATGGTGCGTGGATGACATTCGTGGCCCGGTCAGTTGGGGTGGAAGCTTACAGGAGAAAATTGGGTTGCACAACAAGACGGTGATAACGGGTTCCTGGCGCGGCAAAACGCGCCCCACTGCTTTTCTCATCTCCCTTCTACAGGATGGTCAACAACGTCGTCTTCCCCAACCTCTTCAGGCTTCTTCGACCTGGATCACCGCCTTGCCCTTGTAAGTCCCGCAATTCAGGCAGGTGTAATGCGGCAGTTTCAATTCGTGGCATTGCGGGCATACCGACATGCCCGGCGGTGTCATGCGCAGCTTGGCCGTTCTCCGTTTATCGCGCCTGGCTCGTGAATGTTTATGTTTCGGATTTGGCATGCTTACTCCTTAGGACGGCAGGAACACTCGGCTGGTTAAGAGGCTCCATGGTCGCCGGACTGTCGTTTCGTGCTCCGGACCACTCGGAATGTCGTTGCCGGTGGTTCGGCTGCACAAGGACAGGGCCCCTCGTTCAGATCTTTTCCACACGAGGCACAGAGCCCTGCACAGTCCTCCCTGCACAGCGGCTGCATCGGCGCTGCTAGTATTACATGTTCGCGCACCATCGGCGCCAATTCCACGTGATCGCCCTCGTAATTGTATTGATCGTCGAGGGCGTCCTCTGACTCTGCTTCCGCTTCGGCGGAGACCACGCGTGTTTTTCTCGGATCGACCTGCTTTGGATGCCGCTGGGCCGTCTTGGCTTCCGGCGCATAGGCCGCTCGAATAGAAAACGCGAGCGGATCGTCGTACTCTCTTAAGCACCGCACACACTGCCGAACGATTGTGCCTTCCACAACGCCGGTTACTGTAATCAACCCGTCAGCCCTNGCCAGATCCATCGTCACNGCAAGTGGAGCCTTNATGACGACATCGGNTTCGCTCAANCCCAGTTCTTCTGCGGTCACCTCGCCGGACAGGGAAAGTCCTGCCGCAGCAATATCAGTGATTTTTTGTGTAAGGAGGTCCATCACATCACCTGCCAACAATCCCATCACGAACATGCCTCTTACCGTTCTTCCGCGAAGCTGATCAGAGCAATGTGACGTGCCCGTTTGATGGCCACCGTCAATTCGCGCTGATGGCCCAAGCAATTGCCCGAAATACGGCGTGGCACGATCCGTCCACGCTCCGTCAGAAAGTTCCGCAGCAGACCAACGTCTTTGAAGTCGATGGAGCCTTTATCGAGGCAAAACCGGCAAGGCCGGCGGCGCTGGAAGAATCGTCCGCCTCCCCCGCTGCCTTCCCGACCGCCAGCTTCTCCTCCACGTTCACGATCCATAACGACTCTCCTCAGTTAAGCCTGTTCTTCGGATTCAAAACTCACATCCTCCGGCATCGACGGTTCACGTCCGCCACTGCCCTCGCCGCGCTTCGGCATGAACGTGACCGTCTGTGCGATAACTTCGTGTTTGCTCCGCTTTTGGCCGTCTTCGGTTTCCCAGCGGCGCTGCTGCAACCGACCTTCGATAATTGCGCCGTTTCCCTTGCTCAAATATTGTCCGCAGTGTTCGGCTTGCTTCCCAAACACCACGATATCGACGAAGCAGACTTCTTCCTTCAAATCGTCGCCTTGCTTGAAGCGCCGGCTCGTGGCCAGGCCGAAGCTGGCCACCGGTGTGCCGCTCGGGGTATAGCGCAATTCCGGATTGCGCGTGAGATTCCCCATGAGGATGACCTTGTTAAATCCGGCCACCGACAAACTCCTCTGACGGGGCTTCCATCGGACGCCGTGGCACCAACTCTTTCTCCAAATGGACGGTCAGAAACTTGATAATATTGTCTTCCAACCGATATGCGCGCTCCAGTTCGCCCACAGTATTGTTGGGCGCCTTGAAGTAGAAGTATGCATACGTGCCCTTCCGCTCCCGCCGGACTTCGTAGGCGAGCTTCTTCCGGCCCCAATTTTCAACCTTGATGAACTGCGCGCCGGTCCTGTCGGCAACACCCTTCATCTTCTCGACGAGCGCGTTCGTCTCTTCATCGGAGACAGACGGACGAATAATGAATAGAGACTCGTAGAGCTCCATGCGGCAATCCTCCTGGACAAAGGCCCTCAAGCAAGTTGAGAGCGAGGTGTAGGGCGCCTCTCGGCGCAACGAACGGGCGACAGTATCACGAGCCCCAACAAGCTGTCAACACACAGGCCGTGTACCATGAACTCTCATCTGTCTGTGCAACAATGGTCAGAGGCTACTACACGTTAAAACGGAAGTAGACAACGTCCCCTTCTTTGATCACGTAATCCCGTCCTTCGAGTCGGAACAATCCCTTCTCTTTCAACTTCGTCTCCGATCCGCAGGCGGTCAGGTCATCGTAGTGATAGACCTCGGCGCGGATGAAGCCTCGTTCCATGTCTGAGTGAATCTTGCCGGCCGCCTGTGGAGCCGTGAGCCCTTTCCGCAATGGCCAGGCTCTCGACTCCACCTCGCCTGCCGTGAAGAAGGTAATCAGGTTGAGCAGCATATAGGCTTCGCGTGAGAGGCGGACGAGACCCGATTCCGTTAGGCCCATCTCTCTCAAAAAGTCGGCCCGTTCATTTTCCCGCAACGAGGACAGCTCCGCTTCGAGCTGGCCGCAGATCGTCACCACCCGCGCCCCACGCTTCTCCCCAAACTCCCGCACCGTTTTGACCATAGCTTCATCTGCATTGGCCCCTTCGGAAACATTGGCCACGAACAAAACTGGTTTCGCGGCGAGCAATTGGCATTCATCCAGAATCATCCGCTCGTCCGGCTGGTACGACAGATTGCCCAGCCACTCTCCTTTATCCAGCAGTTCCATCAGCCGCTGCAGAAAGGTCATCTCAAAGGCTGCCTTCTTGTCTCCTGCCCTCACTTTTTTTTCTACCCGCTGTTTCCGGCGATCGAGTGCTTCCAGATCGGCGAGCATGAGTTCGGTTTCGATCGTGCTGATATCGCGAATCGGGTTGACGCTCCCGCTGACATGGACGACATCGCCACCTTGAAAGCAGCGCACCACATGCATTAGCGCATCGACCTCCCGAATCTGACTCAAAAATTGATTACCTAGCCCTTCCCCCGTACTGGCTCCCTCGACCAGACCAGCAATGTCCCGAACCTCCAATGTGCTCGGCGTCTTCTTCTTGGATTTGAAGATCTCGACGAGCTTGTCCACCCGCGGGTCTGGCACCTGGGCTATGCCGACATTCGTCTCGACCGTCGAGAACGGATAGTTCGCCACCACCGCCCCAGCGCCGACGAGCGCGTTGAACACCGTCGTCTTCCCGACGTTCGGCAAACCGATCATCCCGCAACAGAGTCCCACGCTCGTTACGTCTCTCCTTCTTCCTCTGTCGGCTTCTCTCTGACATTGAACTGATTCATGGCTGCAGTTGTGCCGCGATGAATCAGCCATTCCAGCGCATCGACCGCCCGTTCGAGACAGGGAGTGATGACCTTGAGCTCGTCCTTCGTGAAGGGTTCCAGCACATACTCGGCGGGATCCTGATGCGGCGCGGGTCTCCCAATGCCAATTTTCAACCGCACAAACTGCGGAGTCTCGAGCGCCTCGATCACGGATTTGATTCCGTTATGGCCGCCGTCACCGCCAGCGTGCTTGATTCGCAGACGTCCCGGCTCCAGATCGAGATCGTCGTGTATGAGAAGGAGGTCGTCAACGGTTAGGTTGAGTTCGCGCAGGAGGCCCTTCAGCGGAGGACCCGTCACATTCATCCAGTCGATAGAACCGGCAAGTTCGACCAGCTCCGAGCCAAGCCGACCGGATCCACGCTTCGCGGTAGCTCTTGTGGCGAGACGGATCGACCACCGAGCCGCGGCTCGCTCGACAACCCACATGCCGACGTTGTGGCGGGTTTGGGCATAGGCAGTCCCGGGGTTGCCCAATCCAACAATGAGGCGCAACGTTACTTCTTCTTCTCGGGTTCCTTCTTCTCAACCTTCGGTGGTGCTGCAGCTGCCGCCGGGGCCTCTTTTTTCTCACCCGGTTTGGCTTCACCACCAGCCGGGGGTGGTGCACCAGGCGCTGCTGCCACTCCTTCTGCTGCTTCCGCAACGGCTTTCCCTTTGAGGGCCACCTCTGGTTCTTTGGCCCCTTCAGGTCCCACAGCTTGACTCGTCAGGAGTGCCTCAAGCTTCGCTTCCGACATCGGTGCCGCGACGCTCACGACCATCTGGTCAGGATCGTCCATGTAGCGCAGGCCGTCCTTCTTCGTGATCTCCTTCAGATGGATACCCTGGCCGATCTTGAGCGCTGAGGCATCCACTTCGATGAAGTCGGGTAACGCTGAGGGCAAACATTCGATGTGCAACTCGCGCATATTATGGTGCAGGATGCCGCCCTCTTTCACACCTTCGGGGGTCCCGCCGATCACGTGCAGTGGCACCTTCACGCGAATTGGTTTGTCCATGGATATTTCGAAGAGGTCCGCGTGGAGCACGTGTCCCTCGACCGGATCGACTTGAAAGTCGCGGAGCAAGGCCGTCCGCTTGGGCTTTGATTTCACTCCGGCAATGTCGAGTGAAATCAACGACGTGCCGCCCGCGTGCGATTTCAGAATCTTCATCAATCCGTCGGGATTGATCGTCAGCAAGAGACACTCTCCATGACCATAGAGCACGGCCGGGACCTTCCCATCCCGCCTGAGTTGCCGCGCCGCCCCTTTCCCAGTTTTCTCTCTCACCGTTACGGCTAAATCGAACTTCATGATACCCCTCCGTCTCCCCTTCGATTCTCGTGACCCGTGCTATTCTCGATCAGGCGAACAATGAACTGACTGACTCATCCTCATGAATCCGCCTTATGGCCTCGCCCAAAAGCGGCGCCACTGATAATTGATGCAGCTTCGGGCAAGCCTTTTCCTTCCCGCGTAACGGGATCGTATCGGTGACGATCACCTGCTTCAGGCAGGATTGCTGCAACCGCTCCAGCGCCGGTCCCGTTAGGACTGCATGGGTGCAGGCGGTCCAGACTTCTCGCGCGCCCTTGTCGGCGCAAGCTTGTGCACCCTGAACAATCGTCCCAGCCGTATCGATCATGTCATCGAGCAAGAGGACAATCTTGCCCTCGACATCGCCGATGATGTTCATAATATGTGTTTGGTTCGGCCCCTCTCGCCGTTTATCGATGATCGCTAAGTTGGCTTGGAGTCGCTTGGCGAAGGCCCTCGCCCGTTCCACACCACCGGCGTCCGGAGACACCACGACAAGGTCGTTGAATTTCTTTTTTGTAATGTAATCTAGCAACACCGGGAGCGCGTAGAGGTGGTCCACGGGCACGTTGAAGAACCCCTGAATCTGTCCCGCGTGGAGATCCATCGTCAGCACACGGTCGGTGCCGGCCGTGCTGATCAGGTCCGCTACCAGCTTCGCGGAAATGGGCACGCGCGGTTGATCTTTGCGATCCTGTCGCGCATAACCGAAGTACGGAATGACCGCGGTAATGCGGTTCGCCGAAGAACGTTTCAGCGCGTCGATGATGATGAGCAGTTCCATGAGCGAGTCATTGACTGGCTGACAGCATGACTGCACGACATAGACATCGGCCCCCCGGACATTTTCTTCGATCTTGACCCGGATCTCTCCGTCGCTGAACGACGATACCGTCGCTTCGCCCAATTTCTGCCCCAGGTAGGCACAAATATCCTGGGCGAGAGCCAGGTTTGCGTTGCCAGAGAAGACCCTCAGTTCCCTGTTCATTGACCCCTCGGAAGGTTCTCAGACACTGGTTCTAAGGTTCGGATTTCGTTCGTGGTTCGTCTCGACGGCGGGCGTCGGGGGGCATGATCTCCAACCCGCCTACCGCGTTCGCTACGCGCTGTTGGGGAAGCCAATCAAAGCAAAAAGTTTATCGGAAACAACGGGAAGTTGTCAACGGATGGAGCCACCGTGCTCCCTTTCATTCAGCGACAAACCACTGGGCCGGAACAGGTTGAGACGAGAGAGACTATCAACCTGTGGTCCCGTGAGAAAAGGCCTGCCGCCCGCCTCGCTCCAGCTTCGTCAGCGAACAGACCGAACACTGTCCCGCCACTTCCTGAAAGCAGCGCGACCTCCGCCCTTTGATTCAGGAGGGTCTGCTTGATCTCGCGGAGCACGCCGTGAGCAGCGAACACGGGTGATTCAAAATCGTTTTCGGCCGCCGCAGAGAGTTCACTCCATGATAGACGTTGCTGTCGATCGATCTCCTGGTGGAGGCGTGCCAGGGGACAAACTCCCCCCCGGCTCGAGGCCAGTTCGTTGTAGGCCCATCTTGTTTCAACGCTGAACCCCGGATTGACGAGAACAACCCATCTGGTGCCCTCGATGGTCAGTGGTCGAACCGTTTCGCCTCGACCCGACACAATCGCGGTAGGCCCGTACAGAAAGAACGGCACATCACTCCCTAACATCTGCCCGATTTCCGCCATCTGGGTCACTGACCATTTGAGTTGCAACAACTGATTCAGTCCGATGATGGTCGCGGCGGCGTCACTGCTTCCCCCGCCGAGACCGGCTCCCAGCGGAATGCGTTTCTGCAGCTCGATGTGGATCCCGACTGATCGCTCCATCTGTTTCAACACCGCGCTTGCCGCGCGATGGACCAGGTTCGTATGGTCGGCCGCCAACCCCGACGCCTCGCATTTGAGCTGAAGGCCGTCGTGGCGAGGACAGAGCTTAATGCGCACTTCGTCCTCCATGGCCACGGTCTGCATGACCGACCAGAGGTTGTGGTAACCATCGGAACGACGATTGAGAATGCGAAGGATGAGATTGACTTTGGCAGGAGCGGGAACGGTGAGTTCCGAGGATGCTGACGAGGCCTTAGTCACGACCTCCTTTAATAGCATATTTCTCCAACCGATAGCGAAACGACCGCGTATTGAGTCTCAACAGGCGGGCAGCCTTCTTTTTGACCCACTTGGAACGTTCAAGCGCCTTCATGAGCAGGTCTTTTTCGATGCCGTTGATCAGCGCCTCAAGGTCCAAACCGTCGTCCGGCAAGTCAGTAGGTAACCCGGGCTGTTGCGGCGTCACGGACCGATGGAGCCAGCCGCGGACATCCGCATCGGTGACCGGCCCCCCGGACGAGAACGCCACGACGCGCTCGATGAGGTTCTCCAATTCTCGCACGTTGCCTCGCCATTCGTGTTCCAAGAGTACATGCATGGCCTCCGGCGACAAGGTAGGGACCGGCTTGCTGCCCTCCTGTGAGAATTTCTCCAGGAAATGTGTGACCAAGAGTGGGATGTCCCCCGTCCGGAGGCGAAGGGGGGGAAGCCGGATCGGAATGACATCCAACCGATAGTACAAATCTTCACGGAATGTCCCCTCGGCAACCGCTTTCTCCAAATCCCGATTAGTGGCTGCGATCACGCGGACATCCACCTTTATATCTTGATTACCGCCGACACGGCGGAACTCCCGTTCCTGAATGACGCGCAACAATTTCACTTGGATCGTTGGCGTCGTGTCGCCGATTTCGTCCAGAAAGATGGTCCCGCCGTTCGCGACTTCGAACAAACCCGCCTTGTTGGAAATGGCTCCAGTGAAGGAGCCTTTTACGTGCCCGAAAAGCTCGCTTTCCAAGAGCGTTTCCGGAACGGCACTACAGTTGACGGCCACAAAGGGCATCGCGCTTCTGGCGCTGTTATAGTGAATCGCCCGCGCAACCAACTCCTTTCCGGTCCCGCTTTCCCCGCAGATCAGGATATTACTCCTCGCATCTGCGACCTTCTTGACCACATCGAACACTTTCTGCATGGCCTCACTCTGGCCCACGATTTTGGCGAACGAAGACTGGCTGGCCATTTCGCGCTTCAGCAACATGTTCTCCGTGGAGAGCCGCCGCTTTTCCAGCGCATTGCGGATGATCAATTGCACTTCGTCGACCTGGAACGGTTTGGTGAGGTAGTCGTAGGCCCCCTGCTTCATTGCCTCAACCGCTGAATCCGACGTGGCAAAGGCCGTAATGACCAACACGACGGTGTCAGGCGACGAGGATTTGACGGCCTTGAGAACATCCATGCCGTCCGCCTTCGGCATACGGAGGTCGGTGATGACCAGGTCGTAGATCTCCTTGTTGACGTGCCCGATCGCTTCATCGCCGTCGGAGGCCTCGGTGACTGTATATCCCGCGCGCTTGAGCATAATGCTCAAGACTTCACGCAAGCTTTTCTCGTCATCGACAACTAAGATTTTTTCCACGGGGTCCTACCCTCATACCACAGTCGCATTTCTTCATTACCTGAGCGCGGAAGACACACGACCAATCGAGAACCGTGATGATCCTGACTCTCTACCTTGATCCAACCTCCGTGCAGATCCACAATTCGATGCACGGCCGCCAGACCTAATCCAGACCCTTGTTTCTTGGTCGTAAAGAACGGAAGAAAGATCTTGCTCAGAAGTTCCTTGGGGATACCCTCCCCCGTATCCTGAAATGCAATCTCGATCACGTCGCACTTTTTCGCCCCCACATCAATCACACGGCAGCCACTTGAAATCGTCAGCTGCCCCCCCTCCGGCATGGCATCAAACGCGTTCATGGACAGGTTCCAGAACACCTGCTTCAACTGATCCTGATCGACACGCGCCGTTAGAGATCCAGGAGTCAGCGACGTCATGATCTTGATGCGGGACCGTGTCCGAGCTTCATGTTGAACGAGAACAAGAGTCTCGGCAAGAATTTTGTGAAGATCGCACTCGACAAGCTCAAGTGCCGGCGGGCGAGCGTATTGCAGAAACTCCGTAATGATAGTATCGAGCCTCGTGGCTTCTCGAATTGCGATGTCCATCAGTCGGTGGTTCGTCTCGTCGCGGGGCGCATCCTTGCGGAGCATCTGCATCGCCCCCGCTAACGCCCCCAACGGGTTCCGAATCTCGTGTGCCATCCCCGCAGACATTTCGCCCAGACTGGCCAGCCATTCCTTCCTACGCATTTCCTCCTCAAGCTCTCGAATCTGCGTCAGATCCTTGAAGACACCCACCAATCCTGTCTGGTGTCCTTGCTCGTGCAAGGGCGCGAGGGTCATCCCAAGGATTAAACGGTTGCCATCCGCGCGCTTGCACTCCACATCAAAACGGACCTTTGTCGGGAGTGCCATCGGCAGCGGTTCGTCGGACTCCTGGTTGGGATGCCAGTTGAAGACCTCCCGCCACGGCCTGCCCCACACTTGGCTCAGCGTATAGCCCGTGGCTTCCTGTGCTGCAGGATTGAAGGACGTGATACCTCCCGAGGCATCTGTCGTAAAGACACCGCTACTGATACTTTGCACGATATTCTCATGAAAGGCTTGCAAGCGGGTCAGTCCCTGTTCCTTCTCGCGCAAAGACTGATCCGCCTGCTGCAGCTGGTCGGCCAACGCACCACTCAGGAAACCGACAACGAGAAAGGCCAATCCATAAGCGCCGAAGGTTTGAAGGGTTTCTGGACCAGTCAAGCGACTTTTGGGAAGCCACCCCCAGGGCTCGAGCAGGCCATAAAGTTGGACATTCGTCACAATTCCAAACAAGATCATGCAGGAACAGGCCGTGAGGACTCCGACGCGACGACGCGGGACAAGGCTCGCGACCGCTACTGTGATCACGTACAGCACGGCGAAGGGGCTTTCGACTCCACCGGTCTTGGCCACTAACATCGTCTCGAGCACGAAGTCGATTCCTACCTGAGACCAAAAGAACGTCCTGATCGCTGACGGAGTCGAGAGCGTTTGGAGTAACAACGCGGAAGGGATAGTAAGAACATAGGTTGCAATGATGAGCGTATAGAACGTTTCGACCCGCTCACCATTCGATGCCTGGAACGCGAGAGAGAGCCCCAACAGTAGAGTGACGACGGCCACCCGGAGCGCCATCAACCATTGCAATCGATTGCGCAAATCTTTCATCGCGCGTGACTCTTGCTCCAAACGGCTGAATTCGCCAGGAGTTGAAACGAACTCTTTTGGGCAGGCAGCAGGTAGCTACTCACCAAAGAGAAAGCAGGTACTTGGGTCGAATTGCAACACGTTCGCGGTTTTCTTGGCAGAAAACCTCAACGTCTCGACGTTACCCAATCGCGGAAGCCATCTGGAAAATCGGGAGATACATCGCAATGACGATGAATCCGATCACAACGCCTAATACCACCATCATCGCAGGTTCAAGCAACGAGGTCAGGGCTGCGACGGCCTGATCGACTTCATCTTCGTAGAAGTCGGCAATTTTGCCCAACATTGTGTCGAGCGCGCCAGTGGACTCCCCGACCGCAATCATGTGCGTCACCATCTTGGGGAACACTTCGCTTTTCGCCAGCGGCTCGGCGATGGTTTTCCCGCCGCTGATACTCACACGCGCATTCACCAACACTTCCTCGATCACCTTGTTGCCGGATGTTTTAGCGCAGATCAACAGGCCCTCCAACAGCGGGACGCCGCTGGAGAGCAACGTACCGAGGGTGCGTGTAAACTTTGCCACCGAGGCCTTCCTGATCAGATCTCCTATGACAGGAATCTTGAGCAAGAGTTTGTCGATATTCATCCGACCGTTAGCCGTCCCGTAATATTTTTTGATACCGAATGCGAGTCCGACAATGGCACCAGCCATGACGTACCAATACGACTGGAACAAGTTGCTGACATTGATGACGAGCTGTGTGGGGCCCGGTAATCCCATCTTCCCACCCGATAACTCGGTGAACATCTTTGCAAAAATTGGGATGACCCAGATCATGAGGATCGAAATCACAATGACCGCGACTCCAATGATGGCAGCCGGATAGACCATGGCGGACTTGATCTGACCCTTCAGCTTCATCGCTTTTTCGATGTGCTTGGCCAACCGTGTCAAAATCGTATCCAGCAACCCACCGACTTCCCCGGCATGCACCATGTTGACGTAGAGGTCATCAAAGACCTTGGGAAATCGACGGAGTGCGTCAGAGAAGGTCGAGCCACCTTCCACTTGAGTTTTGACCTCGCTGACGGTCTCGCGAAGCACTTTGTTTTCAGATTGGGCTGACAGGATTTCCAAACACTGCACCAATGGCAGACCTGCATTGATCATCGTCCCGAACTGCCGCGTGAACACCACCAGATCCTTATCGGTCAATCCTGAGCCGAAGCTGAAATTGAATCCGCCTGCTTTCCCGGATTTTTCTTCCAGGCTCGTGACAACGATGTTCTGTTTGCGCAGTTGATCGACCGCCTCATCGCGAGTCTTGGCGGAGAACTCGCCCTTCTTGACGGCACCGGATCGATTTCGCCCGACGTAAGCAAATGTGGCCATAGAGGTTCTCGTCTTTCGTTTCGGCCAAAGGGCCGGCCGGTTTGGAACTGCGCGGAATACCTCTTGAGCGAGTCTACTGACGACCCGAAAACCTGTCAAACAAATGCACAATCTGCGCGCAGCACAGTCACTCATTGGTCGACTCAACTTGGAGGAATTATGCGCTTTGAGCGTTGGTATGCCGGTAGCCGCGGTAGAGATAATGCAGCCCGGAGAGTAGTGTGAACGCAACCATCCCAGCCAGGAGCGGGTCGATCAGGGAGAGATCAATCTGTCGAGAACTTAAGTAAATGACGAGGAGAACGTAAGTTAATTGAAGAAAGGTCGTGCCTTTTCCCAGGAATGTCGGCGTGATGTCGACAGGTGTCTCGGTAAATTGAGCCACGGCTGTCCCCAATAAAAGCATCAAATCACGGCTCACCACCACGATGGTCACCCATGATGGGATGAGGTGGATCACGGAGAGCGCGAGAAATCCTGAGGTCAACAACAATTTGTCGGCGAGTGGATCAAGGAACGAACCCAGGCGTGTCCGCTGATTTGTCACCCGGGCAATGGTGCCGTCGAGGGCATCTGTCACTCCGGCAAGCAGGAGAACGAGGAGCGCTCGGTCAAATTGTTCATACACCAACAGCCCGATATAAACGGGGATCAGCAGAATGCGGAGAATGGTCAAACTGTTGGGGATATTCATGCTCGTCCGACGAAAGTCGGCCAATCCAAGAGGCGAGCTGGATAATAGAGAGGGGTCGGAACCTTGTCAACGTGTTGCACTCGAGCCGGACACACCCCTATAATCGGGCCGTCAGACTCGAGCTACGTAATGTCGAGGGAGGTGACGATGACTTCGCTTCCGCTGATGTTGAAAAAAGAAGGCCTCGTTGAGAAGCATCAACTCGAGGGAGTCGATCCGAGCGAACGCTACTTCAACCGCGCTATTCTCGTCAATCGTACGCCCTCCGGCTACTCCGCTAAAGTCATGTACGAGGCCTTGACCGTCGAGGGGCATGCTCATCCCACAATCCATGCGGCAGTCAAGGAAGTGGTGGAGAAGCTCCAGGGATTAGGATTCAGCCGCATGCGGTCCCGCACCAACTTTAAGGGGACAAAGTATCTCGCCGAAAAAGAGACCTGGGTCGAGTACCAGGATCGCTCCTAGCCGTGTTCTACCTCCCAGTGACATACTCCCGATAGACCAGATCGTGAATCAGCGGGCGGAACTCGCGAATTTTCTCGTTCTTCCTTGTGGGACAGACTCGGTTCGATAAGAGCACGACTTCTAACTCACAAATCGGATCGATCCATAGGGAGGTCCCTGTATAGCCGAGATGGCCGAACGCCATGGATGACAGACATGACCCGGACGACGACGGCGTTGAGGGCGTATCCCATCCGAGTGCCCAGCTGGAATTTGGGACATGCGATGCCCGCGTGGCGAACTGTCTAACCAGTTGTGCCGCCAAGATGGACGGTCGCTGGTGATAGGCTGCCAGCCAGGCCTCGGACACGGCCAGAACCGCCTCGGCTGTACCAAACAACCCTGCATGACCAGCCACCCCCCCCAGCGCCGCTGCGTTTTCGTCGTGCACTTCGCCGTGTAATTGCCTCTTGCGCCATGGATCGAACTCCGTCGGGGCAATCCGTTTTTGCTCGATCACAAATCTTGAACGGTCAGCCGGCCTTCTGGTCAATAGCGGGCAAAACATTAGCGGTTCAGATCCAAGAGGCCGATAAACCTTCTCACTGGCAAACTGATCGAGAGTCATGTGACTGATTCGCTCAACTATGAATCCTAATAATATGAATCCTAGGTCACTGTAGAGACTTTTCTCTCCGTTGTCATAAATAAGCGCCTCGTCACGAATCAATTGCACAACTCTCTGTTTGGTCCGTTCAGCATGATCGGGCGAGACGGCTACAGCACCCTCTTGGTCCAGCTTTTCATAAATTGGCCGCCACCCCGGCAATCCGGAACTGTGGCTTAACAGATCTCGTATCCTCGCCTTCCCGATCGTCGACCCCTTTAATTCCGTCAGAACATGGCACAGCTGATCGTGTAGCCCGAGCCGTGCCTCCTGGACCAGAAGAAGAATCGACGTTGTCGTGGACAAGGGTTTGGTGAGCGAGGCGAGATCATAGACAGTCGACACTTGGACCGGAACTTCGGATTCGCCGGACGCCATGCGTCCCGCCGCAACAAGGCATCGCAACTCTCCACGAAGACGCACCGCCAACACAGCGCCGGGAAAAACTCCGTCCTCCACGGCCGATTGCAACGCCGCCTCGATGACGCGATTGCTCTTCATCTGAATAGGGAAGTATGACTCGCTAGTGGCGCGAGCCCTCTAGCCCGGGAGACGGATACGGTCACCTCTCCGTCGGAGGGAAGTCGGACAGGTTAGTATGGTGGTCACAACGCCGGCCTGGATTCTCCTGCGAGTTTGTCCTCCGAAGCCGTGGCCGCGTCTTGATATGCTTCATGTTCTTCGACTTCTAACATTCGCTCGAAGGTGCGAAGGGTGGCCCGCAGGCGCTCGACCATCAGCAACCGTTGTTTCTGAAGGACGGTGAGATCACGCTGGGTGTCGGTCAACTCGACCCTGGCTTGGCGGAGGAGCTCTCCCGCTTTCAGCTCCGCTTCCTTCATGACCAAATCCGCTTCACGCTGCGCGGTGCGCTTCACATCTTCCGCAAGCGACTGCGCCGAGACCAGAGTGTTGGAGAGTGTGGTTTCCGTCCGTTTCAGTTCGGCCACTTGCTGCTCGAGAAATACAATCTTTTCTCGCGAGATGGCATTATCTCGATTTAACGACTCAACCGTTTGCGCCAGCTCTTCGAGAAATCGATTGACCTCTTCCTTGTCATAACCGCGAAAGCTGGATTTGAACACCATCTGTTGAATATCGAGCGGTGTGATCCTCATAACATCCCCCTTGATCAGTTCAGTTCAGGCGTACCGCCAAATCTTTGAGCGTTTGGACGACCGCGATCTGGAGAAATACGATCGCTAAGATCGCGATGATCGGCGACAGATCGATGCCCATCCGCCAACCCAGCCATCGACGAATAGGCGAGAGCACCGGCTCCGTGACACGTTCGAGAAATTGCACGATCGGATTCCATGGATCCGGATTAACCCATGAAATCAATGCTCGTGCAATAATGATCCACATATATAACCACAGTATATAGTCGACAATCGTCGCGGTCGCTAACAACACATTGCCGAACACAAACATTAGCGTCCCAACTCTTGCGACCGCTTCGTAGCCGCTTCGACCGCCGCCATTAATGTTGCACGCAATCTGCCCGACTCCAATTGGTGAAGCCCGGCGATGGTGGTTCCCCCGGGAGACGCCACTCGATCCTTCAACTTCGCAGGATGTTCTCCCGATTCAAGCACCAAGCGGGCCGCACCCAAAACGGTTTGTGCCGCCAACAGTTCTGCCGTTGCGCGGGGCAGTCCCATCTTGACACCGCCATCGGCGAGCGCTTCGATCGCCTGAAAGACATAGGCCGGGCCACTGCCGCTCAAACCCGTCACAGCATCTATCAATCGCTCCTCGATCAATACCACTCGCCCCACAGACTCGAAAATCTCCCGTGCGAGGCGCCTCTCGTCCTCCGTGACCCCGAGTCCTTCGGCAAGCGCGGTCATGCCTTCATGAACCATGGCGGGTGTATTCGGCATCGCACGAATGACCTTGGTCAAAGGAGTCGTCTGCTCCACAATCGAACGGATCGTTGCTCCCGCCACAATCGAGATGACCAACAACTTGCTTAGAACCGTATGCGTTTCCTTCAGAACGTCGGGTAGGGTCTGCGGTTTCACCGCCAGCAGCGCGATATCGGCCCAGGCAATCGCCTCCTGGTTGTCTGCACCAACCCGAATTGCGAAGTGACTCTTCAATCGATCACGCCGGTCGGCCAATGGATCGGTCGCCCAAATCAACTCTGGCGCACAGACCTGCCGTGCAACGAGCCCGCCAATGAGCCCCTCTGCCATCTGACCGCCGCCGATAAATGCGATTTTCTGATTTATCATCTCTCTAGTGGGGCCTAGCTCCAAAAATGGCGGCACCGACCCGAACGAGAGTCGCTCCCTCTTCAACTGCGACGACATAATCGTTCGACATACCCATCGACAGTTCATCCATTGACAGACCTGGTACGTCCCGACCCAGTTTCCTTGCCAATTCCCGGAGTCGACGAAAGTACGGACGGGCCTGCTCGGCATTCGAGGTTGGGGGAGGAATTGTCATCAAGCCATTTACCAACATATTAGATAACTGACTCAATTCCCCGACAAGCGATCTAAGTTCCTCAGGGCGAAAACCGGCTTTCGTCGCCTCCTCGGCTATATTAACTTCAAGCAGGACCGCTTGCCGATAACCGGCTTCCTTCGCCCGCCGGTGGATTTCCCGTGCCAACTCGAGGGTATCGACTGAATGAATCAGGTCGAACCGGCCGACCACGGACCGCACCTTCCGGCGCTGGAGTCGACCGATGAAATGCCAGCGAACAGGTTCTCCTCGCAAAATTTCAATCTTTGGAAGGGCTTCTTGCAACCGATTCTCGCCGAGGATATTCAATCCAGCGGCAAGACCTTCCCGAATGGCCTCGACTGAGACGGACTTTGTTGCAGCCACCAGCCGGACACTGTCTGGTCGACG
>AF_2010_repII_A1DRAFT_10000044_pt1 | contig 18068 bp, 14 predicted proteins | sample AmaForreplicIIA1_FD_9195 | JGI IMG/M metagenome (IMG submission 9195)
AATGGAGCGACTACTATAACGTTTACTCTGACTAACACCAGCGGCACCAGGGCTAATGCTGCGGCCGTCCTGATCAATAACCTGAACGGCTACGCCGTGGGTGCTCACGTCTTTCTCGTAGGCAATCCCGGGAAAACCGATTTCGCTGCCGGTGTTCCCGATAATAGCGTTCCCGATGGTGGAGCGACCGTGATGTTGCTCGGCATGGCCTTCGGCGCGCTGGGTATGGTGCGGCGTTACCTAATCAGTTGACCGTTAAACGGAGTTTCGCGACACAAGAGTGGCCGTTCCTTTGGAGCGGCCACTTTTATTTAGGCGCAAACGCGGAAGCTCTTCTGGTGGCGGCCACACTCGCATTGGTTCGACGGGGAGGAGTTTGCGAAGTTCATTAATCAGCAACAGCAAACCGCCCGACATGATGACTAGCTCACAACACGTTTACGAAGTCAGACCGCGAAAAGATCGGCGCGGCGCTCGATAGTCAGCGATGTGCTACCACTTGGTCGGCTGTGCTATGGGACTCCGGATCACGTAATCGGCTACGCGATGCACAGCAGCCGTTCACATGATGCTGTGATCCGCGTTTACGATGCGGCTGGCAACGTGATCGAGATGCACGAGCACAAGGGCGATTTCAAAGAGTGGTGAGTGTACTATTGCGCCAGTTCACCACTGGATNAACACGTACAGAGCTAAGAGCAAGCCGATGACTGCAATGAGAATAGCTTTCNGGGAGTTCGTTAGGCNTGAAGACTTCATATTATTTTTCCTTTTCGGTGCACGAACGAGCCCTTCGTTCGTGACTAAACCCTGCGGGAAGAGGGTCAGGTGGAGCCCCTGGGGGGAGACGCCTAACAGACTTAGCGCGAGTGCAACTCTGCCAGCTGTGACAGACAAGCGTCAATGCTACTTTAGTATATTGAACTTTAGTTTAATACGGGCAGGAGAGAGAATGCTCCGTTCAGGATTGATAGTTGTGCCGGGCCATCGCTAACTTCTGCACGGCAATTATTAGATCAAACTCACCGCGAACTCGTGAATCGCCCTTACCAGTTCTAAAACGCCGCCAGTTTTTCATCTGCCACCCAAAACAAGCATCGCTTTTGTCTTTGTTCGAGTGTGGCCGTGAATCGCATTTGGACGATTACCAAGGGATGGGCCGCATAATTCGGATTTGGTAAAGCCGCGGGTCCTTCCGAAGCGCCCAAGCGGGTGCGGGTCATCCCGACTGTCGTCGTTTTCTAGATGGGGTGAAAGCTCGTATGCTCCACAGCAGGACGCTTGGGCCGTTGGGCGCTAGCACTTTACGACAATCGTCCTGAGCATTCTGCTGTGCATCATCCTGTGCACGTCTCGCCGGACTAAAAATCAGCGTTTTCTGTCCTAAACGCTGTGTGGGCGGACTTCGTAAGCGTGGATCCTTCCAATTTTGTGTTGCGAATCTGTTGCGAAATCGCCCAGAATAGCCTTTTTGCTATGGTGCTCGGGGCGGGACTTGAACCCGCAAGCCTTTCGGCATACGCCCCTCAAACGTACGTGTCTGCCAGTTCCACCACCCGAGCGTCGAGAGGGGAATTTTCCGCAGACTGATGCTCCCCGCAAGTAATCGATCATATTCTTACTCATGCTCATGCTCGTAATCGTAATCGAAATCAGGGCGACAGGGGCTAAGGTGTTCGAGCACGAGTATGAGCACGAGTAAGAGTAACGGTGACGACAGCGATTGGATAAAAATCGATCTGCACATTCACACGCTCGATGATCCCAAAGACGCCGTGGATTTTTCGGCGCATCAATTATTGGAACGGGCGCGCTCATTTGGATTTCGTGTCCTCGCGATCACCCTGCACGATGCTGTCTTCGATCGAAAGGAAGTGTTCGCCGACGCGGCGGCAATGGGCATTCTGCTGATTCCCGCGACCGAAGTGCGTTTACTTGGCGCAGACGTAATCATTTTGAATGTGACTGCGGAAGAGGTCGCGGAATTGCAAAATTTTGATGATCTGCGACGACTCCGGACACGCCGAGGGAATTCTATTTTCACTGTCGCGCCGCACCCGTTCTACGTTTTCGGCGGCTCAATCGGATCGCGGCTGTTCGCAGAGATCGATTGTTTTGACGCGATTGAGTTCTGTCATTTTCACATTGGTCCGTTCAACCCGAATCGCCGCGCACAACGAGTTGCCACCCGGTTTGGCAAACCAATGATCGCCACTTCCGATGCGCATCGGCTGAACGCTTTCGGTTGCCACTACACGAGCATGCCACTGCCGCCTGCGCTCACGGTCGAGAACGTTCTTGCGGGATTGCGCAGCGGTCCACTGCGCCTAACAAGTCCTGCTTCGAGCGTGACAGATTTTTTGAGCGCGATCTATTTCGTTTTCTTGGCACATCCGTTTCGTGTGCGACGAAAAATGGCGGCTCGATGAGTCATTCGATCAAGTGCGGATGTGCTTGGTGCTAGCTACTTGGTGGCGAACGCTACGTGTCCGGTCCGGGCTCCAGCGACTTTCCCGACTCAGTTGTGAGGAGCAGCCTTGTCGAGGTCGTAAATTGCGCCCCAATCACCGGACGCGACGAGGAATGCCGTCGCTTCCCACGGGCGGCTGCTTGACTGGTAGTTTGTCTTTTCGTCCTGGCCCCAAAAGATATAGCGCACCCCTAACGTTTTAGCGATGTCACGCCAGTTTGCCGCACCGTTCATCAACGCCGTTAACTGATCGTTGGTCTTGCCGTAATCGAACCCTTCGGTCCACAAATGCCCAGGATAGCCGAGCACAGCTTTGCGGCCTTGCAGCAAAATTGGATGATTAAAGGTCGGCCAGGTGGCGAATCGGGCGTCCATCGGCAAGGGGCGAAGGGCGGTGCCGATGTGATCGAGCCTGGCTCGCTCAATCAATCCAAAGCCCGGGTGTCCGGCAGTCAGGCCGCCAAGCAGCGTCACAAATCCCGAACCGAACAGCAGTAGACATGTTACGGCCCGTTCCGGAAAGACCCAGCGCCCGATGAGATCGCTCCACAGAAAAGGCAGAATAATAAAATAGCCCCACATCATGAGCTTCAGATTGTCCCATTCCCACGGCGCGGTTTGAACAAAATAGCCGAAACCGAAAATCACGACTGCCGCCAATACAAAAGCGATATCCGCTGGTGGCCTATCGCGCCAACGCCACTTGCCCTTCCAAATACGCCAGAAGCACAATCCAACAAGCACCAACACCAATGGCACCCATAAACCGAAGTTGGGCAGCCAAAATTGGAAAAACGGAGCGATCACTCCATTCCATGTCTTTTGCAACAGTAGACCGAAGGACGTAGAAGATCCAAAATCCTTTGGCCCAAGTCGGAAGAAAGGGGCGGCGAACTCAGTCGAATCCTGGGCCCATCCGGGATGCCACTTAAGTACCGACGCTGCTTTGAACTGGTCAGTGGTTACCCACACAAAGAAAGTGGCTGGGATAAAAGCTACCATTAGCAGGGCTGCGGCGTGCCTTCGAATCGGCGCGCCGCGAAAAATCTCGGGCCACATCTTCGGATGCGAAATCAAGCGACCGATGCCACCGAGGCCGTCGTTGCGAACCAGATTGACGATAAATTTGATTTCGGTTGCGCGTTCGAAAAACAATCCGACAACCAGCACGATGGTCAGCGCGATGAAGGTATGCAGGTGAAACAGCGGCATCGAAGCGTAAATCGAAAGTTCGACCCACCAGCGTAAAGGACCCTTTCTATGGCCGTGCGCGTTAACCGCGACGGGCTCACTTTTAACGGCGTCCCCCGACTGCCCAGGATCATCCGCATTCGTCAAGGCTACGACGGGCGAGTCGACCCCATTTACAGGAGATTGTTCAAAGAATTTTTCGCGCCAATGCCAGAGAAGCACCAGGCCTGCGGGGATCGCGTAAAGCCAGCCGCGCTGCGTAACGAGCATCGACAATGCAATGCTTTTCCAGGCAATAGGCTTTTTCGCGATATCTGCTGCCGCGCCCTGATAATCCAAAAACTTGAATGTTTTTACAAACTGGAATCCGGCTATACCGCCGTTGAACAAAAACCCTGCAACAGCGAAGGTGCCGCCCCACCGGTAGAACCCGTAAAAGATCGCTAGCGAAGCGATCAATCCGACCCAGACCAACCCAACTAGCAGATCGATGTGAACCAGCGAAAGCAGCCCGTTGAACAGGTCGATGCCCGCCGGGTATCTTAGTTTGCTGCCCGCGAAGATCGGATTGTCCGGCCAAAGAGGGACGCCGTTGCCAAAACTTTTGATGAGCGTCAGGTGCAGCGAGAGATCGCCCAGATTATTCGGGGACTGTATCTTTAGTTCGCTGCTATCGATGTACAGCAGCCAGACAAACGATCGCATAGCAAAAGCGGCGAAACAGATTGCGACGGCCCAGAACCAGACGTTGCGATAGCGCAGCAAAGCCGATGGAATCGCATTCTTCGTGTCTTCGCTCCTAGAAGATTTTCGTGGCTTTTGTTCTTTTGCCGGCCCACTAGCGGGTTCCGGTTGAACCGCGCCGTCTCGAGTCCCAAGAAGAGCCGCGATTGCGAATGCAGCCCCACACACCAGTGCCAGAGCTGCGCTTACTGTGTTTAATCCTCTTCCGGCAAGTCCCAGGAGAAGTCCGCAGACTACCGACAAATTAACGAATGTGACGCAAGCTGTGACCCACTTCATAGAGCTTTAGTGGGTTCCGGAGAAGATGCGGGTGACGGAGAAGGTGAGGGTTTCGGTGCGCTGCCATCAAAGTCCGGCGCTTTGCCGGGGAACACATCTTTAAACACGCTGGCGCTGAAAAAGATCTTCGATGGATCCTGGTAGTTACGAAGCGTCATCATGTCTGTGTAGTACTTGCCTTTCAATTTTGATTCGACGTCTTTGATTTTGTCTTGCTGGACCATGAGAAAATCGCCATCAAGATTGGCGGGCATATTGCCTCCTTCATAGTAGCCGACACGGTCGAAGTCGCCCAGTACCCACGGAAGCGGATAGATGCTCGATCGAATTAGATGTCCTGTGAGATGATAGTTGCAGGGGTCTCGCTTCGCCATCGTTAGAAGCGGTTTCGTCAATTTCCACATATCGTTGTACGTTTGGACGTACGCGTACGGCTCGTCTGGAGAAGAACACCTGAAATAATTCAACCAGATGCTTGAAGCCAGGGAAATGGACAACAGCACGCCAATTGTCCGTTGCACGAGACGCAAATGTTTTTGACGAACCAACAAGGTCGCCCCGCCGAAGACGTACAGCAGTGGCCAGCCGAAACTGATGACGCACCACGGCGTCTTGTATTTGACGATACTGTACGCGACGAAGCTGCCGACGCCGTAGATCGTCAAGTACCGCAAATTGAGATTCTTAAACTTCTGGCAAAACAGAGATAAAATGAGCCCGACCAGCATTGGGAGTTCGTAACCGAAGAAGTCCGCCCGACCGAATTCCAACGACGGCCCCATTGTCTTTAGCCAATAATCCCAGGCCTTTTCGTGACCGTGACCCGCAGCGCCAGTCTCGGTCCATGCCTTGAACGCCAGATACAGACCTTTAACACCGTCCCAGTTAAAGAAGGTTCCCGAATAGAAGAAGACGATCGCAAATCCGCCCGCGATCACGATCATCGCGAGATCGATCCAGCTCCAGATTTGCTTCGCAGGCTTGGCGTCTGGAACGCGGCTTAGCGCGTTTGAAACTGCCAGAGCTGGGATCGCAAGCAGGGCACATGCGACATGAATGGCGTACGTTTCCTTCGTGAGGATCATGCCGGTTAATCCCACGCCGGCGTACCGCAAGTAGGTCAGCGTGCCGTGCTTCCACAAACCGAGCAAGCCCAGAATGAATATCATCGAGAAGAANTGCAGCCACACTTCGTGAATGGCGTAGCGCCCGTAGAAAACGAACCCGGGCGATACTGCCATGGCCAGTGCAGCAATTCGGCTCACGTTTCGTCCAACCAGCGATTCGAACTTCAACGCAAGCCACACACAGGCGATGCTCACCAGCACGATGGGCAAACGCAGCGCCCAGACGTTGCGTCCAAACAAACTCTGAAACAGCAAAAGAACGTAAAAGTGAAGCGGACCGTGATAATTGGTCGGGTCGTAACGGTAAAACCCGTTCTTCATCACCTGATCGACAAACCACCCGTTGATGCCCTCGTCGAAGTGCGGCGGCTTGATACCCAGGAGCAAGAAGCGCAGGAACGCTGCGAGCGCGAGGATTAACCACGGCACCCAGTCCGTTCCTTCGAAACGAATCTTCCAGCGCTGCAAGTAATCGCTCACTCCGGCTGCGGCGGGAGCAGATTCTACTAGCGCGTTGCGCTCGGCACTGCTAGTACGCGCTGCCATGCGCATCCTTGTCACCGGTGGCTGCGGATTCATCGGGAGCAACTTTATTCGGTATATTTTGCAGCATTACAAGCCTGCATACGTCACTAATGTCGATGTGCTCACTTATGCTGGTAACATAGCTAATCTTGAAGGCGTGGTCGAAGAACATGGCGAGCGTTACGAGTTTTTCAAAGCCGATATTGCCAATGCGGACTTGATGGACGCATTAATGACCGAGCACCAGTTCTATGCGGTCATCAATTTCGCGGCAGAATCGCATGTGGACCGCAGCATCAATGATCCTCTCAATTTCATTCACACAAACGTCATTGGCACCAGCGTGCTATTGGAGTGTGCGCGCCGCCACGGCGTTCAACGATTTATCCAAATCTCAACGGACGAGGTATATGGGTCGCTCGGAACTGCAGGCAGATTTACCGAGGAATCGCCGCTCGATCCCAGTTCGCCATATTCAGCAAGCAAAGCTGGCGCCGACCTTCTGGTGCTCGCGGCGCACAAGACGTACGGCCAGGACGTGCTGGTGACCCGATGCTCGAACAATTACGGTCCCTATCAATTTCCGGAAAAATTAATTCCGCTCATGATCATTAAGGCCCTCCGCGACGAGCCGCTCCCAGTTTATGGCGACGGGATGAACGTGCGCGACTGGATCCATGTCGACGATCATTGCGCCGGCATTGTCGCTGCGCTTTTCGAGGGTAAACCCGAAACCGTCTATAATTTTGGTGGCAACAGCGAGATGGTGAATCTGGACCTTGTTAGAATGATTCTCGATCGACTTGGCAAACCGCACAGCCTGGTTTCATTCGTGCCGGATCGCCTTGGTCATGATCGCCGCTATGCGATCGATTCTTCCTTCGCGCAACGCGAATTGGAGTGGAAGCCGCTCCACAGTTTCAAAGAAGGCCTCGACGAGACCATCCAGTGGTACATCGATAATCCATCCTGGTGGGAACCACTCCTCGAGCGCACCGGTCGGTATTAGCCAACTCTTCATTGATCAAACGACCGACCGCGGATTAGCGCTCTGAACAGATGAAAATCGTAATTCTCGGCACTGGCGGGCGACTAGGAGCGGCGTTGATGCGTGAGTATCGAGAGAGGTACGATCCCGCCGGCTTTAATCATGCCCAGCTTGACTTGGCGAATTTGGATGAAGTGCGCGGAACATTGGGCGGAATGAATTTCGACGTGTTGATTAACGCCGCGGGGTTCACGAATGTCGATGCTTGCGAGACCGCGCGCGATCGCGCATTTCTGATTAACGCGGAAGCGCCGGGTATTCTTGCGGAGATCTGCAACGAAAAAGACGCAAAGCTGATTCACTTCAGCACGGATTATGTTTTCGACGGGGAGAAGCGCTCGCCTTACACCGAGGAGGATCGAGCGAATCCGATTAGCGGTTACGGCGAATCGAAACTGGCGGGTGAAAAAAACGTGCTTGCAGCTGCGGATGGGCATCTTGTCGTGCGGGTATCCTGGGTGTTTGGCCCCGACCGGCCGAGTTTCGTCGACGCCATGATCAAGCGCGCGCAACAGGACGAAAAACTTGGCGCGATATCCGACAAGTTCTCCACGCCGACGTACACACATGATATCGCCGATATGTTGCCGCAATTTTTCGATCGTGGCGTCGCAAGAGGCATTTTGCATTTCGCGAATGCCGGTAAATGCACTTGGCAGGAATATGCGCAATGGGCGCTGGATTGCTGCCGCGATGCCGGTATTCCTCTAAAAGCGCGAACTGTTGGCGCGCTTAAGTTGAGTGACATGACAAACTGGGTCGCGCGCCGCCCTGTTTATTCTGTGCTATCCGCCGCCAAATATGTGGAGCTGACCGGCAGGGCATCTCGGGCTTGGCGAGAGGCAGTTGCTGATTATATTACGCGCTTCTATTCCAAAAAATGAAAACACCAATCCTCGCTTTCACCCTGTCAATGATCATGTGCCTCGGCGCCCGCGCTGAATTAAAATGGGAGCAAACCACGGTCGAGTTGTATCCCGCCCCGAACGACAAACAGGCGGTCGGGCATTTCAAGTACCAGAACACCGGCAAGACGCCAGTTCACTTTAAATCTGTTCACGCTTCCTGTGGTTGCACCACTGCGCAAACGCAGAAGGAAGAAGTGCCGCCTGGAGATAAAGGCGAAATCACAGCCACATTCAATATCGGCGATCGTACCGGTACTCAGGTCAAAACCGTGACGGTGGAGACCGACGAGGCTACAAATCAGAAAACGGTGCTCACGCTCAAGGCGGAAATCCCACAGCAACTTGAGATCACTCCGAATTTCGTCTTTTGGAAGCAGGGAGACAAACCGGACACAAAGACGATTAATGTAAAAGTGGGTAAAGATTTTTCGGTCAAACACATTAAGGTCACGTCTTCCACTCCGGATTTTGAAGCCAAGGTGCAGGAAGCTGGTAAAGGCGAGTTCAAAATCGACGTCAAACCGCAGGACACGAACAAAGTGGTCGCGTCGATGCTGACGATTCAACCCGAGGATTCACAGAAAGTCTTTTACGCCACTGCGCGAATCACCAACGCGCCGCAGGTTCAATAGATCGAGCAAAACTGTAGCCACGGCCATGTGGGTCGTCTCATTGTGAATCACTGCCGAATTCGGACCGGCCATAGGCTGGTGGCTACAATATTCGCGGGGGTGTTCTGATGAAATCTTCGGTGGTCGCGCGGGCTGTTATTCTGGCAGCCTTGGCGTTGCTGCCCGCGGCCGGCGAGGCGATCTATTTCCGCGATAAGATTTCGTGGCGCTCAGCCATAGCGCCATCGGAAATGGTCACGGTCGAACAGGCGCGTGAATTGGGCGACGTTGCGATCTGGGTTGATGCACGGCCGGACGACGAGTTCGCGAGCGATCACGTTCCCGGCGCGATTTCGTTGAACGAAGACCGCTGGAATGAATTGCTGCCGCAATTTCTGGCCGTGTGGGCGCCCGGCAAAAAAGTCGTCGTCTATTGCAGCAGCCTAAGCTGTAACGCCAGCCGGGAGGTTGCCCGGCGCCTCCACAAGGAAGCGCAGCTTTCCGATGTATTCGTTCTCGAAGGCGGTTGGGAAGCGTGGCTCAAGAAGAACAGATGAATCAAACGCCCAACGCCGAACGTCCAACGCTCAACGTCGAATTGTCGGCAGCTGCCACAACATCAAACATCAAACATCAAAGATCATACATCCTCTGGCGCATTCTCGATTTTGTCCTCGCTGGCGTTTTCATCTTCGCTGGGCTCTCGAAGATGTTCGATCTGGATCCTTTGCTTGCTGATTTAATGCATCTTCGATTCGGGGACGCTTTGGTTCATTTTCGGCAATTGTCGGTTGCAAGTCCCGCGGAATTCGCCATTGGCATCGACAATTTCAAACTTGTACCGTGGTCTGTCAGCGTCGCGCTCGCGTTTTATCTTCCGTGGCTGGAAATTTTCTGTGCGCTCGGGCTCATGTTCCGATTGTTGTATCGCGGTGCGTTAACACTGCTGATCATCTTGATTGTGGTATTTACGCTCGCCATCACCGCTGCGAAAGTTCGCGGACTCGATATCACCTGCGGCTGTTTCGGTCACGCCAGCCAACACTGGAGTTTTCCATCTCATCTCGCGACTAATCTCGCCATTCTTGCCGGCTTGGTCGTGCTTTGGCTTAAAGCTGCGGCGAAGGAAAAGCGTGCCGACTAACGCGAACACAAACGCTGCTGAAGCGTCGCGATTAATTTAACACGCCCAACCCGGGGCGGGCTCGCGATAGCAGGTACGGCAACCTCACTCGAGATGAGAACAACCGGACAGTTCGAATTGCCCGCGCTGATTAGGGAGCAACGGAATGTTTTGTTATCGACTTGGCGACAACAAATCAAACACCTGGCTTCGGCTCAGAAACTCGACACGCCAACGCTGTATGATCACATCCCGCAGTTGCTGGATGAATTAGTGGAAACACTGAATTCAAGCTCCGGCCGAAGAATTCCAGAAGCGCTGGCCAAAGGCAGCCCACCAGCTCATGGTTTTGAACGTTTTTGCAGGGCTATGACCTCCAAGAGGTGGTAGCAGAGTACAGTTGTTGAACGTTGCGACGCAAGGTCTTCAGCATCCATTCGGCCTCCTCTCGGGCGTTTCCGTCGCGGAATGGTGTAGGTTTGCACTGCCAACCCGATTGCCCGGTCGAGCTCGTCAACGAAGTGCCGTATCATCTTTGTGCGGAAACCGGGATCAAACTGGAACGCCGGGAGTTCTGGGTTTGGCCATCATAAAAAATTTCGTCGAAGCTCACGGCGGGCACGTAAGCATCGAAAGCAGACAGGGAATGGGAACAAAGTTTCGTTTTACACTTCCTACGAAAACTACATCTGAGCGGGTGGCGATTATCGATAACGGGAAGGAACACCCCGACACTTCCTTGGAGAACAGCAAGATTTCACTCAACGACTGAGTTTCCGTCCAGACCAACTAGCGATGATCAGAAAGCTGAAATCCGGCAAGTATCGGCTGTATTCACGCAAGAAAGATTCGAGGACGCGCAAACGAAAAAATCTAGGCACGTTTAACAGCAAGGCAGCAGCGAAGAAACACGAACGTGCGGTTCAGTATTTCAAGCACCACTAGATTGCTTTAGGAATACTGTAGCAGCCGGCCTGTGGTCGCTTTTTTTGTCGTCTCGCATATTTCCAAAGCCGAACGCCCTTTTGCAGGCTTGATTAACCCAGCCTGCCCGACACTATACTGCGTCGTAATGATTCAGAGTTGGTTCTCTCTTCGATACGCGCTTGGGATCACGGTCTTTATGACGGTGTGCAATGCCACAGTTCTGGGCGAATCTTTGCTCGCGCAACAAGCGCAATCTCCACCACCAGCTACGAGTACGGCGCAGTCACCGACGGCTACACCGGTGAGTCAGTCGCCTCAAGCGAGTCCCGGCCAAACTCCATCGTCTGAATTAGGAAATCTCGAAGCCAAGGTTCGGCCTTCTGTGATTTGGGTGACGGCCTTTGATTCAAAAGGGAATTTGTTACGGACGGAGAGCGGTTTTTTCATTTCGCTAGACGGAAGATTTGCTACAACTGCGCATGCAATTGAAGGCGGCGTTAATGCTGTCGCGAAGACTGCCGACGGCGGAATTTACAATGTGACCGGATTTCTCACCGCTTCGAAGTCGGCGGATTTGGCGGTGCTCAAGGCCGAGATAAAACCCCAAAAGCTTTTAAGGTTTCTCGACCTGAACAAGACCGGTGAGCTTTCAGTGGGAACGCGTGTCGCTGTTGTGGGCAGCGCGCTGGCTGGAAACGAGGGCAACGCTCGCGAAACAACCATCACTACGCAATCGTCCGATCGATTGGAAGTTGCGGGGGCAACTGCCGCGAGTTCGGTTGGGTCGCCAGTCGTAAATGAGAATGGCGACGTCATTGGTATCGTCATATCAGCCGGAGAAAAAACCGTAGCTCGTCCCGTCGCTGCCTTGGACACGGTCTTGTCTCGAGTTACGGCCGAGACTCAGGCGCGCTGGCCGCAAGTTGCCGAAGCTAGTCCGACGCCGCACGCGACGCCGAAGCCGCGATTGGTCTATGCGCCTGCGCCGTCGTTTCCACCGGGGCAGTCTCTACCCGGACAGTCGGGAACGGGCCGTTTTCGATTGACGTTCGATCCACAGGGAAATGTTACGAACATCCAGATGGTCTCGTCCACGGGGAATCCGTACTTCGACCAGTCCGCAATAAAAACACTTCGGCAGTGGAAGTCTGCTCCGAGTCAGGGGTGGCAAGCGACGGTCCCAGTGACGTTTCGAACAAGATGATAAAAGCGCAAACCGCCGGTCTTGGGGTTCGAGTGAAATCAGGTTGGGCGGCGGTTGTGCTCCTGACAGGGAAAGCGCCTTCCCCGCAGCTCTCAGATGTCAATCGGATCGAACTATGCGATCCGCGATTTCCCGAAACGCGACAGCCGTATCACGCGGCTATGGGAAAACTCGAAACAAACTCGACAAAAGTGAATCAGCGCGAGCGTGTCGTTAGAACCATTTCGCAGCAGTCACTTGCAAGACTTCTTAAAGACTATCGGCGAAAAGGATTTCGAATCATTCGCGCCGCCCTTGTGGTGGGAAGCCAAATCAATCCGGCTGCCATTGCGAATCCGCACATTCGGGCGCATGCCTTAGAAGGACGGTTATTTCGGTCGGTGGTGGAGCAAAGTTTGCAGGCCCATGAAATTCGCACCGAAGTTCTCCTCGAACGCGATGCTTACCCGAACGTGGCTGCGCGATTGAAACAGTCCAGCGATGATGTGAAACGCGCGATACAGGATCTCCGGCGATCTGCACCGGCCAATGGGCGACCATGGCGCGCAGAGGAAAAGCTCGCCGCGCTTGCCGGACTATTTGCGCTTAGATAGCTGGTGGATTTGCGGCAAAGGAAGCGGTTCGCCTACAATTTCGTTAGCAACAATGAAAATTCGGGCGGCCACTGACGCTGATCGCGACGCGATTTGGGACATTTTCCATGAGGTCGCTGCAGCTGGGGATACGTACGCGTTGGATCCGAACATCTCGCGCGAGGATGCGCTGGCGTACTGGTTTGCGCTCGGCACGTACACGTACGTAGCGGAACAACCCATCGGAATTGCCGGCACTTATATTTTGCGCCCTAACCAATCGGGTGGCGGGTCGCACGTCGCCAACGCGGGATTCATGGTCTCAGCGAGCGCTCGGGGGCATGGACTTGGTCGAGCAATGGCCGAGCATTGTTTGAGCGAAGCCCGTCGGCTCGGTTTTTGCGCAATGCAGTTCAACTATGTGATTTCCACGAATACCGCTGCGATCCGTCTTTGGCAGGATCTCGGGTTTAAAATCGTTGGCACGTTACCAGATGCCTTCCGCCATCCAGAAAAAGGATATGTCGGCGTTTACGTGATGTACCGTTCCTTGATAGCGTGACGCGTCCGGCGCCCGGCGGTCGCGTTCTACCAGCTAAACAATCATTGCAAAAAGAACGGTTTCCTGCTGAACATAAGCAGTGAATGCAGACCGTGATTCAGGTAATCGCGACAGGAACCGGATCGTTGCGGAACAAAATCATGGGCGATCCGCAACTGGAGAAAAAATTCGGTTTTATTAAAATCTGGCATAAACAACCTGGCCGTCCGCATGGCTGGGCGAAGATACACAGTGCTCGCGATGTTCATGGGGCGATCAACCTGGAGTGGCACGCGCGCAGCAGAACACTGATTTGCCGTGTCGTGACAAGGCTCGGCAATAAGCCGAACTCAATTATTGGCGATTTTGTCGATTATCTGCTGGCGCGGCATCAAAGCCGTATTCTTGCGATTCACATCATGCGGCGATGAGCTTGCGTTCAGCTCGCATCGAGCTTGCAATTCATCGCCGCGCATCATTTCACTTTTGACTCACATATGTGATCAAACATCGAAATGCTACGATCGCAAAGGATCAACCCGAGTAACGGGCTTTAGATTGACATCACTCTACCGTCACGCTCTTGGCGAGGTTGCGTGGTTTATCGACGTCGCGGCCGAGTTCGACAGCGAGATGATAGGCCAGAAGCTGGAGTGGGATGACCGCGAGAATCGGCATCACGTAATCAGGCGCTTCCGGCAGCAGGACGATCTCGTTCGCGATTCCTTTTAGATGCTTCGCGCAATTGCCGCTCGTTACGGCAATGATCGGTCCTTTGCGAGCTTTCACTTGCTCGATGTTGTTCAAGTTTTTTGAAAAAACGGAATCATCCGGCGCGATGAAGATCGAGGGCAGATCAGGGCGGATCAGCGCAATCACGCCGTGCTTAAGCTCCGCACTCGGATGACCTTCGGCAAAGAGGTACGTTATCTCCTTCATCTTGAGCGCGCCTTCGAGAGCAATCGGGAAATTAAACTGTCGCCCGAAGAACAGAAAACCGTTCACGTTCGCGTATCTGCCGGCGATTTCCTTGACCTGATCGTTCAGTTCGAGGACTACGTCGATTTGTTCGGGCAAAGCTTGCAAAGCTTCGATGACGCGCGTCCCTTCAGCGGTCGCAAGATTTCGCATCCGGCCGAAGAGCAATCCGAGAAGAGTGAGAATAGTGACTTGCGACGTAAACGATTTGGTGGCCGCCACCCCAATCTCCGGCCCGGCGTGCATGTAAACGCCGCCGTCGCTTTCACGCGCGATCGTGCTTGCGACGTTGTTGCAAATTCCCAGCGTGCGAAAGCCTTTGCGCCGGCTCTCACGCAACGCGCCGAGCGTGTCTGCAGTTTCGCCGCTCTGGCTGATGGCGAAAACCAACGTCTCAGGCGTCATCGGCGTATTGCGATGGCGAAATTCACTGGCGTAATCCACTTCGGTTGGGATGCTCGCCATTCGCTCGATCAAATATTCACCAACTCTCGCCGCGTGCAGTGCGGTGCCACATCCCGTGAGAACAATCCGCCCGACATCGCGCAACTGCGGCGCTGTCATGTTCAGGCCGCCCAGCTTTGCGGTGCATTCCTCGGCGTTGAGACGACCGCGCATTGCGTCGCGTACGGTGTTTGGTTGCTCAAAGATTTCTTTGAGCATGTAATGGGGGTAATCACCTTTGCCGATATCTTCAGCGGTGAACTCGACTTTGCTGACAGGGTGCTCAGTGATATCGCCTGCAAGCGAACTGATCTCGAATTTATCAGGTCCGACCGCGACGACATCGAAGTCATTCAAATAAACAGCATCGCGCGTGTAAGCCACGATTGCGCTTACATCGCTGGCTAGAAAATTTTCACCGTTGCCGACTCCAAGGACGAGCGGACTACCGCGTCTCGCGCCGATAATGAAATCCGGCACATCTGCGTGAACCAGAGCGATGCCGTAGGTGCCGATTACTTGTCGCAGCGCCGTGCGAACAGCCTCAAACAGGCGGGCCTTCTTTCTAGAGGCGTCCACCGTACTGGCACACGAGTCGTCGTACAGCTTTCCGATCAGATGCGCGAGCACTTCGGTATCAGTGTCGGAGCGAAACTTCGTGTCGCCGCCACGGACGAGTTCATGCTTAAGCGCCTGATAATTTTCGATTACGCCGTTGTGTACCAGCGCAAGTTTCCTGCTCGCGTCGAAATGCGGATGCGCGTTTTCGTCATTCACTTTGCCATGCGTCGCCCACCGTGTGTGGCTAATGCCTAACGAACCTGATACCGGTTGCTTTTTGACCAACGTTGCGAGCGAGGCGATGCGTCCCGCGCATTTGCGCGTGTCGAGCTGTCCTGCATCGACGACAGCGAGTCCTGCTGAATCGTAGCCCCGATATTCGAGGCGGCGCAATCCGTCCAGCAAGATCGGCGTCGCGTGCGCACGCCCGACGTAGCCAACAATTCCACACATGGTTGTGGACTGTAGTTGCGGCCGTTCTCACCCGCAACAATGAGCCTCCACGCATTCTGCGCCTTCAAAAAATTTGCCGCAAAAGCGCAGATGCTGGGTTATTCATTATTCGCAATGCGAACTCAGGGGGACCGCAAATCGCTTCTGCAAAGTGCAACCGAAAAGACGCCGGGCGCGCTCCGCCCGGGCATGTTGCAGCGAACGCTTGCCATCATCATGGGCGGCGGCGCAGGCACGCGTTTGTTTCCATTGACTAAAGACCGTGCCAAACCCGCGGTGCCGCTCGGAGGCAAATATCGCATCGTAGATATTTCGATTAGCAACTGTCTTAATTCAGGGCTGCGCTCGATTTATCTGCTCACGCAGTTCAACAGCATGTCGCTGCATCGGCACATTCAGGCGAGCTACAAGTTCGATAATTTTTCGCGCAGCTTCATAGACATTCTCGCCGCGCAACAAACGCCCGAGGGTTCGCAATGGTACCAAGGTACAGCTGATGCGGTGAGGCAAAACATGCGCTATTTCCTTGAACACCCGTACGATTATTACCTGATCTTAAGCGGCGACCAACTTTACCGGATGGACTTCCGAGCGCTGCTGCTTGAGCACATCCGGCTTGGCGCGGACATTACGTTGGCCACGAAACCCGTAGCGCGTCATCAGGTGTTTGAGTTTGGCATCATGCAGAGCGGCGTCGATCGGAGAATCACCGGGTTCATCGAAAAACCGTCGGATGAATCCGGTGTGCAGGAGATGAAGATGAGCCGGGAATTGCTCCGCGATATCGGTGCGAATGAAGGCGACGAATTATTTCAGGCATCGATGGGCATTTACGTTTTCAATCGCGACGTGCTCATCAAATCCTTGGAAAGCGATCTGTTCGATTTCGGTAAACACATTATTCCGATGTCGATCAAAGATCGGCACATCAGCGCGTTTATTTTCAAAGGTTACTGGGAAGACATCGGAACAATTCGCGCATTCTACGAGGCTAACCTCGATCTGACTGATGTAGTTCCGGAATACAGTTTTTTCGAACCCGAATCTCCGATCTATACCCATCCGCGTTTTTTGCCTGGCAGCAAAATCAACGGCGCAACGCTGCGCCAGGCGATTATTTCCGACGGCTGCATCATCTCGGACGCGCACCTGGAGCGAAGCGTGATCGGCATACGCAGCGTGATTCAAAGCGGCGCCACCATCCGCAACAGCATCGTGATGGGCGCGGACTACTTTGAACTCGGCCGAACTGATTCCTCGCAGCCGGCAATGGGCATCGGAAGAAATTGCGTGATCGACCGCGCAATTATCGACAAGAACGCGTGCATCGGCGATGGCGTCGTGATTACACCGGAAGGCAAATCGCAGAACCTGGACGCACACAATTACTTCATTCGTGACGGCATCGTCGTGGTTCCGAAGAACGCGGTGATTCCCGAAGGTTTCTGGATTTGATTTCGCTCTGGCTTGCTGCGTGCGTTAAGGGCATTCCCTGATGGCTGAGCTTCTTACGCCCCGTGTCGTAGGATTTTCTCCTAGCACATAATCAGCCTGCGCTCCGATTGTGTGTCTCTATGCAATGAGCAGACTGCTCGTTGCATATGATCGCTCATCTTAATCTCGATGATCGGCTCTCGATCTTGCGCGTAGGCGATTCTTTCAGGAGCTGGAATTCGCTCGACGACCAACGGGTCTGCGTGCTTTGCGGGAGAAAATTCAAGGGACGCCAGGTGGACATCCGCCGGTTGCCCGGAGGAAAATTCAGGGTGTGTTGCCCAACGTTAGGATGTCTCTCCACGCCGCACCAGTGGCGGTATGCGATTCTGCCGGCTGCTTCTCAGCCGGCTAAAAAGCATTGGCGACGAGTTTTGCCTAACAAACGGCATCTGAGCGTGTCTGAATCAACGCTGCGAATGCAGCCCTGTCGCGTATGATTGGGGCCACTCTGGATGAGCCTGCGTTCGCATCAGCGCCGGATGAGGTGCTGATGAAACATATTTCCAGCCGACGTCATGATGCGCTGGCTGAGTTATATGGCCGGCATAGCAAAAGACTGCGGGCCACAATAGATGGCGTTGTTCATGAAGAAGCCGAAGCCGACGATGTGTTGCAGGAGATTTTCATTCAGGTCTGGGAGGAAGCCGGTCGCTATTCAGCGAAGGCCGGGAAACCACTTGGCTGGATGGTGACTATTGCGCGCCGACGTGCGATCGACCGATTGCGCCGGCGACAGGCTTATTCTCGCGCGCGAGAGCGCTACGAACAACGAGTGGTCCAGGAATCACACACTCCTCGCCGCGACGCTGCCGAGGGACTGGTGTTGAATGATCTCCGCACGTTTTTGAGAAAAAGCATTCGAGCT
>AF_2010_repII_A1DRAFT_10000045_pt1 | contig 17970 bp, 16 predicted proteins | sample AmaForreplicIIA1_FD_9195 | JGI IMG/M metagenome (IMG submission 9195)
GCCGTCAGTACCACGTCGACCTAATCTATATCTGGCAGATTCCCAAGATTTCTTCCATGCGTGGTGTATCCAAACGCTTTAGTAGGCTAGGAGTAGCGGAGGTATCTGATCGTAGTCGAGGGGCTAGATCAAATGTCAATCTAGTGTTAAGATTAATAATTTGCCCTTAACGCCAACATAATCTTTATTAGTTGTGTCGATGCACAAATTGCGTCGAAAATGCTTCATGCTATCGTTGAAGACTATTTTGTAGATTCTTCGCACCCGCAAGTAAATCTTACCGGCTCGGTAGTTGTTGTGCTGCTATAAATACGGCTCTGCAGGTAGTTTTGGCGGGGCGTTATTTGAGAAACAGGTGATAATGTAATGGTAGAAATGATCGGCGCGAAGGCCCTGATTCAGGCCCTCGAAAAAGAAGGAGTAGACATAGTGTTCGGACTGCCAGGAGGGGCAAACTTGCCTATTTACGACGCATTAGTTGAGGCAAAATTTAGACATATACTTGTACGACACGAACAATCTGCGGCCCACATGGCTGACGGGTACGCTAGAATAAAGCGAAAAGCAGGAGTGTGTTTTGCTACTTCTGGTCCAGGTGCTACTAATCTCATTACGGGAATCGCTACTGCTTATGCAGATTCTTCTCCAATGATAGCTGTAACAGGGCAGGTCCCGACTGCTATGATTGGCAAGGATGCTTTCCAAGAAACTGACATTATAGGCGTTGCCAATCCTTGCACAAAATACGCCTTTCAACCTAGATCGCCTATTGAAGTCCCAGAGACAGTTAAGAAGGCTTTTTACATAGCAGAAAGCGGAAGACCGGGACCAGTTCTCATAGATATCCCCAAGGACGTACAACAAGGAAGCGCAGACATGTGTTTCCCAGAATTCATAAAAGTGAGAGGATATAGCCCAGTGATAGACGCGGATCTTTCCCAGCTAGGGAGGGCAGTTGAAATTCTCTATAATGCAGAACGGCCTATAATAATGGCTGGAGGAGGTGTAATCCTATCGGGAGCTTTTTCTGAGTTGCAGGCTCTTGCAGAAATACTGATGGCCCCTGTTGTGACCACCTTTAAGGGCAAAGGATCTTTTCCCGAAAATCATCCGCTTGCTATGGGCCCTATTGGAATGCACGGCCATGCGGAAGCCAATAAGATGATCTTAGAAGCTGACTGCATACTAGCAGTGGGAGCTAGATTTTCTGACAGATCTGTCGGGAGGTACGATGAATTTGGACGGGGCATGAACATCATTCACATGGACGTTGACCCTGCTGAAATTGGGAAGAACAAATCTGTGGACGTCGCGGTGGTTGGGGATGTAAAATCGTCTCTTAGAACACTTGTCAAAATGCTTTCAAAGGTCAGTGTAAGACGGGATGAGAACACCCCCTGGTTGAAGAGAAGAAAAGAACTCATCGATCACTACGCGGAGACCATAAAGGATTATGCGAGGGATCTCACTTCCAGAAAGGCGTTAAAAAAACTTAGAGAAATCTTGCCGGCCAATTCGATAGTGACCACTGAAGTAGGGCAATGTCAGATGTGGGCGTCATTACACTTTGATGTCATATCTCCTGGCACTTTCTTTAGCTCAACAGGCCTTGGCACTATGGGCTTCGGTTTCCCCGCTTCTATAGGCGCTAAGGCTGCCAAGTCAGACGTACATGTGGTCGATATCGCTGGCGATGCATCGTTCAACATGACAGAAAATTCGCTTGCCGTTTCTGTGCTCGACCAACTTCCCGTGATTGTGTTCTTAATGAATAATTATATGCTTGGCATGGTTGCTCAATGGCAAAGGACGTTTTATAATAGGCGTTATATGGGCGTACATCAACATAGCTGCCCCGACTATGCCAAAATCGCACAAGCTTACGGTGCACAAGGCATCAAAGCCCAGTCTTTGTCCGAATTGGAACTTGCTGTCAGGGCTGCACTGAAGAGCGAGATCGCCACAGTGATAGACATTACTATAGACCCCGAAGAGGACGTGTATCCTTTCGTAGTACCAGGTACTGGTCTTAAAGATATGATTACAGGATCGTGAAAAAAAGAGCATTGGCATCCTCAAAAACTTCAGCAATGCCAAAAACGGCGAGTCCAATAAATAGCGCTGTTGAAAAAGTCAATGGTTGGCATATACTGTCAGCCATGTTAGAAAACAAGCCCGGTGTCCTTTTTAGGGTGACAAATCTTTTTCGGGCCAGGAACTTTAACATTGAAAGCATAACTGTAGGACTGACCGAACAACCGGATCTATCGAGGATGACAATTACACTTATCAGTGACGAAAGGACGCTTGACCAACTCATAAAGCAGCTTAGGAAGCTGATCGATGTCGTGGAAGTGAAGGTACTTGATGCAGAGAAAACTGTTTATCGTGAGCTTGCTTTGATAAAGATGAAAGCTGAGGACCCAACTACGAGAATGGAGATTACGAATTTTGCCTCTATCTTCAGAGCAAACATACTAGACATCGGAAAAGAGACAATTACCGTGGAGCTTACAGGAACTCCTGACAAAATAGACGCATTTAAAAATCTCGTCGATCATTTTGGAATAGCGCAGTTGGCTAGGACGGGAGTTTCGGCCCTCCCGAGGGGTAGAGAGCAATAAATGATAGATCCTGAGAGAAAGGTAAGAATTTTTGATACGACGTTAAGAGACGGTGAACAAACTCCCGGTGTTTCAGTGACCGCAGAGCAGAAACTACAGATCGCTATCAAACTCGACGAGCTCGGGATTGATGCTATTGAGGCCGGATTTCCGGTGGTATCTCGTGGCGAAAGTGTTGCAATAAGAAGTATCGTCAAACAAGGCCTAAAGGCAGAAATCTGTGGTTTGGCTCGTACAGTGAAGGCGGATATTGACGCCGCTATAGATTGCGGACTAACCTATGTCCACACATTTATAGCAACATCCGATATCCATTTGCAATTTAAGTTGAAAATGAGCCGGGAACAAGTGTTGGAAAGGGCAATTTGGGCGGTAGAATATTGTAAAAAGCATGGACTTCAAACAGAATTTTCTGCTGAAGATGCGACACGTTCCGATCGAGCCTTCTTGAACCAAGTTTTTCAGGCTGTTACAAAGGCTGGTGCTGACAGATTAGACATCCCAGACACGGTAGGCTACTCCACTCCGCTATACATCAGCAAGCTTGTAGAGGAGGTAAAGGCAATAACGAATCTTCCCATTAGCATGCACTGTCATGACGATTTCGGTTTGGCAGTAGCTAATTCTCTTGCCGGGATAAATGCAGGTGCAGTTTGTGCCCACGTTACAATAAATGGGTTGGGTGAACGGGCAGGTAACGCCTCGCTAGAGGAGTTTGTTATGGCACTCCAGTGTCTCTACAATAGAAAACACAATATCAAGACCGAGTTGCTTTATGAGGCGTCGCGATTCGTGTCGAATACGATGGGAATAATTGTTCAACCGAATAAAGCGATAATTGGCGAAAATGCTTTTGGTCATGAGGCGGGCATCCATACCCACGGTATCATTAATAATCCACTCACGTACGAACCAATTAGTCCGGATCTGGTCGGCAGAAAGAGATGGATGCAAGCGGGAAAGCATGCCGGTGCCCACGGCATAAAGGCTATGTTAGAGGATTTTGGTATCAGACCAACACAGAAGCAACTGCAGGAGATTGTAGAAAAACAAAAGGATCTTGCCGATAAGGGGAGGTCAATTACAACTGCAGATCTCTTGTCCATTGCTGGTGACGTTATGCATAGCGATAAATTTGAAGAGAAATTCAAGCTCTACGATTTTCACATAGTTACCGGGATGAACTTAATACCAACTGCGGTTGTTAGGCTGAACACAAACGGTAAGGATTTCATTGCCTCCGAAATCGGGGTTGGGCCTGTAGATGCTGCTCTCAAGGCGATACAAAAGATTGCAGGTGAGATGGCTAACATTGCGATTAGAGAATACAGGTTAGACTCAATTACAGGGGGTTCGGATGCTCTAGCGGAAGTTTCAGTCAAGGTTGAGGATAAAAACGGCACTGTTGTTTCTTCAAGAAGAGCAGGAGAGGATGTCGTAGTCGCCTCAGTCCAAGCAATGGTAGATGCGATTAATAAAATAATGCTGCGAAAGGTTCTCTATTCTAAGAATTAAAGTTTATACGCTATTTGTAAATCTAATTGTTAATTGGGACGGTATGACGTTGCACTAGTACGCGGCGATGGAATAGGGCCTGAGCTAACTTCATCCGCAAGAACGATACTGGAAACTATAAACGACAACAGTAAAATCAAATTCGACATAAAAGAGGTTGAGGCCGGTGACGCCGCTCTCTCGAGATATGGGAAGGCCCTTCCTGACTTTAGTGCCGATATAATACGAAGATCGCAGGTGTGTTTGAAAGGACCAGTTGGGGAGAGCGCTGCAGATGTAATCGTCGTTTTACGACATGAGTTAGACCTTTTTGCAAATGTCAGGCCAGCGAAGTCCTATCCTAAGATCCCGAGTCTTCGTAATGACGTAGATCTTGTGATCGTCCGCGAAAACACGGAAGATCTATATCTAGGGTGGGAATTTGATGCGGATGACAACACTGTCGTGGCACTTAGGGTAACATCGAAAAAAGCATCAAGACGGGTTGCAGAATTCAGCTTTAATACAGCTATGCTTAGAGACAAGAAAAAGAAAGTCGTCGCCGTACATAAAGCCAATGTCCTACGTAAAGGAGACGGTTTATTTGCGAGAACCTGCAAATCTGTCGCCCAGAAGTATCCTGAGGTTCTCTATAGCGAATCATATGTGGACGCCTGCGCAATGAACCTAATACGGAACCCTCAAGATTTTGATGTCATTGTGACAACCAATCTCTTCGGTGACATCCTATCTGATGAAGCTGCGCAGGTAGTAGGTGGGCTTGGGATGGGGCCGGCAGGTAATATTGGCGACTCCTATGCGTTGTTCGAACCCGTTCATGGAGCTGCCTTTGACATAGCTGGCAAGAATATTGCTAATCCATCTTCAATCCTGTTATCAATAAAAATGATGTTGGAATGGCTAGCACAAAAATACGGCGATAAGGCTGCGTACGACGAGGGGGAACGTCTAGAAGCATCCATGATTAACCTGCTCAATCAAAACAAAAAAACTATAGATATTGGGGGGAAACTTACTACTTCAGAATTTACCAAGATACTATCCAGTTCCATGTACGAACGCCCGGGTGGGTAAGCGCTTAGCGATAATCGCTTTGCGTGGGCTCGTCACTTTGTGGAGATCGTTTCTGCCAAGCAATGAACATGAAGACAAACGGAATAGTCATAGCTGCTGTTGCAAATAATACGGGCTGAAATGCTGAGGCATCTATTTTGTAGCCCATCATTTGCAAGAATGGCAGAGGGTAAACCGTGAAGACCCAGAAACCGCCCAAAATAGCTATTATGACCTTGTTTCTCCTGACAACTGAAATGAAGCTTATTTTATTTATCTTTTTACGGTCACACGTAATGCATTTAATAGTCGAATAACTTCCTGTGACATCAGCCGGGACAGCGCAAGAAGTACAAATTTTATTTTGACAGAAGTAACATCGCTTGTTAGGGAACTTGGACCCACATATCGCACATTGTGATGACAATCGAGGTCTAATGGTTTACAATGGAATATTAGATATTAAAAGACTTGTGTAGAGCACGCTACTGATGTGTGAGCAAATACACAGGGTGCACCATTATTAAGGATTGAGCAGACACAGCATATATAGAAGAGTTTCGCCTCCAACAGGCGTATGTCTGCTAAGAGATGGCTTGATCCGCAGGTAAGCCTTGATCCAGTAAGAAATCAAACCGTAGCAGTCATTGGTTATGGAATCCAAGGCCGTGCCCAGGCGTGTAATATGAAAGATTCTGGGATTAATGTGATAGTTGGCTTAAGAGGAAGCGGTGAGACGTGGCAATTGGCTAAAAAAGATGGTCACAAAGTAATGGGCGTGTCCGAAGCCTCAGAGCTCGCTGACATAATCCATATTTTAATTCCGGATATGGAGCAGGCTGACACGTACACCAAGAACATAGCTCATAAAATGACCGAAGGAAAAGCGCTGAGCTTTTCGCATGGAGCAGCGATTCATTGGAAGTGGATCGTAGCGCCGAAAAATGTGGACGTGATAATGCTCGCACCCAAGGGTCCTGGCCAGCTCGTTCGGGAATTATATCAACAAGGGTTCGGGGTTCCCTCTTTAGTCGCGGTGTACCAAGATCACACTAAATTATCATGGAAACGGGTTTTGGGGATGGCCAAAGCGATAGGGAGTACCAAACCAGGTGTGATACAGAGCTCCTTCAAAGAAGAGGTTGAAACCGACTGGTTTGGTGAACAGGTGGACCTTTGTGGGGGCGCACAAGCCCTAGTGACAAATGCTTTTGAGACGCTGGTAGAAGCTGGATACCAACCTGAGGTAGCATACTTTGAGTGCCTTCACGAGCTAAAGCTCATAGTAGATCTTATCCATAAACACGGGATCGCTGGAATGTACAACCGTGTAAGCGAAACAGCTAGATACGGAGGACTCACGAGAGGTAATAGGGTAATCCAAGAAGAGTCCAGAAGAAAAATGAGGGAAATTCTGAAAGAGATTCAATCCGGCCAATTTGCAGCGGAGTGGGTCAGCGCATACAGGAAAGAAGGAAAGAACTCCTTTGTCCAATACATGAAGGTTCTTGAAAACCATCAAGTTGAAAGGGTTGGGCAAGATTTACGCAAGATGATGTGGCCACAATGAGATAAGTTGGCTTGCCACTTATAGGACATTTTGCAACTGTTATCAAACGATAATTGTGCAATCCCAATATCGCAGCAAAAAGGACAACTACTTCTTAACTCCTAATGTTCTATTTTTGAGTCTCATATGACTTCCGTGACACTTTCTGCATCTGGTTGAAGAGATAGCGTTCTTGGCGCCACATTTAAAACAGATTTTAAAGAAGAGTCTTCGTTGTTGGGCTATTTGCTTCTTAGTTGCATCAGTGATGGGCAATATGTTTCTTTTATAGCCTTTAATAAAAGCTCGATTTGTACTTTTCTATTTTTGTCAAACCCTGCTTCGATCAAAATTCTCGGATTCAGCAGTACAATGGCTTTCCATTTTCAGTTCTGCGAGGTCACTAAAAAATTACAGAAAACTACGTGTCGGGGAGAGAACCATTCATGACTGTCTCATCCTGAAGGGGTAGGCCTAATAACCTCTTCACTAAAAGTTCGAAGATAGCTCCATATAATGTGGTTTGGACTGGGAATAGTTTTAAAGTTTGAGGCTTAGTAGCAATGCGTGGAAGATTATTTTGAAATTGATCGACTGGTGGAAGATCTGGCCAAAATTTACTCTACGGCTTGTGCCACCACATGGTTCAAGCTAGTGCATCCCCACACACGACCTACCAAAGAAGAGTTTAGAAGCAAAGTTTCCGAATTTATGAAACATCTTGAGTATACGCTGTCGGCTTTCCCCGATGGGCTAGAAATCGACCGATTTCGTGAGTATACCAGAGAAATCCTTAGAAAGGAGATTGAAGGTGTACTTCAAGGCGCCAACAGGGAAGTTGAACGGCGGTACAAGTATTACATCGACTCCCTCTAACTACCTGCAAATTTTGGTTAAAGTCTCCTTTTAGTACTTGGTTGGGTCTAGATTCTTCAATTTGTGGCATCTGTGTTGACACGATTTATGTTATATGCACACTACCCCGTACAGCAAATGAGGGAACGCCATTTCAATCCTCTACAGTTTCTCTGTATCCCGAATCTAATTTCTTGCGAGAAGCGTAGCACGTAGCAGTGATACGATATTGAACGTTGGCGTCTAATTCAGGTTCCGCTACTTTTAGCAGTGCTGCGCTTCCTAATGTCTCGAGTTCTTAGACCCCATCTCTCCCTGTCATAAAGATGATAAGGCAAGCATACGAAAGGTTTTAAGTGCTAGATAAATGTAAATTTCGATATGCGAATTACATTGTCCGCAATTAAAGCAGACATCGGAGGAATCGGTGGTCATACTCGCCCAAGTGATCAACTCCTAGATACGGTCAGAAGCTTCGTTGAGCGAAAATCACGAGATCTTTTGGTCGATTTTTATGTAGGCTATACAGGGGACGACATTCACATTATAATGAGCCATACTGCGGGTGTCGATAACGACCGGATACACCGACTAACGTGGGATGCATTTACGGAGGGTACGAAGGTCGCCAAAGAACAAGGTTTGTACGGTGCAGGTCAGGACCTTTTAAAAGACTCTTTTTCAGGAAATGTAAAAGGTATGGGCCCAGGAGTAGCCGAAATCGAACTGGAGGAGCGCCCGAGTGAAGTTTTTTGTGTTTTTGCAGCGGACAAAACTGAGCCCGGCGCATTTAATTTTCCTCTGTGGCGTACTTTTGTCGATTCGGGTAGCAACACTGGCCTACTTATTAACGAAAAACTTGCTGAAGGAGTTAATTTTAGGATAATGGATGTAGTTTCTGGTAAAATAGCTGAACTGAAAATGTGGGAGGACAAGCCGGAACTCGAGGCAGCGCTGATGTATCCTGGAAGGTACGTTATACAGTCAGTCCTTTCCTCTGATGGAGAACATATTGTTTCGGCATCTACGGACAGATTACATAATATAGCGGGGACCTATGTGGGAAAGGACGACCCTATAGCGATCGTCAGGACTCAGAAGAATTTTCCAGCGACCGAAGAGGCAGGCAGCGCATTTAATAACCCTCACTTTGTCGCCGGAAATACAAGAGGGAGCCATCATATGCCCCTTATGCCAGTCAAATTAAATTCAGCGGCTAGTGTTAATTATTCGCTACCAATAGTGTCTTGCTTGGTATTCAGCATGCGCAATGGAAAAATGACTGGCCCTCACGATGGGTTCGGCACGTCAGATTGGGATCTACAAAGATTGTGGGCAGCCGAACGGGCTATGATAATGCGAAACCAGGGATTCATTCATCCTGCGACTCTCGTGCCAGACGAACTCGAATACAACCAAGGATACGAAGCTAGAATGTCGAAACTCAATAAGAAATTCAAGCCTGATAATCGTTCACAGACCTTGATAATAGTCACCGGAGAAGAAGGAGCGGTTGAAGGCCCCCCTAATTATAATAAATTTTAAGAACTACCCGGAAATCTTTGGCGAGAATACTGTAAAATTAGCGAGAATAGCAGAGAAAGTCGCTAATGAAACGAAGGTGGATGTTGCTGTGGCTCCGCCGCAGGCATCAATAGCAGTAGTAAGTCAAAGCGTGGAAATACCTGTACTCTGTCAACATCTAGACGAAGCCCCGGCGGGAGCTGCTACCGGTTTTTTCATCCCTGAAATAGCCAAATCATTTGGGGCAAGTGGATCTCTTCTGAATCATAGTGAACATAGGTTAAGCCAAAGAAGCATTACTCGGCTTATTGCCCGCTTACGGAAATTGCAGATGATTTCGGTAGTTTGTGCTCAAACTCCACGAGAGGTGGGGATGATCGCTAAGTTTGACCCGGACTATGTTGCGATAGAGCCCCCCGAATTAATCGGCTCAGGAAGAGCTGTGTCGAAGCAAAAGCCGTCGGTAATTACACGTTCTGTTGCAGCGAAAGCCCGATACGATAATTCTACTCAGCTTATTTGTGGGGCAGGAATTACCGATAAGAGCGACGTCAGTATCGCATCCAGACTAGGGGCAGAGGGGGTTCTAGTCGCAAGTAGCATTGTGAAAGCAAGCTCATGGAGAGATAGGATTCGTGAATTAGCCATGGGGTTTAGGGAAGCATAGCCCGATCCGTACTCCCTTGAACATAAGGGTGTTGAAGATAGCCTATACCCCGATCTCTCTTGCTAATTTGACTGCTCTCTTGCCATCTCTAGTGAGCTTGTTGTACACTTTGTTCTTTATGACCTTTCTTTGGACTAATCCGATTCGATGTGCTTTCAACAGGAGTTTGTGACCGTATCCGTATGCTCCAAGTTTATGGAGTAATTCTCGGGTCGGATATTCTGATTGTCCTATAGTCTTTAGAAGTCTGACAACAGCTCTCTCCCTAACAAGTAGTCGTAATAGTTGTACCTGTTTCACTATGGTATCAGGAACGTGAAATTATATAACCGTTACTAGTCATTGGCAACAGTCCCGTTTTCGTTCGTAGTTATATCATGACAATTACTGACAACCGTATAACAGATAAGAAGACTGTGATGTTCATGAGTTGCACACCGAATCTATGGAATATCGAAAGCCAGAAAGAGTTAATTATCTGAAAATTGGCCTCTAATTTAGATAGATGACTGATTGGGACTTATTGCTGCCGGGAATAGGTCTTACTGCTCTAGGCATTGCTGGTGTTGGACTTTCTCTTGCAGGGATCGCTGCAACGTTTCTTGAAGGTATGCACGCAGTCTCGCTGTTAGCGATGTTTATAGGAATGATTTTTTTGGCGCAGGGTCTGTTTAAGGACGGTTTTCCGTCGAGTCCTAGGGCGAAGTCNGCAAGTTTTATAGTATTAGGGTTTCTTGTAACTCTTGGAATTGCCGCTACAATAGCTGTAGGNACTCGCGTTCCAAGCATTTATGCGTTTATGATCCTGATGGTGATAATTTTTATCCCTGTGTCAGTACTTNCGGTAGCCTCNTACAAGAGGACACCTTATCTCCGGTACATGGCGGTGATCCTTATTGGGATCGCGATTGCAGGAGGCTCCGTCTTTTATGCATCNGGGTTAATCACACCAAAATCAGCCCANAANGCTGCTCAGAATAGTTCGGCAACTACGAACCCAGTGTTGCCTAAAGGNGTTCAGACTGTGAAGGTGACTATACTCGCTGGGGCCTCTGCCAAGGGTAACCCTAACTTCGATCCGAAAATCCTTAATGTTCCCAAAGGAGCAGGTATAATTTGGACGAACAATGATAATGTACCCCATACGGTAACTAGTTTTAAGGACACCGGCAAATCATTTGACTCCTCCATAATCATGCCTAAAAAGACCTTCACACTAAATACTGCGAAGTTAAGCGGGACAGAGTACGATTACTTCTGCACCATACATCCGTTTATGAAAGCAAAATTCAATATTCATTAGATTACTTAACTTAATTTCAGGGGTTTCCGCAACCTAACTTGAAGATGTGGTAGTGCTATACGAGCGGCCTTCGGCACTCGCCTGTTTTGGGGGAAAATGAAGCTCAAGACCTCAAACCAATATTTGCTAGTCATTAATTCGAAATACAAACGTCTATGTTTTTGAAACTTGCTGTCGTATGTTGAACCTCCACTTATACGCTTAATCTTTGATGGATCGAGATAGAGTTCCAGTGCGCACCTTAGTGTCGATCTCTGTAATCAGCGTTAGCAGGTCAGGTTTATGCGAATTTAGGTACTCGATTCCTTTGTCTCTTAATCTAATTTGAAATAGTCTTAAATCTCTGTGTTCGTCGAAAAACTGCTCGATCATTGCGGTACCGTGCTTAGTTGGATTTATAAGCTGATCAAAACATTCGATAGTTGCGTTAACGTCTCCTTTTTCTACAGAATCTTTTGCTCTTCCGAGGACTTCGATGATGTCCCTTAATTGCTGGACTGGTGCGGAAACTTGCCTGCTACGACCAAATAACCCTAGGCGCTTGGCTGCCCCTACCCTATCTGCAATCTCCTTGTTTAATTCATAATATTCTTCCTTGCTTGTGAAGAAACCATAGATTTCTTTCTTTTCTTTTCTTACGATTAACCCTTTCATAGATAACCTCAGCATGGCGTCTTCCACTTCGACCCTGTCCATCCCAGTAATCCACACGATTTTACCTACGTAATTGTACCCCTGTCTTACGGACTCTAGTACTACGACTTCAATGATACGTCTAAAACCCTCCTCAGCCTTCGCATTTTCAAAGTCTCTGTCGCGCACGGCTCTTTTTGCGTAGGAGATATCGATTTCAATTGAGCGCTTCAGCGCCTCCATTCCTTCGTCTACCTTCCCGATAACAGTCAAGTAGCATGCCTTGTTATACCACGACATCCCGTCGTTGGGATTAATATCGATCGATTTGTCACAGGCTTCAATAGCCTTTTGATAATTATTCATTTTGTAATAAGCCAATCCTTTCATGTTCCAGGCCTCGCCATTATCGAGATCTATATCCAACGCTTTATCGTATGCGGAGATCGCAATAGCATACCTGCCGAGATTGAAATGAGCATATCCTTTTTTTATCCAAGCGTCGACATATTGAGGGTCAATTCTTAGAGCGAGTTCAAAGCTTCGAATAGCGTCTTCCATCTTTTCATTGGCCATTTGATTCAGACCTTTTTGGTATAGGTCACGCTTCTGATAATCTGCCGCCTCATCGTATCTTATCTTATTTCTGGCCTCGGAAGAACTATCGGCCCCTGCCTTAGGCTTCATTCCTAAGAATTTGCCCATTAATAGTAAAGTGTCGTCATCGAAGATAAATAGATTTGGACCTTTATACTCTAAGTTGTAATTTTCTTGTTTTTGGTGAAGGATGCCATCCCTTTACTTGGCGGTTCGTTGAATGCAAAACGATTATTTAGAAGTGTAACCAAAATAAGAGTATCTCGGGGTTATACATGTGAAATTAAATGATGCTGAGATAGAAGATTTAACAGGAAGGAGTTTCAGAATTATTATCAACAACGGCAAGGACGGTATCCTCCAATCAAATTTATGGAAACAACTTGACTTGACGAGCCGAGATGGTTCTAGATTAGCCATAAGATTAGAGAAGAGGTCACTCATAAAGCGTGAAAAGATACTAGAAAACGGCCGATGGACTTACAAACTTTTTCCGGTGAAGTTGCCCGTCGGAACGCAGAGCATTGAACAAGCTCCATGTCTTACTTGTCCGGTTGAACACATGTGTTCCGTTGACGCCTATTATAGTCCTACTAATTGTAATCTCATCGAAAATTGGATTCTGGTCTCTTTTAACAATGGTACCCAAGAACACCACTTGGGGCAAGATCATATGGAGGAGGTTATCGTGCCTGGAGAAATTAATACACCAGTCAGACACGATGCCAAAGATCCTGAGCTACTAGTTAGCGAGTCTAATACAGCCTTAGCGAAGCAACAATCGAAGGGACTTTTGAAAAACAAGAAGATGTTACGTTCTTCTAACATAACGTGAGAGTAGTTACCTCATAAATGAAGTGTAGTGTTTCCTAGCACGTACCGTCACGCGTAGGTCAGGGAAACGAAGCCATATGGGATAGTAGGGGCCGGGCTTAGCTATATAGATCCCCAGTGAGCACTGAAAGCAAACGAGGATCTAGGTGTTGAAGCTTTCTGAGGCCAGAAGAGATGTTTATCGTAGAATGGCAAAAAGCAAAGGTTACCGTAGCAGATCTGCTTACAAACTACTTCAGATAAATTATTCCTATCATCTGCTTAGGCCACGCAACCGAGTGGTCGATCTGGGCTCTGCGCCGGGAGGATGGCTACAGGTTGCAAAGGAGTATGTCGGTGTTGAAGGCGTCATTATCGGCGTAGATACAAGGCTAATAGAACCGATAGAAGGTGTCACAATTTTGCAAGCCAGTATCGAAAATGGAGAGGTAATGAATGCGGTCCTAAGTTTACTCGATCACAAAGCCGACGTAGTTTTGTCTGATCTATCTCCAAACCTAAGTGGGATATGGGACTTGGATCATGGCAGACAAATCTCTTTGACCAGAACCGCACTAGAAGTAGCTCAGAACATCCTGAGAGAAAATGGCACTTCTGTGTTCAAGGTTTTCGAAGGCGATTTATATGATTCATTGAAGAAAGAGATCAAGAATCACTTTAACCAAATTTATGTAAACAAGCCTAAGGCAAGTAGACAAAGAAGCAGTGAGCAGTATCTGGTGTGTTTCGGCTTTAAGGCCTAAAGATACTTACGACTCCGTGCTACTTATTTTTCTTCTTTCGGGAGTTCATCTAACTCGTATAGCAGCCTTAGTTCTTCGAAGTCCACTTTTCCGCCAGCCTGAACCTTTCTTTTTGTTGATTCCTTTACCTTAAAGAGGGCGTCGTCTTGAGGTCGGTAACCAAACTCCTGACGTTGCCTTTTCCTCAATCGAGACATTTCATCGAGACGTGAATTTACGGTATCAAGTGCAGTCAGAATCTCGTCATACTTTTTAAGACACTTTTGCCGCTCGCCGGCTTGCTCTCGCCTAGCTTGATAAGAGCTATCTAATTTTTTCTGAGCATCCACAACCTGGTTTTCTATTGCTTCTCTTTCTCTCTCTAGTGCCACCAGCTTGTTGTTGATATCGTCAGCTAATCTGGTGAGAGTTTCCAATTGTTCTTTGCCGGTGCGTATGGCTTTTATCGCCTCCAACTTCATCGAAGCGTCGTTCATTACGGTCAAAATCTCGAACTTTTCCCGTTCGTTCTTGTAGCATTTTTCATTGACTAATTTCTGGCTTGATCCGATAATTCGAATCAACCCCTCTTCGTCTTCGGAGGGAAGTCTAGGTCCCATGGTGCTAACAAAACTTTTGAACTGAGAAATTTTTTCACTAGTGGCAAACAATTGGGAATTATTCGAATTCGTTTGAGCTCGAATTTCAGCTAATTTCCCTGTTAAAGTCATAACTTCGTTTTTCTCCTTATGGATACTTTCATTTAGTAGGCGAATTCGATTTTTCTCTATATCAATAATCTCCGCAGTCAAATCTTTAACCTGAACGACTAAACCGCGTTTGAAAGATAGCAGGTCATCCCAGCTCAACGAGTCTATACTTTGAACCGGATCCTGATTCATAAATCCCTATCACCACTGTTTCTTTTTACGTACAGTCCGATGTTATGACATAAAAATATACCGTAGTTGTACTTGCAATGTAGTCTATGACTCGAATTTATTCGCCTTCAATCGACTCACTAAATCCGCCCGAGGTAAACTGAGCTTTTTGCCATAAAAGACAGCTATTCTTATATTCAACCGAGGGGATTTATGTCAAGTTGGCAACACAGGCTTATTGTGTAAAATGTAAAGCGAAAAGGGATATGAAAGATGAAAAAGAAGTGATTATGAAAAATGGTCAAAGTGCCATCTCGGGCATATGCACTGTATGTGGTACGAAAATGTTTAAGATAGGCGGCGGCAAAAAGATTGCAAAGGCAAAAGCAGCAAGCAAGAAACCTGCTCGGAAACCTGCAAAAGTAAAAGCAAAATCGAAGAGCAGACGAAAATAACTAACAATACTACAAGCGAAGTATTCAGTATCCCGATGAGTAGACTGGGCAAGAAAAATTCTTCATCTACTCAAATTTTTCTTTTCAGGATTTAATAGCTACATTTTCTGCCTTAGCTCATTTTTCATGGGCTGCAGGGAATAACATTTTCGATTTTATTGTTGTCATCATTACACACAAAATGAATTCAAAGTAAGCACATGCCGTCCAAAATAGCCTGGCCTTTGATTGTGATGTGCCAGCGAGAACAAATGGTACTACTTTCAGTCTTTTGCATTTTCTGGGCTGAAAATGCAAAACCACGTCAACTGAGAAGAAACTTTCTTTCAGCTTCTTTTAACTTCGAAGTATCGCCGCAGCGTTGGATTAACTCTGATAATTTTTTTTGCGACCCCCCATCCTTTATTGATGCCCGCGCTATTTCGACACCTTCCGTTAGATCCTTGGCGATCTTTCCAATTACCAGTGCGGCTGACGCATTCAATACAGCTATGTCTTCTTTTTCAGGGTTCGCAAGACCATATATCACCTGAAGGGTGTCTCTTATTGAATCCTCAGCAGTATGCACCAATAGCCGTTCCGGTTGCGTAACTGGTAAATTCAAAATTTTAGGATGAAGTTTGAATCTTTTAATCTGGTTGTCAACAAGCCAGAGAATATCGTTTTCACATGTGGTAGATAGCTCATCGAAACCGTCATGAGAATGTACGACCATAAAGCCGTCAAGATGAGTATCTCGCATCGCAGAAGCAATGGTTTCGAGTAAAGACTGGTCATAAACTCCCACTAATTGACCAGATAGATTTGTGCACGGATTACTTAATGGCCCGACAATGTTTAAGATAGTTCTTATGCCTATAGATCTTCTCAAAGACGAGACGCTGCGCAGTGCGGGATGGAACATCGGAGCAAAAAGAAACCCCAGACCGGTGTGTTCAATTGTGTCACTTATTTTGCGAGGAGAAATCTCCATGTCCATTCCAATAAATTCAAAGAAATCTGCACTTCCGCAGAATCCTGAGACAGATCTATTTCCGTGTTTCGCGACATTGCAACCACCGGCTGAAGCTATCACCGCAGCCGCAGTACTAATATTAAATGATCTCAAAGTGTCACCTCCCGTTCCACACGTATCTACCAATCCATTTCTGACGGTCGGGGTGATCTGGATGGAGCAACCCTTTACATCCTTGACCATTGCGTTAATTTCTTCTGATGTTTCGCCTTTCATTGCAAGAGCTACCAAGAATGACGCAGTAGCAGCATCTGTAGCTTTTCCTCCGAGAATTAGGCCCATAGAAATATTGATTTCTTGTGCCGACAAATTATTTCTGGAAACTAGTTTCCTTATTATGGGACGAAGATCACTAGATGTCTCTCTTTGCACTCATTTCTTCACCATTGAGATGAAGTTAAGAAGAATTTTTGGGCCTTCCTTTGTTAAAACAGATTCTGGATGAAACTGCACGCCCTCTATAAGGTACTTTGTATGTCTGATAGCCATAATTTCACCATCATCTAATGCCTTCGCCGTAACCTCAAGACAAGGCGGGATTTTCTTATCTGCCACCAACGAATGATAACGGGTTGCCCTAAAGGGATTGCTTAATCGGTCAAAAAGCCTACATGAGTTGTACAAAATAATGCTTGTTTTTCCATGTCTCACTTTTTTGGCATTGATCACCCTACCACCAAATGCATGTACTATACCCTGATGTCCTAGGCACACGCCTAGAATTGGGATATGTGGCCCAAGTTGGGTAATGACATCTGTGCATATACCGAAGTACTTCCTATCTGCAGGGTGGCCGGGGCCGGGTGAGATGACTATCGCGTCGGGATCCATAGTTTTAACTTGACTGAGTGTAATCTGGTCATTTCGAATGACTGTTGGTTCTGTCTTTAATTCCCCTAGTAGTTGAGCAATATTGTACACGAAAGAGTCATAATTATCTATAACAAGGATCCTCACTTAAGATCGACCTAATTCTGTAGCTGTGTTAAAGGAAAACAGTATTGCTTCTCCCATGCTTATTTGCCAAAAAATTGTATTTAAACCTAATTTAGTGTCGGTGACAGAAGAGTAATTACGGGACTTTTCCCCTAGACATTGTGTCGTTCGTCCACATGAATGGACCATATGGCGCCGTAAATCATGGCTCGGAAAAATATATATAAAATCCCAAAATCCATTTCCAGTTGTAAGCTTAGTTATTAGTGAATAGTATTGACTAAAGTGTTCGTAAACGGATATGGCAACATAGGACGTCGTCTAGCCAGTGTTCTGTCTGTAGACAAGGATTTTCAGTTCATCGGCATTGCAAAGTACACTCCCGACGAGAAGACCAGGGAAGCACTTGATAACAATTTCGATGTGTATGTGCCTGAATCTAGAATGCAACAATTTAGGGATCACAACTACGAAGTATCTGGGACTGTGGAAGAAGCCGTCAATGGGACCGACATTGTTGTAGATGCAGCAAAAGAAGGGGGCGGGTTCGATAACAAAAAGACGTTGTACGAGCCTCTTAAAAAGGCGGCCATCTTTCAGGGAGGGGAAGATAGGAAAGGACCCCGCTCTGTGGCTGACATGATTCATAACTCTAGAGTAAACTATTCGAAGGCTAGCGGCAAAACGTATGTGATCCAAGGTAGCTGTAATGTTTCCGGTATGGGGAGAATTATGCAACCTCTTTCTGAGAAATTTGGAGAAGAAATTCAAAGGTATGACCTGACTCTTGTAAGGAGATGGGCAGAT
>AF_2010_repII_A1DRAFT_10000046_pt1 | contig 17946 bp, 15 predicted proteins | sample AmaForreplicIIA1_FD_9195 | JGI IMG/M metagenome (IMG submission 9195)
AGTAGATAGCTTTTTTGTCACAATGTCTCCTGTTATTACCCCACGTCTAGGAATCCCTAGCGTATTTCTTTGTTCCTCTTCTTTTTTGATTCTATCCTTTAGTGACTGTCTTAATATATTAGCTGCAATAAATCTGTCTTTGAACCTACCCTATGGCGAGTGTATTTTACAACTGTGTTAAGTTAAATAAATGCCCAATAACCGAATTAGTTAGTGCTACTCACCCCGGGAGAGTGAAACTATTCTAGTACATAATATCAGGCATTTTTATTACTAGCTCAAATTATACAAGTCATACAGTAAGTGTGATAAAAAATAAAGGAAATCACATGAGTAAGGACAGTTTACGTGTCACGGCCATTACTACAAAGAAGAAACAATCATTCTGGAAAAGGATTTTGATCATAGACGACGAAGCTGATACAACCCTAACATTCAAAGAAGGAATAGAAAACTACAACGATGGCAATGCCAATGACAAACGAATTCAAGTAGTTACATTTAACGATCCTTTAATGGCATTATCACAATTCAAACCAAACTTGTACGATCTTATCTTGGTTGATATTAACCTGCCTGATATGAATGGATTTGAGTTATGTGAAAAGGTTCTAGAAATAGATATCAATGTTAGAATTTGCTTCATGTCTTCGGGAGAAGTAAATCGAGAGGCATTAAGAGAAATTCATCCTGCAGTAAGCTTGGGATGTTTTATCAAAAAGCCAATTACCGTAGATCATTTAATTGAAAGAATTAGAGTAGAATTGGATTAGTACTCAATGGCATTCTTTTCCTTATCTCTCCTGTTACTTGTTACTAGGAGTAACTCTCAGCGCCGTCGCGCAGCAAGGACAAAACATGCCACCATGATGCAAATAAATCTCGCATCTTCTGTAATATATCTTGCCGCTTGCATAATAGGAATTGCGAACTTTAGTAGGTGAATAAATAAATTTTTTCGCATATATTACTACAAGCCATCGGACATTCATCTTTTTCCATTAATGGGTCCAAATGCTGAATACTTTCATGAAAAATTAGTTTCAATATATTATGATCCCACTGTAATAATAGTCGCTACAAGAAAATTGATCTTGTTCGCGTCGTTTCTATAGCAATGCAGTATAAAGAGATGTTGAAAAATGAATCAAAATAATGACACTCCCCAAAAGGGAGTTTCTGGCGTAGTCGTGACGTTCCGTTAACAACTTGCCCGGAGCGCCGTCGACGACCCATCCTCACATTGAGGACTCTTATCGAGTGAGGAAGTCTTTTAGAGTCACATAATCTTCTCTTATGATTAGCGAAGTAAAATATCAAAAGGGATTTTGGTACTGGACAAACTGATCAAAAGGCTTAATCTCCTGGTCTATATTGGTAGTAGCAGGAAAACAGCCATTATTACTGGAGCAGTATTGACCGCCCTGCTTATTACGGATTTACTATCCACACGTCAGATTTTATACCCTACCGGTGTCTCGCAAACGATCCTCTTTGTGCTTATTGCGATAATTGGGTATGGAGTATGTTCTTGGATTCTTTTAGAATATACCCGGCGGATAACTAAAGATCTTAGAGCCAGATCCTCTTTAGTGAATGTAATGCATTGGTGTGTTACTGTAGTTCAGTTCTCCCTCTTTGGACTTTTACTGTTTGCAATCTATAATAACAGCATAAACTGCAATGGCTATTTCAACTTCTGTAGTGGCGCGCGATTTCAAATGAATTCGGTGTATGTAATTAGCACCGTAGCAGCAAGCGTTATTTTGGGAATCATGAGCTTCAAATTTCTATCATGGTACAGACTAAATAAGAGAAATTTCATGGTATTGTTTTACGGTTTAGCAGCAGCAACTATTGCTATAGCAATAACAGGAGATGCATATACCAAACTGGTGTTGGTAAAGATAGTAGAGGAGAAAACACTACCTGGAATCGTTCCTCAATCTTCATTTATTTATAAGACTTTTAAAAAATACCATGGCGAAATTCAATATAAAGTAGTAAATCCTTATACTACCACGCTGTGGGTTTCGCCTACCTCGACTAACTCACTTAAAAATAATATAGATCAGTTATCAGCACTTCCCTACATCTTCATGTGGTTAGCAATCGCTACCCTTTTGCGCCAGTATTATAAATCAATTAGAGGTGGGGACAAGAAGTTTCCTCTCAAATTTTGGATAATCCTAGCTATTCCCTTGATATTATATCTGGTAGGAAGCAACTTAATATTCTCAACGCCAGCAGATACACCATACAAATTCTACTATAGACTTATTTACAGAGCAGGGACAATAGGCAGCAGTCTTCTATTTGCTCTTGCATTTTATGTCGCAACTAGGAACTTACCAGGAGGACAAGTAAAGGATTACTTAGCTATCTCCGCAATAGGCATAATAATGGTTCGTATAGCTCTTAGTATTTCTGCCCTAGAACAAACCTATGGGTTGGCGGCTCATTCAATTGTTTTCTTATCTTCATATCTGTTTGTCATAGGCTTCTACACTTTAGCAATCTCCATTTCACAAGACAGATCTTTAAGACAATCAATTAGAAGTTCTGCCTTAGAGGTTTCCGAATTATTGGATCTTGGAACGCCTTACATGGAGCAAGAAATAGAAAGACGAGTTCTAAGGGTGATAAAGCAACAAAAAGAAGTACTAACAGAAAAGACTGGAGTGGAACCATCGCTTACTGAGGATGAAATAAAACAGTACTTAGACACGGTCTTGGTAGAAGTCAGAAAAATCCACAAGAAGAAAGATGGTTAATGTAAGTGAGGAGTAAGGAAAGAGTTTACTTTAACCAGTTTACTTTCGCTTACGGAACGGATTGCCCCGTTCGTCTTAGTCTCTCCTGAATATTTGCTTTTCTTAAATAAATACCACAGATATTCGGGCCCTAGAATTGGAAACGTTTTTTTTGTAAAGCTTTGCTATTTTGAAGTAGTCTTGGTATTTAGTCGAGAAATTCGCTTAAGAAGCCGTCCAGTAGGAGTCCCAACGCACCAGAATTTCGAGCTCGCCGAAACTCAAGTTCCAAACCCTAAGGAGGGCGAATTCCTAGTGAGGAACATTTGGATGTCAGTTGACCCCTACATGCGTGGCCGCATGACAGAACGCAAAAGCTATGTACCCCCATTCGAATTGGGCAAGGCTTTAGAAGGTGCATGTGTCGGGAAAATCTTGGAGTCGAAAAACAACCAATTTCCGGTTGGTAGTTATGTACTGGGGATAAGTGGGTGGCGAGAATATTGGGTATCAGATGGCAGTAGTGGTAGCGGAGTGAGTAAGATTGATCCGAATATGGGTCCTATCCAGCACTTTCTAGGAATATTTGGGATGACCGGACTTACTGCATACGTAGGATTGCTAAGAATTGGCCAACTGAAAGAAGGCGAGACTGTTTTTGTGTCGGCTGCTTCAGGAGCAGTGGGTTCTGTAGTTTGCCAAATTGCAAAGATCAAGAGCTGTTATGTGATAGGAAGTGCTGGCTCAGAGGATAAAGTCAAGTGGCTTATTAGTGACGCTGGGATAGACTACGCATTTAACTATAAGGAATTAAAGAGTGATATATCAACAGAACTAGTGAAAGCTGAGTACAGTAAAAATGGAATCGACCTTTACTTTGACAACGTAGGAGGAGATCATTTGGAGGCAGCCCTTAATCACATGAAAACTTTCGGTAGGATCGTACTCTGCGGAATGATTTCCCAGTATAATGCCACTTCACTTACACCCGGTCCATCGAACATTTTTCTGGCGATAACAAAAAGGCTTAGGCTTCAAGGATTCATTGTTAGAGACCATTACGATATGTTGAATCAGTTCCACGCTGACATATCCAAATGGGTTAATGAAGGAAAGATTAAATGGAAGGAAACAATATTTGAAGGACTTGAAAATGCTCCAAAAGCCTTCATAGCTCTCTTCAATGGTGAGAACTTTGGAAAGACGCTAGTGAGGATCGGTCCATCGTAATTGATGTACACTTGCCGGTCCGGCGAATAATTTGATATAGGTAGTGGGCCCATTTCGTGAACAACTAGCGGTAGGCTCTGCCGACGTTCATCATAAATTCCTACATATTCAGAGATGGACTTAAAAAACCACTGATTCAAATAAAGTGTAGCACGTACGTTCAAATCAAGATCTTGTCTGAAGTAAAGGAACCAATGCTTTCCGACATTCAGGTTGCTATAGATGGTTTAGAAGAATCTAGGCATGTATCAGCTGTCGTTTTGGTCTATATACTCTACACCATCAATTGAATAAATGAACATAAGATGGGCAATCGAAGATTACATTGTAATACAATCGATCAATATTGCACTTCCGAGACGAGTTGACCATAATTCTATTGTACAGTCCGTAGCGGTGATTTACTCTTCTTGTACTCAGGTGCATATGTTCAATTCTTGGTCAAAACTCCCCTCAGGTAGATGATCATTGAATCGACATATGTCTTAGCCTCAGGAATGCTAGAAAGAATATTTAATACCCCATGACCTACGCCTGGCCAAACATTCAAGTAATACTCTTGACCTGACTTTTGTAAGAGGTCTGCCAACTTTATACTATCATCTTTCAATGGATCAAGTGCTGCAGCTACTATGTAAATTGGTGGTAGTCGTGTTAAATTGCTAGAACTAGCAAGATTAGGAAAGGCTAAAGGATTCTTATAATCTTCTGGCTTTTGGAATGTCTGATTCATAAAAAACTTAATATCCAANGCTGTCTCTCCATAGCCTCCATTACCAAATAAATCATAAGATTCTGTATCTGTATTGGGTGAATAATGACCATACAAAAGATAAAGAGCTCGTAATAAATTTGATTGTCCAGAATCTTTTAATTCTAGTGCTGCGGATAACGTCAACCTCGCTCCTGCCGAAACCCCACCAAGAGCCATTTTATTACAATCAACTCTTAACATTTTGCAGTTGTTTACAATCCAATGAACGACTGACACAACGTCATCAAGTCCAGCTGGGAATGGATGTTCTGGTGCTAATCTATAATTTATTGAGGCAACCTTAAATCCAGAAGAGATAGCAAGGTATTTCCCAACCGCATCGTATGTACCTCTAACATCACCGGAAATCTCTCCTCCTCCATGCACAAATATCAATAAAGGTGATAATGTTATTGATGATGATGAGGATCCATTACCTGGATCGTACAAACGTACCAGGATTTTTTGCATCCTATCTATAGTAGTGTTGCTACTGCTGGTGGTGACATAATAGTCTGTGACTGATGGCAATGATTTTGACTGGTTTGAAGCTTTTGGTCCTTCTTCTTCATCACCTGCTCGGAATAAAGCCAAGATAGCAGCATTATTTCTTCCATCCAAGTTATTTGCTATGAGAGCGTCAATTTGATGAAAAATTCCGATAGAGGTGTTAAAAGACTTTTGTTGATCTGGGAATACAAAGAACTGTTTAGCCAATTGCTTAAAACTTGTTGGTCCAGAAACTGAAGTCTTATCGTTGTTGTTATTATTATTCTTCTGTGGCATGCCCTGCGAAACACCATATATTAATGATGGAAGAACTGTTAAGATATTCGAACAAACCAGGTATACCAGGATCGAGAAAACTATTAAGTTAATCCAAACACCCTTCAACATATTTCTTCATTTTGGTCTATAATATGAGCATTAAACCTGGATGACGCCGTGATAGCTATCGACAAGGCAATGTTCGCCGGTAGAATAGATTCTTGAAGGACAGATAGCTTATTTGGTATGTTCCGACCAAACATGCATTATATGCTGCCGAGGCTAACGCAAGAGAAGGTTATCATAAGGTTATCATAACTGTTAGGCACGCTTCTATTCTACTAGCTTATAAGCTACAAGTTTGTTATCCTGCATAAGAGGTATTATAATCGTACTTTGACTTGGTATAAATCCTAAGTCAGCAGTACCTTGTGTGTGTAAATCTATCAAAGTTCCATAGCCTGTTCCATTAGCGTTAACGATGTATACCTTTCCTGCAGGATTGTCAGTGACATAATAATGTGTACCACTAGCGTCAGATTCTATTCCATCAAGGCCGCCAAAAGGGGAGGTCGTTCCTTCCTTTCCTAAACTGCTTATTGTCTTACTCTTTAAATCAACGATCTCTATGCCGGCTCCAGGTTTACTGAAAGGTCCAAGGGAAACAACAATTAGTCTACCTTTATTATTATCAACATGTAAACCATTAGGGCCATTTAATTGTGGGCTTTGTAACCAAACTTGTAACGAAGACGTATTATTATCCTTGGCGTTGGTATCTAGTTTGTAGATAGTATTGGTAATTGTATCAGATACATAGATATTTCCTTGATTATCTGACGCAACATCATTAAGAAAAGCGCTTCCTGGTGCATTGAAACGCTTGATTATTTTTCCAGTACCAATATCTAACTCGACTAGATCCGTAATATCTGAAACATACAATCTACTGTTGTTATTAGAAATAGCTATACCCTTTGGTGCATTTAGTCCTGTAACCCAGTTTAATTTGATTATGCTCCCGTTAGAAGGTGAAACCTTAGAAATGAATCCGTTCTGATCTTTTTGATCTGGTTTTCCATTTACATTAGAAACGAACAAGACATCTTGTTTAGGTGCGTATGCTACTGATTCTGGGTTCTTCAACTCGTTTAATGTTTCCCATAATTTGTTAATCTTTGTTTGTCCTACTTGTTGTTGTTGTTGCTGCCCTTGTGCTTGAGCTCGATTATCATTATTGTTGTTATTAATCAAATTAATGCTGATTCCACTTAACAATACTATTCCCGATATTGCTACTACGGTCAAAGAGATCAAAACCAACTGTTTCTGTGAAAGCCGTCTATTATTTCCAATCAATTGTCCTAAATACTATAAAGAATAATTAATAAATCTAACACCTCATTTCCTTATAGTCACCTCACCTAGCCTCTCTTGGGCGAGAACCGATGAGGGCCAATTATGGCAAATGGGATTTATCTTACTCCTTAATAGAACTCACTTAAGATGAGTAATAGTTAATCACAAGGTGAGTAACAAGTATGAGCAAGCAATCACATATTTTGATAGGGCCTTAGCCGCAGAGCCTAGTGATACTAATGCCTTAAAGTGTCACAAATTGAGTCCTATTATGCCCTTCATGACCAATGTAGCATGTTACAAATTTGCCTTATTCATTCTCAGATCGATCGCTACATAAATTATTAAGGGACTTTAGGTCTAAATTTTACTCCCTTATTGGGCTCTCTGCCAGTGTTTTTGAGCGGGCATGATTTAGATTATATTATTAGTCGGCTCGAGGAAAGAGTCCAGACGCCCAGCTGCTAAAATTTTAACTTTGCAATTTATTACAGATTATTAGTAAATTCGACAAAATGAACAGAAAGAGACTGATGTCAATCCTGACTATGGTCGCTGCTGCATCGACTATCCTTATATCCTCAACCGCTTTAGCGAATCTCGCGACAGCTCAAACCAGCAAAACTAAAGATGACAGTGCAAGTTCTGCAAGTTCCTCCGCTAGTAAGGACTATAAAGATTTCCAAAAGTGCCTCTCCACTGCTGAAGATACAAAGGGATATGCTACAAAGCAGGAGATAAAAGACTGCTATAATCCGCTCTACGGTCCACCCACAAATAGTGCTACTACCTCAAGCGACGTATCTCCGTCGGGGCAATAATTAAAACCGCAAAATCAGCAGCTAGGCTCGTATCTTCCATCTCTTTCTTTTTAGGAGCTGATCAGTGTGAACGGAACTCATTGCCATTGGCCCCAAGGACACAACTGATAGTTATATCACCATCTATCAAGAACACACAAGCATTAAAGATGGTTAAATCAGTGAACCAAAAATTCCACAGCTTAGAAGCAAAGATTATAAGATTAGATGAAGATGAGCAACAGATCTTACACCATGACTAGGAGATCCACATGCTGTGGATCTATAATGACAGTATTCCTAGTGGAATCTACCAGATCGATAAAACAAATACAACAGTTTTGAGATCTTCCTGTGAAGGAGATTTCTTGAACCACAGTAAATGATAAAATGCAGATAGTGTTAATAAATATCTTAGCTTAATCGCGAGACAATCCGAATTACGATAAACAATAGTTATGACTGATTTAAATGATGAAGGATGCAATGATTCAACCTGTCAAATTTTAGCTTTTCAGGCGTGGGTAAGCACTTGTGACCTTATTTCTTCATATTTGGGCTTGACTAAGTGGAGAAGTCCCGTGAACAATGGAATACATAGTTCCAAAGACTGAGAATTCTTATATGGTTTAATCTGGAAGTTCTAAGATAGCACGGGAACTATGAAATGAGACTCATTACCCTCTCTCAACGATCGTTATTACTATTGGTCATCTCAAGTATGCTTATACCTGTTCTGTATGAATCATTATCCACAGAGACCGGCATAGGAACAAGAGCAGGAGTAGGAATAGGAACTGTGCAAGCCATTTCTAGTAATAATACTGGCGCCGTCGATAAATTTGGTATCACTGAAATTTATCCTACAGCAATTGGCGGAAGAGAATGGTTCATCAATATGAGTTCTCCATTAAGCGATAAAAATTTCAGTCTTTCCGGTGGAGGCGAAAAGAGTTCAAACGCTACATTAGCTAATGCTACTTCATCTAGTGGTCAAATAATAAGACAGCCTGACGGTTCATACCAACTGCATGGTGTAAGGAAAATAGGCAAGTACGACTTTTCTGTCAGATTGAATGTCAATGCATCGGACAGTTCCCAGTCTAGATGGTGGAAGAATGTAGAAATGACAGGTTATGTTAAAGTCATAAATGCTACATCTGACAATGCTGCGATAGATTGGTATGCGAGAGGAGGCCTTCACACTAGCTCCAGTCCCTGTCAGGGTGTAGCCTATCATGGCGGGTTAAGAACCGAAGGTAGTGTGTTCTGGCAAAAAGAGATATGGCATCCTGGTGGATATACAGATTATAGAGGTGACATCAATGTGACTAACTCTATTCTTGGTAGATGGGTTGGTTTTAAGGTCATAATGTTTAATATAAATAATGATAGCGCCGTGCGACTACAGACTTATCTGGATGATAGCGCATCTAATCACTGGAAAAAGGTTGTGGATGTAGTAGACAATGGTAGCTGGTATGCCATTGCTCCAGATGACTTGTTCTACAGCGCAAATTGTGGAAGGTCAAGAGATTATGTAATATTGAATGCTGGTCCGATAGCTACGTTCAGGTCTGATAATATGATATGGGACTTCAAAGATTTGAGTATTAGAGAAATTCAAGCTCCCTCTAGCGTTAGAAGTAGCACATAAAATAACTTACGACTAACTCATGCTCAGCTTCATATGTCACCAGTTAGATTAATTACGCGCTAGAGCATTCTATCTACCCTAGCAATCGAAAATTAACTACTGCGGTGAGCAATGGTAATTCTTGTCAAGGTAGAATTGATTGTTCCTGTGAGCCTCCAGCTGTAAGTCGATATGTTTAAACCCTTAAGAAGTATATGGTGCTATAACATCCAGATTAATATGAGAAGCTTCGAAGATTGGTGGAAGACTGTTCCAATTGATTTACAACAGAAAACTCGTAAGGGAGATGAACAAAACAAGCCATTGTTAAATCAAGTCAACTATGCTCTCTTGAATCTTCATTTAGCAGGTAAGCATAATGCTAAACCAACCCATGAAGAGCTTAAGAATTGGCTGCACAGTGGTCAAGTAGACGTCCTGCGAATGAATAAATAAACGTCCCTCCGCTTATTTTATTTTTGGTATAGCACTAAAAAAGACTATGATTTTATGTTTAGTATTAGTATTTAGAGGACAGGTTCGTAGCAAATGAAAGATAAAATCCTGGAAAGGATGATCAAATAATATATGGATTGACTATCCTCTCTCCTTATGACCAACTATTATATAGTCGGAATTAACGTAGAACGAGTGGTGCTCTTACTTTGGTAAATGACCACATTTACCTAAACTATATCATTATCACAGCTACTATTGTCGGCGGTTTGATATTATCGGCAACTGTAATAATAGCCTTGTTCATTAGAGTAGATGCATCGAATATTAGTGCTGCTCTTAATGGTTCTCGTACTAATTTGTCTTCAAATTTTAGCTTTGGGGCTGCGGGTGATTGGGCTTGTAACTCTAATACGATAAGCACGGTTAATAATATAGTAAAAAAGAATCCAAACCTAGTGTTAGGATTAGGTGATTATTACTACAGTGATTACACTAATGAGAGTCATAATCCAGACTGTTGGTTTACAATAACCAAACCGATAGATCAAAAAATGAGAATCGCTATAGGCAACCATGAGAGCATGCCTCCATCACTCCTAAAACTCTTCATGACTCATTTCAATTTAACAAAGGAATACTATTCTTTCAACTATCAAAATACTCACTTAGTTGTATTATCAACAGAAACAGCGCTAGGTAATGGTTCGGAGCAGTATAATTTTGTAAAGAACGATCTTGCAAAAGCAGCATCAGATCCAAATATCAATTGGATTATAGCGTATTATCATAGAAAAGCATACTCTTCACCATCTATTAACGTACCGTATGCTCCGGTACGTGATACCTATCATCCGTTATTTGATAAATATCATGTTGACCTTGTTCTAAATACAGATATGCACAACTATCAAAGAAGCTATCCTATAAAATATAACAGCATCAATGCAACCAGGCCGGTAATAGAAAGTACAAACACTAGCAATTATACCAATCCGCAAGGAAGAATATACATCATAGCAGGAACTGCAGGGGCTCATTTCTTTCCATTGAATGGAAAGGCCCCCTACGTAATTACTCAATTTTTGGCACATGGTTTTGTAGATGTATCTATAACGAATAATGGTAAGAGCCTTAGTGGAAGGTTTTATGCTAACGATGGATCTGTAAAGGACAAATTCACAATCAATAAGTAAGTCCAATAGAGATTAACGTGTGTGTTTATTGAATGTAGCCATCACAGACTCGTTGGAAGTCCGAAGTTTTATTATTCATATATGCATCCGTGCTACGTACGTGGACCATATTGGCTGCTCGTGATACTCACCAGCTATCCAAATAGCTGACCTATCAGACGGGTCAAGAGATGCTGCGAAATAATCCCCGTATCTATCAGATAGTTCGTTTGATGTTCCCTGCTTGAGAATCTGAGGTTCTTCTATCGAGTTAGGAGGATCACTGGATAAATGTTTTGATATCAATAAGCCTGGACTTCGCGAATAAGATGAATATCCAAATATAATACCTAAATTTCCCGCCCTGTCGAGAGAAAGAGCAGGATAATATAATGATGAACCAGGGGCCCCAACATCAAAGTCTTGCATGATCTTACCAGTATTTGTATTAAGTTGTATTAATCGAATGCATGATCTGCTCTTTGTATCATTATTCACATAACATCCATCATTAAAAGCCAGCTGTAGTATACCCTGGTACCAGAGGGCGCTTTGAACACGGGAGTCTCCAGTGCCAACCTCTGGTCCTTCAGACTGTTGTGTAGCAGAGGAAGACGCTGCTGTAGGCTGAATACCATCTGGAGGTACGTGGCTTGTCTGAATGGTGATAGATAGGGGTCTAATACTTAGATTGGAAACTGGGCCGTTAACATAGAACACCTGAAGGTTATTGTGATCAAAATCTCCTACAGAAGTTATTAATATTGCAGGTGTAGGACTAAGGTCTGTTACTGTGTGTAACGAAAAGTAATTCATATTTGATTCAGATTGTCTGAATTCTACAATGTTAGAACCCGCTAGCATCTCAGTTTTGTTCGCAATAGTAAATTGTACACCTCTGAATTCTGGAGGGCGCTTGTCAGAGTACCAGTTGCAATTATTAGCCCAGTTATTGACAGCGACTACAAATTTGTCTTCGCTGATGCCAATGAAAGGCTGGTCAGAACAATTGTCAAGTTGCGAACCAAAAGGAAAGTTGTAAACTCTCCAGATACCAGTTGGATCAGCTGTTTGGGATACAACTACACGGATGCTATGTTCGGTAGTATCTGATATTGAGGCAAACCATCTGTTAGACTGGATATCAAATAATAGAATAGGATCGCTCATACTATCTGTGTCAGAAGACAAACTCCCGGTTTTACTGGGGTTGAAGAACTGTTCAAGACCAAATTCTCTCACAAGAGATCCGCCTTTTGTATAAATAGCTCCATCTAGATTGACCATTTCCATTACATAGCTAGGTCCTACTGCAAGCTGTACATCCGGTGGGACACAGCAGTTCTGCTCTAGTCCTTTAAACTGTATCATTAACTGAGAGGAGGACCTAGGCTGATCAACTCGACTCTTGTTAAGAATAAAATTGTTGGAAGAGTACTGGGTATGGATTTGAAAAACCTTTGTAGTAGCCCGTAATGCTTCTGATGCATTCTTTGCGGCCTTATAAGTTGCATAATCTTTGGTTAGAAAAGATGCAGTCGAGCCAGTGAATACAAAAGGCTTGAATTTATGTGCCTGTAAATTGCTTATGTTTACAAGGCCTACATGAGAAACCATGCCAGTGGTATTATGCAATTTAAAATCTACGGCAGATTTTGAAGGATAGAAGGACGGGCTATTGACACTATATTGAGAAGAACTTGAATCTTGAAGTACGGAAGCATAACCTTGTGCTAAGACAGTTAGGTTTCCAACAGATAAGAACGAAATGGTTACTGTTGTTACAAGTATAAAAACTGATTTAGTACGAAGATAAGAGTGTTTCATTACCTTCCTAACCCATCATCTTACGTTCTACGTCCAGTTATAGGTTAAGGATGTTACTGCATGTCTCGATGGGAATATTTGAGATTACAATGAGACGAACAACCGTATTAAAAATTACTGTACTGTAATGTGATATGTAACCTCATTCGCGAAACGAGCATTAGTACTGGTAAGCGTAGGGGTTACGGTGGGACTCCCAATAATTCCTATAAAGTGAATGGTATGATTACCCGACTCGAGGTTATTAGATAGCATAGGATCTGCCCAGATGCAGCAAGAGATAGAAAAAAGAATGATCGAATTAACAAAACAAACTCAGGAAAGGATGACTGAAGAAACAGGGATTGAGCCTTCTATTACGGAAGATGAAATTAAACAATATTTGACACAGGTAATAAACGAGGTTAGGAAGCGAAAGGGTACCATCAACAATAATCCCAAGTAATGGCTAACAGAGTAGAGATCCCGAATCCTAAGTTTACCGTTATTTGATAGATTGGAATAACAGACTAAGAGGTACTCTTTATGTAAAATACATTTTTAGTGGGATCAAAACCCAGTTGATTCAATACCAGCATCTTAAATCCATTATCGTGTAGAAATTTCATCTGTTGTGCGAACAAATCCACAGTTATTGTGGAGGCCATGTTGTTATAGTCCTGGATGCTATTCGTAAGATTGTGATATGTGATTATTGGAATCGCTCTTATCTCTCCTTTTGAATTGTAAGGAATTTGACTGTTCATACGTTGTACAAATATCTTATACTCTTGAGAAGGGCTAAGATTTTGAGTAGGGTAAATATGTCTAAAACTGTCACTCTTGATGTTATACCGGTTTGCGTATGTCAGTGTACCATCGGCGGAATATGTCCTGCAATCGTTCTGTGGTTGCTTCGTGTACCCTTTACAGTCTAAAAACATCAATGGCGCACTACCAGACCTTGCTAGATCATAATATTTAGACACTGTATTGACTATCGTTGGGCTATCAGAGCCTAGATTGAGAGGATATCCAAATATTGTTGCGTTAACTCCGTGATTCGCGAGGCATTGCTTTGATCCGCCTATTTCATAATTTAATCTGCTAGGCGACGATATTACATTTGGAAGATGAGCATGAGTCATGGTATGAGATTCAATATCCATTCCGTCACGTTGTAGCGCCGCTACGTCTTGCCAAGTCTGTCTATTACTTGTGTTCCCTATCCAAGTGCATACTTCAAAGAAAGAAGCCTTGAATCCATATTGGTCCAATATTGGTTTAGCATATAGAAATTGGCTCTTGTACGAGTCATCGAAGCCGATCATTACCACTTTATTCCCGCTAGAGGAACCTCCAACAGGATTAGTACCTGAATGGGCAATCGACGAAGTACCACTACTTGACGGCATATTTGACAATGGCTTATGTTTGTGAGACGGCTTACTTAGTGCCATGTTTGAGATTAGTCCAGGCATAGTTCCAATCACCAGGATAATTCCAATAATTATAATTGCAATCAAATATTGGAAACTTAAGTTTCTAGAAGCCGACAAGAACATTTCTATCAACAAAGGGTGTAATAATGATTTCAGGCAAGAGAATTTTATTCTAATTGAATATGTTTGCAAATTTTGGGAAATCACATTCGGAACTTCGATCATCTTTTAGATCTTTTTCATGAATAATATGCCCAATATTGGACGATAAGATCGTTCAAAGTGATTCTTACCTTAACAGTTAATTAGTTAGGCTCACAAACAGAAACATGACTCTCAACATATAATCCCAAATATCTGTACGAAGAAACAAACCAAACCCTTATGTAATACTGGCAAAGGTTACGTAGTATAATTGTAGTATGGTCAGAATATTGCTGTTAGTATTATACATAATGTGTGGGGTAATTCTCATAACAACCATACAACTATTATCATTTCATATAGAGACAGTTTACTCGATCTCTTCCCCTACAACGTCTTCTTGTATTACTTATAAAGCAATAGTAAGAATGATTAGTGTAAACTGCGGCTCTGCAACACTGACAGATATTTACAATCAATTTCATGATAACAATATCCTAAGCAAGCAATCTCCGGATGGAGTGTGGTTTCTTAATGCAAATCTAGTAATTGCTAAAGGTGCTACGTTTAACATTGATTCTAGCGATACTAAATGGGTAAAAATAAGTACAGGTGGAGTCGGTATTGGAAGCAATACTCCATATAGTATCGACGTACATGGTAGTCTGAAGATTGATTCTGTAAAGATAACATCATGGGATCCCACAACTAACTACTATGCTATCACTAATGGTACGAGAAATAACACAGGAGGTAGCAAGGATGTAATCTTACCTGGAGCGCCGAGACCGTTTATTACAGTTGAGAAAGATTCTACAGGAACCACCGATATTACAAATTCCGAAATTGCATATTTAGGATATGAAAAAGGCAGCCTTTCTGGCGTAGGTACTTCTGGTCTTAACTTCTATGGCGGTGATGGCAGTGTGTTGAGTAATGACAATATTCACGACTTGTATTTTGGTTTCTATTCTAGTGGAGTAGGTGGAATGGTGATTGAGAAAAGTCAAATACATCATAATGCCATTTATGGCCTAGATCCACATACGGGAACACATAATATGATTATCCGAGACAACGTAGTCCATGATAATGGGCAGTTTGGAATAATTTGTTCACTAAATTGTAACAATGTAACGATTGAAAATAATCATGTGTATCATGATGGTGACAAAAATACCGGAGCCGGTATAATGTTCAGTAGAAACATGTTTAACTCCATTGCCCTAAATAACGATATCCATGATGAGTCAGTAGGTATTTCAATCTCTAGTTCGCATGAGAATCTGATATACAATAATACAGTTTCAAACAGTGGTGATGGGATTGATATAAAGAATTCTACCAATAACAGGATTCATGATAATACCGTGATAAATTCTACAAATGGGTTAGACACTAGTGCGGTAGGTGCTGGGTCTGGTAACATCATCTACAACAATCATTTTATTCATTCTCCTACCGATGCAATTACCAACGCAGGTTCAACCAATAACCAGTCCGGAAGCATAAAACATCAGCACCATCATAAGCATTCTGTTGGCAATAGTAAGTCCCACGCCGGGTTTTTGGTCCCGCATTGATAATAACAGTATCTATGTTGTCCTTATTCGGATACCAGAAGTCTTAATTACTACCAGTCTCTAACGATTTTCCTTCGTGTAACTGATCGTCTGTCTTAAGCAGAGATAACACGAAATGACTCAACCATCTTTTCGACAGCAACTGAAAAAGTATTGTATTCCGGTTGCTGAGCAGAATATGAAATGACATATGCTTTATCATCATCATAGTCTTTAAATCCTATATCCATAGCGGCAATCGTCCCCGCATTTGGAGCATTATAGGTATATGATAACAAATATCCGGGCATACCTCCAAATGTTATTGGTCTTGAATCAATAATGAAAAAGTCTTTAAATCGTTCTCCGTAATTATTAATAGATCCGCTAAATAATTGATTTGTTGAAATACTACTATTAATATTAAATACGGCTACAGTAAGTTTCTCTGAAAAGGCATCTTTCTTAGAAGGTGCTAGGAATATAAGCGCTTTATTATCAACTTCTATTCTTTTCCAATTGGACGGGTATTGGATCGATATTCCTAAGGTGGACTTGTTTTCATAGGTCAAGACAGAATTGTTGTAATATAGAGTCGGTGTTGGGTTAGTCATATACGAGGAAGTTTTTAGGGCTATCACTGCATTATGTTGTCCAAATACTTGTGGGGTTGCGGACGGTATATCTTCCGTCACAATCGGAGTACATATAACTCCGCATATCAACAATGAAGAAAATACCCAGGCCAGCAAACAACTTTCAACCTCTTACGTTCATTGTCCTATAATATTAATATCTTTTCCAAGATTCGTTTCAACACCTTTTTCCTACATTCGCTTAACATATGAGTAAACAAAATTCTGTTTTCTTCTCGCAGAGCAGGCACGAAAAGTCTCCAATTTTCTATTTCGCGTTTGAGAAGATGCTTTTCCGAACTCAGTACGTGAGCCTATGCCCAACCAGCTAAAATAGCTCACTCAAAGCAAACCTACAAATTCATTATGTTTAGTAACCGCTATATTCTCTGAGTCTCAATTACTTTCTTTCTTGATGTTAACCCAGAAATGATACGTATACTACTTTCATGTACTCCAAAAAACTCAGCTATCTTTGTTACCATTTCTTTATTTGCTTTTCCACGTTTTGGTTCAGATTTAATAGCCATAACTATTTCATTCCCATTTATTTCGATTCTTCCAGATGAATTGAAGCTCACTTTGACAAAATACATCAATTAATTAACCAAATACATAGTATTACCAGATGCATTCTTTCGTTCTCCATTTTCTGAAAATTTCCCTTTCTCTACATATGCTTAAAACATCACACCGATCTCCATCTTGAAAAGATAAATGATTTACGTTCATCGTCATCTCTTTTTGCGATTTCAATTCCTGTAATTAGTTTGTTTATCCCTCTTCCTCGTCGTCATCTATTACGATTTCAAGGTAGGCTTTTTCGGTCTCACGCCATAACCGTCACAGTAAAGTCAGCGCTGCGCGACGAGCAAAGCCTCAATCCATCTAATAGATCGAATTGCGCTGACGCTGTTTTTTCCGTTTTCCTTCAGCCGATGTCCTAGCTGTACGTAAATCGATTTGCAGGAAATACCCTATCATGAAGGAACCTAAAACATTCGGGCCGCAAGCCTTGTGTAGCGTTTTCTATCTTATTCTCAATCCCATTTAAGGTCGATGCGATTGTAGAAGTAGTAGCAGCAATCATGTTAGGCCTTAACTGGCTTTGGTCTTGACCCTGACTTGTCATGGCGTTAAATGATAAAGCGGTGTATATATGTCAGTATTCTATAATGTAATAGTGTTACGTAAGGCATTATAACTACATGATATAGAAATATGATGATAGCACAGAATGGTCTCTGTCTCAGAATGTCTAAACGCAATTTCCGATGACAAATCTCTGCTTCTTTTTAATACCATCGGTTTAGGAGGTCAAGATACTAGCATCCTGATCAGTAGATTGGGGCTAACGAGAAAGCAGTATTATTCAAGATTGTCTGGCATGATAAATTCCGGTCTCATAGGAAAAAAGAATGGCAAG
>AF_2010_repII_A1DRAFT_10000047_pt1 | contig 17928 bp, 18 predicted proteins | sample AmaForreplicIIA1_FD_9195 | JGI IMG/M metagenome (IMG submission 9195)
TGGGATTCAACCCCCATAAGCTTCGCCGGCTTAAGGTTTGCGACGATCACGATCGTCTTCCCGACTAGTGCTTCAGGCTCGTATTTCTTACCGATGCCAGCTACGATCTGGCGTTGCTCGCTCCCGAGACTGACCTGTAACTTGATGAGTTTCTCCGATTTCGGCACCCGTTCCGCTGTCAGCACCTTCGCCGTCTTGAATTGAATCTTCCGGAAGTCGTCGATGGTGATCTGCACCGGCACTGACACAGGCTGAGCTTGTGGCGGAGCACCAGCCGGCGTCGATCCCGAAGGAGTCGGCTGTGGGGAGGAAGTTGAATCACTCACGATTCTGGCTCCTTGTGGGTTCGATTCAATGCGCGGGAAGAGACCAGGCCCCTTTTGGACGGGTATCCCAGTCTGAAGCCTGCCCCATGCAGGATCATCCCTCAACAGCGGCTTTGTGAAGTCGAGGGAGGATCCAAGTTGTTGTGCAATCGTTTCGGCGGTCTGCGGCATAAAGGGATAGAGATGCAATGCGATATGCCGCAGGATTTCGGCGACGCTATACAGGACTCCTTCAAGAAGTGATGTATTGGCAGGATCCTTCGCGAGCTTCCAAGGTTGCCTACCTTCGATGTACTCGTCTGCGAGATGAATAGTGCTCCAAATCCCATCAAGCGCACGATGGAATTGCAAATGGCACAACTCATCATGGATAGCGTCGAATATTTCACGGACCTGGTTCTCAAAATCGTTCCCAAGTTTGTCCAGCTGCTGGTTTCTCTTGGGTATCTTGCCGTTGCAGTACTTTTCGATCATCGTCAGTGTCCGACTCAACAGATTTCCGAGCCCGTTCGCCAAATCGCTGTTGATTCGGGTAATCATCGCGGACCGGGAAAAATCTCCATCCTGACCGAATGGCACCTCGCGCAGCAGAAAATAGCGGAACGCATCAGGACCATATTCGTCCACCATCCGGTAGGGATCAACGACGTTGCCTCGACTCTTCGACATTTTTTCGCCATCGACTGTCCACCAACCATGGGCGAAGATCATTTTTGGCAATGGCAAGTTCAGCGCCATGAGCATCGTGGACCAATAGACTGCATGAGTCGTGAGGATGTCTTTTCCGATCAGATGGACCGACGCAGGCCAGTATCGCTCGAGAGAAGGAGTCTGCGGTTTGTATTCCAGTGCTGACAGATAATTCACCAAGGCATCGAACCAGACGTAGGTGACGTACTCCTGATCGAACGGCAGTTCGATCCCCCATGACAGACGAGACTTAGGACGCGAGATCGACAGGTCGCCGAGCTTTTGAGTAGTTAAAAAGCCGAGGACTTCGTTGCGCCGAGACTCTGGGCGGATGAAGGATTCGTGCTTCTTGATGTGGTCGAGTAAGCGATCCTGGAACTGGCTCATCTTGAAAAAGTAATTACGCTCACTGAGCTTCTCGACCGGACGTTGGCAGTCCGGACAGAGGCCAGCGACCACGTCCTTCTCGGTCCAGAATCGCTCGTCAAATGTGCAGTACCATCCAGTATAGGAGTCCTGATAAATCAAGTTCTTATCAAATAGCAGTTGAAGATAACGTTGAACCTGAGTCTTGTGCTGTGTCTCCGTCGTTCTGATGAAGGCATCGTTCGAGATGTTCAACCGTTTCCACAGCAGTTGGAACTGTGGTGCCAGCTTGTCGCAGTGGACCTGAGGATCGATTCCGGCCTTCGCGGCAGCCTGTTGAACTTTCTGGCCGTGCTCGTCAAGACCGGTCAGGAAGAAGACGTCGCGACCGCGTAAGCGCCAATAGCGGGCGAGGACGTCGGCCGCGATCGTCGTATAGGCATGGCCGATATGCGGCACGTCGTTCACATAGTAGATCGGCGTGGTGATGTAGAACGTGTCCGGCGCGCTCATGGTCGAGTGAAAAGATATCAGGTTGTCGGCGACGAATGCTAGGCGTCGTCGAATAGTGAAATCGGCCCCCAGCTTCGTTCTCGCATCGCTCAGAGGCTCAACGTACAAGACAAAGTACGCTTCGCCTCCTCCCTCGCTGTGGCCGTGCCGGAGACCGATTTGAACGTTCGATTACGTAGATACAGCTGTGGAGGAGGATGTGACTGCGTCGCGCAACCGCAGCAAGATCGTCTCGAGTGCCATGTGCAAATTCAGATGGCGGGTCGCGTTCTGTTCAGTTGTCTCGATGTCCTTCAGGAGATCCAGCAAGATATCGGTATTGGCCTGACGAGCATCGGCTTCAAGTGTCGCCAACTGATCGACATAGAACAGTTCGTGACGATCACCCTCGACTTGAATGAGCACAAGGTCTCGTATCCATCGGGCCAGCCACCCGAAGACGTCCTGGGCTCGGTCGGCTTTCGCGATGGCTTCAGCGGCCGATAAGATGGCCGTCGTTGATTGCAATGATTTCGGCTGCACCAGTTCGAGAAACTCGTTCTGCCGTGCCCGTAGCTCCAACATGTCGTTCGTGAGTGCTTCTCCTATGCGGCCCTCCGACACCATCGCCAAGAATCTGGCCTCGGCCGGAGGCACGTTGCGCTGGAGGATCAGGGCCGCCTCTACCTGCGTTCTTGTCGGGGTGCGGAACCGAAGGGCCTGGCAACGGGACCGGATCGTGGCAGGCAACGCAGCCGGACGGTTTGAAATCAAGAGAAACAGGCTGTGGTCGGGAGGCTCTTCGAGGGTTTTGAGGAGCGCGTTGGCCGCGCCGATCGTCATGCGATCCGCATCGTCGATCAGGCAAATCTTCCGCACACCGATGAGGGGGCGGTACATGACCTGCTGCTCGATGTCGCGAACTTGCTCGATCTTGATTTGCGGGATGGTCTGTTCAGGATCTGGTTCGACAATGAGAAAGTCCGGATGTGTATGCGTGTTGATCTGCTGGCATGAGCGGCAAGATCCACATGCGTCCAATTCATTCCGGTCAGAGGTCGAGTCGCAGTTCAGAGCTTGCGCAAACCGTAGAGCCGTGAGGCGTTTTCCAATCGAACATTCACCGTGAAACAGGTACGCATGGGCCAGGCGTCCATGGGCGACCGTTGCCCTGAGAGCAGCGATTGGATGTTCATGGCCGATGATATCCCGAAACGGCATTTAAGACTTCGGCTTTCGCAGGAGACGATACCTTGGGAGTCGCTTGAACACAAGGGCTTGTGTGACCATGGCGATGTCGTCTGCGTGCTTGGTGGCATCGATCACTGTGACTCGACGAGGGGTTTGGCGCGCGAGGGCCAGAAAGCCTTGCCGAACTCTCCGATGAAACAGCTCCGACTCCCGATCAAGACGATTCTGTTTACCCCGCGCCTTCCGCCGTCGGGCAAGACCAGCCGATGCAGGTAGATCGAACAAAAGCGTGAAATCGGGTGAAAGCCCTCCGCTCGCCACGTCGTTGACCGTCCGTAGCCAGTGCTTGTTCATGTCCCGTCCGTAGCCTTGATAAGCCAATGTCGAATCGGAAAATCGGTCGCAGACGACGATCTGACCTCGCCGTAACGCTGGCACGATGATGTGCGCAACATGCTGACTCCGTGCAGCAAGGATGAGCAAGGCTTCGGTTTCAGCAGTAACCGATTCTCGCGATGATGCTGACAACAGGGCACGTCGGATTGTTTCCGCTAGTGGAGTCCCTCCCGGTTCTCTTGTGCGGACGACCGAGTAACCGGCTCTCTTAAGCGTAGCGACCAGGCGAACGGCCTGTGTGCTTTTGCCGCTTCCTTCTGGTCCCTCCAGTGTGAGGAAGAACCCCTTGGCTCGATACCCTCTAGACCCCACGCAACCTCATGGTTTGGCAGTGAGCAAAGCGGGCGGGATGGTAGTCCAAGTTATTGAAAATAGCAACAAAAGGCTTGCGACGTCCCCGTACATCTCTGTATGATGACCATTTACAGACCCTGCCGGATTTTTATGCTAAAAGCCTCACTAAAACGCTACTTTCTGACAGGCCTCCTGGTCATCACTCCGATCTGGGGAACCATCCTGATTTTGAAAACGTTGTTTGTTACGGTGGATGGGATTTTGGGCGACCTCCTGGCCGGCATGATGCCAGGTCGGTACGTACCGGGACTCGGCATTGTGGCATTGGTCCTCTTGGTATTCACGACGGGACTTCTCGCCGCCAATTTCATGGGGCGGCAGATCGTCAAGTGGTGGGAAGGTTTGTTGAATCGCGTCCCACTGGTGCGTGGGATCTACTCAACGTTGAAGTCCATGATGGACATTTTGTCGTTTTCAGATCGTGGGTCATACCGTCGCGTGGTGCTGATCCAATTTCCTAAGAACGGCCACTACTGTTTTGCCTTCGTCACCGGCGTGACCAAGACCGATATGCAGGATTTGGCACAGGAACCGCTCGTCCATGTGTATGTACCGACTTCACCGAATCCCACGTCGGGCTATTTTTTGCTCGTCCCGGAACGAGAGGTCACCTCGGTTGAAATTAGCGTGGAAGAGGCGATGAAATTGATTGTGTCCGGTGGACTGTATTCACCGACGCCGTCGATGGGGTCGGCACTGAATAGAGAGTCCAAATGGGGTACTGTCAAACAGCCGGAAACGGGGGTACCGATCGGATGACGGCTCAACGCAGGGTGGAAGCACGATCCTCTCGCTCCAAGGGTCCGCTTGCAGCGCAGGCCCCCGCTGCGGGTCTCGGCGTGATCGTGATGGCTGCAGGTCTGGGCAAACGCATGCGCTCAAAGCAGGCGAAAGTCCTCCATCAGGTGGCCGGGCAGGCGATGGTGCTCTATTCGGTCAAACTTGGCCTGCAGGTGGCGGGCGATCGCCTGGCTCTCGTCGTTGGCCATCAGAATGATCAGGTGCGGCAGGTCATCGAGACTGCGATAAGCGACAAGCAGCGGCGTGCACGGCTGTCGATTGTTGAGCAACGGGAACAACTTGGCACAGGCCACGCGGTGGTGCAAAGCAGGCCGGTGTTCGCGGTTGGCACACGAGGAGCTCCTGCCCGGTATCTCATTCTGAACGGGGACACGCCGTTACTGCGCGAAGAGACGATTCGTGAACTCCTCCGCGTCCATNACNCAGAGCGGGCGGCCATCACGATCCTCACNGCCATNCTGCAAGATGCTAGCGGGTACGGACGTGTGGTTCGCGCGGGATTGACGGGGAGAGACATCTCCCGCATCGTGGAAGATCCGGACGCCACGGCAGGCGAACAAGCGATTCGCGAAATCAATGTCGGAACCTATGTGGTTGACGGTGCATTTCTGTTTGATGCACTGGAAAAGCTCGATCCAAGCAATGCTCAGGGTGAGTATTATCTCACTGACCTCCTCCACATCGCGGTTTCGCAGGGGCGACGTGTGGCGGCCGTCGTGCTGGAGAAGCCTGAGGAAGGCCTCGGCGTGAATACGCGTCAGCAGCTTGCCGAAGCCGAGCGAGTCATTCGTCAGCAGATTCGCGAACGATGGCTTGAAGCTGGGGTGACCATGATCGATCCTGGGTCCACATGGATCGATGCGGGGGTCACAATTGGAAAAGATACGATCCTCCATCCCAATGTGACGCTTGAAGGGGCGACGACGGTCGGGGAGGACTGTGTCATTCGTTCGTACACTCGTCTCTCCGATTGCACTGTGGGGGATCGAGTCGAAATACTCGATCATTCCGTGCTGCGTGAATCAGTCCTTGAAGACGATACGATATTGGGACCTTTTGTGCATCTCCGTCCAGGCGTGGTGGTCCGGAGGAAAGCGAAAGTCGGCAACTTTGTGGAGATGAAAAAGACCGACCTGGGTGAGGGATCGAAAGCGAACCATCTCAGTTATCTGGGAGATGCCAAGGTTGGGAGAGGAGTCAACATCGGTGCCGGGACAATCACCTGTAATTATGACGGGATTCGCAAGTCGCAAACGGTCATCGGCAATCACGTTTTTGTAGGAAGCGATACACAGCTAATCGCGCCGGTCACGGTGGGTGCTGGTGCTGTTGTTGCCGCAGGCACGACCGTGACCCAGGATGTGCCGGCCGACGCGCTTGTCATCTCACGAGTGCCTCAAGTGAATCGGGCTGGGTGGGCCGCGAAGCGACGGGCGCTCGCGACTGATCCACCACACGGGAATCATGTGAAGCTAGTCGGCACAGCAAAGAAGCGAGCAAAGAGCCGCTCTCCTCAACGTAGGGCGTGACACCATGTGCGGAATCGTCGGCTATGTAGGGAGCGAGGATGCGGTGCCGATTCTCCTCGGCGGTCTGGCTAAGCTCGAATATCGCGGATATGACTCGGCAGGCGTCGCCATTCTTCAGGGTGACAGAGTCAAGGTGCGACGGAGTGTCGGCAAGTTGGTCAATCTGAAAAAGACGCTTGAGGAAAAAGCTATCAATGGAACGGTCGGCATTGGGCACACGCGATGGGCGACCCACGGAAAACCATCGGAGCAGAACGCTCACCCGCACCGATCGAAAGGCTGTGTGCTCGTGCACAATGGGATCATCGAAAATTATCAGCCGTTAAAGCAGCAGTTGCAACGAGATGGCTATCGGTTCGAGTCAGAGACCGATACAGAAGTCATGGCCCATTTGATCGATAAATATTTGGATAAGGGACATAACCTGGCCGAGGCGGTTAGCGCGGCTACCAAAGATGTCCGTGGGAGTTACGCGATCGCAGTGATTTCGGAGAAAGAGCCAGGAACCCTGGTGGCAGCTCGCTCCGGCTGTCCGCTCGTGGTCGGACGAAGCAAGCATGCCTCGTTCGTGGCTTCCGATGTCATGGCTATGCTCAGCCACACGCGCGAAGTCACCTATCTGGAAGAGGGTGATATCGCTGTCGTGACATCGACAGATGTGCGTCTGACGGACGCCGATGGGCGTGCTGTCACGCGCAAACCGACCCATATTACTTGGGATGCTTCAGCCGCAGAAAAGAGCGGGTTCCCACATTTCATGCTCAAGGAAATTCACGAGCAGCCACAGGCCATCCTCGATACGATGCGCGGGCGATATTCGTATGAGGCTGGCGAGGCTGATCTGCCGGATATCGGGCTCTCGCCGCAAGAGTTTGCTGAAGTCGGTCGGATCTGGATCGTGGCCTGCGGGACTTCCTGGCATGCCGGACAAGTGGGAAAGTATCTCCTGGAGGAGATGATCCGTGCACCGGTACAGGTCGATATCGGCAGCGAGTTCCGGTACCGAGATCCGTTAATCGAGAAGGGCGATCTCGTTATTACAATCTCGCAGTCCGGCGAGACCGCGGATACGTTGGCGGCGGCGCGAGAAGCCCAGAAGAAAGGGGCTCACGTGGTTTCGATCGTCAACGTGGTCGGAAGCACATTGGCTCGCGAATCCGATGGGGTGCTCTATACGCACTGTGGGCCAGAGATCGGGGTGGCCTCGACCAAGGCGTTCACCGCACAATTGACAGCCTTGTACCTGCTCGCTCTGCATCTTGCACGTGTCCGCGGCGCCATGTCGGTGGCTGAGGGAAAGGCTTGGCTCGACCGATTAGTCAGATTGCCTGTTTTGGTGGAGGGTGTGTTGAACCGCGAAGCAGAGATCGTGGCGATTGCCAAGCGTTTCCACAAGAAGCGAAATTTTCTTTATCTTGGCCGCGGCATCAACTATCCGATCGCTCTTGAAGGCGCGCTCAAGCTCAAAGAAATTTCCTATATTCATGCCGAAGGGTATGCGGCTGGTGAGATGAAGCACGGCCCTATCGCGCTCATCGACAAAGACATGCCGGTTGTGGTGCTGGCTCCGAAAGATCGATTATACGAGAAGACCGTGAGCAACCTGATGGAAGTGAAGGCTCGACGTGCGCCGGTCATTGCGCTGGTGGCGGAAGGAGAGCGGGAGTTGGGCAAGACCGCCGACGCCGTGTTTACCATCCCTGACACGCATCCGTTGATCTCGCCGATTCTGTTTACGATTCCGTTGCAACTTCTGGCGTATCACATTGCGGTCTTGCGCGGGGCGGATGTGGATCAGCCCAGAAATTTGGCGAAGAGTGTGACGGTGGAGTAGGCCAACGAGGAGGATCCTCTGCTCGCCGAACGCGCACGATGAACCAGTGCTCGTTCCATGCGCGCATGACGTCTCATACTCGTCACTCTCCTAGAGAGAGAGGGAATGGTGGAAATTACCAAGCAAGCAGTTGAGAAGGTGGCGAAGCTGGCGCGGTTGGAGTTGACCGAGGTCGAGAAGGCTGCGTTTACGAAGCAGCTGAGCCAGATTCTCACGTATGTGGAGACGTTGAAGCAGTACGACACGGCCGGTGTCGGGCCCACGGCTACGGTGTTGGGGCAAGTCAACGTATTTCGTTCTGACGAGGTTCGGCCTTGTCTGTCGGTCGAGCAGGCCCTGGCAAACGCGCCCGAATCGGCCGAGGGATACTTTGTCGTCCCAAAGATTATCGAAGAACGGTAGTGGACTGACACGAGGGTGCAATGTTTAGACAGATGTTGCGGTCGAAAATCCATCGGGCCACGGTGACGGAAGCCTGTCTCGAGTATGAAGGCAGTCTCACGATCGACGAGGACCTGATGGAGGCAGCGGGCATTCTTCCGTATGAGGCGATCGTCTGTTCGAATCTCAATAACGGAGAGCGGTTCATGACCTATGCGACGGCAGGCAAACGGGGTGGAGGTGAAATCGTCCTGAACGGGCCGACCGCGCGTAAAGGGGCGGTCGGGGACCAGATCATCATTTTTTGCTACGAGTATTACGGGGAAGAAGAAATCAAGCGTCACGCCCCAAAGATTATCCTCGTCGATGAGAAGAACCGGATCATATCGCAGAAGACGAAACGCTGATGTCGATTCACAAGCTCACACTCTTCGAGCTTCAAAAAAGATTTACGGCGGGCGAGATCACGGCCAGCGAGATCGTGCGTGCCTACTTCTTGCGGATCGGTCAGACCGAACCCAAGGTGAAGGCCTATGTGACGCAGACGAAGGAAGGTGCCGTGGCGCAGGCGTGCGCGCTCGACGACGCCTTGAAAGGTTGGCGGAAGACGTTACCCATGATGGGGATGCCGCTGGCGATCAAAGACAACATCTGTACCGAAGGCGTGCTCACAACCTGCGCCTCGCGGATGCTGGGCAACTTTGTTCCACCGTACGATGCGACGGTGATCAGAAGGCTACGCGAACAGGGCTATCTCTTGCTCGGCAAGACAAACCTCGACGAATTTGCAATGGGCTCGTCCACCGAGAATTCCGCGTTCGGTCCCAGCCGGAATCCCTGGAATCTTCACTGTGTGCCGGGCGGGTCCAGCGGTGGGTCGGCGGCTGCCGTGGCGGCTGATGAATGTGCTGCTGCATTGGGTTCAGATACCGGCGGATCGATTCGTCAGCCGGCGGCGTTTTGCGGAGTCGTCGGACTCAAACCGACCTACGGGCGGGTGTCNCGTTACGGCTTAGTAGCCTTTGCCTCGTCGCTCGATCAGATTGGGCCCGTCACGAAGGATGTCACCGACGCCGCCCTGTTGTTGGGTGTGATTGCGGGACATGATCCGCTCGATTCCACCTCGGCCGATGTTCCGGTGCCAGATTATCTGAAGGCGCTGAAAAAGAAGGACTTGAAAAAACTCACAGTCGGCGTCCCGGTCGAATTTTTCTCGGAGGGACTGGATCTCGAAGTCGAGCAATCCGTCCGTGCCGCAATCGAGGAGCTTGAGAACCTTGGCGGCGAAATCAGAGAGATCCACCTGCCGCGGACTGATGCAGCCATCGCAACCTACTATGTCATTGCGACTGCAGAAGCCAGTTCCAATCTCGCGCGGTTTGACGGAGTGAAGTTCGGTCATCGGGCCAAAGAGACCAAGGATCTGCTCGACCTGTACATGAAAAGCAGGCAGGAAGGTTTTGGACCTGAGGTCAAACGGCGAATTATGTTGGGCACCTATGCGCTCAGTGCGGGCTACTACGATGCCTATTATGGCAAGGCACAGGCAGTCCGCACACTGATCCGGCAAGATTTCGACGCCGCGTTCAAGGAGGTCGACGTGATCGTGACGCCTGTGACACCTACACCGGCGTTCAAGCTCGGAGAAAAAATCGAGGATCCGTTGCAAATGTACTTGTCAGACATCTATACGATCTCAGTCAACCTTGCGGGCTTGCCGGCGATCTCGGTGCCTTGCGGATTCAGCCAGGCGGGACTCCCGATTGGCCTGCAGTTGATCGGACGTGCTTTCGAGGAGGACACGATCCTTCGCGCAGCCCATGCCTATGAGAAAAGTACGCAATGGTGTCTCAAGAAACCGGTGGTACGATAGGGCGCCAAGAGTGAGGAGTAAACCGTAAGGGGAGGAGCGTCATGTCAATCGTGGAGTTTGCAATCGGGCTCGTGGCAGTCGCGTTTGCGGTGTTGGTGGGCTGCCTGGTGCCCGTGCTGATCCAGATGCGCAAGGCGGTCGCAGAGTCCCAACAGGTGTTTGCGAAGATGAATCAAGACCTCCCGCCGCTGATCGTTGAACTGCGCGCGATGAGTCAGAATGTGAGCGAACTGATGGAGCAGACTCGCGGTGGGGTGGAGCACGCTGCGGTCCTGTTGCATGCGATGGGAGAGGTCGGAGAGTCTGTTCAGCAAGTCCATAACGTGGTCCGAGGTTCCGGGGGGAATCTTTTGACGAATGTGGCCAGTGTCGTGGCGGGGGTCAAAGCCGCGACCCGTGTCATGAAAGATCGAATGCGGAAGGAAGGAGGGTCATACAATGGCGGATGATCGAGGTTCTTCAGCGGCAGGAGTCTTGTTAGCATTTTTGAGCGGGGCCGCTATCGGGGCGATGGCGGCATTGTTGCTGGCGCCTCAGTCCGGACGGGAGTCGCGCAAGCAACTGCGTGGCTATGCGCGCCGAGCAGAAGACAACCTGCACGAGTTGGCGGGTCGGGCGAGCGAGGTGATTGAAGAGGCTGTCGGTGAAGGACAAGAATTCCTCGAGTCCAAAAAATCGATGCTTCGCGAAGCGTTCGAAGCGGGTCGCGAAGCCATGCGTCGAGAACGCGATCGCATGACAGGCAATCAGGGCCAGGCATGACCTACGAGGTAGTGATCGGTGTCGAGGTCCATGCACAGCTGCGGACCAGGTCCAAGATGTTCTGCGGCTGCGGCACGATGTTCGGTCTTACCGCCAACAGTCAGACCTGCCCCGTGTGTCTCGGCCTGCCCGGGGCCTTGCCGGTCATTAATCGGGCAGCCGTCGAGATGGCAGTCCGTACCGGGTTAGCCCTCAACTGTACGATCGGCAGCACGAATCGGTTTGCCCGAAAGAATTATTTCTATCCGGACCTTCCGAAGGGCTATCAGATCTCTCAGTACGAAGAACCGATCTGCGAGCGTGGCTGGATCGAGATCGCAACCGGTGAGGGTAAGAAACCGATTCGCATCCGACGCGCACATCTTGAAGAAGACGCAGGAAAGAATGTCCACGAAACCGGGACACACAGCAGCCGCGTGGATCTCAATCGGGCCGGTACGCCCTTGCTCGAAATTGTGACCGAGCCGGACATGCGGTCGGCCGAGGAAGTCGTGGCTTATCTAAAGAACCTTCGCGAGACTCTCATATATCAAGAGGTCTGCGATGGTGACATGGAAAAGGGGAATTTTCGTTGCGAGCCGAATCTTTCTCTTCGCCCTCTTGGGCAAAAGGAGCTCGGCACCAAAGTTGAGTTAAAGAACATCAACTCCTTCAAATTCGTGAGGGATGCGATTGAGTACGAAATCAAACGCCAGACGAAGATCTTGAACGAGGGCGGCAAGATTCAACAAGAAACCCGCCTCTGGAACATCGATCGAGGTGAAACCGCCGTCATGCGCTCGAAAGAGGAAGCACATGACTACCGATACTTTCCTGACCCCGATCTCGTACCGCTCCGGATTACAACAGAATGGGTCGATCAGGTTAGGAGTACTCTTTCGGAGCTGCCGGCTGAGAGAAGGAACAGATTGGAAAGGGAGTATGGGCTTTCCGAGTATTCAGCGGGCGTGCTAGCTTCCGATAAGAAGTTCCTTGATTACTTTGAAGAGTGCGTGGCCGAAGCTGAGAAGTTAGGGTACTCGAAGATTGACGTTGCGAAGGAGCTTGCCAACTGTATTACGGTAGACTTTCGAGGGTTCACTCGGATGATGAACAGACGTCCTGGAATGACAGAGCATCTTGCGCCTGCTCTTTACCGAGATCCAGTACACGAAGATATTTGGCCGGAGACTATACCGGTTTCTGCAAAGAATCTTGTGGAGTTAGTGGATAAAAAAATGAAAGGCGAAATCAGTGGGCCTACTTACAAGGCGGTGTTAGAGGAGATGGTTAACACCCGTAAGACTGCCGCTGAAATCATCGAAGCGAAAGGCTTGAGGCAGGTTTCTGATGAGGGGGACCTTCAAAGAATCATAGACGAGGTGCTGGGAAAGAATCCGACCCAAGTGGCGCAGTTTAAAGAAGGGAAGCAGCAAGTGCTCGGTTTCCTCGTCGGCCAAGTCATGAAGGCATCGGGTGGGAAGGCAAATCCCGGGAAGGTCAACGAATTGCTCAAAAAGAAAGTTGGATCCTAACTGGCTGAGAGGCAAGTCACATGAGCGCAATTCGAGAGATCAAAGGTCGGTGGATTCTGGATTCGCGAGGGAATCCGACGGTTGAAGCGGAGGTGGCGCTTGACAGCGGGGCCAGAGGGCGGGCAGCTGTGCCGTCTGGCGCCTCGACCGGCGAGAAGGAAGCAATCGAACTTCGGGATGGCGATAAAACGCGTTGGATGGGCAAAGGCGTGGGGAAAGCCGTCGCGAACATCAGCAAGATCATCGCGCCAGAACTTCTCAGAAAAGACGCGTTCGATCAAGCTGGCATCGACCAGCTGATGATCCAACTGGATGGAACCAAGACGAAAGGTAAGCTCGGAGCCAATGCGATTCTTGGCGTGTCGCTGGCCGTGGCCAAGGCAGCCGCAGCTGAAACAGGTCAGCCGCTCTATCGCTATCTGGGTGGAACCAATGCGCGGGTGTTGCCCGTGCCGCTGATGAACATTATCAATGGGGGCGCTCATGCGGACAATCGGCTCGATCTGCAAGAGTTCATGATCATGCCGATTGGGGCAACGCGGTTCAGCGAAGCCTTGCGGATGGCGACCGAGGTGTTCCATGTCCTCAAGGGTCTGCTGAAAAAGAAAGGCTTGAACACGGCGATTGGTGATGAGGGCGGGTTTGCGCCAGATTTACAATCCAATGAAGAAGCTTTGAGCCTCATCATGCAGGCGATCGAAGAAGCAGGGTATAAGCCAGGCCAGGACATGGCGCTAGCTCTCGACTGCGCGGCCAGTGAGTTGTATGACAAGGGCCGTTACACGCTTGAGGCCGAGAAGAATCCAGAACGCTCTTCCGAAGACATGATCAGCTACTATGGCAAGCTCCTGGATCGGTATCCGATTCTTTCGATCGAAGACGGCTTGAGCGAGCTGGATTGGAAGGGTTGGAAGATGCTCACGGAGAGATTGGGGAAGCGAGTGCAGTTGGTTGGAGACGATATTTTCGTCACGAACGTGGAAATCTTTGCCAAGGGGATTAAGGAAGGGATCGGAAATTCGATTCTCATCAAGTTGAATCAGATCGGCACTTTGACCGAGACACTCGATGCCATCGAGTTGGCGAAACGGTCCGGCTATACAGCCATCATTTCGCACCGATCAGGCGAGACCGAAGATACGACGATTGCCGACGTCGCCGTCGCAATCAATAGCGGCTTGATTAAGACGGGGTCCCTTTCCAGGACAGATCGGGTGGCCAAGTACAATCAGCTGCTTCGAATCGAAGAAGAATTGGGATCGATGGCCATCTATCGCGGGCGAGATGCCGTGCCAGCGCGTTCCTGACGGTACGTGAATGACGCATGATCATTAAACGAAATCGTGGTCGCCAATGGCTGGATTGGCAACGGCGCCTGGTGACGGCAGCTCAGTATATTGGACTGGCTGCCTGTGCGCTTCTGTTAGCTGCGTTGTTTTTCGGTGAGATGGGACTACTTCGATATCTTGCCATGCGGGATCATGCACAGCAACTTGAACTGGAAATTATGGATTTGGAACGGACCAGCCGGGCTCTCCGTGCTGAGATCGACCGTCTCGAACGGGACCCAGTGAAGATCGAACAGCTCGCAAGAGAACGGTTGGGATTGGTACGGAAAGGTGAAACAGTCTATCAATTGGTTCCAGACTTATCACAGGAGCGGTCACGCCCGTAGGAGTATGAAATTCGGTACCGTTGCGATCATCGGACGCTCGAATGTCGGCAAGTCGACGTTACTCAACCGGCTGCTCAAGGAAAAGATCGCGATCGTGTCGGACAAGCCACAAACGACAAGGACACGAATTCTTGGGGTCGTGCACGCCCCCGGCGCGCAAATCGCGCTGCTGGATACGCCCGGTCTTCACAAGCCGCAGCATTTGTTGAACCGCCGGATGGTCAAGACGGCTGTCGACACGCTCGAAGAGGCCGACTTGCTGTATGTGTTGATGGAAGCGACAAGCTTGCCAGGACCAGGCGACCTCCTCGTGGTTGACCATGTAAAAGCGGCGCTGGGCAAGCGCCAACGGCTTGTAATTCTCGTCGTAAATAAGATCGATGCGGTGAATAAACTGAAACTACTGCCGGTCCTGGAGATGTATGCGAAGCTCTTTGCTTGGACCGAAGTGGTCCCGGTATCTGCGGAGACGGGAGATAATGTCGAGCGGTTGCTCGCGGTGACTGTGACGCGTTTGCCGGAAGGCAACGCGGCCTACGACGATGAAACGATCACGGATCAATCGATGCGAACGTTGGCAGCTGAGATGATTCGCGAGAAGATACTCAAACAGACGTATGAAGAGGTGCCCCATTCGGCCGCGGTTGAAATTGATCAGTTTGTAGAGGAAGGGAAGCTGGCTAGGATCAACGCCTCCATCTTCGTCGAAAAAGAATCCCACAAGGCGATCTTGATTGGGAAACAGGGGGAGCGACTGAAGGTGGTCGGAACCGAAGCAAGACAGGATATGGAAAAATTGTTTGGGAAGAAGGTCTTTCTTGAAATGTGGGTCAAGGTGCGGGAGGCGTGGCGGGAAGACGAGCGGGCGCTCATCGAGCTGGGATATTAGTGAGTGTGTGATGCAACCGATGGAACACATACCTGAGCCAAAACAGGTCGAGCAGCGCCCTCGGCAGGTCGACAAGGAGGCGTTGCGAGAGACCTTGCGCGATCAGGCCGAACGAGGCCAGTCGAAGTCCGACATCGTCTTGATCTCCGTGCAGCGGCTGCTCCGTCGCGGAGCTATTACGAATCTCACCAAGATGCTGGGAAGGATGCACCCCGCGGACATTGCAAAAGTCGTAGGGCATCTTTCCTCGCCGAAGGAAAAACGCGAAGTGTTTGAACTGGTTCGCGGGGAACCCAAACGTGGCCAAGTGCTCAGCGAACTTGACGGGGACAGCATTACTCAGGTGCTGGCGGACCTGTTGCCTTCCGATGTCGCCTGGTTGCTCAAGGATCTCGGTCCGGACGACGTGGCCTATGTTCTTGGTGTGCTTCCAGAAGATCGGGCGAAAGACATTCTCGCCTTGATGAAAGCCGAGCATTCCACCGAAGTCGCCGACATTCTGAAATATCCAAAAGACACGGCCGGCGGCATCATGACGACGGAGTTCTTTGCGCTCTCGGAGGATGCGACGGCGCAGGATGCCATCCGGCGCCTGCAGCAGGCGTCGGATACGGAAATGGTCTTTTATATCTATGTGACGGATAAAGACGATCACCTGGTCGGTGTGTTATCCCTGAGACAACTGTTAACCGTTCCACCGTCCACACCGCTGAAAAATATCGCGACCCGAGACGTGATCAGTGTCACGGTGGATATGGACCAGGAAGAGGTTGCACGCCAGGTGGCTCGGTACAACTTGTTGGCAATCCCGGTCGTCGATAAGGAGGGGACATTGGTCGGCATTATCACGGTCGATGACGTCGTGGACGTGATCAGGGAAGAGGCCACGGAAGACATGCTGAAAATGGCTGGCGCTATCGAGGAGGAAAGGGTTTCGAAGTCTTCCAGCCTTTCCGCCGCCAAGGTACGACTTCCCTGGCTGTTCACGAATTTAGTGGGCAGTCTTCTGTCGGGGGCCATACTGTGGGAGTTCCGTTATACGATTCAAGAAGTCGTCGCCATCGTGAGTTTCATCCCGGTCATTGCAGCCATGGGTGGGAACGTCGGCTTGCAATCTTCGACGCTCATCATCCGTGGGCTTGCAACCGGTCTCGTCGAAGTGTCTGATGTCTGGTCGGTGTTCTTCCGCGAGGTCAGGATCGGACTGCTGATGGGGGTGGCCTGTGGAATCATTCTCACCGTCGTCGGATGGATCTGGCATCAAGCGTTCCTGGGCGTGGTCGTCGGCCTCTCTCTGCTCACGGCCTTTCTTGTTTCGACAAGCATGGCCACTTTTATGCCGATTGTGCTGAAACGGCTGGGGGTTGACCCGGCGGTGGCGGCCGGGCCTTTCGTCACGACTGCAAACGACATCACCGGCATTACCATTTACCTCACTCTCGCGACGATATTTATGGAATACCTCCGGTAATGGTCGACCGTCCATCTTGCAATCATCGAAGATGGTGTTCTCTCAATCAGTAGCGATCACATGTCATTAATCAAGACGCCAGCAATGACGCTCAAAAGTCGAAAATGGGGAGAGGCCGATCGGATTGTGACGTTCTATACGAAGTCTTTAGGGAAGATCCGAGGTATCGCTCGTGGCGCCAGACGGCAGAAAAGTAGATTCGGCGCAGCGCTCGAGCCGCTGACGCTCTCTCACCTGAATTTGTTCGAAAAATCGGGCGATTCGCTCTACCGAATTTCACAGGTCGATTTGTTGGAACCCTTTGCGCGATGTCGCGAAAGTTTAACAGTGATGGCAGCGGCGGCTCGGATAGCCAATGTTGTGGCGGCCATCACACCGGAAGGAGATCCGGACCCCGAGTTATTCGAGACACTTGAGCAAGGGCTCCGATCCCTGATGACAAGCCCAGATCCTGCGATGACAGCGCTTCTGTTTCAAATTCGTCTGCTCAGCTTGACGGGGTTCCGTCCCCAAACCGATCATTGTGCGGCTTGTGGGAAGGATCGGTTGATTGGAGAACCTCAATTTTCTCCGGTGTCCGGAGGGCTCGTCTGCGCGACCTGTGCCATGCGTCAAACAGCCCGCTGTCTGCCGCTCTCGCGTGGGAGCCTGTCATTTTTGCAGCAAGCGATACGACTTGCGCCGTCCGTGCTCACACGCTTGAAAGCCGACGGGCGAGTCCGGGCTGAACTGGAAGACGCGATCGAGGGGTATGTGACCGTCGTCGCTGGAAAGCGGCTGCCTCCGGTCGATTTTCTGGTTACCCCAGCTTAAGGAGTACAATGGAATTGCGTGCGGAGCGTGAGGCCTATGAACATGGCTGAGACAGTCCTTGAGCCCAGGGATATGACCTGGCTCGACAAAGGGGTGTTGGGCATTGAATGGAGCGACGGCCACAAGGCTGTCTATCCGGTCCGCTATCTCCGCCAGCAGTGTCCTTGCGCGGCCTGCGTCGATGAATGGACAGGCCAGCGCCGGCTTCAGCCCGACGATGTCCCGCTCCTCATCATGCTTCAGGATGTTGCGCCAGTTGGGCGATATGCGCTGCAGTTTACATGGAGTGATGGCCACGACACCGGCATCTACTCTTATTCACTCCTACGACAGCTCTGTCAATGTGATCAATGTCAGCCAGTGAAACCAGTTGAGCCGAGGAGTCGGCGTCTCCTATGACCCCTACGCCAGCACAACCGGGGCCAGTGCAACCTCAGCGAGAGAACCTTGTTCGACGCATCAAACTCGAAACGGCCCTTTGCGTGGTGATGGCAACGCTCGGTCTCATCGGCTGTAGTGGGCTCCCGCCGTTAGAGGAGCAAGCGCAGCATGTCAGGAACAATGACCTGGT
>AF_2010_repII_A1DRAFT_10000049_pt1 | contig 17841 bp, 20 predicted proteins | sample AmaForreplicIIA1_FD_9195 | JGI IMG/M metagenome (IMG submission 9195)
ACTCCCGAGCAGCGTCGCGCGCACTTCGTGGCCGCGTTGTGTCTTGCCTGGCCCGACGGCCATATTGAGGAGTTCGAAGGCCGGGTCGACGGCGTCGCTGTCTGGCCGCCGCGTGGCGACAAAGGCTTCGGGTACGACCCACTTTTCCGTCCTGATGGTTTCGACCGGACATTCGGCGAGATGAATGCCGAAGAGAAACATGGACTGCCGCCGCAAGGCCAAGGGCTCTCGCATCGCGCCCGCGCGTTCATCAAACTGGCCGAAGCGTGCCTTACCAGGGCTTGAGTTTCGCCCGATCGTTACAATTTTAACTAGCTGCTGTCGCTGCAAAACGGCACGCACACTGGCTGTCGTACGCTGTACCGCCTATGATGCGTTTTATGAATTCAACAGCACCTTTTGCCGTCTACGTGCACTGGCCTTTCTGTCTGTCGAAGTGTCCGTATTGCGACTTCAACAGTCACGTCCGTCATGGCGGCATCGATGAAGCGCGCTTTGTTCGCGCCTATGAAACCGAGATCGCTGCGGCAGCTGCGCGAGCGCCTAGTCGCACCGTGTCGAGCATTTTTTTCGGCGGCGGCACGCCGTCGCTGATGCAACCGTCATCGGTACAGGCGATCCTCGATTGCATCGCCAAGTATTGGGCCGTCGCTCCTGATGTGGAGGTGACTCTGGAAGCCAACCCAACCAGCGTTGAAGCCGCGCGGTTTCGCGGTTTCCGTGCGGCCGGGGTCAATCGCGTTTCGCTCGGCGTGCAATCGCTCGAAGACACGACGCTGAAGGACTTCGGCCGGTTACACACCGCGCAAGAAGCACTCGACGCCGTTGCCGTGGCTCGTTCGATCTTCGCCCGGTATTCATTCGATCTAATTTACGCACGACCGCAACAAACGCTCGATGCGTGGGCGGCGGAACTTAAACGTGCTATCGCTGAGGCAGCCGAACATTTTTCCCTTTACCAATTAACGATCGAACCGGATACGCCGTTCTTCGGTTTGCACAAGGCAGGCAAACTGATCGTGCCGGACGAGGATCTCGCGCGCGATCTCTACGACCTTACGCAAGTAATTTGCGCCGACGCAGGATTGCCGGCGTACGAAGTTTCAAATCACGCGCGACCCGGCGCCGAGTGCAGACACAACCTCGTCTACTGGCGCGGACACGACTATGCTGGAGTCGGCCCCGGTGCGCATGGAAGACTGACAATTGATGGCTGCCGCGTGGCGACCGCAACTGAGAGGCGGCCCGAAGCCTGGCTTATGCGCGTGGAAGACAGCGGCAGCGGCTTCACTGTCGAAGAAAAGCTCACATCGGGTGAGGCTGCCGACGAATATCTTTTGATGGGCTTGCGTCTTGTCGAAGGCATCGATCCGGCGCGTTACAGCGCGCTGGCTGGTCGGTCGCTCGATCCAAAACGGATTTCCATTTTGCGCGAGGAAGGGGCCGTTGAGACAACGAAGGACGGGCGCCTGAGGGTAACGCGAAACGGTTTCCCACTGCTCGACGCTGTGGTCGCGGATCTAGCCGCCTAGTTTACGTCCCGGGCTGGAACGAGTGGGGTGCAGGACTCAGGACCTGACCGCCCGCAGGCGCGACGCGCAGCACCGCGAGGCCTCGGTCATTGGTGCCTTCGGGACGGAAGCGGAAAATGCCATCGATACCGGCAAACCCTGAAGGATTGGTCAGCGACGGCTCGCTGAATCGTTGCGGGCCTTGCGTCTTCACGAGAGCCGCGACGAGCGCGACCGCATCATAGGCGAGCGTTGCGGTGCGCACCGGATCCTGTCCAAAGCGTGCGCGATACCGAGCGGAGAAGTTGCGATAGCCGGTCGCTTCCGGCGCCGCGTACCAAGCGCCGTCGAGTGCCGCGGTCGAAGAGATCCTTGCGTCTTCCCATAGGCCTGAGCCGATCATTTGCACGCGTCGTAGATCGACTCCATTGGACGCCAGCGCGTTCACCACCTGCGGAACGGCATCCGGGCTATCAGGAATGAAGATGCTGTCCACCTGATTGGCCGCCTGGCTCACGCGACGCGACGCTTCGTTTATTCTGTTCCCCTCGAGAGTATATTTTTCCAGCGCCACCACGCGACCGCCGCGACGCGACACTTCCTGCTGGAACGCGCCTTCCACGACTGCTCCGTACGCATTGTCCGGCAACAGCGCGGCAAACGACCTCTTTCCGCGCGAGATGGAAAAATCGACGATGCGGCGAACATCGGTTTCGGGCAGGAAGCTCAACAGGTAGACGCCTCGCGCCGCCACGCTGACATCGGTGGAGAACGCGATAACCGGGATATTGCTCGTGCGCGCAATCTGCCCGACCGCACTTACCGATTGCGCGAAGAGCGGACCGATGATGATTTCCGCACCTTCAGAGATCGCCTGCTGGGCGCCGGCCTGTGCACCTTGCACCGTGCCACCATCATCCTTCACCAGCAGTTGAATGTTGGGACTCTTGAATTCCGCGAGTGCCATTTCAGCCGCGTTCTTCATCGATTGTCCGGCAACGCTGGCATTGCCTTGACCGGAGAGCGGTAGGATCAACGCGACGCGCACTTGGCCTTCGCCGACGGCAGCATTCGCGGCAGTCGCCTCGCCAGGTTGCTGGGCTATAGGCGGCCCGCCCCCGCCCAGTTGCGTGCTGCATGCGGCGAGGAGCGCAGTCAACCCCAAAAGGGATAGCGTGGCGCGCAGACGCGTCCACGCCTGCGTCAAAATCCCCACTTTGTGCGACATGACCCGCATCGTCGCTCCCCGTGCGACATTTCTGTGTCTGTCGTAACCGGTATCGCCGATTTTGTCGCGCGAAAGTTAACGGGTACGAAAAGCACCGAAAATTGTGACACATGACGCGGCGCGAGCGGCCGTTTAGAGTTCCGACCATGGCGAACGAGAGCAAACGACTGCGCCGTTACGCTCCATTTGGCAGTGCGATGGGCGCCGCCAAGGCAGAGCCCGGCCTCTACCTGGTAGCCACGCCGATCGGAAATCTCGGCGACATCACCTTGCGCGCGCTCGAAGTGCTGGCAGGCGTCGACATAGTCACCTGTGAAGATACCCGCGTTACCCGAAAACTCATGGATCGCTACGGGATAGAGACACCGCTCACGCCCTATCACGAGCACAATGCCGCCGAGGCGCGGCCAAGGCTATTGGCGCGGCTCGCCGATGGGCAGGCAATCGCGCTTGTCTCTGACGCCGGCACGCCGTTGATTTCCGATCCGGGCTACAAGCTGGTGCGGGCGGCGTGCGAAGCCGGCCACACCGTGACTGCTTTGCCAGGACCTTCGTCTGTGCTGGCTGCGCTTTCGGTCGCCGGCTTGCCGACTGACCGTTTTTTCTTCGAGGGCTTTCTGCCAGCGAAGCAGGCTGCCCGCCAGAAACGTGTTGCTGAACTTGCCAGCATTCCGGCGACACTCGTTCTGTTCGAAAGTGGATCACGTCTGGCGCCAACGCTTGCCGACCTCGCGGCGGCGTTTGGAAAACGAGCTGCCGCAACCTGTCGCGAGCTGACCAAGTTGCACGAAGAGGTCAGGCGGGGAGATCTTGAGACGCTTGCGCGCGACTACGCTGCCGGCGCGGAGTTGCGAGGAGAGTTTGTCGTCGTCGTGGCGCCGCCCGCCGACGACGATGGGACCTCGGACAATGTCGACGAATTGCTGCTTCAGGCGTTGAGGCGCGTTTCGGTTAAGGACGCTGTCGGTGAAGTCGCGCTGGCCACCGGACGCCCGCGCCGCGAGGTCTACCAGCGTGCGTTGATTCTTGCCAAGGATGCGGTGAATGACGGCAAATGACAGCCCCCGTTCGTCGGTGACGCAAGGTCGCGGCCGGAACGACGGCACGCGCGCAGCGGCGCGTCGGCGCGGTGCTTCGCGGCCATTAACGCAAAGATTGCGTATAGTCTGGCGGTAATCGAAAGCGTTGGCAGTTTCACCGGCGGCCCCGGCCGTGCAACAGCGGCTCTGAAGCGGTTATAGTGCGGGTAATTTGTTAACGCTTTATTCGTCTAAAGGGCGTCATGAGCCTCAAAATCGCTGTTCAAATGGATCCGATCAAGCGGATCAACATCAAGGGCGACTCAACCTTCGCCCTGCTGCTGGAAGCGCAAAAGCGCGGACATCAGCTCACTTATTACACGCCCGACCGGCTGGCACTTCTCAATGGCCAAGTTTTCGCCCACGTTGAGTCCCTCGCGGTCCGCGACAAGCCCGGCGACCATTTCACGCTGGACAAGCCGAGGCGGGCGGCCCTCACGGAATTCGACGTCGTACTTCTGCGCCAGGATCCTCCCTTCGATCTTGCGTACGTCACGACCACACACCTCCTTGAGCGCATTCATCAGAAGACGCTGGTGGTTAACGATCCAGCGAGTGTCCGCAATGCTCCCGAGAAAGTATTTGTTACCGAGTTTTCCGATCTGATGCCCCCGACCCTGATTTCGCGCGATCTTGCCGAGATCAAGGCGTTTCGGACTGAGCACGGCGACATCGTGATGAAGCCTCTTTACGGAAGAGGCGGCGAAGCGGTGTTTCGGCTTGAGCGCGAAGACCTTAATTTCGGATCGCTTTATGATCTTTTTTCGACGACCTTTCGCGAGCAGTGGGTGGTACAGAAGTTTCTGCCCAACATCAAGCACGGCGATAAGCGCATCATTTTGGTGGACGGCGAATATGCCGGCGCAGTGAACCGCATACCGGCGGCCGACGACCTGCGATCCAACATGGTTCGCGGCGGCGCACCGTCAGCAACGGAATTAACGAAACGCGAAGCCGAGATCTGCAAACGGATCGGTCCGGCGTTGCGCGATCGCGGTCTTTTGTTCGTCGGCATTGACGTTATCGATGGCTATCTCACCGAAATCAATGTGACTTCGCCTACGGGAATTCGAGCCATCAAGAACCTGGGCGGACCTGACGTAGCTGCGATGATCTGGGACAGAATCGAAGCCAAGCGGCGCGCATGACGCGGCGCATCAATTCATGAGCGTTGCTCTCACCATCGCCACCACCGATTACGACCACTTCCGTGATTTCCGACTAGGATTGGTGCGCGCCGAAGGCGTTGACGCCAACTGGCTTACGCTAGGCCATCACGAGATTTTCTCGCGCTTCACCTTCAACCGGGAATGGGATGTATCGGAGCTTTCCTTCGCCAAGTTCATGGCGCAGGTGACCCGGAATGATTCCGACATCACCGGTCTGCCGGTTTACCCCTCGCGGCTGTTCCGTTTCGCTTCGTTCTATGTAAATCGCAAGGCAGGCATCAAGACTGCAAAAGACTTGCGTGGAAAACGCATCGGCGTTCCGGAATGGGCACACACCGCTGCGGTCTACATGCGCGGCTGGCTAATGCACGAAGAGGGCCTCTCTCTGTCTGATATCGACTGGGTACAGGCCGGCACCAACGAAGCTGGACGTATCGAAAAGGTCGAGTTGTCACTACCGGTCGGCGTCCGGCTTACGCGTATACCTGAGAAAACGCTGAGCGGCATGATTGCTTCTGGGGAGCTCGATTGTGTCATAATTGCCCGACCGCCCAATTCGTTCCGCGAAAAGCACCCGGACGTTGTGCGCCTGTTTCCCGATTACGAATCTCTTGAGCAGCAATATTACGACCAGACGCGCGTCTACCCGATCATGCACATCATTGCGGTCCGCAAAACCGTCCTCGATGGGAAACCTTGGGTTGCGCGCAATCTCTATAATGCGTTTGAGGAATCAAAACGTCGCAGTCTCGAGCGGATTCTCGATCCCGCAGTCTCCCGTTATCCAATTCCCTGGCTGACCAACTACGCGCTACGCATGCAGCAAATGTTTGGCGGCGATCTTTTTCCGTATGGCATCGAAGCGAACCGGCCGACACTCGAATTGTTTCTGCGTTATGCCCACGAGCAGGGCATAGCCCATAGGCTTGCAAAGCCCGAAGAGATTTTTCCCGCAGGGATCATGGCTTCGGCGAGGATCTAGCTATTTGCCGGTGCGCTTCATCGCTTCTGCGCGGATCTCCGTATCGACGATTTTTCCAAGATCGATCGGAGCCTTCAGATTGCCCGCTCTTACCAGCTCGTTTTGCAACCAGTTCAGTTTGTCGAGCGGCAAAGTAGCTTCCGGGTCTATGGCTTTCTGTCTGATCGTGTCATCGAACGCATAAGCCGGGCGCGGATCGTCAGGCTTTGCGTTTATGGTTTCCTGCGTAAGCTTTATCGTTTCATCACGATGGTTGACCGCGAATTTAAGCGCGTCCAATTCTGCAGCTACAAAATTGATTGCGTCGTCACGCCGCGCAATGATTGTCTTGCCGGTCATGGTCAAACAGAGTCGTACATAGTTAGGCAGTGCTTCGTGACCCGTGACGAGCATCTTCACGTCCTTCGGTGCGACCGCCATGAACTCAGCGGCAACGACGCCGCCTTCGGCAACGCCTGCAATCACAGCCTTGAAGCGATCGAGATCCCCACCGAGATTTGCGAATCGAACTTCGCTCGCCAGAATCTTGTTTTGCTCGAGAATGGCGTTGATGAGGAGATTCGGTAGCGAACCCGGCGCCGCCACCGCGATTGTCTTGCCTCGGAGATCCTCGACCTTGTTGATTGTGGATTTCACCATCAAACCATGTGGCACGCCGGGCCAGTCACACCCGAGAATCTTGATATCGGCACCATGGGCGCCTGCAAGGATCGTCGCACCGGGACTGGATTCAATGCTGTCGAGTTCACCGGCCAATAGCGCTTTGTGCGCTGTGGCCCCGTTCTTGAGAGGTACGATTTCGACCTTCAGCTTGTGCTTTCCCCCGAAGTCCCGCTGGCCAACCATCAACATGAAGCCAGCATCGCCTTTCGGTTCGATCACACCGTGCTTCCAGGTTTTGAATTCCTGCGCCGACGCCGAAGCCCAAAGCGCCACCAGCCACACGAGGCAGCGACGGACAGTCACCATGGATGCTCTGGCTCCCATTTGTTCATGATCGTTGGCGAAAAGTTTGAGATCAATCAGGTCTTTGCAGAAATTTGTTCGCCAACTGTTCTTGTGCGGACGATCGGCTTCGGAGGCGGCCGAGGCTTCTGCCGGCAGCAAAGGGCCTTCCATTCTGGTGGCAGAGGACAACGACATCAACGCGCTTCTGGCGCGAGCCCTCCTCACCCGGCTCGGTCATCGGCCAACGGCGGAAGCGCTCGTCGGCGATCCGAAAACCTACATAATTGCGCTCACAGCCAACGCACAGACCGATGACCGCCGCGAGGCCGTGCTTACTGCGGGCCTGGATGGGCTCCTTATCAGCCCACTCGATCGCGAGCATCTCCGCGAGGCGCCGAGCACTGCGTCGGCGCGCGCTTTTGGCCCGCTTGCGGCCTGACACGACTTTCCCCACACTGTCATAATTCGGTGGTCGGTCCGTGGTGTACGGGACAACGGCAAATTCATCGCTGAGTCGCCAATTCGAAACGAAGCCAGACGCAGGGTTTTCGCGCATTTCGTCGAAGAGGACCCAAATGCCCATCAGCACCCGCGGCAATTTTCTTCCCCAACGTGGCCTATTCGAGCGCTTTCGTCCGGCGCCCGGTGGCCTTGGCGTCCCAGGCATTATACCGGCGCTACAGGCGTATGGCGGATTGCAGGCTTGGGCCGCCCGCGCGCACCGGCCGTCGCAGAGCCTCGGTCGCGTAGGCTCGCTGGAAGTCAGGCTGGCACAAACGGCTGCCGAAGTTCGGCAGGCGCAAAAATTGCGCTACCGCGTCTTTTATGAGGAAGGCGCCGCGATCCCAAACCCGGCAAGGCTTTTTGCCCGCCGGGATATCGATGGTTATGATGCTATTTGCGACCATTTGCTGGTTCTCGATCATGCCGCACGCGATCGTGGCGCATTGAATCGTCCGGCCGTCGTTGGAACCTATCGTCTTTTGCGGCAGCCGCTCGCCGAAGATTACGGCGGTTTCTACACCGCGGGAGAATTCGACATCGGGGCACTGCTTGCACGCCATGCCAAACTTCAGTTTTTGGAGCTTGGCCGTTCCTGTGTACTCGCACCCTATCGCAACAAACGCACTGTCGAACTTCTTTGGCATGGCATTCACGCGTACTTTCTGCAGAACCATTGCGATGTCATGTTCGGATGCGCGAGCCTCGACGGCACCGACCCTGGGCGGCTCGCATTACCCTTGTCGTTTCTGCATCATTATGCGTCAGCACCAGAAGCTTGGCGCGCGCGCGCCGTGTCGCAGCGTTATGTAGAAATGAACCGGACCTCAAAAGAGGCGATCGATGCAAAGGATGCTCTGCGCGTCCTCCCGCCGCTGATCAAGGGATACCTAAGGCTCGGCGCCTATATCGGCGACGGTGCGGTAGTGGACTACGAGTTCGGAACGACCGATGTCTTGATCGTTCTGCCGATTGCGGCGATCAAAAAACGCTACTTCGAACACTTCGATCTTAGTCGTCGGGCGGCGTAACTACAGCCGCCGTAGCGAAGCGCTCTCGACCAAGTGACTTTCATTTTTATTCAATATGAGGTCGGCGCGCTGCCGCGTCGGCAGAATATTTTCGTGCAGATTGACAAGATTGATGCGGGACCAGATTGACGACGCTGTTTCGACGGCTTCCTGGTCTGAAAGTACTGAGTAGCGATGAAAGTACGATTTCGGATCGCGAAACGCGGTACCACGCAGCGTCAAAAACCGGTCCACGTACCAGGATTTGAGAACGTCTTCATCGGCATCGAGATAGACCGAGAAATCGAAAAAATCCGAAACGAAAGGAATCGCCTTGCCATCCTTCGGCAAACGGCCGGTCTGCAGAACATTCAATCCTTCAACGATAAGAATGTCCGGCCGGTCGACCTCGACCCACTGGTTCGGTATAACGTCGTAGATCAAATGCGAGTAGATCGGGGCACGTGCGGGACGGCGGCCTGCCTTCACATCGGAAAGAAAGCGCAGCAGCGCCGACAGATCATAGCTTTCAGGAAAGCCTTTCTTTTCCATCAGGCCTTCGCGCTCCAGAACCGCGTTCGGATAGAGAAAACCGTCGGTCGTTATCAGATCGACTTTAGGGACATTCGGCCAACGCGCCAGCAAGGCCTGCAGAACGCGAGCCGTCGTTGACTTGCCGACTGCAACAGAGCCCGCAACCCCGATGATGTAGGGCATTTTCGCATCCTCGGTTCCGAGGAAACGCTGTTGAGCGCGGAATAACCGCTGTGTCGCCGCTACATACATCGAAAGCAGACGCGACAGCGGCAGGTAAATCTCCTCGACTTCGGCCATGTCCAGTCGATCGTGCAGCGAACGTAGCCGCGTAACCTCCTCCGAGGTCAGCGTCATGGGCGTGTCTTCGCGCAACACGGCCCATTCCGCCCGCGAGAACGTCCGGTACGGAGAGAGATTCTCTTCGGTGCGCTGTTCCATCATTTGAGTGAGCCGGGACGTGAGGCCTTTTCCTCGTGGCCAGTTTGTGCCGTGCGTTTCTCCAGCGCGGCTTCGACCTCGGCCAACAGGACGCCGCGCGCTTCGAGCAGTACCAGCAAATGATAGAGAAGATCAGCCGCTTCCGCGATTAGGCGTCCTTTGTCCTCCTGGACAGCCGCCAATCCGGTCTCTATCGCCTCCTCGCCAAGTTTCTTGGCGCAGTGAGCGACGCCTTTATCGATCAAACTGCGGGTGTACGATTCCTCCGCGCTTGCCCGGGCACGCTCACGCACCCGCTTTTCCAGATCCGCCAGGCTAAACTTGCTCATGACTGCCTCTTCGGCGGCTCAATAGCACTGTTGCGGTCAGGGATCGAGACGCATTGGCAGGCCTGCCTTGGCCATGTAGGCCTTGGCCTCGCGAACGCTATGCTCGCCGAAGTGGAAAATAGAGGCGGCCAGCACCGCGGTGGCATGTCCGTGGCGAATACCCTCGACCATGTGGTCAAGAGTACCGACCCCTCCGGAGGCGATGACTGGGACAGTGACGGCGTCCGCGATCGCGCGCGTGAGCGGAAGGTCATAGCCTTTCTTTGTGCCGTCGCGGTCCATCGATGTCAGCAAAATCTCTCCCGCCCCCAACGCCACAACTTCCTTGGCATAGGCAATGGCCTCGAGGCCTGTCGGATTCCGACCGCCGTGCGTAAAAATTTCCCACCGATCCTTTTCGCCCACCTTCGATACTTTCTTGGCATCGATCGCAACAACAATGCATTGATCGCCAAATCTCTCCGCGGCTTCTTTGACAAACGCGCGTCTGTTGACCGCCGCCGTATTGATCGACACTTTGTCTGCACCGCAGGTCAGCAGTCTGCGAATATCGTCCACCGTGCGCACGCCGCCACCGACGGTAAGAGGCATGAAGCACGCTTCCGCGGTCCGCGTCACAACCTCGTATATCGTCTCGCGCATTTCGTTGCTGGCCGTGATATCGAGAAAGCAGAGCTCGTCTGCGCCGGCGGCATCGTAGGCGACGGCGGCGTCGACTGGATCGCCGGCGTCGCGCAGGTTGACGAAATTGACGCCCTTGACCACTCGGCCATCTTTCACATCGAGACAGGGGATGATGCGGACCTTGAACATCAGGCGGACGCCTTCCCGGCACGGATGAGCTTAAGCGCCTCGGCGGCATCAAGGCATCCATCGTAAAGTGCACGACCCGCAATGGCACCGGCGAGCTTTCCTGCGCGCGGCGAAAGCATCGCCTTGATATCCTCGATCGAAGCAAGCCCCCCCGATGCAATCACGGGAATGCTGATCGAATCAGCGAGCGCGACAGTCGCGTCGAGATTGAGGCCTTTGAGCATTCCGTCGCGCGCAATGTCGGTGTACACGATCGCCGAAACGCCCACATCTTCAAAGCGTCGCGCAATGTCGAGCGCTGAAAGCTGCAATGTTTCCGCCCAGCCCTCGACGGCAACCTTGCCATCACGCGCATCGAGACCCACCGCAATGCGGCCGGGATAATCGCGCGCGACCTGCTTGACGAAAGGCGGATCGCGCACCGCAGCGGTCCCGATGATCACGCGATCGATCCCTTTCTCGAGCCAGCTCTCCACTGTCGCCGTGTCGCGCACGCCGCCTCCGAGTTGCACAGGAATGCTGATCATTTCAAGAATGCGATCAACGGCCGCCGCATTCATCGGCTTGCCGGCAAAAGCGCCGTCGAGATCCACCACGTGAAGATACTCGAAACCCTGCTGTTCGAACGCGCGCGCCTGCGCCGCTGGATCACGGTGGAATATGGTCGCACGCGCCATATCGCCTTGCTCGAGCCGGACGGCCAAGCCTCTCTTGAGATCAATAGCGGGAAAGAGGATCACGGCGTCCACTTCAGGAAATTTGCAATCAAAGCAAGACCGAGCCGCTGGCTCTTTTCCGGGTGAAACTGCGTGCCAACCATGTTGTCGCGTCCGACAATGGCAGTGAGCGGGCCGCCATAGTCAGCCTGCGCAATCAGGTCGTCGCGCTTCGCTGTTTTCAATTCGTACGAGTGCACGAAATACGCATGCAATCCATTGGCTCCCACCGGTATACCGGCAAGGAGCGGATGGTCTTTCAGTACATTGAGCGTATTCCAGCCCATATGCGGAATCTTCAGATTCGGACTCGACGGCGCAATGCGATCGACTTCGCCTGCGATCCAGCCGAGACCCGGCGTTACTCTGTATTCGCGTCCGCGCTCCGCCATCAACTGCATCCCGACACAGATGCCGAAGAAGGGCTTGCCATTTTTTCGTACGCTCTGCTCCAGCGCATCGACCATACCGGGAATTTCGTCGAGCCCACGGCGGCAATCGGCGAATGCACCAACGCCCGGAAGCACAATCCGCTCGGCGCGCGTGACCGCATCCGGATCGCTGGTAACGGCGATCCGCTGTTCGAAGCCGCTTTCACGCGCCGCGCGCTCGAAGGCCTTTGCAGCCGAATGCAGATTGCCCGACCCGTAGTCGACGATAGCAACGCTCACCGCTGAGCTCCCGGTTCAGGAAACAGGCCGATGACATCGGACGGTGACGGGGGTCCACGCCGCACTGGGGCGGTATGGCCGGTTTCGAGTGAGCTTGGTGGCGGCGATCGCGGCGCCGCACGTCTAGTCCATTCGGAAAAGAAGCGCTGTTCGGCAATCTCGGTATCCTCGCCGACGACGAAGCCGAGAGTGGTCCACCCCCGCCGCACCAACGTCCAGCGCCAGATGCTCGACGCTTCGAAGCCAATCAACAAGGCGATCAACAGACCGACCAAAAATTGCACATTCGCCGACGCGTGTAGAAAAGCGAGACCGCCAGTGACTAATCCGTAGCCGACAACGTAAAAAACCAAAGCGAGCCAGAGGCCGTGCAACAGCAGCCACAGCGGCGCAAGCAGAAATGCCCAAAAATGAAACCCATCGCGCACAAAAACGAAGCGCTCCGGTGCGCTCGTTGTTTCGTCTTGACGCGGCGGGGGCGCATGAACGGTATAAGTGGGCATCACGCTGGTCCTGTTCCGATCCTCATATATGCCGTCGCGCCGCCTGAAGCAGGACGTCCCTAACGATTGAATCCGGCGATATCGCAGCGGTTTATCCGCCGAGCGAACCCTTCGTGGAGGGTATTTCATCCTTGGCGCGCGGATCGATCGCCACGGCCGCTCGCAGCGCGCGCGCCAGACCTTTGAAGCACGACTCGGCTATATGGTGATCGTTGCTGCCGTAGAAAGTCTCTGCGTGCAGCGTGAGGCCGGCGTTCATGGCGAAAGCCTGAAACCATTCCTGGACCAACTCGGTGTCGAAATCACCGACCTTGTCGCGCACGAACGTAGCCTTGAACACGAGAAAAGGTCGACCTGAAATGTCGATTGCAACCCGCGTCAGCGCCTCGTCCATCGGTACATGCACATCCGCGTAGCGCGTAATTCCTTTCATGTCGCCGAGTGCCTGCTTCACCGCCTGACCGAGCGCGATGCCGACATCCTCCGTCGTGTGGTGGTGATCAATGTGCAGGTCACCTTTTGCCTTCACAGTGATATCAATGCGCGAATGACGGGCAAGCAAGTCGAGCATGTGATCGAGGAACCCAATGCCGGTTGCAACGGAAGCGCGCCCGGCCCCGTCGAGATCAACCGCAACCTCGACGTCGGTTTCCTTGGTCTTGCGCTTTACGGCGCCCTTGCGCATGGCAAATATCCCTTGTTCGCGCGCCTTTTATCAGGGGTTCGCCGGATTCGCCACAGCCGTTGGGAGTGTTTGCAAATGAGCAAAGGCGTACCTAGATGTCGCTGATCCCGGGGTTTTAACCTAATGTTACCGAACGAGCTTCCCGCCTGGCATGGGACGACCATTTTAACCGTCCGCAAGGGCGGCAGCGTAGTTATCGGCGGAGATGGTCAGGTCTCGATCGGCCAGACCATCGTCAAGTCCAACGCGAAGAAGGTACGCCGACTTGGCAAGGGCGACGTCATTGGCGGGTTCGCCGGCGCTACCGCAGACGCGTTTACTTTGTTTGAGCGCCTGGAAGGCAAGCTCGAACAGTACCCCGGCCAGCTCACGCGCGCCGCGGTCGAGCTCGCTAAAGATTGGCGTACCGATCGCTACCTTCGACGCCTCGAGGCAATGATGATCGTGGCCGATGCCAAAGTCTCGTTGGTTCTTACTGGCACGGGTGATGTGCTGGAGCCGGAGAACGGTGTCATGGGCATTGGCTCAGGAGGGAATTACGCGCTTGCGTCTGCCCGCGCGTTGCTCGATGGACCCCTCGATGCAGAAGCCATCGTTCGCCGGTCGCTTGATATCGCGGCCGATATTTGCGTTTTCACCAACCGCAACATCACCATCGAGACGCTGAAGAGCGCCTGATATCGATTGCATGTATGAGTTTCGTCCCATGACCGCCGATGACCTGCCGCTGGTTCGGCGCTGGCTCGGCGAGCCGCACGTCGTGAGATGGTGGGGTCAGCCCGACCGGCAATTCGATCTCGTCAAAGGCGATCTCGACGAGCCGGCCATGGATCAGTTCATCGTAGCGCGCGACGCTCGGCCATTCGGCTATCTGCAATGTTACGATCCCGAATCCTGGGACAGTTGCTTGGGACCGCAGCCCGTGGGCACGCGGGGGATCGATCAATTCATCGGTGAAGCTGACATGCTTGATCGCGGTCACGGTTCCGTTTTCATTCGGGCCTTTGTCGACCGCCTGCTGACAGATGGAACACCGCGCGCCGTTACTGACCCCGATCCAGCAAATGCGCGCGCGATTCGTGCATATGAAAAGGCCGGTTTTCTAAAAGATCGTCTGGTCGATACCCCCGATGGCCTTGCTCTGCTGATGGTACGCAACGCATGACCGACTTCTCTCCGCGCGAAATCGTATCCGAACTTGATCGCTACATCGTCGGCCAAGGCGATGCGAAGCGCGCCGTTGCAATCGCGCTGCGCAACCGCTGGCGGCGTCTGCAGCTCGACGAGAGACTGCGCGAAGAAGTCCTGCCCAAAAATATCCTGATGATCGGGCCAACGGGTGTCGGGAAAACCGAAATTTCCCGGCGCCTCGCCAAGCTCGCCGGCGCGCCGTTTCTCAAAGTCGAGGCGACCAAGTTTACGGAAGTCGGATACGTCGGACGCGATGTCGAACAGATTGTCCGCGACCTGGTTGAAATTGGCATCGCGCTCGTCCGCGAGAGAAAGCGCAAGGATGTGCGTACGCGCGCTGAGCAATCGGCTGAAGAGCGCGTGCTGAGCGCCTTGGTCGGTCCGGGGGCGAGCCCGGCAACGCGTGAGAGCTTCCGCAAGAAACTGCGCGAGGGCGAATTGAACGACAAGGAAATCGAGATCGAGGTGCAGGCTGGCGGGGCCAGTATGCCGATGTTCGAAATTCCCGGTATGCCGGGCGCGCAGATGGGCGCGATCAACATCGGGGATATCTTCGGAAAGCTCGGCGGCGGGCGCACCAAGACGCGCCGGGTCACCGTCGAGGAATCCTACGACATTTTGATCAACGAGGAGTCTGACAAGCTGCTCGACACCGAACAACTGGTCCAGGAATCGGTCCGTGCCGTCGAACAGAACGGAATCGTTTTTCTTGATGAGATTGACAAGATTGCCGGCCGCGAGGGCCTCCGCGGCGCCGACGTTTCGCGCGAAGGCGTACAACGCGATTTATTGCCTTTGATCGAGGGCACGACGGTGAATACTAAGCACGGTCCTGTAAAGACGGACCACATATTGTTTATCGCCTCGGGTGCCTTCCACATCTCAAAGCCATCGGATCTGTTGCCCGAATTGCAAGGACGCTTGCCGATCCGCGTCGAGCTGAAGGCCCTGACCCGCGACGATTTTCGACGGATTCTCACCGAGCCGGAAGCCTCGTTGATCAAGCAATATGTGGCGTTGATGAACACCGAGGGTGTGAAGCTGGAATTCACTGAAGATGCAATCGATGCCCTGGCCGACATCGCGGTCGCCGTGAATGCCAGCGTCGAGAATATCGGTGCCCGCCGTCTTCAAACGGTGATGGAGCGGGTTCTCGATGAAGTGTCATTTGCGGCACCCGACCGCTCCGGTGAGACGGTCAAGATCGACGCAGAATATGTACAAAAACACATTGGCGACTTGGCCAAGAACGCTGACCTCAGTCGGTTTATTCTCTGATTTGGCTGTTACGCCTTATGCGAACATAAAGTGCGCCCTCGCCCCCGTGAGCGATGTGCGCCTGCTCGAACCCTACGACCCACTCACGAAATTCCGGCAAGGCCAACCACTGTGGAACCTGCCGCTTGAGAATCCCTCGCTCGCCTTGGCCGACACCACCTTTCCCGGTGATGACCAGGACGAGCCTGGCGCCACGCAAACTCGCAACGTTCAGGAAGCGTAACAGCGTAGTGTGAGCCTCGCGTTGCGTTAGCCCGTGCAAATCGAGGCGGCCGTCGATCGGCTCCTTGCCGCGCGCTACTCGCTGCTTTGCCCTACGGCCGAGCGCCGTCAGCGGGGGAAGCGCTTTTTTCTCAGCAATTGGTGGCGCGTTCCGGGGAGATTTGACGGTAGGCGCACTCGGCCGAGCGGGCGCTGCTACAGATGTTTCAACGTTTTCAGGAGCTGCTGCGCCTTTCAACGGCGCAATCGTTTTCGTCACCGTCGTCCACAACACACGTTCCTCGTCGGAAAGAACGCGACGCCGTTTGCCGTCGCCGGAGCTCATGGCGTCAGTGGCGTGGCTTGCGCCGAGTCGCCGGGTGGTTCGCCGCCGCGGGCGTGTTCGTTCGCGCGGCAGCAGTGACAATCAGTCCGGGGCGCGGTTTCGGAAGCGGGATATCCTTGGCGCCCACCACCGCCGGGCCGTTCACCGGCACGTTCTTCGGCATCAGCATGACGAATTGCCCATATTGCTTGATGCGACCCGCGATATGACTGATCTCCTCGCCGTGCCCGAAATAGATGTCCGCGCGTGCGGGTCCAACAATTGCTGACCCCGTGTCCTGCGCAAACAGAAGACGGCGAAACTTGGTCTCAGGCTTTTCACTCTCTATCGGAAGCTGAGCTTCTATCCAGATAGGCGTGCCATAAAGGTGGACGCGCTTATCCACCGCCAGAGAGCGTCCGGGGGTAAGCGGAATACCTTGCGCGCCAGTGCATTCGTCATCGGCGCGTAATGCCGTTTCCTGAAAGAAAACAAACGACCGATTCTTGCGGCGCAGCGCTTTACCGTCTTCTGGATTCGCTTCCATGTAGTCGCGGATCTTGTCCATCGACATTTCTTCTTTGGAAACGATGCCGCGGTCGATCAGAAATTTTCCGACCGGCGTATAAGGCATGCCGTTGCTCGCAACGTAGTTGAGGCGCAGGAGCTTGCCATTATCGAGCTTGACTCGTGTGGAACCCTGGATCTGTGCAAAAAACGCGTCGATCGGACTTTTGACGTAGCAAATCTCCAGGTCTTTTCCGGCCAAAGCGCCGTCTTCGATTTTAGTGCGATCGAGATCAGCAAATACTGTACTTTTTTTTCGCCTTACCGTTTCAGCCGGTGCTGCGTAAATCGGCACAGTGTATTCGTCGCTGGGGAAGCGTGAACCGTCCACTTCCGTCTCGTAATAACCGGTGAAGAAGCCCTCAGGCTGGCCGCCGGGCATGACCCTTACCGGCTTGAAGTTGCTCTCGAAGAAACTACGCGCCTGTTCGCGATCGAGATGACCGGCCGCCGTCGCACGTTCGCACGCCTTGAACAATCCGGCCAAAAGCGGCCGGGCTGAACGTATTGTCTTGTTTGCGTTGAGGATCGCGCGACAACTTTTCAGGAATGTGGTGAAGGCAGTGGCGTGGTCATCTTCTTGCCAGCCGTCCAGCGCGGAGAACGAAAGCATCTCGAGCTTTGCATTGCGCAAACTCATCGCATCCGCTTGCGCGCTCGCTGCCGCAACCAGACAGAAGCTAAATCCGATTTTTGCGAGTGATCGAAGGCTCGTCAGCGGCATCCCTACTGCCCGGCCTCCGTTGCGAGCAGCTTCCAATTCGGATCACGCGAACTTACGTCACGCGTAAATGTCCAAATGTCGGTGATGTCGGTTACTCGTTCAGCGTTGCCGTCAATAACATTGCCGTCTTTGTTGCGTGTCACCGAAACAAGTTTCGACTGAAAGCGAACGGTGACCTGGGCATTGCGCCCTCGCAGTTCGGCTCCCGTGATGTCTGCATTGTCGATCGACACGAAACGACTTTCGACTGTCTCGCCGCGCTTCTCCCTCTCGCCGATCGCATTTTCAAAACCGTCATAGACCTCGCGCGCGAGTAAATTCTTCAGGGTACGTCGGTCACCCTCGGCGTAGGCGTTCACGATCATTTCATAAGCTGCCCGAGCGCCGGTCAGGAAATGCTGCGCATCAAAATTCGGATCGGCGGCGACGATGGCA
>AF_2010_repII_A1DRAFT_10000050_pt1 | contig 17709 bp, 17 predicted proteins | sample AmaForreplicIIA1_FD_9195 | JGI IMG/M metagenome (IMG submission 9195)
CCTCGGTGGGTAACCGCCTCGCAGGGGACGCATGAAGCGTTTGGTATTGGCTGGAGCCTTGGCGGTCGTCGCTGCCGGCCAAACGCTCGCTTCCGACCTACCGCCTCCCTCTCCAGTTCCGCCGCCACGCGCGCCGGCGGCATACATGCCTCCAATCAATTTCGGCTTCAATCTCGGCTACGGCTTTGGCAGCAGCAAATGGTCGGATCCCACCAACTTTTCTGACCAGGGTACGACTGGCGACTTCAATCTGAACGGCTTTCTGGTCGGCCCGACCATCGGCGCTAACTTTCAGGTCGATTCGCGGCCGCGAGGGTTGCGAACCAGAAATTCTTGGTCTCGCAGAAATCGAGTTCTTTCTGCAGCAATGTTGGCTTCGGCGCGGGCGCGCAGTGCGCTTGCCGTCGATCCAGGATCCGTCAAAATTGGCTTCAGCCCCGACGACCGCTTTGGTAATGCCGTCGATCGTATTCTGTTCTACGGCACCGCTGGTGGTGCCCTTGTCGATATTTCCGCGGGCGTGAGCAGTGCTTCGGGCAGCCCGTTCCAGCGCAGCACCAAAGCGGGCTGGACGGTCAGCGCCGGCATTGAGGCGGCCTTAAGTGAAAATCTGACCGTGCGGATCGAATATCTCTACATGAAGCTGCAGAACGCTACCTGCAATAACGCTCCGGCGCCGGCATTGAATTCGGGTTGGTTGAGAACATCTCCGGCAAGATCGAGTACGACTTCTACGATTTCGGCAGCAGAAACTACAATTTCGGGATCACGCCGGTCTCCGTCAGCTCTAACCTCCACACCCTGACAGTCGGCATCAATTACAAGTTCAACTGGTCGGGCGGCCCCAAGCCATAGCCCCCCGATTTCACTCGCGCGCCCGAACCAATTTTGCGGGAATAGCGCCTTACCTGCTGGCAAAAGCTAGCCGTTCTCACTATGTTCGATGCTGGCTCGATCGAGCCTTGAGGCCGCTCGCGGGTTCTATTGCGCTCGCTCGGCATAAGCGAGCTGAGCGCAAAACGCGACCGCAATTGCACCTCCCCGTCCGCAGAAAATCGAGACTGCGCGGGCTAGATTTGCTGAAACTCTTCGGCGGCGAACGGCTGCCGCGAGCGTACATGGAATGGACGACCTGTTCGACAAAGCTGCCAAATCGTCCCGAAGCCGCCGACCGGATGACCGCGGCGTGGACGATCGCCGCGTGATCGCCATCCGCGGTGCGCGCGAGCACAATCTTAAAAACATCGAACTCGACATTCCGCGCGACCATCTCGTCGTGTTTACGGGTCTATCCGGCTCCGGCAAATCCTCGCTCGCCTTCGACACGATCTATGCCGAGGGGCAGCGCCGCTACGTCGAGAGCCTGTCCGCTTACGCGCGGCAATTTCTCGAAATGATGCAGAAGCCGGACGTCGATCAGATCGACGGCCTGTCTCCCGCCATCTCGATTGAACAGAAGACCACCTCGCGCAATCCGCGGTCGACCGTCGGCACGGTCACAGAAATTCACGACTACATGCGTCTGCTTTGGGCGCGTGTCGGCGTGCCCTATTCGCCGGCCACCGGGCTGCCGATCGAAAGCCAGACCATCTCGCAAATGGTCGACCGCATCATGGCGCTGCCGGAAGGCACGCGGCTTTATCTGCTGGCGCCGGTGGTGCGCGGCCGCAAGGGCGAGTACCGCAAGGAGCTCGCCGAGTTCATGAAGAAGGGCTACCAGCGCGTCAAAATCGACGGCAAGTTCTACGAGATCGCCGACGCGCCGGCGCTCGACAAGAAATTCACCCACGACATCGATGTGGTGGTCGATCGCCTGGTGGTGCGCCCGGACATTGCAACGCGGCTTGCTGATTCACTCGAACAGGCACTGAAGCTTGCTGACGGTTTGGCGGTCGCCGAATTGGCGGATGATGCAGGCGTCTCCCCCCTTGAGGGGGACAGTGGCCGCCCGAAGAACGGCCGAGAGGCAGACAAAGATAAAACCAAGCTCGCGGCGGCAGCTGCCGCCGATGCGCGCCGCCTCGTCTTTTCGGAGAAATTCGCCTGCCCGGTTTCCGGATTCACCATTCCCGAGATCGAGCCGCGGCTGTTTTCGTTCAACAATCCGTTCGGCGCTTGCCCTAAATGCGGCGGGCTCGGCGTAGAGCAACACATCGATGCCGACCTCGTCATTCCGGACAAGGACCGCACGTTGCGCCGCGGCGCCATATCGCCATGGGCGAAATCGAGTTCGCCCTATTACACACAAACGCTGCAGGCGCTCGGAAAGCATTATCGTTTCACGCTCGACACCAAATGGAAGGACCTGCCGAAAAAGACGCAGGACGCCATCCTTTACGGTTCGGGCGATACCGAGATCCGCTTCTCCTACGACGACGGTTTGCGCGCCTATGAGACGCGTCGGCCGTTCGAAGGCGTGATCACCAATCTCGAACGGCGCTATCGCGAGACCGACAGCGATTGGGCGCGCGAAGAGATCGCGCGCTATTTCACCGACGTGCCTTGCGATGCCTGCAAAGGCTATCGGCTGAAACCGGAAGCCCTGTGCGTGAAGATCGGCGGATTGCACATTGGCGAAGTGTCCGAAATGTCGGTCAAGGGCGCAGCCAAATGGTTCACTGAGCTACCTCAGCGGCTTACTTCCAAGCAAAATGAAATCGCCGTGCGGGTGCTCAAGGAAATCCGCGAGCGGCTCAAATTCCTGGTCGATGTCGGGCTCGAATATCTCTCGCTATCGCGCGCCTCCGGCACGCTCTCCGGCGGCGAGAGCCAGCGCATACGGCTTGCCTCCCAGATCGGCTCCGGGCTGACCGGCGTGCTCTACGTTCTGGACGAGCCGTCGATCGGGCTGCACCAGCGCGACAATGCGCGGCTTCTCGAAACGCTCAAGCGGCTGTGCGATCTCGGCAACACCGTGATCGTCGTCGAGCACGACGAGGACGCGATCCGCGCCGCCGACCACGTGCTCGATATCGGCCCCGGCGCCGGCATCCATGGCGGCCACATCGTGGCCCAGGGCACGATCGACGATCTCATTGCTGCCCCGCAATCGTGGACCGGCAAATATCTCTCCGGCGAACTGGTGGTTCCGATCCCTGAGCGGCGGCCGCGCAATGCCAGCCGCACGCTGAAAATCATCGGCGCGCGCGGCAATAATCTCAAAAACATCACCGCCGAAATTCCGCTCGGCCTGTTCACCTGCGTCACCGGCGTTTCAGGCGGCGGGAAATCCACGCTGCTCGTCGACACGCTGTACAAGGCGCTGGCGCGGCGGCTCAACAATGCCAGCGAGGCCCCTGCCCCATACGACCGCATCGAAGGCGTCGAGCATCTCGACAAGATCATCGACATCGACCAGTCGCCGATCGGTCGCACGCCGCGTTCCAATCCGGCGACCTATACCGGCGCGTTCACGCCGATCCGCGAATGGTTCGCAGCGCTGCCGGAATCGCGCGCTCGCGGCTACGAACCGGGCCGGTTTTCGTTCAACGTCAAGGGCGGCCGCTGCGAGGCTTGCCAAGGTGACGGCGTCATCAAGATCGAGATGCATTTTCTGCCCGACGTCTACGTCACCTGCGACGTCTGCAAGGGCAAGCGCTACAACCGCGAGACGCTGGAGGTCCTTTTCCGCGGAAAATCGATCGCCGACGTGCTGGACATGACGGTCGAGGAGGCGCTGGAATTCTTCAAGGCGGTGCCACGCGTGCGCGAGCCGCTAAAACTCCTGCACCGCGTCGGCCTCGATTACATCCATGTCGGCCAGCAGGCGACGACGCTCTCCGGCGGCGAAGCGCAGCGCGTCAAGCTCGCCAAGGAATTGTCGAAGCGCGCCACCGGGCGCACGCTTTACATCCTCGATGAGCCGACCACGGGGCTGCATTTCCACGATGTGGCGAAGCTGCTCGACGTGCTGCACGAGCTGGTCGAGACCGGCAACACGGTCGTGGTCATCGAGCATAATCTCGAAGTGATCAAGACCGCCGATTGGATCATCGATCTTGGGCCGGAAGGCGGCGACGGCGGTGGCGAGATCGTCGCTGCCGGCAAGCCTGAAGATATTGCCCGTCATTCGGGTAGCTATACCGGCGCGTTCCTCAAGCCGGTGCTGGCGCGCCGAGCGCGGGGCGGCAGCAAAACCAAGCGCGTCGAGGCGGCGGAGTAATTCAGCCTTGTGTTTCGAGGGCGAAATAATTTCAGCCGCTCAGTGAGGCGGCACCCCGGAGAGCTGTGATAAAGCGGCACCTATATTTAATAGATGGGGGCTGCATATTGAGCGATAAATCATCGACCGCATTCCTATGTGATTTTACGATCATTTATAGCGACGACGTCCGTGCCCATCGCAAATTTATGGCGGCGAGATACGATATTCATCACACGTTTTTTGGACTGCTGTTTGTCGCTCCACTGCCATTGGTTTTGTTGTGCTCGGCGCGTTCAAGCTCGGTTCGTTTCCGCCTGTGGCGTTGCGCGCCGTATTATTCACAGCTAAGTGGCATTCTTTCTTGCCGTGGCGACTTATTATTTCGTTGTGCGTCGATATTTTCGTAAATTCTCTCATTCTCGGTTAGAGCTGCTCGGAAAAATGGGGAGATTTGTATTTGACGAGGCCGGAGTTCGCTACGAATCTAAAACGGCGGACGTTCGGCTGACCTGGCGTGGAATCGATTCTGTGGAGGATGGGAGCAGAGCGGTCTTTTTCATGTTGGGGTGGCAGGCGATCTTCATTCCATCGCGTGTGTTTCCCAATAGTGCAGCACGCATTGGCTTCCTTGCTGCAACAGCCGCGTGGATCAAGGCAGCCCCCGAAAGCACCCGCCCCTAGAGCTTTGCGGGGCAGATTTGCCCGTCACGATCTTCTCAGCCCTGGTGACGGATGATATCTGAAAGCCATCGTGGAATCGCAGGCCTGAGGCCGAAAGGTGACCCGCAAAAAACCCGCTGTCGGCGTGATCGGCAGCTTGCATCTCATGGAGGGCAAGTTTCCAGCGCAGCGCGTCGGCGAGCGTAATCTGCGCGCGGTCGCCGAGGCCGCCGGCGCGCTGCCGCTGATGTTCGCTGGCTCGCCGGAGATTACAGACATCGCGGGGCTGCTCGACACCGTCGACGGGGTTCTCCTCACCGGCGCGCGCGCCAATGTTCATCCGAGCCTGTTCGGCCAAGAGGCGCACCCGAGCAGCGAGCCCTACGACCAGGCTCGCGATGCGCTGGCGCTCACCTTGGTCAAGGCCTGTGTCGCGCGCGGCGTGCCGCTGTTCGGCATCTGCCGAGGTGTCCAGGAAATGAATGTCGCCTATGGCGGCTCGCTGCATCCGGAGATCCGCGACCTGCCCGGCCGCATCAATCATCGCGCGCCGCGGCTGCCGAACGGCGAATTCCATCCCGATGCCCAGGTCGTGTTCGCCGAACGTCACGACGTGCGGCTCACCCCGGGCGGCGTATTTGCTAAGCTCCTTGGCACCGAATGCATTCGCGTCAATTCGCTCCACGGCCAGGGCATTCTCGAACCCGGCAAGCGCATCGTCGTCGAGGGCGTTGCGGATGACGGCACGATCGAGGCGATCCGCGTCGCCGACGCGCCCGGCTTTGCGCTCGGCGTGCAGTGGCACGCCGAATACGAGCCGCGAAGCAATCCCGTCAATCGCAAATTGTTCGAGGCGTTCGGCGCGGCAATCGCGCAACATCAACACGCGCGCTGATCCGTTCTCCACGCCGGGGAGAAGGGAGCACGACATAGCCCAAGAGGATCTCATTTCGGTCGCCAGCCGTTATTCCGCCGCTGAAACTATGCAGCGATTGCTCACCGCGCTTGCCAAGCGCGACATGGCCGTTTTCGCCGCATCGATCACGCCGCCCATGCCGCCGCCGTCGGCCTTTCTTTGCGGCCGACGGAAGTAGTGCTGTTCGGCAATCCCAAAAACGGCACGCTACTGATGCAGGACCAGCAGCCGGCCTGCATCGATCTACCGCTCAAAGCGCTGGTTTGGCAGGACGCCGAAGGCAAGGTCTGGCTGAGCTACAATGCGCCGGAATGGATCGCCGCGCGCGCCGGGCTCGGTGGCGCCAGCGCCGGCGCGGTCGCCGCCATGACCAGGGCACTCGCGGCCATTGCCGAAGAGGCAGCGAAATAGGCGCGGTGAAATTCAGTCCATCGTCACCACCGGGCACATAGTCGTTCTGTCATTGCGAGCCAACGGGACCGGCCCGAAGTGGCCGGCCTGATGACAAAGCTCCCGCGAAGCAATCCAGACCGTGCAATTCAAAACTGGATTGCTTGGTCGCTACGCTCCTCACAATGAGGGATCGCGCGCCATCTCCTCCAGCCGTCCGGCCAATTGCTGAAGCTGCCATTTGCGCGCCAGTGTGGCGGCTTTGGCGAAAGTCGGATTCTGATTGGAAAGACTCGGCAGCGGCGCTTTCTTGTTCATGGTGGCAATGGCGCGATAGAGCCGCAGACCCTCTGCAATACGTGCGAAGCGCCCGGCCTGGAGCACCGCGTCGAGGGTGCCATAGCGCCGCAGCAGCGCAGCAGCGCCCTGCGCGCCGACGCCAGGCGCGCCCGGCAGCTTGTCGGAAGGATCGCCGCGCAGCGCGATGAAATCCGGCACCTGTTTGGGCTCGACGCCATAGCGCTCGCGCACCTCATCCGGCCCAATCCGCGCCAGCTCGCCGGCGCGGACGGGATAGAGGATCGTCGTGCGCGCCGAAGCGAGCTGAAACGTGTCACGATCGCCGCTTGCCACCAGTGCGGTGCCGCTGCGGCGCTCTTCGGCGCTTGCTGCGGCGGCGAGGAAATCGTCGGCTTCGTAACCCGCGCGCTTGGCGTTGGCGAAGCCGCAGGCGGTGACGAATTTCGGAATGAGCGCAAGTTGCTCGACCAGATCGTCGTCGAGTTCCCGGCCGCTTTGATAATCGGCGAAGGCGTCGTGTCGATAGGTCGCCGCCTCAAGCGTGTCCCAGCCGACCAGCACCGCGCGCGGCCGCTCGGTGCGATAGAGCTTCAATAACCGATTGGCAAAGCCGAGAATGGCGCCCGCCGGCCGGCCCCCGTCGCGAAGAATGTTCTTGGGCAAGGCATGATAGGCGCGATGCGCGAAAGAATCGCCGTCCATCACCAACAGCGGCCGGCGCTTCTCTGGCTGCGCGTGCCCCTTTGGTCGCTGTCGCTTGGCGATTTTCATGAAGTCCGAGCACCGTTCATTCCCGCGTAAGCGGAAATCCGGATGATCTACAATTTCATGATCGGCCGCTTGCCCTTGGCCGTTTTCTCGCTCGGCACTTTCACCAGCGCCTCGCCGTCGAGGACCACCTCGTCGTCCACCACGCAAATGCAGGACAGCCGGGCGCGCGACTTTTCCGGGATGAGTTCGCGCACCGTGACGGTGACGACGACCGTGTCGCCGATCTTGACCGGCGCCCGGAAATTCAGCGTCTGCGAAATATAAATCGCCCCCGGCCCCGGCAGCCGTGTCCCAAGCACGGCGGAAATCAAGCTCGCGGTATAAAGTCCATGGGCGATGCGCTTGCCGAACGACGTGCGCGCCGCGAAGTGCTCGGAGAGGTGGATGGGATTGCGATCGCCGGTGAGCTGGGCGAAGCCGACTACATCCGAGGACGACACCGTCTTTTCCAACGTCTCGGTCATGCCGACCGAGAGGTCCTCGAAAAACAGCGTGCGCAGCGGCGGCAGATTCATCCGAGCGCTTACAATCGACGCGCTATTGCTTGGGCGCCATCGCGCCCCCGGCCCCCGGTCCACGCGGATCGTTCCGGTTTTCCATGCACTTTTTCAGAAACGCGTTGCGCGCCGCGCCCTGGAGCTTCTGATCGTCCGCGCCGAATTTGCAGGTGGCCATTTTCTGTTTGGCATCGACGGCAAATGACGGGCCGGTGGGCACCAGCATGAAGACGGCAGCGGCAAGAAGCGCATAGCGAGACATGGTTTATCCCCGGGGGCTTTGAACCGAAACGATAATACAGGAACGTCGCGCGTTGAGCACCATCCAGCTAATTGGCGCTATAGTGCGGCCCATGCCCCCGCCAGAGACTGGCCGCGCCTTCCTCGACCGGATCGTTCCCGGCCAGACCGGCATGGCGGAAATCGTGGTCGGATCTGAACATACGGCGCCTTTTGTCGGTTCCGGCCGGATCGCGGTCCTGGCGACGCCGGTCATGATCAATCTTATCGAGGCGGCCGCACTTGCGGCCGTCGAACACCTGCTGCCGGCCGGTCACCAGAGCTTGGGCATCCAGCTCGATATCAGCCACACGGCCGCCACCCCTATCGGACTGCGGGTCACTGCTACCGCGGAGGTAGCGCAAATCGAAGGCCGCACCGTCACGTTTCGCGTAACCGCACGCGATGAATTCGAACCGATCGGCGGCGGCACCCATCGCCGCGTGGTCGTCAGCGTGTCGCGGTTCGACGAACGCGTGCAGCGCAAGCTGACACGGAAGAAGGCTGGGGCCGCCTAAGTCCTCACGCCCGCGAGCGACCGGCGACCCAGCCGAAGATCACAAGCACGATGGCGGCCACCGTCGCGGCAAGCGCGTGGGTGGTGTGGATACGCGCGGAACCGGCGGCGTAACCCGGCATGAATGTCGGCAAGGAGCCGGCTTGCGTCGTGAAGTAGACGATGGCGGCGACAGCGCAAACAATCGCCAAGACATAAGCGAGAACTTTCATTCCAGTCCCTCCCCAGCTGCGGCGCCAAGGCGCGCCCGTTCCATTATATCGCAACTGCATCCGCCGAAACCGGCCCGGCATGCGCCGCCTCGCCGCTCGCCAGCGCGGCAAGAATGCGCGTGACCAGGGCGCGGGCAGAATCGGCGCTGAGCTCGATAGCCACTCGATCGCGTCCCCCCTCGCCTTCATTGGTGAAGTCGATGGCCAGCACATGATCGAGCGTCGAATGATACGGATGATCGAAATAGACGTTTGCGGTATCGATGCGCATCCAACCCTTGCGGCCCTTGGCACTGCCGACGAGAGCGGCTTTCTCGACGATGTAGGAACACATGATGAGGTCCTTGCTGCGATTGCTGGGTTTCCAATTGCTGCGTTACTGCTGCTCGCGATTGTTACTCGGCGGCGACTCTGGACGGGGCAGCCGCCAGATATCGCGCGAAGAAGGCAAAGACTTTCTTCCAGCCGTCCAACGCCTGTTCGGGCCGGTATGCGTCGCGCGCCGTATTGAAGAAGGCGTGGCCGGCGCCATTGTAGCGGTGGAATTCGTAATTCTTGCCGAGCCGCTTAAGCACGGCCTCCGTCCTGTTCACCTGATCGGCGGTTGGATTGGCGTCGTCGTTACCGAAGATTCCCAACAGCGGACAACTCAGCGTTTCCGTCAGGTCGATGGGAGCGACCGGCCGCTTCTCGTTGAGATCCTTTGGATCGTCGACAATGACATTGCCGCCCCAGCAATCCACCGCGGCGTCGATCCCAGGAAGTGTACAAGCGGCGAGATAGGTGTGGCGGCCGCCAGAGCAAAATCCGATCACGCCGATCTTGCCGGTCGCATTCGGCTGCGCCCGCAGAAAAGCCATGGCGCCCGCGACATCGCCCACGACTTGCGCGTCAGCCACTCCGCCGGCCGCGCGCACGCGCGCTCCGAGATCGTCGGGGCTTTCGGTACCTTCACGAAAATACAAATGCGGCGAGATCGCCGCGTAACCGTGATGGGCCAGTTTACGCACGACCTCCATAATCCATTCGTCCCATCCGGGAAGATGATGGATGACGACGATGCCGGGATATTTGCCGGAAGCGACCGGTCTAGCGTAGTAGGCTTCGCCCTGATCGCCATTGTGTCCGCGAAACCTCACCGGTTCAGCCTGCAAAGCGCGATAATGACTCATGATCAACTCCATCTCGTGAGACTTGAAACGAAACTCGTTAGCGTCGATCGTTCATTGCGGACAACGGTAGAGCACCGCCTTGTAAGTCATATCGCGGTCGACAAATTCTATTGTATTGTCGGGCCGCGGCGTAAAGGTGATATCGCCGATCAGCGGTCCACCGGCGAATTTACATTCCACATGGGCCATGATGCTGACGCCCTCCTTTTTTTTGTCAAGGATCGTGCAAACCCCGACATTGGACACGATCTCCTGCGGTGAAATGCTGACCTTGGCCGTGGCTGGGTCGCTGCCATCGCCTTTGCAGGCAACGTTCTGAGTATAATTGCCCGTGAGTGGAAAATCGTCGGCGGCTAGCGCCACGCTGCCGGGGCCGAATACGGCGAGCGCTAACGGGACGATTAGACAACCAAAGTTACGCACGCGCTTCCCCCAAAGTTCATAGCGTCGCCTGTACGACGCCGTAAGTTACCCCACGAATTTTTAGCGAAAGACCGGCCGACGGCCAATATCTTCACGCCAACCAAGCAAAGCTGCACGGTTGGGTGAAACGAGGGCGGCGCCGTGCGGCGCCGCCTCAAAACTTGGGTAATCGCAGCTAGTGAGCCGTAAGACCGGAGGAGTCCTCTTCCACCACCGATGGTTCGGGGACATCGACCGGTTTCGCCGCGGCTTCCTCCCAGACGATCGGCTCCGGCTTACGCACCAGGGCGCGCGCCAGAACCTCGTCCATGCGCGAGACCGGAACGATATCGAGACCGCTCTTGATGCTGTCGTTGATCTCGACCAGGTCCTTGGCGTTCTCTTCTGGGATGAGCACGGTCTTGATCCCGCCGCGATGAGCAGCGAGGAGCTTCTCCTTCAAGCCCCCGATCGGCAGCACCCGCCCGCGCAGCGTAATCTCGCCGGTCATTGCGACATCACGGTGCACCGGGATGCCGGTCATTACCGACACGATCGCCGTCACCATGGCGACACCAGCAGAGGGGCCATCCTTGGGCGTTGCGCCTTCGGGCACGTGGACGTGGATATCGCGCTTGTCGAATGAAGGCGGCTCGATGCCGAAGGCGATGGCGCGCATGCGGACATACGAAGCCGCCGCGGAGATCGATTCCTTCATGACGTCGCGCAGATTGCCGGTGACCGTCATCTTGCCTTTGCCGGGCATCATGGCGGCTTCGATGGTGAGCAGCTCGCCGCCGACATCCGTCCAGGCCAAACCGGTAACGACTCCGACTTGATCCTCGTCCTCGACTTCGCCGAAGCGGAACTTCGGTACGCCGAGATATTCGCCGAGGACGTTCTCGGTGACCTTTAGCGACTCTTTCTTCGAGATCGTGAGCTCTTTCACCGCCTTGCGGATCAGAGTCGAGAGCTCGCGCTCCAGGTTGCGGACGCCCGCCTCGCGCGTATAGCGCCGAATGATCGTCAGCAGCGCTTGGTCATCGACCGACCACTCGTCCGGACCCAGTCCGTGCTTAACGACGGCGTGCGGAATGAGGTGCTTGCGCGCGATCTCAACCTTCTCGTCCTCGGTATAGCCGGCGATCCGTATAATCTCCATACGGTCCATCAGCGGCGGCGGAATGTTCAGCGTATTCGCCGTGGTGATGAACATCACGTGAGACAGATCGTAATCGACCTCGAGATAATGGTCGTTGAAAGCGTGGTTCTGCTCGGGATCGAGCACTTCGAGGAGCGCCGACGAAGGATCGCCGCGGAAATCGGCGCCCATCTTGTCGACCTCATCGAGCAAGAACAGCGGATTGGACGTCTTCGCCTTACGCATGCATTGGATGATCTTGCCCGGCATCGAACCGATATAGGTACGCCGATGGCCGCGGATTTCCGCCTCGTCGCGCACGCCACCGAGCGAGACGCGGACGAATTCGCGACCAGTGGCCTTGGCGATAGACTTGCCGAGCGAGGTCTTGCCGACGCCGGGCGGGCCTACCAGGCACAAGATCGGGCCCGTCAGCTTATTGGCGCGCTGCTGCACGGCGAGATACTCGACGATCCGTTCCTTGACCTTCTCAAGGCCGTAATGGTCGGCGTCGAGGATCTGCTCGGCGAGCGTAAGATCCTTCTTGATCTTCGACTTTTTATTCCACGGGATCGAAAGCAGCCAATCGAGATAGTTGCGCACGACGGTGGCCTCCGCCGACATCGGAGACATCTGGCGAAGCTTTTTGAGTTCGTGTTGCGCCTTCTCGCGCGCTTCCTTCGAGAGCTTGGTGTGTTTGATCTTCTCTTCGAGTTCGGCAAGTTCATCCTTGCCATCCTCGTCGCCGAGCTCCTTCTGGATCGCCTTCATCTGCTCGTTGAGGTAGTACTCGCGCTGCGTCTTCTCCATCTGACGCTTGACCCGCGTACGGATGCGCTTTTCCACCTGCAGAACTGAAATCTCGCTTTCCATCAAGCCCAGCACCTTCTCCAGGCGCTCGGTGACGACAGACGTCTCCAGGATCATCTGCTTGTCGGGAATCTTGACGGCCAGATGCGAAGCGACCGTGTCGGCGAGTTTGGCATAGTCCTCGATCTGCTGAACGACGCCGATCACTTCCGGCGAAACTTTCTTGTTCAGCTTGACGTAGCCTTCGAACTCGTTGATCACCGAGCGCGCCAGCGCCTCGGCCTCGACCTGATCGCCGGAAGAATCCGCGATCACGACCGCTTCGGCCTCGAAATAATCCTCGCGGTCGGTATACTTCTTAACCTGGGCGCGCGCGGCACCCTCGACCAGCACCTTCACCGTGCCGTCCGGCAGCTTGAGCAATTGCAGCACGCTTGCCAGCGTGCCGACGCTGTAAATCGCATCAGTGGCGGGATCGTCATCAGATGCGTTCTTCTGCGTCGCCAGCAGAATGAACGTGTCGGAGCGCATGACCTCTTCAAGCGCCTTGATGGACTTTTCGCGCCCGACGAAGAGCGGAACGATCATGTGCGGGAACACAACGATGTCGCGCAGCGGCAGTACCGGGTAGGCGCGGCTTTCGCCTGTCAGGAGCGGCGGCTTGGGTTTGGCGGCGCTGGTCATGGCCTACTTCCTTTTTTCTTTAGCACCTCCCTGCGGCCCGCTGGTTGCGCCGCCGCTAGGGACTGCCCGAGACCAAAACGGCTATCACCCTAAGGTGATCGTCTATTCCACGCGATTCCTCGTACGTTTTCCGCGGTCTCACGCGCTATAGGTGGCGTTGCCACGCCAACGTGTCAAGAAAGCCCGGCTTTTCGAAGAAAAACGCTCCCCCGAGGAGCGGTTCCGGGCGCTACGCACCGAATCGCGGGTGCGGGATTCGCCCACCCCCTAGGCGCTTGCCCCGCCGGCGTCCCCCGCACGATCGGAACGGTCGGCGTAGATGTAGAGCGGCCTGGCGCTGCCTTCGACCACTTCGCGAGAGATCACCACTTCCTCTACGCCTTCGAGGCTCGGCAGGTCGAACATGGTATCGAGCAGAATGCTTTCCATGATCGAACGTAAACCGCGAGCGCCGGTCTTGCGATCGATCGCCTTGCGGGCGATCGCCGCGAGCGCCTCTTCGGCAAGCGTCAAGTCGACCGTCTCCATTTCGAACATGCGCTGATATTGCTTGACCAGCGCGTTCTTCGGCTCGGTCAGGATGCGCTTGAGCGAGGCCTCGTCGAGATCCTCCAGAGTGGCGACGACCGGCAGCCGGCCCACGAATTCCGGGATCAGGCCGTATTTGAGAAGGTCCTCCGGCTCGACATCGCGGAAAATCTCGCCCTGCTTGCGATCCTCGGGCGCCATCACTTTGGCGCCGAAGCCGATCGAGGTGGAGCGGCCTCGTGCCGAGATGATCTTCTCAAGGCCGGCGAAGGCGCCGCCGCAGACGAACAGAATGTTGGTGGTGTCGACCTGGAGAAATTCCTGCTGCGGATGCTTGCGGCCGCCTTGTGGAGGCACGCTGGCAATCGTGCCCTCCATGATTTTCAGCAAAGCCTGCTGCACGCCCTCGCCCGACACGTCGCGCGTAATCGACGGATTGTCGGATTTGCGTGATATCTTGTCGATCTCGTCGATGTAGACGATGCCGCGCTGCGCGCGCTCGACATTGTAATCGGCGGATTGCAGCAACTTCAGAATAATGTTCTCGACATCCTCACCGACGTAGCCGGCTTCAGTCAGCGTGGTGGCGTCCGCCATCGTGAACGGCACATCGAGGATGCGCGCCAGCGTCTGCGCCAGCAAGGTCTTGCCTGAGCCGGTCGGGCCGATCAGCAATATGTTCGATTTCGCCAGTTCGACGTCGTTGTGTTTGCTCTGGTGATTGAGCCGCTTGTAGTGATTGTGGACGGCGACCGAGAGCACCTTTTTGGCGTGATCTTGGCCAATGACGTAATCGTCGAGAACCTTGCGAATTTCACGCGGGGTTGGAATCCCATCGCGCGACTTCACCAGCGAGGATTTGTTCTCCTCGCGAATGATGTCCATGCAAAGTTCGACACATTCATCACAAATGAAAACGGTCGGGCCGGCAATGAGCTTACGCACTTCGTGCTGGCTCTTGCCGCAGAACGAGCAGTACAGCGTGTTCTTAGAATCGCCGCCACCAACCTTGCTCATTCCAGTCTCCGTCTCCGCCGATGCGGCGCTTAACCGGGCATCATAGAAACCGCCCCGCTAAGATTCCGTAGCACTGACTGGCTATGGTCCCAGCTTTGATGGACCGATCGGCGCCACCGTCAAAGTGCCAACGCCAAACAGTCTGACGCAAGCGACATGCTAGCGGCGTGCCAATCAAGAATCCATTAACGATAACGCGACTTTGCACCGCTGTGTTTTCTGGATCACAGGTCCAAGAAAACGCTTGACCCGGCGGTGGAACTAACCATTTGCAGCGGCCGAATCGGCCGATTTCGTGGCGCTGGTTCCGTTGCCCCTAGCTGACCCCTTTGAGGACGGGCTCAGCTTTGAGGCTCGGTTCCTCCGGACGTTTCTCAATGACCTTATCGATCAGCCCGAAATCTTTGGCCATTTCGGCGGTGAGGAACATGTCCCGCTCCAGCGCATCCTCGATCTTTTTGAGCGGCTGACCCGTATGTTTGACGTAAATTTCGTTTAGCCGCCGCTTGAGGTTCAAAATCTCTTGGGCGTGCAGCATGATGTCGGTGGCTTGGCCTTGGAACCCGCCGGATGGCTGGTGCACCATGATCCGCGCATTAGGGAGCGCGAACCGCAGATCTTTGGCACCGGCTGCAAGCAACAGCGAGCCCATCGACGCCGCCTGACCCGTGCAGAGGGTTGAAACCGCAGGGCGGATGAATTGCATGGTGTCGTAGATCGCCAGCCCGGAGGTCACCACCCCGCCTGGTGAATTGATGTACATCGAAATTTCCTTTTTCGGATTCTCGGCCTCAAGAAAGAGGAGCTGGGCCACCACCAGCGAGGCCATGCCATCTTCCACCGGCCCGGTGATGAAGATGATCCGTTCCTTGAGCAGCCGCGAATAGATGTCGTAGGCCCGCTCCCCACGGTTGGTCTGTTCGACCACCATCGGGACCAGATATTGCATGTAGGTGTCCTTGGGATCGCGCATTACTCACCTGAAGTTACTGACCTAAATTTGGCCCACTGTTTTCCGCCAGAGCGCCCGCCGATTACCCAATCTGGCTTGAGTCGGGTCGGTTTGTCGAAGCCCAGAGCACGGTGACCTCTCGGGCCCAGATATGCGCTGATATCCCGGGGGCAAGACGCAGGGCTTTCCGCCTAACGCCTCATCAATCCTCGTCCTCCTTGAAGAGCTCCTCGCGGGAAACCTGCTTTTCGGTCACATTGGCCAATTCAAACAGGAAATCGATGACTTTGTCCTCGAATAGCGGGGCCCGCACCGCCGCCAGTGCAGCGGGATTGTTGCGGTAATATTCCCACACCCCCTGCTCCTGGCCGGGCATCATCCTGGCTTGAGCGACGATGGCCTGAGTTAGCTGATCGTCCGTGACCTTGATGTTATTTTTCTCGCCGATCTCAGCGAGGACGAGACCGAGCCGCACCCGGCGCTCAGCGATCGTCCGATATTCCTGCCGGGCCTTTTCCTCGGTCGTTCCCTCATCCGCGAACGTGCGGCCTTGCTGTTTGAGGTCATTCTCGATCGTCGACCAGACATTATTGAACTCCTCCTCAACGAGCGTGGGCGGCGGATCGAATTTGTGCTTCGTATCCAGCTGATCCAACAATGCGCGTTTGATTTTCTGGCGCGATGCCGCGGCATGTTCCCGTTCGATCCGTTCGCGCAGCGCGTCGCGAAGCTTGCCAAGCGATTCAAGTCCGAGTGTCTTGGCAAATTCGTCGTCGAGTGTGAGAGAACCCGGCGTTTCAACCTTCTTCGCCGTTACAGCGAACACGGCGTCTTTGCCGGCAAGGGTCGCGACGCGGTAATTGTCGGGAAATTTCGTGTTAACGGTGCGGCTTTCACCGGCTTTGATGCCTTCGAGCTGATCTTCGAATCCAGGAATGAACTCGCCCGAGCCGAGCATCAGCGCGACATCATCTGCAGCACCGCCCTCGAACGGCGTGCCGTCAATCGTGCCTTGGAAAGAAACTGTGACACGGTTGCCTTTTTTGGCTGGCGCCTCGCCACCGTCGTTAAAGGGACGGTTCTGCTCGGCGATGGCCTGCAGGGCGGGATCGATCTCAGCATCCTCGACCGGGGCCGTGAGGCGCTCGAGCTTGATGGTCTTGAAATCCGCAAGTGTAATCGGCGGCACGATCTCCATCTCGACCGTGTAAGCAAGATCGGACTTTCCGGCGATGATACCCTCGACGGCGTCTTCTTCCGCCGGAAGCACGACCTTGGGTTCGGTCGCCAGCTTCAACCCTCGCTCGGTCACGATTTTGCTGTTGGCCTCGCGGACCGCGGCTTCGATCACTTCAGCCATCGCGGATTTGCCGTAAAGGCGCTTGAGATGGGCGACCGGCACCTTGCCTGGCCGAAAGCCACGCAGCTGCACCCGGCCCTTAAGATCGTCGAGGCGGGCATTCACCTTGGCTTCTAGATCGGTTGCCGGGACAATGACGCGATATTCACGCTTAAGGCCCGCAGCGGCGGTTTCAGTTACTTCCATTGGCACTTACTCTTCATGGTCCTTAATGCCGTTTATGGTCCCTGGTGCGGACCAAAATATATCGCGTTTTCCGGCACATCCTGCCAAGGTCGTAAGACGCCGCCCGAACTGGTGCGGGCGGAGGGACTCGAACCCCCACGACTTTCGTCACGGGATTCTAAGTCCCGCGCGTCTACCAATTCCGCCACGCCCGCGACGCGCTGGGCGGCCGCCGGCGCGCTTATAGCATTTAGGGCGCACGGGCCACTATAAAATAGCCAAGCACTCACGGGCTTAGGCCTAACCCAGCAGCCCGCGATAAACGGTCGGCAGGGCTTCCGGCAGATCCTCGGCAATGACTCCAGGCCCGAACGCGCGGGCCGCTTCCCCGTGCAGCCAAACCGCCGCAGACGCCGCTGCGAAGGCCGGCATGCCTTGGGCCAATAATCCGGTCACTATTCCGCTCAGAACGTCGCCGGCCCCTGCGGTGGCGAGGAAAGCTGGCGCATTCGCTGCGATGCACGCGCGGCCGTCCGGTCCGGCCACGACTGTATCGGCGCCTTTGAGCAAAATCAGCGCGCCGGTAAGGAGCGCTGCGCAGCGCGCCCTTTCGAGTTTCGATCCTACTTTAGTACCTTCATACAACGCATAGAAATAGCGTGAGAATTCTCCCTCATGGGGTGTTAGAACGGTCGCCTTTAATGTTCTGTCTTTGAGCGCCGTCGCGAGCCGTTGCGGCGCTTTGGCGAAACTCGTGATTGCATCAGCGTCGAGGACTACGGCTCGTTCCCC
>AF_2010_repII_A1DRAFT_10000051_pt1 | contig 17686 bp, 18 predicted proteins | sample AmaForreplicIIA1_FD_9195 | JGI IMG/M metagenome (IMG submission 9195)
GAGTGTTGTAGGTTGGCCCCCTATCGTTCACACATTAGGGCCAGCCTGGGAGGTTAGGAAGGATATGATATGTGTGTTATTTGAGTGAGCAAGAAGCGAAAATTTTACGCCAAGCCCTAAAAGATACTATGCGAGACCATGAAAACATCATAGCTAGAGTTGTAGAGGAAAAAGAGGATGACGACAGTAGCCTAAAAGACTCACAGCTTATGGTGAGTAGGTGTAGTGTGATATTGCGCAAGCTACGGTAGTTAAGGATCTAGAAAAATGAAAATAGAAGGGGCCTCGAGGAAACTTAACATGGAGGGCATTCTCCGCTTTTTTATTGGGTTGGTCCAGGATAGTATGTCAGTAGAATGGGGCATAGATTCATTAGCGCAATTGTTCGCTGACTAGAGGAGTTCTTTACTGATGTGAAACGTAAGAACTTAAGTTGTGACGTAAGGAATTACGTAGTGAAAATGAGACAAAGATACCCTGATTTAGATAAGGCAATTAAGGACCGTATGAGGAAATGGCCGGCGAATTAGATGATAAGTATGAGAAATTGCTCACACAATCCTTTATGTCTGTTTTCAACGGAATGAAATATGGAAGTAGGTTCTAACACCATAACTTTGTTACAAGAAACTGCAAAGTGTTTCATTTGTAGCAAAGTTGGAACCAAAACTTTTTTTGCTATTCTTGACAACCCAAAAGAACTGAAATATGTTACTGAGAAAATAATGATGCAGATGTCTTTCTATTGTAACGGAGGGTTCTTTTTCACGACTGGATTCTTTACTACATCTGGTTTTGGTCTATCGGTATCATTTGGATAATATAACCACTTGAAAAAGGAAATTAAAAGGGTTAAGGACTGACTATAGGACCCCTTCCATTTGTGTAATGAATCTTCACTTTCAGGCTTGCGCAACTAATCAAAAAAAGACACGTTTCATATTTGAATGGCTCGCTTTTATGGAAGGGTGATAACCTACTTAAGTTTGCTTTAATATTTCTACGATAATTGTCTGACAATCTGCCTTCAGTTTTCACAGCTGTGTAATAACAGCATTCATTTGTTTCATCCGATTCACGGAAGCATTTATAGGAGAAAGGTTTTAGGCCATCACAGTACTCTTCGAGTCTATTTTGGGTTAGTTTCATCATTGGCTTGGAATATTCATATTTAAAAGATTTTAAAATATAAACATTCATTCATCTGACTATTATATGGGATAGTCACAAAGTATTATGAAATGAGTAAGCCCAACTTTTATGAGAGATCGTCCTATCCGAGCCGACCTCCAAGAAATGGAGATACCAGAGTAATAGCTGACAAAGAAAATGTCCCTCATCTTGAATTTTTTATGAATGGTAGTTGGAGACATAATCAAGATAGGTGTCGTGAGTATACGAACAAGGACTGCAGAAAGAAATAATTAGCTAATATACGTGCCTGTTATACTATTTCTATGCTAATCCTTTGTTTTCGTATTGGCCACAGAACGCATGTTTTTTTGCCCAAAATAGTAAAATAAGTCCTTTGGAAAATGGCCTGCGGGTTTACAATACTAAATGCATCTCTTCAAGGTTGAATTCTTTAGCTAGACTATCCTAAACTTCTTCCTATTTTCATAGTAGTCGGATATAGTATCCGCGAGCCTCCATCCGAATTTTATCATATACGGAGTCAGAAACGTAGTGATAATCGTAATTGTACCTATCAAAGGCAATAGAAATGAACTAGTAGAACCTCCAATATCTGCACCGCCTTTAGCAACCACTAATGCAAGTTCACCGCCTGAAGACGACAGACCGAATGCAGATCTAAGTGAGGTTACCATGCTAATCTTTTGGGCTCTAGAGGTAATAGCCACAGTGAAGAATTTGGCTGATATTGAAACGACAATCAATATTAGAACGGGAACTATGAACATGGGGAGAACACTGATGTCCATTAGAGCGCCTACTGACACAAAGAATAATGCAGCAAACATGTCCTTCAAAGGTGTAGCTAGTAGCTTTGTTACAGAATGAACCTTAGATTCAGCTATCAACACACCAGCAAAAAATGCACCGGTTGCAACAGATACTCCAATCTGATTAGCAATAAATGATAGACCAAAGGCTACACCCATAACAGCAATTATAAGCAAATCATGCTGGTTTGTCCGTCCAATATAATTGACAAACCTAGGGATTGTCTTGGAACCAATTATCAATACACCACCTATGAAAGCCAGTACGGTTCCAACAGATATCACTAGATTAGGGAATATTGATACATGCCCTGTAGAACCAACCGATTGCAAGATTGCCAGCATAGAGATAATAATAATGTCTTCTATTATTGCAACTCCTAAGATTATTGTAGCTGCCTCAGACTTTATCATATCTAATTCTTCTAAGATGCGCATTACAATCACTGTACTTGTAACTGAAATCGCAAGAGCCAAAAATAGACTATTGTAGACAGAATAGTGTAGATATTGAGCAACGATGAAACCGACAGCGAAAGTTCCCAAAGCTTCAGCCATTGCTATTATCGATGCTTTCTTCCCAATACTTCTCAATTTCTCGATAGGAAATTCCATACCGACAACGAATAAAAGTAAAATTATTCCTATTTCAGCGAATAGGTTCAGAATGTCCAAGTGCCAAATTAAACTGAAGGGAGGTGTATGTGGCCCTATTATAATACCAGCGATAATATAGCCAATAACTAAAGGTTGCTTGAGTTTGTACGAGATCAACGCCATAACAGAAGCTAAGATCATGATTATGGCAAAATCTTGAATAACCTGAGCAATTTCAATAACCATGATAAACGATTTTTAAATATGTTTAATATTTATTATACCTACCTAAAATGTAAATTCAATACATTCCACATTATTTTGCTACTTACCGTGAGTCGAAAACTTGAGAAAAATACTGATGCTTAGCCATCGAAATTATGGACCACATTTACGGTAACAGGATACAATATCAAATTATTATGTGAATCGTGGAATCAAATAATTGGATTTCTATTTCTTTAATTCAATTTTTGATACAAAAGTCTAAAATGTCCACGACAAGTATCATCTTCATTCTGAAATTCTTGTCTCGATTTGTCCAAAATTTCGAAGTCATTTGCTGAAGAAACTTAGTGATACTCCGTACATGATATCAAATTGTTTACATAAATTCATGAACTCTTTGAATGACATGCCAACTTCATAGTCCATACGAAAGACTCTACTTTTCGGTTCAGTCTTGGACTTTCTAAATTTGTCCTAATAATGTCTACAATAGCACTAGCTATTACTATTCCATCCGCACCAGAATTAATCATGTATCTGACGTGTTCGGGTTTGCTAATTCCAAACCCAACAACAACAGGAATTTTAGTACCAGAATGGCGCTTAACCCTTCTTATTGCTTGGCCAGTAAAGTCTTTAAATGATCTTTGCACTCCGGTGACACCATAGACAGTGATCAAATACAAGAAACCTCTAGAATTAGAAATAATCGACTTTAGCCTTATTTCTTTGGTATTTGGAGAGGCAAGAAATATTGTGGCAAGACCGGCCTCGGATACCACCTTTATGTACAGTTGGGCCTCGTCTATATTCATATCTGGAAGTATGAAACCGTCTACTCCAATTTCCTTGGATTTTTGAACAAATTTTTTCAGCCCACCTTCCTTTAAAACAATATTAGAATAAGTCATTAATATGATCGGCAGATCAGGATGTTTTTTACGTATTCTTCCCACTAATTCAAGACATTTTGCTGGAGTGACCTTGTTCTTCAATGCATCATTATACGCTGCTTGAATAGTTGGCCCATCAGCAATGGGGTCAGAGAAAGGAATTCCTATTTCAATAATGTCTGCACCCGCTTTTACAAGGACATCAACAAGCATTTCACTTACTCGAATATTTGGATAGCCTGCTACTAAATAGCATATAAGTGCGCAGGCTTCCGTCTCCGATAACTTGCGGAATATCGCGTCAATTCGATTATTAGATAATTTGCTTGTCCTAGTCATTCTCATCCCACTTTATGCGTATTCAAACTATCTTACCTATTTAAGTGCCAAGGAAATTATTTTCGACCTAACTTTACTTGGCATGAAAAAGTTTCACATGCTTGATACATATGAAAAAACCTTCACAGGAGGTTTAAGCTTTTAGGAGAGTTTTTTGCGCATTTTGGGGTTGACTCTAGGATACAGCATGTACCTTTGCTATTTTAAAGTCAATCTGGGAACTCAAATCTGATCTGTCGAGACGTCAGTTTGAGATGATAATAGAATTATTAGAATAGCTAAAAATCAATGGTAGTTTTAATCATGAGATACGGTTATGTGACGTAGCCTGGAGCAACAATAAAAACTAATAAAATGAGTAACCTTAAAGCAAGAATTATAATCGCCTCAGGCAGCACGGTAAGCTGAAGATACGTCATTATGTTTTTCGTGACATTCCTTATGCCCTCCTAGACTTTAGTTTAATTCTGGTCCGTTTAGTGATGTATATGGCCGATAAAATCATCGTTATAAATGCTAACATCGCGCCAAATGTCAAGCTTACGAATATGGAAATAAAGATTATGGCTATCATTGCACCAATGAATCCCGCGATTACCCTCAATTTCTATCCCATATTGGTAGTGACAAAATATACACTTTTGGTATCAACTGCTTCAATGATTGTCACTCCGCACAGATATCACTAGTTGGATCTGGAACTCGCCTATCGATATACCATGTACTCAAAAATTGAAATTTCTCATTTGCAAAGACCAAAATATATATGTTAAAACGCTGATAAACTCACGCTGCTATGAGCAAATACATTTCTGCAAACTTATCTGCCTCAGTACATATGATTCAAAATAAATTACCTTTAAGATATCTGAATAATAAAACAAGACCTAAAGCCGTTCTATAATTCTATATCCATTTTTATATTCATTAAAGTTCTTAGCCTGATTGATCTTTAGATGAAAAATTAAAAGCCTAAAAGCGATTATACGGAATACAAACAATCTGAGAAGCGAAGAGATTTGCGTCCAAGTTGAAATGATTCAAATTATCGTGTAAAATGGTTTGTAATTATTTGTATAGCGCCTATTATGCTTCTATTGCAAATGACTTACAATGTTCCCATTGCAATTTCNCACATTGACACTATAGGCTTGCTTCGTGTAGGTTTCTACAAGCCAAAAACGCTGCTCGATCAAGCCTTCACTATAGCCAAAGTACATTAATACTAATCCTGGCAGGTCAAGCCTATAAGCTACCCACACCAGTAAAATCATTCTTCACCATCATTCATTACTTCACCAACCAATTTGTCGTTATGCTTAAAGATACTCTTTGTTCTCCGGAAATGATGGGAGTTGTGTTCGCCCCAGCAGGTTCTGCTAATGAATTCTTAAAGAAGGGTTGCGGATTAGTAACAGGGTTTTCAAAGTCATTAATAAATATGGACTTTATTCCTACAACTTTCATACCCAACGAAGCAGCTGCTGTATATGCCGTGCTCTTAGCATTATTGATTGCTTGATTGATAAGATCGTTTTTAATTTCGCCTAGCTTCTTTTCTGAAAGGTCAAACACGACACTCTGCACGCTTGTAGCCCCAGAAGAAATTGCATTGTCGATCCATTTGCCAGTGTCATTAATATTTGCGCTCATGATTAGGATAGAATTTGTTGCCGTAAATCCAGTTATCGTGTTTCGGCCTTGTGAATAGTTGTAGTTAGGAGATATGCTAAAAGCACTCGTACTAGTTTCATTCTGTTTCACACCATTCGAAAATAATCCGCTAAGGATCTTTGCCATTGAATCTGAATTTCTGCTCAGTGCTTCGTTTGCAGTTTTGTTAGTTGTCTCTATCCCAAGGGTAAGGGAGGCCCTATCGGGTTTTACAATCGCGACTGCTGTTGCTGGCACAGAGATAAAAGTATTATTGGTATTGTTGCTCCAACTTTGGGCTAAAGGGGTGGTAAAGATCCGTGAAGACTTGTTTTGCTGTGAGTAGACATGTTGATTACTGCTATTGGTAGTATCGGATAAATAAATTATAGACAATATGCCTACTGCTAGAACCAAAGGTATAGGGATATTCCAAAATGATTGGCCTTTCATCAAATTCAAGAAAAGGTAGCTATGAGTATATCTATCTTGCGATGCACTGTCTGATAGCAGTAAGGAATTGTAAACCAACAGAGATCGAGATGGAGTTTTAACTGTATTCTGTAATGAATCAACCCATCTTAGCTCAAACTTTTTGTGGCTCAAATACAATTCAAGTATGCCATATGCAGCCATGTATTAGGATTGTCAGACGTCCGAACGCCTCTTTCATTTGAAATCAAACAATCCGAGCCAGAGTTTTATTATTCTAGTTTTGAAATCTTATAATATTTTGAAGCAATTTGAATATTTGCATAGCATTTTAACCAACATCCCATACTTCTCCACTAGTGAATATTTACTAGGTTTGTTAGCTGCGATTCTTCTTCGCAGATGACCTCTAAAAACATTTTTGTTTAAGGTCTGTCCACAACCTAGGCAGGATTTAAAATTATTGATCTTCCCACTGGGCTAGCCCAAAACATATTTTTGAAGATATCAAAAAAGGGGGTGTGTAGTTCTATTTCTTCGATTTACTTGTATTTGGACAGCTGCAAGATTGATGCAAAAAATGCACATGACGCATCAAGAAGAACCTGCATAATTGATAATGTCTTCCGTCATATACCTAATACTTATTTAACTGTAATAAGCAAATGAAGGATCGTAGTGTCAGATCATGATGCCTCTAAATATCAGAGTCCTTACCCACTTATATTCAAAAACTTGATCATTAATGATAGGAAATGTCAGAAATTATTGTCAAAGGATGGTATAACTACACGTTACCTCACAATAGATAGACTAGCAGGGATTTTTGAGGGAATAACTATTGATGTCAATTTCGCAAGGAGTAGGATAAATAGCATTGGCAGGACAGTTACGATCAGTAGGAATCTTGATGAATATCAATTTATCATCTGCTCTGAAATTCGAAGTATGTCTGATATCAACCCTTACAAAATAGAATTGCAGAAATACAGGGTGTTGATAATCGCTTCACTTGCTAGACTTGTACATTTGTTGTCTTCCTTAGATGATAACAAAGCCTTGCAAGAGTGGAATCATTTCGCTCAAATCTTGCTAACTAGGGTCTCAGAGACTCGACTGAAGGCTGTTTCAAATCGAAAACAAGACGAAAACATGGCTACAAAACCGATAAGTTCTGTATTTGATTTTTTAGGAGTCAGCGAATATGATATTGATCGCGTGCTGGGTTCCATCTACCATGTGAATCTGTAGTCTCTAACAATCGTAACTTTGAGAAGATGTAGGAATATTTTCGTAACTCGCAATAGAATATTGGTAACTTTCTCTGATCTTTGCCTACAAATCATACCGCCATATGTCATCAAACTGAGTCGAGATAATAAGTTCCTTGCCATTGACATATATGGTCGTACGGGTATGAGGTGTCTGACGGATGAGACAACCAAATTCATGTGAATACCCGTTCTATTTCGATCGAATGTCTAAGAGCGAGTGATTTATTTTCTTCGTTTTGATATTGGTTTGAAAAATAGATTATGGGCCGCCACTCACTTCAGACTTTAGAATATGATGGATCAAGTAGTGACGCACCAATATGGGGCTGATATCACTAATTAAACTACAATCATACGGTGTAACCGACGAAGAAATTTTAAACATTTATGGATTCTTGGAAAGTGCGCGCCTCGAATCAAAGGACAGTCCATTGAAAAGCAAAGTCTAGATAAACCAAGAAGAAGTATGCTGTTTGAGTATGGTCACCTATACTACATTGCTAATTACTCTATTTCTTTTTGGACGTTTTCTTTGCCATTGTTTTGGTCTTCTTAAACATTTCTAATATCAATTATGTTTTATTGATTTATAAACTAAGTAGATGAGTCATACCTAGATGGTGATTACACTAATGTTTCCCCATGTACTTTTGTCTCAGTTTTTCAGTTAGTTAATTATGTGGGAACTATACACAAAAAATCCTTAATGCAAACAGAAAAGATATTGAAAAACAAAAATAATGATAGGAAGGTGCGTTCATCCGAATTAATTGTATGATTTAGTCCACGCAATGGCTGGTAATACAGAATGCAGGTTGTAGACGGCTCAATTTAGAACACAATAATGTCATTTAGTTATAAATCAACGGAATTTGAACGCGTCATTAAAAAAATGCAGTTATTATATTCGTATCGAATGGATAACTCATGGGGACCTCATAAATGGACAATAACCAGATACATTTCAGAGCAGAACTTACCATAAAAGAATGAAAAACAGAAGAATTTAAGAAACTGATACAGGATTTGAGCAAAGTGGTAGAAGCTAATGAGCTAGACACAATAGAATACCAGTTTTATGTTAATGGAAGCGAGACAAAGTGCATTGTTCATGAAACGTACAGAAATTCAGAAGCCGCAATTACTCATAATAACGGTGTTGCATCCCAAAAAATACTTCCAAGGATTTTTAATATATCTAAGATAACCAGATTCGATGTCTACGGCAACCCTAGCGAGGAATTACAGAAGGTGTTAACAAGCGTTAGAGTGCAGACCTATTACAACCTGTTTGTTGGGTTCAGCCGTCATTGAGTCTGAGAGACATTACGATGTTGAAGATCCTGGCCTGGCTCGCTAATTCATAGGAACTACAAAAACATACCGATCGAGGCGTAGAATGATTCAGTCATATTATTCCTATTAAAGAGCCGAAATCAATTATAATTTTATGCAAAGGCTGTTAAGAAAAAGAATAATAAAAGCATCAAGTCCATACACTAGACATCACATTTTGATGCTTTATGAGACCAATTATCATTTTCGACGCAATTGTTATATAATTCGCAGTGTATGAGATAATTTAACACATAACCCTTTCCGAGTCGGTTCAACATTTAACGTTTACTCACCCGTTGTCCGACTCGGGATCCTTAAATTTCTAATTGAATATGCGCGAACAACGTCTATCACACTGGCTAGCCTCCCATCATACAGGCTAAACACAAACATCAAATATAAAAAATATTTTTGCACTTGGAGGCGCGCCGCTGCTTGTCATACGTGGATGTAATGGAATTAATAAATTATTTTGCTGCGCTTTAACGTCGCCAGAGGAGTCGATGAAGAAATTGCGGAAAGCGATGGCCAAAATTGGTAAAACCATGGGCGGTGGTGGCGGCTTTCCAACTGACTCTCATACATTCAAGATCAGTATGAGGGAGTACCAGGACATGGCACTAAAAGTAGGCGACAATGTAACTATAAAGATTAAGAAAGCAGATACCAATGGAATTTAAAAAGTAGGCTCAACTTCGTCCGTAAGAAAGGCCCACTCGAGTCGAGTCATCGCTCCGTTAAATGGTTCTAAATGCAACTCGTAGGAAAATAAAGAAAGGAATTAGTCGCGCCAAATTTAACATGATTCATTAATACAAGTCGTGTGAGCATAGATTTACAGACAATGTAGGATTTGAAAAAAGTAAATCGAAATCTCAACTTGAAGTCCCCTTTGTGTGTTCTAGACTGGATTTAGACTATGAGGCGGTTGAACCTCCCTTCTATGCAGGATCCCGGACTAATGAGATCCATGAACTGCTTGAATGTTTGGCCTGCACTTTTATCTTTTAGCATGCTTGCGACTACTTCATCATGGTGCTTGCTGTCTCTGAAGAATACTAGTTCTAACCAAACCTCCTCGTCTTGGCTAGATGAGACGGTTTTGGCGATGCTATTGAAACCCTCGAAGGTGTCAGTATTGGCAAGTTGGAAAAACTCCAGGCGCTCGTCGTACTTCCCGTGCATTTTATGAGCTTGGTTGCAGATCTGCATCATCGCTTCATGGTTCTTTTTCGGTGTTCGCCAGACGAAAAAATACATATGCTCTTCCTGCGTTTCCATTTCGCTCAATTTACCATAAGCAATACTATAAAATGGTTCTCTTAAATGGATCTCCCACCGGTTTACCACGTAGTATTTTCTCCCCTCAAGTTACCAGAACTAATTCTCATGTCATAAATGTGACGCAGAAGTTAATTCAATGAAATTAATACGTACGGAACACCGCAGTAACAAACTTGGATGGAACTATAAACGCTAAGTTATATGAAAAATGCTTTCTTGAGGACATAGTCCAGAACGATTAAACGATTTATAACTTTTTCAATAACAATGTTTGCCACTGGTTCAGTAGTTTACTCCCCTTCCTCTAGCTTGTTTTTTGTCGCTGAAATTACTCAGCTAACACGATCTTTTAGCTGCTGCTGCAAATCCTAGTGTGGTACGAATGGTGGTGTCTGATTAGCTGAATTGGTTTGTGTGGTACCTGTTTGTAATCCGGTGAAATTGTGAATTATATGTTTAATAAAGTTTGGAGCTGTTCCTGTGGGTGGGAAACATGTGTATTGTCCGTCTATAAAATTGAGCCCTGCTTTAACAGGCCCGATTGTTGCGATTTTCCAACTCGTATATGTACCACCTGGGCCGAGAGGAGTGACTGGTTTGTATCCCTGATGGTCTATCTGAAGTTGTACATTACATCTCGTGTGAGTCGCGTTTGATGGCGTAGATTCCCCTGTTATAGTTAAGAAACTTCCCACAGGTACCTTTTGGCTCGGCTTTGGCGTATTCATACGTAGGTATGCCGATGATGATAATGTTAAGACTGATGCTACCAGTATTATTATTGCTATCGGGAACATTGCAAGAATCAAAGCCATTTTTTGACGCATTACTTTACTCGCTATACGGTATTACATAAATTTCTATCGCTTAGTTTGATAGTCTCATAGGTATTTTTTATGCACAGATAAGAGTACTTGGAATATCTGACATTAGCATGTATCTCAAATCGCCATGAAAGTGACCGCAGCAGTAAAGAGTGTGGCTGTGGCTGCCATCATCTTTCTTTTCCATGATGCGAACGGAATGGTAGGACCAAAGAATCCTGCTAACGTCGTAAATGAAAGAAGAGATCAAGTCTGGCTTCTAATGCTGAAAGGAGAATCTCAGCGGTCGATAAAAAGAGAATTGAATCTAACTAATCCTACATTATAGAGATATCCAATTTCTAACAAAGAAATCTAAGCAGTACGTTATCTCTCGATAACTGTCCGAAATGTTTATCTCATTTTTCATTGTCAAAACGTATTCAGACACCGTAAGAGCATCATGAGGCGAAAAATCTTGGGTTAGATATTTAGAAATAAAGCGATGAAGACCAGCAGTAACCAGATCCATTTTTCTATTAATTACTTCTATGTTATTGCCGAGCTCGTTTATTGTGGCTATGATTTGCGTCATTATAGTATTGAAAGAATAAGAAGTGCCAGCTATAAACTATTGCATTCACTTAATATACCACTTGATATCCCATTACGACAAGACCTTAGGATTGTTAGGACTTTGGCAAAAGGAGTTAAGAGCTAAGAAGGCGAATATAGGGGGATATACTTCGGATAACCTCCAGGAGAGGTCATGGAGAAAGCTAATGTCCTTCGCCTTCGTACCTTAAATATTACTAATCGACTGATTTAGATTATTTCCAATTTACAATAACTGATCGAGGTAGTTATCGACTATTTTCCAACTCTCTATTACGATTCGTAAGAATTTACCTTCATTTGATTTAAAAATAATTCTGAAAGTAGATGACGGAAAGGTCATCGGACTCGAGGCAATCAAGATTGATTGTTCTTACTGCATTCTGATTATAATTAACCAGATAAGGGAACAATGTTAACTTACAACGTTAATCAAATTCTTAATATTCTGAAGTCTAAAAGGATCTAAGGAGGAGAACACAAATTGAGTTCACTAAATAAACAATTTTTTATTAATCAGATGATTTGGATTGGGATATCTTTCGGAATTAGCATCACAATATCAATTCTAGTACCGTTTCCACTTTCTCTAATTGCAATAGTTGGTACATTCCTAATACTCAATTTCTATCTAAGAAGAAGGATGTTAGCACGAATGAACTACGGAATGACCATGTTGGGAGGAATGTTCAGTCCTACGACGTATGGCTCACTGAAATATTATTGTATGAGCTGTGGACAGATTCATAAGCAAAATGCATGTCCAAGGTGTGGATCCAAGATGAGGAGAGTAGGATTATAAGTCAACTCGAACTGTGCATATTATTAGTTTTGAGATAACATCCCCAACTTAATACAATTTTACCTAATATGATATACCGGTTTTTGCAAAACAAATGTCTTACCTAATTTTCTGATCGCAATGACAGACCACTTGAACAATACCATAAACAAGTTTCTCTTCCCACGAAATAGTCATTTAATTGCAATCGATGGGTATACTAGTAAGTGTCACGAATTATCACTATCCAAAAATACTCTAATTCAGCGCTCCTATTTTAGATGAAGTACTTTTCAAATCATTTTTTTAGGAGATGAAGCTAGCTAAAATAAATGATATATTGCCCCTATTATTATATTTTTGTCATTGTAAATTAAATAATTCTCAATCATTGTTTCTAGTGTCCACAATTCCACTGGAATATCAGCAATATTAGTGAAATTTACCACGATTACTACTGTTAAGTGCCATAAACCCGGTCAATTTACCTTTTGTTTTAAACTACATGAACTTACTGTACGGAGCCTAGATAGAGTGGAATATACAAAAACCATGATCCATTTACTACCCGGCAATGCTTTAATCAACTTTGAAATGGGGCCACCTAATGGGAACAAGCGTATCAAAATAGGAAGTGCCTCACTCCCACTCTGGACGCTTCCGTTTGGTGAGATCAAATGAAAGGATTTGTACCATAGGGAATTTGGGATCTCATCGAGTAGGCCTAGCTTTGATGCTTCAATAATGGAAATGAAATCAATATGATGATTAATGTCTAGAAAACTGACGAGTTTTCTGAATCTCCTACACGGACCGCAGTCATTATCATAAGCAATGATATAGCTATACAATTCGATGAATTATTAAATTATCTACAGGCATAAAAATCATGCACACGTTTAGGCTTTTGGGGTTCGTAGATCACGCACCCATCGAAATAAGACTTTGCCTGGTCATATATATTGTTAATAAATAAGTCCAAAAATACTCGCCATGTATAAAAGATCTGAAACAGAGTCGCGGTTAGTTGCCGCGTCTAACATTAACTGCAGGGCTGCAGGTGTATTCAGATCATTTTCTATATACCTTATGAATCTTTGTCTCAATTTCGAACTGTTACCTTGATTCGGAGTCCTGTCCGTCCCCCAGAGTGAATTTGCGATATTATCATTTACCAAACGATACCTGTCAAGTTCAAATTGCGAAAATTTGAAAGGCTGCCTATAATGCTTTGAAAATAAATAAAGGCGAATTATGTTTGATCCATATTTATGAATGAAATCCCGTATTGTTAATACGTTACCAAATGATTTGGACATCTTCTTGCCGTCAATAGTTACCAATCCAACATGGTTCCAAATCTTGACCGGTAGTTGGCTAGAAGTTAGAACTTGCAATTGTGCATTTATTGACTCGTGATGTGGATATACTAGTTCGATCGCACCACCATGTATATCGTATTTACCATCAAAAATTGACATTGCGACAGAAGAATCTTGTATGTGCCACCATGGAACCCCCTCCCCTAAAAAATTATCGAAATATTTCTGACCAAAATCATCGCTGCCATTCCAAAGCAAGATATCACTTGGATTCTTTTTTCCCTTTGCAATATCAACTCTACGATTCATCAAATCATCTTTGCTCATCTTTGAAAGCCTCCCATATGAAGCAAGAGAGCTAGTATCCAAGTATACGTTGCCGTTCGTGACGTAGGCACGCTTCTCACTAACAAGCCCGTGTATCAGATTCTTTGCAGTTTCTATGTAATCCGAAGTCCTAGCAATATTGAAAGATCGGATACCTAAGGAGTGAATATCAACCAATAGTTCATTTATAAATCTATTTGATATTTCCATCACAGTTGAACCTTCTTCTTTAGCTCTAAAAGATATCTTAGGATCTATATCAGTAATGTTTAAGACTGCAGTCGTCTTCGTTCCCTTTAGCTCCAAATATCTTGCCAATAAATCGTAAAATACAAGTATTCTAGCATGCCCGAAATGAGAGAAATCATAGACAGTAGGACCGCAAATAAACATCCGTGCTGTATTATCTCCTGACTGTGCTTGATCTTTCAGACCAGATAAGGTGTTAAATATTCTCAATAGCCACTCATAACATTCTAATTTATTATATAATACTAACGTATATGCGCCAATCTATCATTTAGATTCATGGCAAGTAAACGCCAAAGCCAGATAAGGCCAAAAATGGTTACTGCTACTTCTACCATTACCGCCTTGAATGGTATTAAGAATAAAATAGAAAATGCTATTGAGGGCTCCCGTCAAGGTCGTATCTCGGAAGCAGATCGCAGCAGCCGGCATCCAGCAAGAAAGGTTGGCTCCATTGTCTCTCCTACAAGTATAGAGAAAGGTAGTAAGGGTCAAATGTTTTTAGAACAGATGTCAAACAGTAACATACTGATTCATATTGGGTTCTGAGAATAATCTATTTAAATCTGGCCAGGAAAAACTGAAATCTTATGCGTTCGTTGATTTCATCATTGATACCAGTGCTATTTTACTGGTAGTTCTTTGTAATACCTAGGTGAGACATCGCACTCATCATATAGCAATTGTCCACCACACATTGGGCATCTTTCACCTTCACAATACATATGGTGAACATTACCCCTCTTTATGCCGCAGTCATAACAGCGTTCTGGCATATCATTACTTCGCGTCTCAGTACATCGTTCGTAGAACCCGCCTACCATTTCTATATATTTAAACGAACATCCGTTGGAAAGGGTGCCGTCATTGGGTTCATTACATAGTTCGCATTTACTCATAACTAATCGCGAGACTCCTACTTTAAAAAGATATAGTCACGGCGCAGCTCATCTATTTGTATAGAGGGGGAAATTTTGGACTCACTTTATCAATCAGTATGGTCTGAGGCTTACCTGTGGCGGACATTTTTCCACTGTACCGATCATTGTAAGAAAAACAAAATTATTATTAATGGCAAATTAATGAATAATCTTCAAGGAATCTACGGCCTTCTCACGTTTGCCATGTCCATTCATATCCAGCCTTTTAGTAACAGGAGTTGGATGAACTCGAATTTTGAGTTTGAGAAGAATACGTCCTACAAATATTGGTTATACATGAGAGAGATTGACAAACGACACCAATGCAATTACCACTATGAAGGACAGCAATACTATTAGAATTAGAGGTTGCGGCGTTGATTTGGTAACAAGCAATTTGTAGGACCATTAATATCAACACAGATGTGATTAAACTTAATGCGCTAAACCAAGACCCATGGTCATCGATCAAAGGATCATTTAATTATTATATTTGAATTACACTAGATGAATTGTTAATTATATAGAATAACCCTCTGATATACACTAAGTGTGATATATTCTATAAGTTGATTATGCAAATATATCAACTTATTCGTAGATGGATATTCATTAGTGCATTGACTCAAAGGGTGAAGTCACTTGTTGTCATAACCATATAGAGCTAGATCAGGTGATTTTCGGAACACGAAAATAATGAGATACAATTCTCTCTTCTGGGATTTTCCTAGCCTATGTTAATGTTGTTACTTCCAGAGTTGATACATGTGCTGCCATTTGAGCAATCATTTTCTTGTGATAAGGATTGATCAATCTTGAAGGCGTCACTACTATCAACACCGTGGTGTTCATCGATATTGAGATCCGCATTGTTACTTCCAGAGTTAATACATGTGCTTGAGCAATCATTTTCTTGTGATAAGGATTGGTCTATATTCCCGTGGGTTAACCAACTTTTGTCGTGAGGGAAATGCATATTCACTTGGTTGTTCCCAGAATTGAAGCACTGTGTGCCTTGGTCAATGCAATGATTTAATTGGGCCAGGAACTGATGCAAATTTAAATTCGGATGGACATGGTGCCAGCTAAATGCGTATACTGAAGGAACTAACTGATACGTAATAGTAGAAAACGAAATCGCCCCTAATCCAAACATTATTACTACAATTGAACAAAAAATGTGTTGCTTCCCATGTGCTACGATTTCGAACATGTTGCTTTTGTATTTGTTTGTATAATTATAAAGGAATTAAGAATGTATCTACAACATTCTTCTACTCACAATTAGATACACAATGTTTTTATAAAACGCAATCCTACAATTGATATCCCGATTCTTGTGAATAACATCTCAGATTCCATTACTGTTCAAAATGATTAAGTTGTACCATGCTAGAAAAAAAAGAGAATAATGGATAAGGCAATATTGTTGGCTATACTAGGGAGTATTAATAGTAATACTCACATGGACATATGCCTTCAATCCAATTCTGTTTACCCATCTTTAATTCCCACTCTGAAGGCGTACGCTCTGGGAATAATCAATAATCAGAGACTAAGATTACGTCAGAGTGCAGCAATTTCAGCGAAGGCCCAGGCCAAATTTCTAATTAGTCACCCTCACTAACCCGTCTAGACTCGTTAGGGGTATCAGTCACCCTCACTCCACCGAGATAGGGTATGTAGCTGAAAAACTTCCGCTTATCACAGTGGAGACATGGATCTTGTAGCATCGCCATGAGTTTTGCGGTTGGTGATATTATGAGGATGTAGTTTAAAAAAAGAATATCTTGAATGCTAATCTCATACATGTCAGCACTGGAATTACTATCGGGGATGGTAAAATATCCACAGCATTCGACTTTGATTCAAAAAAATCTACGAGAGCATTAATCTGAAATGCAAGTTTAAATAAAAAAATATTAAAATCGAAACTCAAATATCAATTATGACTTCATTTGATCAACAAAAATCTCTCTTTTTCTCATCATAGCTCATACTTGTATTGTGTCTTTCATCTTCAAGATATTGGGTATTCTCTCCAACAAGAGACACAAATACATCATCTAGCGTGATAGGCGAAACTCTGAAAGCGAGATTCTTTTTGAGAGCAAATTCTGATATTTCTTTGACTGTAGATTCAAAAGTGAATATCCTTAGTGTACCAGCTCCAGTATCCACCACAGATCCGTATGATCGAAGCACATCAATATCGACGGTGTCTTTTGCAATATCAATTTTGATGTTCTGGGGTATGATTTTTCTTAACTCATGCATCGTACCTTTCGCTATTATTCGTCCCCTATCTACAATAACAATATTTTCTGAAAGCATCTCAGCCTCATCCATATAGTGAGTAGTTAATAGTATCGATCTGCCTTCATTTTTCCAGTCCCTTATAGCTGACCAAACTTGACGCCGCGAAACCGGGTCTAATCCGATTGTCGGCTCATCAAGAAAAAGTAATTGGGCATCTGTAGCCATAGCCATGGCAACAAGGATCTTTTGTTTCATTCCTCCAGATAAGTTCATTGCTGGAACATTCTTTGCTTCAAGAAGTTCTAGCTTATGCAAAATTTTTTCTGTCTTCTTTTTTGCGTCATGCTTGCATTCGCCTCTTATCTGAAGCCAATTATACACATGATCCCATGGCGTAAGTGCCCTCAG
>AF_2010_repII_A1DRAFT_10000052_pt1 | contig 17654 bp, 16 predicted proteins | sample AmaForreplicIIA1_FD_9195 | JGI IMG/M metagenome (IMG submission 9195)
CAGAAATCGTTATCAGATAAACTGAAGCGGCCAGCAATGTCAGGGCGCGGACCATTAGCGAGTCAGATCTGATTCCAACGATCACTGAAAACACTGGAGAATTTAATGCAACCAAACGGCGAATGGAGGTAGTGGTGACGACTAAATTGACGACTAATGCCGGCGGCCAGGAAACAACAGCAACGGTAATGACCGCGAAGGAGCTTGCCCAGCAAATTAAGTTCAGAGGGTGCCTTGCTCACGCGGTGCTCTACAGAGCCAGGGGTAAAGTCAAGGATCAGCTCCGTGCCACGGGCTTGAAGGTCAGTGGGTTCTCAGCACGCGATCTCTGTAACACCTCGACGTGATCATATATCGGGAAACAGGTTAGCTCCTTCCTCTTATAATTTAGCTGCGAGTACACCCAGGCCCTGACGACTAAACGCAACCTATCTGTTGAAAACCCTCAATCTAGCACTTGCTTGCCGACGACTAATCGATTTTTGCATTTCGAATTGCCAGCGAGATCAGAGGCTTGGGTTGGCGATGCACTGTCGCAGGAGAAGATCATGCGCTGTATTGAACTCTACGGCCGTGAAGTGATTCCGCGGGTGCTCGACTTGCTCGCTCGATAGCGCCCGCTCTGGCGTCAATCCATCTGGCCAGCGACCCAGGTATGACGCACTTCCACGCTGTTGGGATCTATTGCTACAATGTCAGCGCGCATTCCAAACGCAAGCTCGCCGATCCGGTCGCTCAAGCCAAGAAAATGAGCCGGGTGTGTCGAGGCGAAGCGCAGCGCTTCCGTCAGCGGCACATCGAGTAGACGCACGCAATTGCGCACCGCGCTCGCCATGTCCAGACAAGCGCCGGCGAGCCTGCCGTCCTGGCGTGTGCAGCGCCCGTCGCGCACCATGATCGATTGGCCGTTGAGCTGGAATGTCCCGGCCATCCCGCCGACTGGAGGCATCGCATCGGTCACCAGCATGGGCCGTCCTGCGCCGCGCAAGGCAAGCCGCAGCATGGCTGGAGCGACGTGAATGCCATCAACAATTAGCCCGTAGCACGCGACGGGCGATTCCAGGGCGGCGGCGATCGGTCCGGGCTCGCGGGAGTCGAGCGCCCGCATAGCATTGAACAGATGGGTAAAGCCGGTCAGTCCGGCAGCCATCGCCTCCCACGTCTGCGCATAGGTCGCCATGGAATGGCCGAGCGCGACGCGAACCGCCGCTCTTGCGAGCTTGCCAATGAAATCGCCCGGCACCTGTTCGGGGGCCAAGGTGACTAGCGTTACGCCGCGGCGCCGGGCCGTGATCAAATCGAGGTCGTCTGGCGTGGGTTTCCGTATAAAGCTGCTGTCGTGCACGCCGGTTTTCTCGGGCGAAAGGAAAGGACCTTCGAGATGGATGCCGAGCACACCGGGGTCGGCATCGCTCAGCGCGTCGATCGCCGCCACGGCCGACCTCATTTTTTCGGGACTATCGCTGATCAGTGTCGGTAACAGCGCAGTGGTGCCAAACCGCCGGTGCGCGGCCACAATTTTCCGAATGTTCTCCGGCGTCGGCGCATCGTTGAACAGAACATCGCCGCCGCCATTAACCTGAACGTCTATAAATCCAGGTGCCAGCCAGAGACCCTCCGGCAATTCATGCACCGGCGTGGCGGGAGAAAGTTCGGCCCGCGGAACGACCTTTTTGATACGCGAGCCATCGATAACGATTGCCGCATCGCGATGCAAATTCGTACCGTCAAATACGCAAGCCGCAGCGACCGCATGCTCCCCGCTGCCCACATTGGCGCTCATCGCGTGCGTGTTACTTTTTGCAGATGCCGCGGCTGATCGGCATCAGTGCCCCGCTCTACGGCAAGCCGCACCAGGAGCGCATAAAAACTTTGGATCATGCAGATGGCATCGGCATCGGGGTGATCGGCAGCCAAAAACGGTAGACGGCCGCTTTGCTTCTTGCCCGGCTCGGCAACCAACACGCTGGCGCCCTTTCGACGCAGATCGGCAACGAGCGCCGCCAAGCTCGCAGCAGCTTCGTCGCCCGGTTTGAATGCAACGATCGGAAAAGCATCACCCACGAGCGCAATCGGTCCATGACGAAATTCGGCCGCGCTGAAGGCTTCGGCATGAAGCTCACAGGTTTCTTTGAGCTTCAAAGCAGCTTCGCGGGCGATCGCGAGCGTCGGGCCGCGGCCGATCGTGATCAGGCTCTCTGCCCGAGCGAGCGCGGTGAGCGCCTCGTGCCAATCGAGCTGGCCTGCCTCAGCCAACCGCTTTGGCAGGCGCGCATGCGCTGACCGCATCATCGGATCATCTGCCCAAATCGCTGTCAATTGCAGAAGCGCCGCAAGCGATGCAACGAAGCTCTTGGTTGCGGCAACGCTTCGCTCAATGCCGGCGCCGAGCGGCAGAACGAATTGTGAGATTTCGGCAAGCGGACTGTCAGGATCGTTTACAAATGCCGCCGTAATCGCGCCGGAGGATCGCGCCATCGCGGCAGTCTCGATCAGGTCGTCGCTGCGACCGGATTGCGAAATTGCTACGAACAACTGTCCTTTCAGATTGAGCGCGCGGCGGTATACCGTTGCGGTGTTTGGGGCTGCCGCCGCGACGGGTAGACAGCAGCGAAGCTCGAACAGGTGCTTAGCAAAGGTAGCGGCGTGGGCGGAACTGCCGCGCGCGCAAGTGACAACGAGCCGCGGCGGATGACGATGTAGTTTGCTGATTAAAGCCGTCAATGGTGGAGCGAGAGTGACCGCTTGCCGATCAACCACCGCGGCTGCCTCTTGTAGATCCGTTTCGATGCCGGCGGCGAGCTTCATCCGTTAGCATCCTCGCGCAAGGGAGTATCAGGCGACGCGCTGCAACGACTTTGCCGCGGAGCGCGCGAGCGTCAGCGCGCCCTGCACCGGGTCTCCGGCGGGTTCAGTGAGCCGCTCTTGCGTTTCTGTCGTAAGCCACGGCCGCAACGCCGAGGCGAACCCGCCCACCAGTGCCAATCGCGGAACGTCAAGCTCGATTAGCTTTGCCGCGAGTCCATCGATATGCGCTGCCGCCAATTTCATCAATTCGACCGCCACCGCATCGCCGCGGATCGCATGATCGACAATGCGGCGCGCGAATACACCAAAGTCCCGCGGTGCGGCGGCCGTTGTCCAACCGACGATCGCGTGGGGGTCGTTGGCAAACTGGGCAAAAAGCTCTTCCAACAATCCCGTCCATGCAATCCGGCCGTCATGCGCCCACAATACCCGCCGCAACGCTTCAGTGCCGATCCAGGCCCCACTGCCCTCGTCGGAGATCGGTGGGCCCCAGCCGCCGATACGATAGTTCTGCCCTTTCATGACCGCCCAGCCCACCGCACCAGTACCAGCGATGATCACCCCGCCATCCCTGCCGCCGTGCGCTCCGACGCACGCCGCATGTGCATCGGTCGTGATGATGGCCGCCCGAAAGGGATGGCTATATTGCTTCGCGGCGGCCAGTTGACTCGGCTCGCTGGCACCAGCCAATGCGAGGCAGGCAATCACGCGCGAAATGTAGCGCTCCGCAAACTCGGCATTGCTAAGACATTGCCGCGCGATCTGGAGAATGGTGGTAAAACTCGTCTCTATTCCGAGCCGCAGATTTGCCGGACCGCCCTCGGCCGCCGCAAGTACCGTCCCGGAATACGTGGACAGCCGGGCACGCGATTGCGTGCCGCCGCCATCGACGCCCAGAAGGAGAGGCTTTTGGTCGACCATTAGCTTCCTAAAGTCACGGAATCGCTCCAGATTGTAAGAACAAAATGGGGGGAGTTTGGTTTGTTTTAAAGTTCCCCTGATCGTCAACGCCTGTTGTACCGGCGTCGTATGCCATGGACACTGAACGCGCCAGTCCGCGTTATTCGGACATCGACCTGTGGGAATCGGGCGATATTCTCGACGCTTTGATTGAAAGCCAAATGGCGGCAGTCGCGGCCGTGCGCCCGGCGTTGCCCGCCATTGAAAAAGCCGCCGAAGCCATGCAGGCCCGCCTGTCGGGTGCCGGCAGGCTGATTTACGTCGGCGCCGGGACCTCGGGTCGGCTTGCTGTCCAGGATGGTGCCGAGCTTATCCCAACGTTCAATTGGCCGCAGGACCGGCTGTTGCTTCTGATGGCAGGAGGCAAGGATGCTCTTCTTCGTTCGGCCGAGGGCGCCGAAGATGAGATCGATCAGGCCACCCGCTTGATGCGACAGCACCGGATCGGTACCGCCGACGTGATAATCGCGGTGGCCGCAAGCGGAACAACCCCGTTCACCCTCGCCTGCATGCGCGAGGCGAAACGATGTGGCGCACTCGCTATCGGGATCGCCAACAATCGATCCACCCCGCTACTAGTCGAGGCTGATTATTCGATCTGGCTGGACACCGGCCCAGAGCCGATCGCGGGGTCGACTCGAATGAAGGCAGGCACCGCGCAGCGCGTGGCGCTCAACCTGCTCTCGACACTGGTCATGATCCGGCTCGGTCGCGTGCACGAAGGACTGATGGTCGATATGCAGGCCATCAACGCCAAGCTCGTTGCCAGAAGCGAGAATATATTACGCCGACTTAGCGGCCGCAGCGAAAACGAGGTCCGCGATGCGCTAGAGCGTGCCGCTGGGAACGTAAAAAAGGCATTGCTCATTCTCCACGGCTGTACGGTCCAGAAAGCCGACACGCTCCTTGAAGAATCCGGCGGCCGCTTGCGGATCGCGTTGCGCCTCGTTGGCGGCGCTTCTGCAGCCGCCTCCGAAATGCTCACCCTTGACGCCGACTTTGCATCTGCCGTGCCCACCAAGACCGAAGAATGAGAGAATCCCGCAGCGGTCTTCGCTTTATTTCGCTCGCTTTGCCAGCGCGTCGAATCGCATCAGGCGTTCAAGAAGCGGCGCAAAATCCTTAAGCGCGATCATATTTGGCCCATCGGAAGGCGCGCTGTCAGGATTTTGATGCGTCTCGATGAACAGGCCGGCAATGCCGACGGCGGTTGCGGCACGCGCCAGCACCGAAACAAAAGCTCGCTCGCCGCCGGAGAAGTCCCCTGCCCACCCGGCTGCTGCACCGAGTGGGTGGCATCGAAAATGACCGGTGCGCCGATTTTCGCCAAGATCGGCAGTGCCCTCATGTCCGACACAAGCGTGTTGTAGCCGAACGAGACACCGCGCTCGGTCACAAGTACGTTTGGATTGCCCGCAGCGGTGATGATCTTGGCCACGACATTGCCCATGTCCCAGGGCGCGAGGAATTGACCTTTTTTCACATTGATCGGACGACCTGTCCTGGCCGCGGCAACGAGCAGATCGGTCTGGCGGCAGAGGAAGGCAGGAATTTGCAAAATATCGACGACTTCGGCGACGGGCGCGCATTGATCTGGTTCGTGCACGTCGGTGAGGACCGGGATACCAAGCTCGTTGCGTAAGTCGGCGAAAATCGCCAGTGCCTTGTCGAGGCCGAGGCCGCGCGCGCTCGATGCGCTGGTGCGGTTCGCCTTGTCGAAAGATGTCTTATAGACAAAGCCGACCTGCAATTTCGCACTGATCTCCTTTAGCGCCGAGGCGGTGTCGAAAGCATGCGCACGGCTTTCGAGCGCACAAGGGCCGGCAATAACGGCAAGCGGCAGCGCATTGCCGAATTTGACCTTTGCGACGGTGACGATCGTATTCGGCTTTTCGCTCATTACAGCACGGGACAAAACGCACCGGCTTATTTGGCCACAGACGCAGGCCGGCAGCCGATAGGATCACACCAGCCGGCTTTGCTCCACTGCCGCCCCGATAAAGGAAGCAAACAGCGGGTGCGGCGCAAAGGGCCGCGATTTCAATTCGGGATGAAATTGCACGCCGATAAACCACGGATGGTCGTCATGTTCTATGATTTCAGGCAGCAAGCCATCTGGCGACATGCCCGAGAATCGCATCCCATGTTGCGCCAAACGATCCTTGTACGCGGTATTGACCTCGTAGCGGTGCCGATGACGTTCGGAAATCTCCGTTACGCCATAGATCTCTGACACGCGCGAGCCGCGCTGCAAGAGCGCGGGATAGGCCCCAAGCCGCATCGTGCCGCCCATATCACTGCCGGTGCCCCGTTTCTGCAGCTCGTTGCCCTTCATCCATTCCGTCATGAGGCCGACAACTGGTTCGCTCGTGACGACAAATTCAGTCGAGTTCGCTGCCTCAATCCCGCAAAGGTACCGCGCCGCCTCAATGACAGCCATCTGCATGCCAAAGCAGATGCCGAAATACGGCACGCGGCGCTCGCGCGCAAAACGTGCCGCACGGATTTTGCCCTCGGCGCCGCGCTGGCCGAAGCCGCCGGGCACCAGAATCCCGTCCACATGTTCGAGAAACGGCACAGGGTCCTCGTTCTCGAACACTTCGCTTTCGATCCAGTCGAGATTGACCTTCACCTTGTTGGCCACGCCGCCATGTGAAAGCGCCTCGATTAACGACTTATACGCGTCCTTCATCCCGGTATATTTGCCGACAACGGCGATCGTCACATCGCCCTCGGGATTGCGAACGCGCTCGTTGATGAGGTGCCAGGTCGCCAGGTCGGGCGCCGGCGGATTTTCAATTCCGAATGCGGCAAGGATCTCATCATCGAGGCCGGCGGCGTGATAGGCCTCCGGCACGGCGTAAATATTGTCGACGTCGCGGGCTTCGATCACGGCGCTTTCACGCACATTGCAGAACAATGCGAGCTTGCGCCGCTCGCTCGCCGGGATTTCGCGGTCGGTCCTGCATAGAAGCACATCCGGCTGAATGCCGATCGCGCGCAATTCACGGACCGAATGCTGAGTCGGCTTGGTCTTCAATTCACCCGCGCTCGGAATAAAAGGCATCAGCGTCAGGTGAATGTACGCGACGTGCCCGCGCGGCAGATCGTTGCCGAGCTGCCGAATGGCTTCGAAATACGGCAGGCCCTCGATGTCACCTACCGTCCCGCCGATCTCGCAAAGCACGAAATCGAATTGATCGTTGCCCTCGCGGACGAACTCCTTGATGGCATTGGTAACGTGCGGTATGACTTGGATTGTAGCGCCGAGGTAGTCGCCGCGGCGTTCCTTTGCGAGGATTTCCTGGTAAATGCGCCCGGTCGTGATGTTGTCCTGGCGGGTCGCCGGCCGGCCAGTAAAGCGCTCGTAATGACCCAGGTCGAGATCGGTTTCGGCGCCGTCATCGGTGACGAAAACCTCGCCGTGCTGATAGGGCGACATCGTCCCCGGATCGACATTGAGATAGGGGTCGAGTTTACGCAGCCGGACCCTATAGCCACGCGCCTGCAACAGCGCGCCGAGCGCTGCGGATGCGAGACCTTTGCCGAGTGAGGAGACCACGCCGCCGGTGATGAAGATATACCGCGCCATGGGACCTAACCCTTAGCGCGCCTTGGTCGATTCGACGAGCGATTTTCGGGAATGCCGGCCACGCGCAAGGAAGAAGGGATCACTCGGGGCGCAAAAACGATTGACTTACAAGCCATTAGGGGGACGTCTTTAGAAGAAACAGCAGGTAAGCGAGTTCGCGCTTTTTGCGGCCGCCAAACCCTGCTCACTTCGATTGCGGCACCTCTGGTCCGCTCGGCGCCGGGGCCGGCTGCGAGGACGATCTGGAACCAGGCGCAGGCGGCAACGAGGGTATTCCTTTCTGCAACTGGTCGAGGACCCCGCCGCTGGTCGGTTGCCCGGAGGGAGCGGCCGGTGGTTCTTGGCTTGGCGGAGCGCCGGTATTGATGATCGACGCCGGATGGCGCTGGAAGCTCGCCAGCCATGACAAAGCGAGACTGGTGGCGAAAAAGCCCGCGGCTAAAAGCGCGGTGGTGCGCGACAAAACGTTGGCCGTGCCGCGGCTCGACAGGAAGCCGCTGGTCGAACTGATCAAGCCGCCGCCCTCGGACTTCTGCAGCAGCACCATCCCGATCAGTGCCAGAACCAGCATGAGATGAATGACAATAATGACCGTCAGCATTCGGTTATCCGCACTTGCGTTCCCGCTCTCTCATATAGGGAAGCCGCGAGGTCTCTACACGGTCCGAGGCGGCATTTCTATGGCGGCGTGCTGCGTACCACCGCCCACGGCTAGGAGCCGACAGGCCCGTCACCTATCGCGATAGACCCCGGCGATTGCCAGGAACTCGTCGGGATCCAGACTAGCGCCGCCGACAAGTGCGCCATCGACGTTCTCCTGTCGGAGCAGCTCCCTCGCATTGCCCCTTTTCACCGAACCCCCATAAAGAAGGCGCATGTCCCGTCCAGGTCCACCGAGATGAGACGACAATTGCGTCCTGATAGACGCGTGCATGTCGCGCACATCCTGCGGTGTCGGTGTCACGCCCGTCCCGATCGCCCAGACTGGCTCGTAGGCGATGACCACGCCTTCCCCATCCTGCGGCAAGGAGCCGTCAAGTTGCGCGCGCAAAATATCCCTGGTTTGCCCGGCATCACGCTCGGCTCGAGTCTCACCGACGCAGATGATCGCAAGTAGGCCCGCACGGCGCGCGGCAACGGCCTTGGCACGGACCGCCGCGTTGGTTTCCACATGATAGCGGCGCCGCTCGGAATGGCCGACAATCACGGCGCTCGCCCCCGCATCGCGCAGCATTTCCGCGGAGATGTCGCCAGTATAGGCGCCGGCAGCTTCGGCGTGACAATCCTGCCCGCCGATGAGAAGCGGACTTCCACGCNCAGCCGCCGCAAAGTCAGCGATGAGCGTTGCCGGCGGACAGACGATCAGTTCGACTGAGCCAAGCCCGCCTGCACCGGCGATTATTGTTCCCAGCTGAGCGACCGAGGCGCGCAGGCCATTCATTTTCCAATTGGCTACAACGAGCGGGCGGCGGGTGGTCATCTTGCTCTCGATCCAGTAATTTGAAGTCCCGCACGCCGCAATTGCGTCAGTCTCCGCGCCTGCGACAAACAGCCGTTAGCAGACCGCTTGCGGGCGGAAAAGAGGCGCTTTAGGCCTTGGTCCATCGGTTGCGGCAAGACAGGCCCGTCCTTATAGTGCGCCGCCGCGCTGATCGGCTCACTTCAAAGTTGGACAGATGTTACGAGGTATTCGCAAAACCTCCGAAAATTGGCTTGGCCGCACGGTCATGGGCGTGGTCATGTCGGTGCTGGCGGGCAGCTTCGCCATTTGGGGGATCAACGACATTTTTCGCGGTTTCGGCCGCAGCAGCCTGGCCAAGATCGGCGATAGCGAAATTCCGGTCGAGCAATTCCGGCAAACCTACCAGGATCGCATGCAACAGATCGGCCGGCAGCTCGGTCGACCGCTAACGCCCGAGCAAGCTCGCGGGCTGGACCGGCAGGTGCTCGGCGAGATGATTGTGCAGACCGGACTGGATCAACGCGCCCGCAAGATGGGCCTCGGCCTGTCCGATACCGATGTCGCGCGTCACATAACTTCGGATCCGAAGCTGCAAACCGCAAATGGTCAATTCGACAAGGCAAAGTTCGATTTCATCCTGCGCGACCTCGGCTATTCCGAGCAACGCTTCGTCGCCGAACAGCGTCAGGAAATTTTGCGCCGGCAGATCCTTGATAGCGTAACCGCCGATATTGCGCCGCCGAAAACATGGCTTGATGCCGTCAATCAGTTCCAGAACGAGGAGCGCAATATTGAGTATATCGCGCTCGGTCCGGCACAAGCCGGCAACATTCCGCAGCCGACAGAAGAGCAACTCAAAAAATATTTCGACGAGCGCAAGATCATCTTTCGCGCGCCTGAATATCGCAAAGTCGCCGTCGTCTCGGTAACGCCCTCGGACCTCGCAAAATGGATGGAGGTTTCCGACGACGACTTGAAAAAGGCCTACGAGCAGAGGCGCGCCAGCCTCATCACACCAGAGCGACGACACGTTGAGCAGATCGTATTTCCGACGCGCGCTGACGCCCAAGCTGCCGCCGACCGCATCAAAACCGGTACAAGTTTTGCGCAAATTGCCAGCGAGCGCGGTCTCAAGGATCAGGATGTCGATCTCGGTACTTTGCCAAAGGCGCGGATTGTCGACCCGGTCGTGGCGGAGGCGGCTTTTTTGTTAAAGCAAGGCGAGGTCAGTGCACCATTGCAAACCCGCTTCGGTGCCGCTGCACTGGTCACCGTGCTCAAGATCGAACCCGAAGTTACGCCATCCCTTGCCGATGTCGCCCCTCAGCTTCGCGCCGATATTGCGCACGAGCGCGCAGCAGGACAGGTGCGAGATCTCCATGACAAAATCGAGGACGCCCGCGCCGGTGGCAGCACCATTGAGGAGGCTGCGGCGAAGTTGAAACTACCCGTAACAACCTATGAGGCTGACCGCTCCGGACGCGATCCGAGTAGCAAGCCGCTCAGCAACGTGCCGCATGCGATCGACATCATCAAAGCCGCTTTTGCTTCTGATGTGGGCGTCGACAACGATCCGCTCGATGCTGAGGGTGGTTACATTTGGTACGACATCGCTGCCGTTACGCCGGCACGGCCGCGCAATCTCGACGAAGTCAAAGCGGACGTCGAACAACGCTGGCGCAATGATGAAATCAGTCTACGGCTGAAAAGCAAAGCGGACGAGCTGGTCGACAAGCTGAACCACGGCGAGACATTTGCGGCGGCCGCGTCCGCCAGCGGAGTCAAGCCAGACACGGCGAAAAATCTTAAGCGCGGTGTCGCGACCGGCATCATTTCTGCGAGCATGACCGACGCCGTTTTCCGCACCGCGAAAGGTGCCTATGGCAGCGCGGCGAGTGATGATTCCTCGCAATGGATTGTGTTTCGTGTGACAGACGTGAAAACACCAACGCTCGATGAAAAGTCGCGCGACAGTGAACGCCTGACGCAAGCGATGCGGCAGGAACTCTCTGCGGACCTGACCGGCCAATATGTAGCTCGGCTCGAAGACGATCTCGGCACATCCGTAAACGCCGCGATGCTCGCGCAAGCGACCGGCAACTCCGCGCCGGACAGGGAATAGATGCACATCGAGCCTACGGGTGAAACGTTCGCAGCGCGTTATGCAGCGGGCGACGCGCAGGTCGTCTGGACCACGCTAGTGGCTGATTTGGAAACGCCCGTCTCCGCTTTTCTCAAGGTCGCCGGTTCGCGGCCCATGAGTTTCCTGCTCGAATCGATCGAGGGTGGCGCGGTGCGAGGTCGCTACTCGATCATCGGCCTCGAGCCTGACCTCATATTCCGGGTCACCGGCCGCCAAACGCAGATCAATACTTCGCCACAGGCCCGACCCGACGCATTTACGGTGCTAGACGAACCGCCGCTCACTGCGCTGCGCCGGGTGCTTGGGGAAAGCCGCATCGCCCTACCCGAAGCGTTACCGCCGATGGCCGCGGGCGTATTCGGATACCTCGGCTATGACATGGTGCGCCTGATGGAAGATCTGCCGGCTCCGCGGCCGGACTCCATCGGCATTCCCGACGCCCTCCTGATACGTCCGACGGTAATCCTGGTTTTCGACGTGGTCGAAGACACAATCACGATCGTCACGCCAGTGCGCAGCAAACCCGACGTCACTGCAAAGACCGCGTGGGCACGTGCCGCCGACCATTTGTCAGCGGTTGTCGACGCGCTTGACAGGCCGCTCGACAAAGTGACCACCCCGTTCGCGACGGGGCCTGTGCACGTCAAACCGACGTCGAACACAACGCCTGCTGAATTCCGGCACATGGTAACGCGCGCCAAGGACTATATTGCGGCCGGCGACATTTTTCAGGTCGTGTTATCGCAACGCTTCGAGACGCCGTTTGTTTTGCCGCCGTTTGCCCTCTACCGCGCCTTGCGCCGGATCAATCCATCGCCATATCTGTACTTCCTCGACTTCGGCAGCTTCGCAATTGCAGGCTCCAGTCCTGAAATCATGGTGAAGACCGCAGGCGGTGTCGTGACCATTCGTCCGATCGCTGGGACGCGGCCACGCGGCGTCACGGCACGCCAGGACCAAGCACTGGAAACCGAGCTCCTGGCCGACCCCAAGGAGCGGGCCGAGCATCTAATGCTGCTCGATCTCGGTCGCAACGATGTCGGTCGGGTGGCCGAAATCGGCAGTGTCAAAGTTACCGACCAATTCTTCGTCGAGCGCTACAGTCAAGTGATGCACATTGTATCGAATGTGGAAGGGAAGTTGCGCAAGGACTGCGGCGCGCTTGACGCTCTTGCAGCGGGCTTCCCGGCCGGCACGGTCTCTGGCGCGCCGAAGGTGCGCGCGATGCAGATCATCGATGAACTGGAGGGGGACAAGCGCTCGCTCTATGCGGGCTGCGTCGGATATTTCTCAGCTGGTGAACAGATGGACACCTGCATCGCGCTGCGCACCGCGCTGCTCAAGGATGGCATCATGTATGTGCAAGCCGGCGCCGGCATAGTCGCGGATTCGGACCCCGCGCTTGAGCAGCAGGAATGCATCAATAAAGCGATGGCGCTATTTCGCGCGGGCGAAGAGGCAAAGCGTTTTGCCAGTATTGCGGAGCGCGGCCAATAGGTGGCCAGATTGCCGTCATACTATTTGAATTCGCGCTGGGGATCACATGTGCGAACTTTGCGCGAACGCCTGCCGTGGCGCCACCACACGACGGGGTGCTCTGGGATTGTCCTTTTCGGCATTGACCGCCGCTTTTGCCATTTCCTCGGCCGAGGCAACCAACACCAAAAAACTCCGCCGAAGACACAAAACGTCATCGCACCTGATGCGGCGCTCGATCGTTTGATGAAAGGCAACGACCGCTATGTGCAAGGCGTATCGTGCCGGCACGATTTCGCTCACGAGCGCGAGGCGTTGGCCGGCGGACAGAATCCATTCGCCGCTGTGCTGAGCTGCGCCGATTCCCGGATTGCGCCCGAATGCTTCGACACAGCGCGCGGAGATCTGTTTGTCTGCCGCATTGTCGGAAATTGCGAGCGACGAAATGATCGTCAGTCTCGAATACGCAGTGCAGGTCCTCAACACGCCGTTGATCATTTCTTGGACACGATGCCTGCGGCGCGGTCGATGCCACGATCAAATCCGTCAAGGACAGCTCGACATTACCCGGCCATCTGCCCTCCCTGGTCGCGGCGATAAAACCGGCCGTTGATGCGGTTCAGGGGCAAGGTGGGGATGTACTTGGGAATGCGATCCGGCGCAATGTCACACTTAATGTCGATCGGCTCAAAGTCGCGCCGCCGATTCTCAGCGCGTTTGCGTAATCGGGCACCACCACCAACATCACCATTATCGCGGGTACTGAAATGTATGCATGCATAGGGCATCCGATCCGGATGCCCTATGCACACGGCTTGCAGTCGGCCACGCGGTTTGATGCGCGCACAGGCTCAATAGATTGTTTGAATTGCCGCCGTGCCGGAGGATATGGTCAGCTAAGCAAGTTTCTCGCCCAGGACACCGTGGCGCCCCAGGCCATCGCCAATCCAGAACCATACCACCAGGAGTCCTGGTGGAAAGCTTGGTAGATCACGACCGCACCCGCGATCACGATCGACATTGCCACACCCGTTTTAACTGTTGCTCGTTTCACTGCCGTCCGTGCTCCACCCCGGAACCTAGCGGCAACTCGCTTGCGGATGTTTGGTTCCTGAGCACGGACACGACAGCGGTATGCTCGCAGTCGGCGGCATACCTGATTGCCATGGGCGGGCCTAGTCGTCGGCCGCAACAAATTTATAACCTGCATCCCAACGGCGTACCCGAGCGGTCGACGGCATCGGAAAATGCGTCGCGCATATGATCGTTGGCTCATCGCAGAATTGATCGAAGATTTGGCGCCGTGTCCGTCCAGCTTGCGGCGAGTCGTAGTCGGCCATCATGCCGAGCTCGGGGTATTTGCCCTGCAGTGGGGAGTGGATCATATCCCCGGTAATTAACGCCTCGGTCCAGCCACGGCCGACTGAGACTGAGTAATGATCGATCGTGTGCCCGGGCGTTGGAATAAGCCTGATCGTGTCGTCAAAAGCAAAGTCGCTTTTGACGATCTTGGCGCGCTTGGCTTCGACGATCGGGAGTACCGAGTCGATGATCCAGGGCACGCTTTCCGGATTGTCCTTATGACGCGCGGTCCAATGAGCGAGTTCGCGGTCGGCCATGATGTAGGTGGCCTTGGGAAAAGTCGGCACCCAGCGGCCGTTCTCCAGCCGCGTGTTCCAGCCGACATGGTCCGTATGCAGATGCGTGCACATCACGTAGTCGATGTCGCCGACCGAGACGCCAGCCGCCGTCAGCGCTTTTTCGAAACGGTCGCTGTTCATCATGTGCCACGCTGGTCGCGCCGGACGCGGCTTGTGATTTCCGACGCAGGTATCGATGAGAATATTGTGATGGGGCGTCTTTACGAGGAAGCTTTGGACGCAGATCACCAACCGATCCTCGCGATCGACAAACTCCGGTTGCAGCCATGAGCGGTTCTCGTCCAACTGCTCTTTGCCAAGCGAAGGAAAAAATTTCATCATGTCCATGAATGGACCCTGCTGCTCGACGACCGGATGAATGGTGATCTGATCGAGCGCTAGAGGCTTGGACATCTGGCTATCCTTTTCCGTTCGCGTGTGGTGTCGGTGAGTGGGAACCTAGGCGAGCTACGACTAGAGAGACCGTTCGCCGCGCGCAGGCGGCGCGCCATGATGCGCAACGTTGAGCGCGGAATACGGCGTGAGCTGACGAGAAACAGAAATTGTGCTTCTCGCTCACGGAAACGAGCTTCGTATCTGTGACGGCGACGGTCGTTGCGCTGCGGGGGTGATGAATCGATCAAGGCCATTTCGCCGAAAATGCCGTATTGGGGGGAGCGTTTCCAGGACTCTGCCGAGACGGATTTCGATCTCGCCGCTTTGAATGATGAATAATTCGTGGGCGGGGTCGCCCTCCCTGAAGATCACCTCACCCGCCTTGAGGTCGCGTGCAGGAGCACCAGCACCCGCCAAGTGTCTGAAGTCGACCGGCGCGTCCGGCATAAGGTACTCTACACTTTGAACGGGGCGCTCCGACTTGCACCGTGAACGCAGTCATTTCCCCTAGCCTATTCGAGCAGGGCGTGGGCTGGAAATTATTTACTTTCGCGAGGATCGCGGTGGATTGGGTCCACCCACAACACGGTCTCGGGCTTCTCCACCGGCTCTATGTGCAAGTTGATGGCGATAGCCTCGCCGTCGCTGCGCACCAAGACACATTCCAGAATCTGTTCGGGACTGGCATTGATTTCTGATGCGGCACGTAGGGCGGGATAAAAATGAAATCGCCGGGATTCGCTTCGGCAGTAAATTGCAGTCGGTCACCCCAGCGCATTCTCGCCTTGCCGCGCACGACATAGATTATGCTTTCGAGGTGGCCGTGGTGATGAGCGCCGGTTTTCGCATCGGGCTTGATTGTGACCGTGCCTGCCCACAGTTTTTTGGCCCCGGCGCGGGCGAAGTTGATGGCCGCCTTGCGATCCATGCCCGGCGTTGAGGGCACGTTCGGGTCGAGCTGGTTGCCGGGAATGACCCGCACGCTCCAGCGCTCGGCGGAGTGATCGTGCGTCATTCGCCCTCGTTTTCTTGACTCTCTTCTGTCAGGCGCTCGACCGAGGCGACGCGTTCGCCTTCCGCAGTCGAGAATACGATCACGCCCTGCGTAGCGCGGCCCGCAATGCGGATACCGTCGACCGGACAGCGAATGAGCTGACCGCCATCGGTGACTAGCATGATTTGATCGCTTTCCTCAACCGGAAACGAAGCGACGAGCCGTCCATTCTTCTCGGTGATTGCCATCGCGACGATGCCTTTGCCGCCGCGACCTGTGGTGCGGTACTCGTAGGATGAGGTGCGCTTGCCAAAGCCTTTTTCCGAGATCGTCAGCACGAACTGCTCGGCCGCGGACATCTCGACGTAACGACTCTCGCCAAGTTCGATCGCGCCCTCGGCCTCCTCCTGATCGACGCCGCTTTCGTCGCCGTTACCGTCGCCGCGCCGCACAGCGCTGGCGCGCTTTAAATAGGCCGCGCGCTCCTCCGCGGTTGCTTCGACGTGGCGAAGGATCGACAGCGAAATCAACTTGTCGCCATCCGCCATATTGATCCCGCGTACACCCATTGACGTACGACCTTGAAACACGCGCACGTCATTGACCGCGAAACGGATGCATTGCCCGGCTGCTGATGTGAGCAGCACGTCGTCATTCTCAGTGCAGATTTGCACGTCGACAATGGCGTCGCCTTCGTCGAGCTTCATGGCGATGATGCCCGAGCGCCGCACATCAGCGAAATCTGACAGCTTGTTGCGCCGGACCGTGCCGCGGGTGCTGGCGAACATGACGTCCAGCTTGTCCCACGTGCTTTCGTCTTCCGGCAACGGCATGATGGTCGTGATATTTTCACCCTGCTCCAGCGGAAGAATATTGATCAAAGCCTTGCCGCGCGCCTGCGGGGCCGCTAGCGGCAGACGCCACACCTTCTCCTTGTAGACCTGCCCGCGGGACGAGAAGAACAGCACCGGAGTGTGCGTCGAGGCCACGAACAGGCGCGTGACGAAGTCCTCTTCGCGCGTCTGCATGCCAGCGCGGCCCTTGCCTCCACGTTTTTGCGACCGATAGGTCGACAATGGCACACGCTTGACATAGCCGGCATGGGAGACGGTCACGACCATGTCCTCGCGCTGGATCAGGTCTTCGTCCTCCATCTCGCCTTCCTGATCCACAATCACCGTACGCCGCGGCGTGGCGAATTCGTTTTTGATCGCAGTGAGCTCCTGCTTGATGATCGCCTGGATGCGGGTTCGCGAGCGCAGTATGTCGAGATAGTCGGCGATCTCGGCGGCGAGCTTGTCGAGGTCGGCCTTGATTTCGTCGCGCCCAAGCGCGGTGAGGCGCTGCAAGCGCAAATCCAGAATTGCCTTGGCCTGTTCCGCCGATAACCGCGTCGCGCCCTCGCGTGAAACGACATGACGTGGATCGTCGATCAGCGTGACCATCGCGGCAACATCGCGCGCCGGCCAATCGCGCGCCATCAATTCGTCACGCGCTTCATTGGCGTCCTTGGCGCCGCGGATGAGCTTGATCACGGCGTCAATATTGGCGACCGCAATGGCAAGTCCGACGAGCACGTGGGCACGATCGCGCGCTTTGCCGAGCAGATGTTTGGTGCGGCGATAGACTACTACCTCGCGGAAGGCGATGAACGAGGCCAACAGGTCCTTGACGTTCATTACCTGAGGACGGCCGCCCTCGAGCGCGACCATGTTGGCGCCGAACGACGATTGCAGCGCCGTGAACCGATACAACTGGTTGAGCACCACATCAGGCACCGCATCGCGCCGCAACTCGATGACGACACGATAGCCATGACGGTCGGATTCGTCGCGCAAGGCGCCGATGCCTTCGATCTTCTTATCGCGCACCAATTCGCCGATGCGCTCTACCAAATGCGCCTTGTTGACCTGGTAGGGAATTTCGCTCACGACGATGGCTTCGCGTTCGCCGCGCAGGGTTTCAAATTCGACCTTGCCGCGCATGACGATCGAGCCGCGGCCCAGATGATAAGCGGCGCGTATACCCTGACGGCCGAGGATGATACCGCCGGTCGGAAAATCCGGGCCGGGTATGATCGCGATCAAGTCGTCGACCGAAAGCGCCGGATCGTCGATGAGCGCAATGCAGGCATCGACGACTTCACCGAGATTGTGCGGCGGAATATTCGTCGCCATGCCGAC
>AF_2010_repII_A1DRAFT_10000053_pt1 | contig 17564 bp, 27 predicted proteins | sample AmaForreplicIIA1_FD_9195 | JGI IMG/M metagenome (IMG submission 9195)
CACCAACGTTGTGGGACTAGTCTGTTTTCATTCGTTCTACACCATCAGAATTCCAGACATAATTCATCCATGATTGCCGACTTCTAATTCTCTCAGGATCTGTTACCTTGTCAACATATAATTCGTCTTCTAGATACTTTGCGTAATCCTTCTTGTGGCCTAGTGCGTATATTCTAAGATGCGGGAAATTTGCAAGAGATATCCCTAATTCTGATTCTAATTTCTGAATAGCACTAGCATAATAGGACATCCTTTCTGGATCGTTTTCCAAACATTTGGATATTATGTATCCCTTCCAGCCCTTCTTCAGACCGATATAGGTTTGATTTTCAGTATATCCATTTTCAAGTACCCTGCTATGATCGCGGTCGATGAATTTCATGGATTCGCCATTTCGTTTCTGCCAAGCCTTCTGACTTTTGCGCTTCCTCAGCCTCTGAGTTTCCCACTTCTTGTAATTATACATCGGCTGTCTCTATCTCCTCTTCTATACTGACTGCTCCTCTAACAGTCCCTGGCTCTATCTTTACTGGTACTCGAGAAAATGTTGTATCATGCTCTTCTTCTACATCTAATTCATCTCTGTCTTCCGCCTGATGCAAATAGACTACTGCTCCGCCACTATTTCCTGTATTTCTGTGAGCATAGACTGAGAAGGGTAAATTCGGATCTATCTGTTTTAAGACGTTTATGTACTCATCACATCTTTTCCTTAAAGTGACTGTACTGATCTGTCCTGAGTGGGTTATCACATCTTGTTTAACCTGCTCAGAATTATATTTCGTTGCTATATACAAAATACAAACAGAAATTGCCGCCGGAGACTTACCGTAAAAGATCGTCTGGTCGAACTGCTTTAGACTCTCGTATATCTGAATTGCTTTACGAATGGATCGTTCAGAGATACCAGCTATCGCCGCAATTCGCCCAAGTTCTGAAAGTGGTGATGTCACAGCCGGTATTGGAAGATCCAGTACCGAAGTCAAAATCTTGTAATTCATAAACAGGTCTTTTCTCCCAGATCTATCCTTTCTATAAAGATAACCGGGGTCTAATGCTATAACGAAATCATTTGGATTTCTAAACGCGCCATGCTCCTTACATGCGTAAAATAGTGCAGCAGCCGCCAGCCACTTTGTACTTCTTCCTCTTACGGCATTCTGTTTGTACGCCTTTCTATAGATCTCTGCAGCTCTTTCCTTGATTAATTCTGAGATTGCTAATTTATCGGTTAAAGTTGCAATGATCCACATCGCATTTCTCAAGGATTTATCGGCATTGTAAGCAGAATTTACAACATATTTGTCGACAAACCTCATCCTGTTTGTATCTAGAGTATTTGCTATCCTGTTCCCATGGGCATCCTTATTGGACTCGTCTATCTGTGAGGCCAGGACTCCGGTCAAGGTATAATCCGCATTCAACTTTGTAACTGGAACAACGTATCCGAGAGCCGATGGTTTAACAAGTGGAGGTACATATGGCGTTCCGCTTGGAGGAATAATAGCGGCGTAATATGCAGATGCTGTATCGGTCTTCTTGTTACTATTTTTCTCTTCTTTCTTCTGTCTTTCTACTGATTGACTTCCTTCATGCTCTTCGATTATCATCCCGCATTTGGTACAAACATGCTCCCTAGATGTTTCATCAAAAACTACATAGTGCTTATGATTACAATCCAAATGATTTTACGGGCGTTAAAGCGTAAGAACTGTAAATATTAGGATTGAGTAAATAAATTGAAAATCTGTGATCTAACTATTCCTGAATATCACCGGGTTCTCCGGAATACTGTACTCTTTTTAGATCGTTTATTGCCTCATTGAACGCCTGCCTGTCGGATGCTCTCTTTGGTGGATTAATGATTACTTCTTCATGATATTTTTCCAGATCTGCTCTTCCTTGTTCGTCCAGGAATATCTCAGAGTCTACCTGGAATATCTTTTTGTCCTTTAGGTTTGCTACTACACTGAATGTAAGATCTCCATTACTCTTCACGGCACCGGCCCTCAATAACCAGTTGAAATATCTGCTGATATCTGCAGGAATTATTCCTGTCTCCTTAGGTACTCGAGATATGTTTGCATATGTGAACTTCCTGTACTGTCCTCCTGTTCCCTGACACTCCGTACAGGGGCGGTAGACATAGTATTTTTCCTGGTCTGATTGAAGGAATTTTGTCTTACCCTTGCCATGACAGTCCTGGCAATTTTCCCACGTCATCATATCCAGCCATTTAGTGAATTTGAATAATCCTTGTCGATAATCTCTTACTCTCTCCATTACACCACGTTTGAATTCCTTGCTAGCGTAATCCTTCATAGTTCTCGTAAGTTGTGACTTCATTAGATCCGGATTTGCATATCCAGAGGTGGCTTCTGGAATTAAACTTCCAATTGAATATTTGAATAAATTAATTGTTAGATCCATATGCTCTGGTTCGACTGTATTCGAGCGGAATAATCTGGCGATTGCTTCTGAGACTCTAATTAGTCCAGAAATTTTCCTTTTATCCACCGCAGGTACGAATGCTGTGTTATCGAGAGATGCTTCAGGATCTAATGCTGGAGTTAAGTTTACCTGATTATATCTATTCCAGAATTTCATCATCATATCCCAGCTAGTAGTTCCTGGTTTGAGGACAGGATGGTATTTTTCTCTGAGATAAATTACCTCACGACGTAAGTACTGCCATGGGAACCAGTCCTCCTTTGAATTGATAGATATTCTTGTTTGGGGGGTACCAGTGCGTAATGATCTTCCAGGAACGCCTTTGTTATGTATACTACCAGGAACATCTTTTTCGAATCTTACCTTTGCATAACTATCTGAGACATAGTTCCACAGACGGTCTCTCTTACCATCTGTATTTTCGTCTGTAATTACGAAAATTAAATCATATCTTGAGAATAGCCATACTGCGAAATTTATCTGACTAAAGAACGGCTGTCTTCTGTCATAAACACCGTTATTTTTAGATGGATTTCCTGCGTGTAACGAGGCACAAGCTGCAGAAATTCTCTTGTAAATTCCGGCTTTTGACACATTTAATTCCTGGACATCATCCATAGGGTGGCTCAAATCCTCGAAATCATCTTTGTCTCGTTTTTCTACCTCATCCAGACATACAATTCCATCTCGAGCTAATGCGTATGCACCAAATGCTACGCGTTTAGTACTAACTCTATGACCTCCTCTCATAACTTCTACTTGTTCTATTCCAGCAGTGAGTCCTACTGCACTGGCCGTTTTTCCAATTACGTAGATACTTCTGGGTCTGACTCTTGCTATGAATTTAAGCATCTCAGTCTTCCCCGTTGACGGAGAACCGATTAATAGTACGTTAATATCTCCTCTGAATCTTGCCCCACCTCTCTTCTCCTTTGCATCCGATCCTGCTAATTGAGCAAGAAGTGCCATCTTCTCTAGTTCTAGTCCTTCCAAGTGCGGAGCGATAGACCTCACTAATTTGTAGAAATGTGGTACTATCTGGTCCTCTGAAACATCCCTTTTTACTTCTCTATCTAGATCGGGATCGTCTTCAATTAGGACTGATTCAGGCATTATTATGAAAGAAGACCCTTGAATCTCTATAGTAGCCGTTGATGGATCTTCTCTTGATAAATGAAGCAGTCTAACTACTCCGTCTATCGAAGCATACTGTCCTGGATAGATATCTGATAAAATTCTCTGTACTAATTCCGTACCTTCGAACCTGATGTCTATCTCCATCGGGTCTACCCTACCTTCTCTTAGTTTGTCTTGACGCTGCTGAATTCTGATGTAACAGAGATCTGTTCTCTTCTGCTTCTCAGTTCTTTCTCTAGTAATCCTGCCCCCACAGTCTTCTTTGATACATGTCTTTGGTTTGAAACTACCCTCTGTCGTATTATCATGACCATTCTCGCAGACCCAAGTATTCTCTGTAATCTTGATCTGCTTTCCATTATCAAACTGGGTGACAATTCCTTCTAATCTCACAACTTTATCTACATCTTCAGATGTGACAGAAGAGATTTCAGCAAAGTGTGGACTGTTTGTAAGACACACAATTATTTTGTCTTTGATTAAGGTAGCATAGTCGGGCTGCATATCGTACATTATATCAAATACCGCTTGCTTGATGGCTGCAGCTGATTCATCATAATTTGAAACTAGTCTATCAACCATCTTCGTTAGATCAAGATCTTTGAACCTGACCTTGTGAAGTGCACTCTCAATATCTTCATAATTTAATGAAAACATTGTAGTTCCTAGTGATAGGCTACCTGGATACGGTCTAGCTTGACGCATCGATGCTATCTGGTCGAAATAAACATACTTGTGCTGACCTTGCGAATTTTCCTCTATAATGAAATAACGTCTAAAGAAATCGGCCCATAGATCCGATTCTGATGCCTGTGTTCTAACAGGCGGGGGTTCAGCAACTTTCTCTTTTTCTATCTCATTTTCAAGTGTATGTGGGTCTGGTATTTTGAATTCCTCAGGCAATGGTGCAGGAGAAATCTTAACCTCAGGCTCAGATTCGAGATTATCCGGACCTGAAGTAGATTCCTCAAGACTTACATCAGCCGCACTAGCATCTACATCCCAAATTTCTTCATCATTATCAACTTTTCTAGAATCTTCTCCATCTGACAAATTAGTAACGGGCGTTGTAGATTTTGAAGACTTAAGTATTGAGGCATGAAAAATGCATCGTGATATCTCCGTTCTACGGGACTAAATTGAATTGAAACTTATCTGGGACACGATGCAGCATTTTTGCTTGGAATGTACTAATTTAGAGGCGGTAAGAAATGTTCCGGAAGATTATTCTTTGCCCCTTTCGAGAATACACTTGGGACATAGAAAACCCTCCATACGATCTGATGATCTCGGACGTAGGAACTTAAACCAAATGAGATAACCGGTGGTGATACCACAATTTTCGCACTTATCTTCCGTTTTGTTAGGCTGGTTGGGAGATGGCTCAAAATACTGATTTTGATGATACCCGCAAAGAGCGATTTGACAGGGCTCCTGTCCTTCTCTCTGAAACAAAGTTATCATCTGTCCTTCATCCTTGCATCCAATGATGGAACAAGTTAGCTTCAATAGAGTTTACCAGCCCTCCAGGCTTCCACTGTCTCTTTCTTAATGCTAGTTCTGGCCATATTTTCTGTTTCAAAGATAGAATGTAGAATTTTAAACTGCTTGTTATCCATCTTCTGGATTTCGTCTACAAGAGTACCCTCTTCGAGTTGTCTGTACAATTCTTCTATTACATCCGGCCGAGATTTCATCTTATCCCAGTTCTCGATACAAACCAGACCTACCTCTACCAGGTTTCTCAGCCCATCGGTTCTGTAATTCTTATGATATTTTTCACAGAATTCATCAATTCTCTTCAATAAACCTACAGGAATGTTAATGTGAACGTCCTGGTGACCTTCGTAATCCCTCTTCTTCATTTCCGGATGGATGAATGGATGATGGATGGATGATGGAGCTCCATCCATGTTTTTAGTACAGTACTGTCTACCGTGGAGTGGAAATAAGGGTCAAAACCGAATGATTTATTGCTCTGATCGTATAATCCTTTGTTGAACACGTCAACCCCCCCTACAGTTGCAGTGTTTAAAAACCCGTCAGCTCGTAGGGAGTTGGGTTTTTACTTAATTATTGTTTAGCTAGTTAGTGTAAATCTAAAAAGAAAAGTGGGGAAATTAATTACTTATTTTATTTCTTCTTTGTCTGTATCATTCCAGCTATTGTTGATTGATTGCCTGAAGTAGCATTGCCGCCCGTTTGATTTGTTGGAGCAGCTGGTGCAGTAGAATTAGTTGCATTACTTGGTGTCGGAGCTGGAGTTGGAGCTGGTGTTGGACTTGTAGCATTATTGCTGGTAGCATTAGTTGCGTTACTTGGTGTAGGTGGTACCGGAACTGGTGTTGGAGATGGTGTTGGAGCTGTAGAATTTGTAGCATTTGATGGAGTTGGAGCTGGAGTCGGTGTTGGTGTTGTTACACCACATGTCTCATTCGCAGTGACTACACAGAGAGAAGTTGTACCATTAGACCCCGGTTCGCCTTTCGGTCCGGCTGGCCCAGCTGGCCCGGCTACTCCTTGTACTCCTTGTGGCCCTTGTTCACCTTGAGCCCCCTGCGGCCCTTGATCTCCTTTCGGTCCTTGAATTCCCTGCTCACCTGCAGGCCCGGCGGGGCCGGCCGGCCCTGTTGCTCCTGCTGGCCCAGGTTGACCTGTTGCTCCTGAAGGAGCAGAACAGTTAACGACTACGTTAGTCGTCTGCGATGCTTTCTTCGAGGCGAGCGCGGCTCCTGGTATATTACATTTGATTACTACTGCTGCTGCGTTTGACGATTGCTTGTGTGCTGCTTTAGCTGCAAAAATGTCACTAGATATTCCCATGCTTATCATTGCTGATGCAAGAATTGCTATAGTGACTGCTGTTACGATTCTGTACTCGTTCTTCACGTCAGGCGATGTTAGCGGCTCCTTATTGATAACGTTTCCGAACATGATCCACATAGAGCACAGGAGTTGGAGCTGGGCTCGCAATTATGTATCCAATACCAATTACATTTATCACAGTAGCAGATCTTTGCATCCCCCTTATCCTTACTCACGATACTAACTGCCAAGCTAACTCATAATTTTATGCCGCCCCGGAATTTAACAATAAGAATGGCAATAATTAACGGACCTTGGACAAGAAGTTACGAAGGACCCCATCACTTACGTGCAAAAGTGAGAGTTGCGAACTTAATTGATTCATTTCTTGAAGGAATAAAGAAGAGAGGTTGGACGGTAGAGACAGAATATGAAAAATTCTATCCTACATTTCTGACTACATTAGGACCAAAGAAATACAGAGCCGATGTTTCGTTCGATGTATTTTATCCTAATGAACATGAGATAAGGCATCACACAATGTCTGCAGAAATCGATGGCACGGTCGGGCATCATAGTGATTGGGAAGGAATGAAAGACAAAGTTAGAGATGAAAAATTACATGAAATGATGTCTCCTGTGATAAGAATTGATACGTATTCGGTAACTGGATATGCAAGGAAGAAACCTAGTTTACATCCAGATATAAGGAGATTAACAGACAAAGAATTACTTGAACATTTTAAACCGGTTGAAAACCTCAGGCTGCCTCTCCTAAATACGGATCTTTAATTATACTCATTTTTTCAATTCCTCTTTTTTTTGCTTCTGGAATTAAATCCTTTATTGCGTATGAGAAATCCATCGTATTATATTCACTTTCTAATTTGCAGCGAGGACAGAAATGAAATCTACGAATAATATGTTCATTCTTTACCATTCTTCCCGGCCCATATTGCTTCAATAAATCTCCGCACGTCTTACAGGTTGGATTGTACTCGAGATATATGGTATTTGGATTGGATGTAGCGTAAAACGTAATTCCGTACGGAGTCTGTATAATCTTTCTCTGGTACTCGACTATGATATCTTCTTCTGACATTTTAGATCATATTGGATGGAAAGTAAGAGGTACGATCTCAATTACGGTTAATTTCTTCATTACTGCACCTGCCGAGTACCGGAAATTAAGTATTTCATTGAATGATACTTCGATATTATGGAAGTTGGGCTGGTTTGCAACCTCAGCAGCAAACGTTTCGACGATCTGGCCTGCCTGAAAGAAATTTCTAACAACAGATAACGAGCCAGCAGTATCAACCGTTATGTAAATAATGAATAATGATGCACCCTGAATCGAGGCTGTAATATTTTGTGGCGCGATATTAGTATTCGCCGTAACCGTAGTATTGTACAAATCTAATTTTACTAAGTTTGAATTAGCGGTAGAAAAGACGCTGCTCATATTATTGTTATTAATGGAGCAATTCTTATTCTAATTAATCAATCTTGAGTTCTAGATTACCGAAGGTAAAGGCACCAAGGACAGGCAGTAGTACCATTACTAATACTCCTGGTCCTGGTACCGATGTTCCTCCTCCACAACATTGCGATGTTCTGACGATAAGGGGTAGTCTTCCTCCTCCGTTAACAGGAGCACAGTACGCCATCAGAGGAGTACAAGGCACGACATGTTGTCCGAAGAATCAGACATTTTTCTATCAGGCTGCCAATACGATGGCCTGCTGTAACACTCCGCTGCAGGAAGCGGCTGGAGTAAAGTACTGTCCGTATGTGGAAGAATTGTCTAATAGGTTTGGACCTTTTCCGGAAGGTTTTCCAACTTTTCCTGGTACCGCACATCCTGATACGCATCCTCTGCGTTCACCAAGTCAACCAGGTTTCGGTGCTCCAGGTCAGCAGCTTCCAGGAGGACGCCAGCTCCAAATCTAAACCGCGCAGAAGGTTCCTAGTAGATAACTATGAGTACATTCGGTCATAGGGGGGGAGTGAGTAATGTTGTACCCGGCTCCGTTGTATGTTGATGGATGTGTATCATTAGTCTGGTTGACTCCAGGAACATCTATTATAGTAGAGTTTGAGCTACTGCTATTACCATTGCTTGGTGGTGGTAGAGATATTGATAGCGGAATGAGTGCCACAAAAATAAGTGCGTAGTAGAGATGATTCATTTTGGCGTGCCCTCTCTCATGTTGTATATTTCTGCTGCTTCATTCTTTGCCTCGATCATCATTTGTTCGATATAACCAGGATCTCTACAATCGTCTAACAACATCATTTTTCTAAATTCCGTATGTGTCATAAGTGAAAATACAATATTTTCCTCTTCGACTCCACTATCTGCCAATTTGTTTAGACATTCTAGTATTGTTTCTGATATATGATCTAATTCTGATTTGTCATTCATTTCGGCGCGCGCCCTTTTTTCCGTTTATTATACAATTTTCTGTCTTCACTTCGTATATCGTCCCTAAATTTTTCCCAACATTCAGGACAATAATCATGGTCATCATCATCTCCGTAGGACACCCAATTCAGACTAAAATTCTCTTGATCCCGAATCTTGAAACATATATTACATTGAATGGGGATCATTTTTGCGACTACTACACTAGCTCCTCTGGAAGTTCTGGTATCAACGTAAGTATCTCATCTACTGTCTTTGTGTTTCCATTAGATCTGTAAACACTCCAAAGTTTCATGTAATGCACGAGTTGTCGCATGTCCTTTTTCTTACTATGATACACTGCTTTTGCAAATGCCGTCGCTATTCCTATTCTTGCTTCTGGATCTCGTTCCTCTAAATGAAGTTCTGCTAACTTTCTACCTATCTCTATGTATTCTTCCTCTGTGTAGTCTTTGAGTGGCCATACTAGGAATCTAGACCTGAGTGCCTCTGAAAGTTTTCCTACTTTGTTGCAAGTTGCAAATACTCGCATCCTTCCTGTGAACTTTATCTTGAAATAAGTTCGATATTTTATGTAGTTAATCTCTTTTCCCTCTAGAAGCTGCAGGATCATGTTTAGATCAGTTAGCGGCTTTATCTTGTCTATCTCGTCGAGTAATAGGATATTATCCTTCAGTATCTCGTCACCTACCAGTATATTCTTTAGCTTGCTCTGACCTCCTTCTCGTTCCAATTTCTTGTCTATCAGATAGTTTATGAAGCCCCTGCCTGTCGTGGTACTGAAATCGAACCTAATAGCAACTTTCTGGAACATTCTCTCAATATTCTTGAGTATCAACGTCTTTCCGGTGGCTGGACTACCAACAAAAAGTACGTTCATGTCTTTATTCGACTCAAACAGATTTCCTAGAAAGTCCTGGACAGTCTGATGTCCTACTACTGTAATGATACGATCCTCTAGGATCTCTTTATCTATCTGGCCTCCTACCATTCCAAATACTCTTTTGAACCATCTTTTCATCTTATAATTTCGTCCTCCTCCATGAAGTACTTGCACATTTTCCACACCATAACGGTAATACGAAATCTGAATAGAAATCCGGCTTCAATGGAATCCATTTATGACCACATCTTAGACAGATTAGCTTCACAGGCTCCGCGTTTTCCAGATATGCAATTTTTATCGGCTTTGCATCGTCTTTGTATTTCTCTGCATGAGTCGGACACACCTTCATATTTCTAATATGAAATGGATTTGGCGTAATATCTTCAAAGAAATATTCTGCAATATTTCTACAGTCTACTAAATCGCACTTTAGATCATCATAGACTGGCGTAACGTGCTTTGCTCTCACATGAGGATGATATGGGACTCCGAATTTTTCTTTCATTTCGTTTATCACTTGTTCGTTCATACTTAGCCTTTCCTGAAGCCCCATGTAAAGCCCATCAGAAACGTACCTATTCCTAGTCCTAATCCTACATTTGATGCCGATACTCCTATCACATGAGAATTGACCTGGTTAGACACCTGTCCAAACATTATACTTCCTTGCTGATACAGATAATCCACAGCTTGCTGTGATTGAGTCTGTAATTGAGTCCAGTCTATGTTTACTATCTTCTTATAATACAATGCCATGACTCCCGTCATAAACAAACCAATGACTACAGCTGCAATCTTCAGTACCTTCTTTATCGCATATCCTACTACGGCTCCAGATACGGCTCCTACACCTGCAGGAACTCCTACAACACCTAATGATGCTACATCTACTACCATTTCCGGTTGCCCTCCTTGGAGGAAACCCAATTTTGATTAAAGCAGTATTCTCTACGGTTCAACAGTATTAGTTACTGTTAACTAGTACTTAAGTATGCCGATCTTATTAAAACATGAGAATATAACCCGAATGTGGCGAAGCATAGAGGAGTCTTCAATCCTCAGACACATGCAAGGAACTTTCCAGAATTTATGTTTGGAAGTATTCTAGCTGGGATCTTCCTGGGTGCAGGCTTTGCTTTAGGCACGGTTCTTTTGAGAGGATTAATCCGAAAATATGAGAGAGATCCTAGAAGTCTACTTGAAATCGGACTACCTGGAAGCTAATTATTCATAGGCATTATAGTTCATCACTGCTTCTATTAAATCGCGGCCTTTTGCACCTCCAAACTGCTTCTTCCAAGTATCAGATAATCCATCAAGCATGTAATGAACAAGTCCTGCTCTTGCACCCGGCATTCCCCCTATCTGGAATCCAACATACATAGAGCTCAATAGGTCATGGTTTGCTTGTCTGTGGCCTGAATGTCTTCCTAACTGAAGAATATCAAATGGATTGTAGTACCCTGTTGTAGTCTTGTGTGCATAAGTCCTCTGTACTCCTTTTGAGATCTGTGTTGGGTTATCTATCGTCCGGTTGATCTGTTTTATCCTTTTTGAATCGAGATCTTGACACCATTTCTTAGCCCATAAATCGTGGGTGCGTGAATTCATGCACCCGCTAGAGAACCTTTGTTTTTAAGGTCTTATCACGGGCTTATCTGCCGTTTTCTCTCTCACGTCTACTAAGTTTTCTTTTATCCTCTTCCACTTTTTCCAGTGTTAAGTCTACAACTATCCGTTCAACTAACGGATAGGGTATCATCTGTATGAACATCTTCTCTCCGGTTTCCTTTGTGTAAGAAATAGCGACATATTCTGTGCCAGTTTCTACCAGTATATGCCTAACTTCCTCTGGTTTCTCCGTTTCTGAGCTCCATAACTCCAAAGTTTCGCCTGTAACAGTGAAATCGTCGTCATGCTTGTATACTTTGTACCAGATGAGCACTACATGTGTGGACGGTACGGTCCCACCATTCAGTTTTACGTCCACTATTTGCTTACTCAATGTATATATTGTGGTATAAACTGCTACTTAACCTTTTTCTTTTGGGGAACTGATGCGGGTGCTGAAGGAACTAGCTCACTCTTAGGCATATTAGGAACCCTTGGCTGAGAGACTTCACTTAATGGGATAAATATTCCTTCATTTGTGGCAATAATCTCTACTTTCTGGCCTCTTTTGATGCCAAATGTCTGTACCATATCATATGGAAGAGTCACCTTTAGGCTATGACCTTGATATCCTACTCTTACAACCCTTCTTAGGAGTACTATTACCTTTCCGATGACTGACATAATTATATTACAATAATGCAGAGGTGTATACTATTATATAAACTCCGTTCTTAATTTATCACAAATCCAACTTATCTAGATTTTCTTTATAGGCTTGGTCTATTTCTTCGGTAGTGGCTACTGTAGTATAAGGAATCAAGACAGCGAAACTATTAACCTGTTGGAATACCTCCCTAACTTCTCCTCCTACCTGAACATAATTCGGGGCAAAAGAGGCCGAATGACTGAATTTGATCTCATGCTTATCACAAACAGACTCAAACTTGGCAATTGCCGCAAGAAATGCGTTTATTTTCATAGATAGTGCATCAGAATTATCGGATGAGAGGATCTGTGTCCTACTCATTCTTTCATATATCTCTCTACTATTGCTCATGGCAATTTCCAACTTGATAACTGAGGATCATCGTCTATTAGCGTAACTTCTTTGACCTTTGTATTGTCGTTTAGGTCTTCTTCTCTCTTTATTTGGTAGATTGCACCCTTGATCTTGCCGTCGTTAGTCTTTGCCATACAGACTAGTACCTCTGCTCTTCCTGTAGGATACTTTGCTAGTTGTGGCTTATCACGATGGTCTGGAAAATTGGTAAAATGCTCTGTGAATGTAACATAGGCTCGGGGTTTTGATTTCAGTATCAATGCACTCATAGCGAATAGCGGCTCTTCTGGCTTGTAGACATCTATTGCACACGGAATAATGCTTCCGTAATTTTCCATTACTAGCCAGTTAGGTATCAATGGGGGCTTGCCAGTCTTCATAAAATGAATGTGACCTTTTACCATCTTAGAAAAGAAGGTATTGAACTCGTCTTCACTCATTAATTGACTCATTTCTTATCACGAATCGCCCTTTCCCACGCATCCTGGATTTTTTTACATACCACTCTCAGTACTTCCAGGTCATCTTTGTACATCTCTTTTAGTTCGTTATCCCATCCTTCCCTTGGCGTAGGATCCTTTACTTCGTTCTCTATGAATTCCATGTCCAAATCGAACCGTTCCATCAGTCCGTCGTATTCATTATCTTCTAGGCTGATTGTTATCGTCCTAGTCATCACTTTCTTTTCTCCTCTTCAATAATGCAAGGAATTTCAGGAGTCCCTCTATTGTCTCCTTATCTTCACGGCTCATAGTTGTAGTCTCGCACGGTTAAAATGGTAATTTGCTATATCAAGATGGTAACTTGCACGATACAGACTTTTCCTAAGGAAATCTACTTCTTCGTTATGCTGTGGATTCATAAGTTTGTCGAGTGCTTTTTCTACTAGATTTATTGCCTTCTTTGTGTTCACATTTACTTGATTGAATCTTAGTTTTTCTTTCTGGTTCACAAATATTAATTGTATAAACTAGGATATAAACATCTTGATTTATGGCAAGTATAAATTATCTATGTCCCTGCACGTTTGCAGGAGTCTTTTACCCCTGTCGGTCATAAGGAAAGTAAATTGGCCTTTAGTATTGTCTTGCGCTATCCTTCTTTCAATAAAACCATGCTCCGCTAATCTTCTTACGGTATTTTGAACGGTTGATCGATTTCTTTCTAAGTTCATAACTAACGATCTATAGGTTGCTTTATCGTTTTTCTCGATATATTCTAAGATCATAAACGTCAATCGTGAAACATTCAACGAAACTACTACTAAGTAAGTACTAAGCTAAGTTGTGAATAAAAGAATAAGAATAAAAGAAAAGTTTAGGACTTGATTAATTAATCCATTCTGCCTCGTTCTGTCTCTCTTGGCGGTACCTGCCACGATCTAACCGCGTTATTCTTATGAACAGCGTACCAGCTATCCTTTAGGTTCAATATTGCGTGTTGTCTTCCTTCGTGTCGAACTATTCCAGTAACGTAGGGATAGTTTTCACCTCGTCCAATAACTAGACCTATATGGTTCACATTATGTCGGGTGTTTAGGATCTTAGGGATATGTGTATCTTTTTGTGGTTTCAAGTCTTTAACAAAATCAACCATAGCATCGTATCTTTTGCTATAGTCTGAATGTTGCCATGATTCGAACATCTTGATTAATTGATCCCTTGTCTCACTATCGTATCTATCTATTCCGGTCCCTAGTGCTCTAGGCCATGGCAGCCAATAGCTATTATGTCTATTTTCGATAATTCTTTCTGGTACGAATTTCTTTGGTTGTGCAACAAAGAATAAGTCTCCTTGTCTCTCTATTTTAAGTCCGTTTTTCTCTGCTTCATGTACTGCAATAGGAATTATTGCATCATATGCATCTTTTACGGTACTAACTTCACTCCCGTTACCCCTCTGTATTTCACACAAAAACGGCTTATTCTCGTCGAATCCATATAGGAAATACATGGCATCTAATTCAAAGAGAATTTCCGATCCCTTGCGATCGATTATCTTCATTTTTCTAAGTGGTTGATTATCCCAACCGGATCCTAAATTGTTCGCAATTGTACTTAGTGGTAAACTATAATCTGCGTGGTGGTGTGGGCAACTTGCAAACCCAGAGCTCCAGCATTGAGTATTTTCTATTACTTCACCGGTCTCTAATCGTATAGCCTCTATTGTTCTATAGTGTGTTAAAATCCCGCTCTCTGATCGTAAGTTACCTTTATGCGATTTCTTGCCATCTATTCCTACAGTGAACAGATTAGCTACTGTATCTTGATCTAATACGTTGGCTTTACTCTTACCTAATGCGATTTTGCAACCTAAACAGTCTTCTAGGTGTTCGGTAGCTCTTGGTGTTCTATGAGCTAGGGCTGTTTCCTCGTTGTACCAGTGAAATCTATATCCACATGGCATTTTAATCGTGGTCTTGTCTATTGCTTGAACTAAATTTTCTAATTTCTCAAAACTTAGTTGGTTTTCTAGTGTTTGACTCATCAATAATTGAATGTATAAACTAAGATATAAACATGTTTATCTAACCGGTTGCCTCGGTTAAATAAACCGTAATTCGTTTTTTATTACGTTGTCTATTCTAATCCAGTGCACAGATTTAGAATAGACCGCTGTGACGCCGTACCCGATAATTCGCCACGTTCAACCGCAAGTATGACATCTTTACTGTTACCTTTTCCGACTGAGGTAAGCCCATCTAAGGGCGTTTACGGTCATCTTGCCCTACGCGTGAGATATTATTCATACGTTCGTCTTGTGTGTTCCGGGTTCTGGCTCTTATAGAGTGCAACATCTTTGCAGTTGCGACCGGACCTGCTGTATTTTCGTTAATGAGTTAATTAGTATAGAGTATAAACCCTAGTATAAACTTATCTATTTAGATAAACAAAAAAGAAAAAGAATTACTTACCACGACCACCGCAACGTTTACAACCCATTTTTATCTATCCCCCCTTAATTTTGATTCTAAGAAGTCTTTTACATCGTTAGTGTAGCTAAACATCTCGTCAATATCCGCTTTAGTTGCAGGTTTGAAATCTTCTGATATGATTTCTAGCTCGTCAATATCATCAGTATTCCTAAATCTAGTGGTCCTTATCGTACCACAGTGATCACAAATTTCTTTTTCTATCCATTCGTAGAGCTCTTCCTTATCCGCTTTTAGGGGGTAGATATGATCGGCTTCTTGCCATTCATGATCACAATTATTCAATGTCATGTATTGTTAAAGTCCTCTTTACCTCTGATAACGGCTAAAAGTCCGAGTTTTTCACAGATTTCATACTCCTTCACGTTGTCACAAACCACGACTAAAGGCAGTTTTTTATTTTTCAGATTAACCGTAATTTTCGCCTTAAGTGTTTTTCTTGTCAATGTGGAAAAACACTTATCCCATTAGAATAAAGATCGTCGTCAGTGAATATCTTGTGCAATTTCTCAGACATTCTTTTTAATCCCTTAAACGATTTCTCTGCTTTGCGTGAATCCCGATCATATCCAAACTCACTGCAAAAGTCTTCAAATGTGGCCGGTGCTTCGTATTCTAGGCTAATAGTACTAAGTACCGAATATAGATCCGGTTCATTACCTTCTTGTGTGTTAGCTATTGAATCCCCGAACCTGAAACCTATTGATCTATTACCTCGTTTTATTCTTACCTCGTAGATATTCCTAGGCTCTTTATCGTCCTCGAAATATTTATCGTACCCAACTAACTTAGTCTTTACCTGAAGGGAATAGATTACTTTCTTTAATCTCTCTGAGTCTTCCGAATATTCTAAACACTTTGAAATATTCTGAGCCGTAATTAAATCAGTCAACTTGAGAAATTCAATTCCCTTAAGTTCACATAGTCTTGATTTCTCTTAAGTCTCAATTCCTTGATACTGGGATAGCTGAAATAGTCTAATACTTGATTAATTGCCCGGCTAGAACTTACGGATATGCCATCCTTCATTAGGGTAATCTTGCCCTTAGTCCGATCTATCCTTAAGATAATAGTCTCATAATGTTGTAAAACTATCTCGTCAGTACTAACCATACATGCGGATCTTTTGACTGTTGACGCTTCCCAGTTAATCTTAAACTCTTGTGGTTTAAACGTACAAGTGCACTTATGACCTTCTAATGTTATTGCTGAATGGTTCATAATACTAGTTAGTTTAACTAATATATAAAGGGTATATATTCCAGTATAAACCCAACAATAAGCATTAGTTACTAACTAATAGTATATACTCCAGTATAAACAGTTATATAGGGTAACAGTATCTAATACTGTTAGAATGAGACATTTTAGCGTAACGTGCGCAAAAGAAGGATGTAAGAATGAAGTCGAGACTTTTCAAAAGTCTCTATGCAGTACATGTGCGAAGGATTTCTATCGGGACTTAAGTCCAGTAGAATTAAAGAAAGTATCCCATGAAGTCAAAGAGAAAAACGAGGCTGTAGCTACAAGTATCTTTCCAGAGAAAGAAACCGGTCTAGGTGTTCTATTTCCTGAATGGACACAACGAAGCAGCATGAAGGATGAACGAGTTTTGTTAACAAGTTGCCTTCATTACCTGTATCATTCACGTAATGACAACCTGCTTTGTAATCGAATCTTACGCAGGAATGAGCTCCAGCTCATAGAGGTTAAAGTAAAATGACAACCGGCCCTAGTCGATTATTTAGGGAATTTATTGCAAAATTCCCTAATGAGTCATTCACCCGAACACTGATCAAGGATCTAGATTATCCGGGAACAATGGGTCATACTGGATATGCCATATATAGCGCAGATCTAGATGTTGCTTTCGCACATGCAGATAGTCATGTATTGCCACGACTTGAAGAATTAACGGGAATAAAAAAGCAAGAACTATACAAGATTTGGGATAGTCCGCATAGTGCACAAGAAGCATATTTCAAGTATCTTCACGAGCTGTGGAAATAAATAAAATGCCTAAGTGCCTACTGTGTGGGGAGAGCGCGGATCGATTTTTCTTTCCTATTGCAAGAGAAATCCACCTAATAGTTGATCATGAATACACCCCAATAATCGATCAATCAAAAATAATGCAGTTAGTTAAGGAGGGGTTCGCCGGTTCGACCTACGAAGGGAGTACTGAAGACTAAAGATGAAGATAGTACTTTACAAACTAAAATCATGCTGTGGATTTCAACAGATGATCCGC
>AF_2010_repII_A1DRAFT_10000054_pt1 | contig 17273 bp, 13 predicted proteins | sample AmaForreplicIIA1_FD_9195 | JGI IMG/M metagenome (IMG submission 9195)
CGGTTTGCATTAAGGATGAGCCGCACATAGGTTTCGTTTCGGTGATCAAACAAGCCGCATTGACAGGCGTTCTGGTTTTGCTAATTGCGTTTTTGCTCGGTGCCTGCACCTCTGGTGAAACCCTCTCCGATCCGTCATCCACGCAATCCGGCGCAGCTGTCCCCGGAGAAAAAATGTCCGATGACGAACGTTACGCTCCCGGGCCGATGGGATCCGGCAACGTGCACTTTTGATAAACTGTAGCGCCGGTGTGTCACCGCCGTGTTTCGCGCTCCAACCTTCTACAATTCGGCGCTCAAAGCGCGCCGCTACAGTCAACGGTCATCCGTAAAGTGCACCAGCGCTTCATAAACACCCGCGCCATGGTTTTCCTGTGCGATGTAGCCGCCAGCGTTGCTCACGGCAATTTGCACTTCCGGAATGGCATTCGCCGGACACGACGGCATCGCTGCGAATCTTCCGTCCAGCATCGACACATCGTTATGGTGATCGCCCGCGGCGAAAATGTTTTCGCGCGCAACATCCAGTAAACGCGCCAGCTCAGCCAGCGTCGCGCCTTTGTGATAATCAGCGTGACAGAAACGGAGGTAAACCCCATTGCGTTGATAATCCAGCTTCGGATGGCCCGCACGCGCCTGGTGGATGAAATCCGTGATACGGTCCATCTCTTCCTCGCTTTCTGCGGCGAGCCCTTCAAGGCCTTCGGAGTTATAGAGCAGACGTGCTTTCGTTTCATTCGTGGCGAAATCCACGAATTCAGCCAGCACGGAACCAGCAGACGAAAACAAATCGGCATGATCGCGCGCGCATCGCTGGTTCCAATCGCCGAAGGGTTCCCATTTCTCGCCGTTTTGTCCCGGGCGAAAAACGTCGCGTTCGGTCGTCAGGATGAAATCCGGACGAATCGGCAGCGCGAATTCGGCTAGACCCTTTTCGAGCAGATCGACCGAGCGCCCGGTGTTGATCGCCCAGATCGCGCCAGCGTCCTGCAGCGCGCGAATTAATTCGATACATTGCGAGTTGAACACCGGTTCGCTAGCACGCGTAACAAGTGTTCCATCAAAATCGATACTGAGCAGTCGAATGGNTGAACGCATTTCAGAGCAATTTAAGAATTGATTTCCGGGACGCAATGCGTCGATTGTTTTAAAAGCCTAAAATCAAATGAAATCGGCTTACGAACTCGCAATGGAACGGCTTCAAAAAGCCTCGCCATCGCCTTCCCTCACTGAGGAACAAAAGAAGGAACTAGCCGAAATCGATTCGAAATATCGCGCGAAGATCGCCGAAAAAGAGCTTTTTCTGAATGAGCAAATTCGAAAGGCGCAAGCGGAAGGCAAGGTTGAGGAGATCGAATCGCTGGAGAAGCAGCTGACCGCACAGGTTCGGCGGTTACGGGACGAGTGCGAAGCAAAGAAAGAAAAACTCCGCGCTGAGTTCGGTAAAAGTTTGTAGGGCAAGCGCTCCGCTTTCCGTTGGGCAATTCAGAAGGCAGGCGATGCGCCTGCCCTACAATGTCGCATTTGCCGTTTCGGCCTTAGTGCGTTCGCCGCGCTTCGGCAAATCAGGATCGAGAAAGCCTAACATGTGCGCACGCTTGATCGTGTGCACGCCTTCCTGTTTCTGAAGGTGCTCAATGCTCTGGCGGAATTTTTCCATTTTCGTCCAGTGAACCTTTGGACGGAAATGGTGCTCGGCGTGATAACCGTTGTAGAAGAACAGCCAGTTATAGATCCTTCCGTAGCTGCTCACACCCCAGGCAATCGGTTTGTCGGGGTTGGCTCCGTAATGCCGGTAGTAACCGTTTAAATAACTGAAACAATGACCGAGATACCAGAACGGCAGGAAAAACAAAATGAATCGCCAGTTAATGAAGTGAATTGGATACGTTGGTACGATGATTGCCATGATCAAAAGAGTTGTGGCGAATGCCGCAAGCTCAAGGTTTCCCCAGAAATCATCGCCGTTCTTCCGTTTTCGTAAGTCATTGCGAATCGCGCCGACATCGTCGCGGAAGAAACTCAGAAAAACATAGCTCCACGGATTTTCCTCTTCGCCGTCGTGGCCATGTCTATAGATCGATAACCAATCGATTGTGTCACCTTTTTCATCCTGCCGGTCCGAGTTTCCCTTGTGATGCCGCATATGGACGGCGTCGTACATCGTCTGCGAGAAACAACAAGCGATCGATTGCGTGATTCCAAACAGGCGATTTAGAAGTTGCGATCGGAAAAACGGGTTATGAATGAAGTTGTGCCCCACCCCGTTGATGTTCGCATTCACCATTAGCGAGTAAACGAACCCGAGAATCAGCATCACCCACAGCGGCGCATGCGGAAACAAAAAGTAGAGCCCGACAAGATACGCGAGATGAAAAAGCCCCGCAGCGGCTGGAACCGCATCCCAGCGTGTCTGCGCAAAGAGCTTGGAATTCGTGTTCGGGCGTTCTATTCGCATCGGGTCAGTAGCCATGGTCCTATCGGGCTTCGGGGGACCACGTACCTTCGCGGATAACCGCGCTTTAGCAAGGTAGCAGTAGTAACGATGAGCGGATTCCAAGCACAGGCGAGCAATCCCTGTTGCACGGTGTCAAATCGGGTTTGCTAATTTTGATCGTGTCCGCCTATTGTAGCGCCTTGCGATGTTCGCGCTTCAACCTGAATTAAAAGTCTTCACTGGCTCCGCAAACCGCGAATTGGCCGAGCGAATCTGCAGATATATCGGCACGCCGCTGGGACAGGCGACAATCAGCTCGTTTCCCGATGGCGAGACCTACGTAAAGATCGAGGAAAACATTCGCGGGCACGATGTGTTCATCGTCCAGCCGACTTCGCCGCCGACCAATCAGCATTTGATGGAATTGCTGATCATGGTAGACGCGGCGCGACGCGCAAGCGCGGACCGGATCACGGCTGTCATTCCATTTTTTGGATACGCGCGCCAGGACCGCAAAGATCAGCCGCGCGTGCCGATCACAGCGAAGCTTGTCGCGAATTTGCTGCACGCCGCGGGCGTGAATCGCGTTCTCACGATGGATTTGCATGCGCAACAGGTGCAGGGATTTTTCGATATCCCGGTGGACCATCTCTATTCGGCGCCAGTGTTGATCAAGTATTTGCGCAAGAGAATGACGGGCAAGACAGCTGTGGTTTCTCCCGATCTCGGCGGGCTGAAAATGGCTTCGGCTTACGCAGAAGCTCTCGGCGCCAACCTCGCGATTGTGGCGAAAGAGCGCAAAAGTGCCACTGAGACCGAAGCGCTTTATCTGATCGGCGATGTAGAGAACCGCGATGTGCTGCTGGTTGATGATCTCACTGAAACGGCCGGCACGCTTTCTTCGGCTGCCGCGATAGTAAAAAAGCATGGCGCACGAAACATTTACGCAGGTGTGGCGCATGCCGTCCTGGTGGACGTGGCCATTCCGCGGTTGCAAAAATCAGAAATTACGGAATTAGTAACGACCAACAGCACGCCCGTGCGCACCGTGGAAGGATTTAAGGTCATGGTGCTCTGCGTCTCCGAGCTTCTCGGGGAAGGCATTAAACGGATTCACAACGACGAATCAGTGTCGTCGCTGTTTAACATCGAGAACGAAAAAAATGGCAAAACAAGTTAAGCTTAAAGCAGAAGCGCGCCCGGATGTGGGACGCTCCGCTGTTCGCAAACTTCGAGCGCGCGGATTCATCCCCGCGGTCATCTACGGAGGCAATGATAAACCGCAGCCGCTGCAAGTATCTGCACGAGACATCAATGCGATGATGAGCCAGGCATCAGGCGAAAACGTTCTGGTCGAGCTCGAGATTGGCGACGACGGACAAAGTCGGACGGCGCTTGTGCAAGAAGTGCAACACTCTCCTGTCGGTGGCGAGATTCGTCACGTCGACTTTCAGGCCATCTCCATGGACCAGATGATTGAGGCCGAGGTGCCGCTCGAACCTGTGGGCACGGCCGTTGGCGTAAAAACTTTTGGCGGGTTGCTCGACCAGAGTTTGCGCACATTAACGATTGAATGTCTGCCGGCCGATTTGCCGGATCGGATCACGGTGGATGTTTCGCAGCTGAACATCGGCGATTCCATTCACGTCCGCGAGATTCAACTCCCACAGGGTGTAACGCCAAAGGTGCAGCTCGATCTGACGGCGTTCTCAGTGCTGGCGCCTATGGTTGAAGAAGAGCCGGTTGCTGCGGAAGCTGAGGTTGCTGCCGCAGAACCAGAAGTGATCACCGAGAAAAAGGAAGAAGGCGAAGCTGCGGCTGCGTCTCCTCCAGCTGGAAAAGAAAAAGCTCCAAAGGAGAAAGAAAAGAAGTAATCCATCGTCATCCCGAGCGGAGTCGAGGGATTCCGGTGCATTACTTCGATATAACTTCGCGGGATTCTTCGACTGCGCTTCGCTCCGCTCAGAATGACAGGCTCGCAAGATTTCTCCCGCGCGGACGAAACAGCAATCCGGTTGATCGCCGGTCTCGGAAATCCCGGCCCGGAGTACGCCGCAACGCGGCACAACATCGGATTTATGGTCGTGGACCAGCTAGCCGCTCAGTTTGGATCTACTTGGGAAAAATCGATCCCGCAGGCGCGGGAGGACGCACTATTGGCCAGATGCGGAGCTGTTCTTCTGGTCAAACCTCTCAGTTTTATGAATCGCAGCGGGCATCCAGTTTTCGCAGTTGCGCAATTCTACAAAATTGAGCCGCAAGAAATTCTGATCGTGCTAGACGATTTTGCCCTCCCGCTGGGTCGTCTTCGACTACGCGCGCGAGGCGGACCCGGAGGTCATAACGGCCTTGAGTCACTCATCGTCCAATTTGGGACGGAAGAGATCCCGCGTTTACGCATCGGGATTGGGGCCGCGCCACGAGAAGGTTCAGTGGATTACGTGCTGAGTCGCTTCTTCGATGAGGAGAAGCTCATCGTGCGGTCGACCATTGAACGTGCAGTAGAAGCCTTGAAATGCGTAATTGACAACGGCCTCGTTTCAGCCATGAACACGTTTAACCCCGAGAGCATTCGGGGTGAACAAACCTGAAGAAATATGAATCGTCGTTACGAAGCCCTGCTGGTGCTAAACACACACGCTAGAGAAGAAAATGTGAAAGAAATGATCGAGCGCCTGGAATCCGAGTTTGAGAAGGAAGGCGCCAAAGTTGAGCAGGTCCAGAAGATGGACAAGCGGCACTTTTCATACATGGCAGGGTCGCTGGATTCAGGCTATTACGTAAACTTCATCGTAAACGCCGATCCTCAGTTGATCGTGCGGCTCCGGACCAAATTCAAACTGGATCCTGACGTTTACCGCCAGCATTACCAGCGGCTCCAGGAGAACAAAGACAAGGCGGCGCCAAAAAAAGTGGCAAAATCGAAATGATTTCGCTATAGACGCGACATGGCGAACCTCAACAAAGTTCTTTTGCTTGGAAATGTCACACGTGATCCGGAAGTACGTTACACGCCCAAAGGCAGTGCCGTTTGCGATCTCGGTGTCGCGGTAAATCGGGCCTATACGACTGACAGTGGCGACAAGCGCGAGGAAGTCACATTTGTGGACGTAACGCTCTGGGGACGAACGGCCGAGGTTGCCAGCGAGTACTTGAAAAAAGGCAGACCGGTTTTCATCGAAGGGCGGCTGCAAATGGATACGTGGGACGACAAGCAAACCGGCCAGAAGCGGACGCGCTTGCGCGTGGTGGCTGAGAACATGCAACTGCTCGGCGGTCGGCCTCCGGGTGGAGGCGATGCATCGGGAGAAGGCCGGCAAACCAGCGCACCGCCTAAAAAATCGGCGCCTTCTGAACCGGACGAAGACGAGATTCCCTTTTAGGGTTTTTTGTAGACGCGACGCCCTGGTCGCGTTTCATCACAATGCTATGCGGCGAGGGTACCGCATTTACTGATGAATGCTACTGAAGCCTGCATCGCGCTCAACATGCTGCCGACCGTTGGACCGGTGCGGTTGCGCAAGTTGCTCGAGATCTTTCGCGAACCGCAGCACGTCCTAACCGCGAACCGCAGCGACCTTCGTAAGGTCGAAGGAATCGGCAACGAGGTTGCTGATCAAATCTCAAATTGGGAATCGACGATTGATCTTCCCGCCGAGCTAGAACGAATCCGCGATTTTGGTGCGACTGTTATCACGCAGCAATCGGCGTCGTATCCCCCATCGCTTCGCGAGATCCATGCGCCCCCGATTGTGCTCTACGTCTGGGGTGAACTGTTGGACCGTGATCATCACGCCATCGGAGTTATAGGCGCGCGACGCACCACCCATTACGGCACGGAATCGGCCAAGAAACTTGCGTACCAACTTGCTTATGCGGGACTGACTGTGATTAGCGGATTGGCGCGTGGTATTGACACGGCTGCTCATCACGGTGCGCTGGCCGCGAAAGGCCGCACCATTGCAGTGATCGGCTCCGGATTAGCAAAACTGTATCCGCCGGAAAATGCGGCCCTGGCGCAGAAAATCCGCAACGGGAATGGGGCAATTGTTTCCGAGTTTTCGATGGATATCGAACCAGATCGACAAACATTCCCGATGCGTAACCGCATTATTTCTGGATGGAGCCACGGCATTCTTGTGGTGGAGGCCGGATTGAATAGTGGTGCGCTTATTACAGCGGCGCAGGCGCTGGAACAAGGCCGCGCGGTCTACGCAGTGCCTGGCCACATCAACGCGCCGAGTGCGATGGGATCGAACCGCCTGATTCAGCAGGGCGCAAAGCTGGTCATGGATGCATCAGATGTTTTGGAAGACCTTGAGATCCTGTTGCCAGAGGCAAAACCGCCCCCTGAAACCGCGGCCCGGCCGTTGCCGCCGCTTTCAGAGGAGGAGCGCCGCGTCTTCGGAGCTATCGATGCGACTGAGACTTCCATCGACGACATCACCGCACGGAGCGAATTGCCAAGCGCGGCCGTTTCATCTACACTTTTGCAGCTCGAACTGAAACGTCTGGTCAAGCAGTTGCCCGGAAAATACTTCGTTAAGCTCTGCTAGCCAGAGCGTTACCGCGGCGTTGCGTGTCTCCCAAACTGGGCTGACTTGCAAAGTCACCGTAAGTGAGTTCGATTGCTGCCCCATGTCTAAGTCCCTCATCATTACCGAGAAGCCGTCGGTTGCTGGCGACATCGCCAAGGCCTTAGGCGGCTTCAAGAAAGGCAAGGACTATTTCGAGAACGAGAGATACCTGATCTCGTGGGCGGTCGGTCATCTTTTCGAGCTCGCCGTGCCTGCCTCGATGAAAGAGCAAGACAAATGGGACATGAAGAAGCTGCCCATCATGCCGCCGGAATTCGAGCTTGAGCCAGCGGACAAAATGGGCGGTCGCGTTAGCACTCTGCGAAAACTCATCAAAAGCAAGGACGTATCCGAGATTATCAACGCCTGCGACGCAGGCCGTGAAGGTGAGTTGATATTCCGCTACATCGTTCAATACGCTGACGCGAAAAAACCCATTAAGCGTCTGTGGCTGCAATCGATGACGTCAGAGGCTATCCGCAACGGGTTCGCGCGATTGCGCAGCGACGACGAGATGCAACCGCTAGCGAGCGCCGCGCGAAGTCGCAACGAAGCGGATTGGCTGGTCGGCATTAACGCCACGCGCGCATTTACACTACGACTTAGCGGCGGACGCGGCAGCACTGTCACTTCGCTCGGGCGAGTGCAGACGCCTACCTTGACCATTATCGTCGATCGCGAAAGCAAGATTAAGGAATTCAAGCCCCGTGAGCTAAATGAGATCATCGGCACATTTCGTGCTACGGCAGGCGAATATCCAGGGCGCTGGTTCGACCAAGCTTTCAACAAAGAAGAAAGCGAGATTGAGAGAACAAAAAGACTGCTAACGAGGATTCAATTGGATTTGCCGGATGCCGAGCAGCGGCTTGATCCCGCGAACGGCTCACTTTGGGACGAGCACCGCGCTGCGCCTCGATTGTGGCATCGCGAAATCGCCGAGGCCATTCAGCGGAAGTGCACAGGCAAAGAAGGCGTCATTGAGTTGGAGGAGAAAAAGCCTACCACCCAGATTGCGCCTCAGTTGTATGATCTCACGAGCTTACAACGCGAAGCGAACAGTCGCTTCGGTTTCTCTGCCAAGCGTACTTTGCAGATTGCGCAGGCGCTGTACGAAAGGCACAAGGCGATCACTTATCCACGCACCGATTCGCGCGCGTTGCCTGAAGATTACATTCCGACGGTAAAGTCGACATTAGCCAAACTCGAAAATCCGTTCGCACGAAAAGTGCTCGATAACAATTGGGTCAAGCCTAACAAGCGGATTTTTAACAATGCAAAAGTCGGCGACCATTTCGCAATTATCTCGACCGATACCGTCCCGCGTTCACTCGATAATAACGAGCGCGCAATTTTCGATATGGTTACCAAGCGTTTTGTGGCCGTGTTCTTTCCACCGGCACAATACGAGAACACGATTCGCATCACGCGCGTGGAAGGCGAGCCTTTCAAAACAGAAGGAAAAATCATGGTCGCGCCCGGATGGCTTGAAGTCTATGGACGCGAAACTGCGGGTGATAAGCCGGAAGAAAACCTGCCGGCTGTATCGCAAGGCGAACGCGTCGAAACCGTGCGCATTGAAATCAACACGGAGCAAACGCGTCCGCCTGTTCGTTACAACGAAGGCACAATCCTCGGCGCGATGGAATCTGCGGGAAAACTCGTGGACGACGACGAACTGCGCGATGTGATGAAGGAGAAAGGCCTTGGCACGCCCGCCACGCGCGCATCTATCATCGAAACACTGATTTCAGCTCATTATCTGACTCGACACGGAAAGGAACTTCAGCCCACCGCCAAGGCCATCCAGACGATCACCCTTCTCAAAAGCGCGGTGCCGGAATTAACCAGCCCGGAACTCACCGGCGAATGGGAATTTCGCCTGCGCAAAATCGAGCATCGCAAGCTAACCCGCGACGCGTTCATGCATGATATCCGCGATCTGACGAAGGAGATCGTCGGAAAAGCCAAACATTTTCATCCTGACGAGCACATGCCTGACACTGAGCCCTTTGGCCAGTGCCCGAAGTGCGGTTCGCCGATCGTTGAGCGATTCAAAAGTTTCACCTGCACAAATGAGGATTGCGATTTTACAATCTGGAAAACAATCGCCGGCCGGTTGCTAAGCCGCGAGGAATTCGAGACGCTCGTCCGCGACAAACAGACCGAGCCGTTGGGCGGCTTTCGCAGCAGGAAAGGCAAACGGTTTCATGCCGCGCTTAAATTGAGCGACGATTTCAAGGCAGAATTCGATTTCGGACCTAACGGGCAGGAGAACGGCGCAGCGCAGACCGTGGATTTCTCGCGGCAGGAACCACTGGGAACATGTCCGAAGTGCGGCGGGCGCGTGTTCGAATCGGGAATGAGCTACGTCTGCGAAAATTCAGTTGGCCCAAACAAAACCTGCGACTTCCGATCCGGCAAAGTGATCCTGCAGCGACCGATCGAGCGAGAACAGATGAACAAACTGCTCGCGAGCGGCAAAACAGATTTGCTGGAGCGGTTCATCTCTCGCAAGGGGAGGCCATTCAAAGCGTTTCTCGTATTGACCGACAAGAAAGATGTCGGCTTTGAGTTTCAAAAGCGCGACCCTGAGACGAAAAAAGAACGAAAACCCAAAGAGCCGGCGGCAAAAATTGATTTCACAGGAAAAGAGCCGCTAGGCGAATGCCCAATATCAGGCGGAAGAGTTTTTGAAAGTGAGACGAGTTATATTTGCGAGCATTCACAGGCCGATCGAAAGCCTTGCAAATTCAAGCTCAGCAAGACGATTCTCGGCCTCGAGATTCCGAAAGAACAGGCGCAAAAGCTTCTGATGACCGGAAAAACCGATCTTCTCGAGGGCTTCATCTCGAAACGCGGGCGACCTTTCTCCGCGTATCTCAAACTCGAGGACGGAAAAGTCGGTTTCGAATTTCCTGAAAAAACCGCCGGCGCGACGGAATCAAAGTAAGGGAACATCAGTTAGCTTGGTAGGGCGCGACCGCCGGCGCGCCGACGTCCAAAAGATCAGCGTGCACACGCCCAGCGTGGCATGGATGGCCGTCCCCGCCTATCTGAAATTGAGGAGCGAAAAAACGATTTCGAATTTGCGGGGGAAACTGCACGCGCGTAAGCAACATTGCGCGCGACTTTGTGCTTCACACAAGCGCCGCTCAAAATTAGAAAGCCGAAACTGTGCGGCAAAGAGTTTTCGTTATCCTTCTTCTCGCACTTCTATGTTTCATCCTTGGACTAATTACAGCTTTCTATTTTCCGAAGGAGCTCGGTGCGGCTTTGACGAGCGTGTTGCAAGGCAAAATTCGGCCGTTCGTTGTGAGCCGAAATTTCAACGAAACAATCGGCTACGTCACCGACAGAAAACCAGGCGCTGCTCTCAGCGGCAACGCCAGTTACCTTGGCGAATACGCCGGGGAAACTTCGTATGGGCTGATAACCATTCAGATACCGCAACATTACCCGGCAGGCGCCGCACCCGACACCGGCGCGATCAAAAAAGTGGAATCCATCTCGTATTCGGCATTTCTCAAGTTCCTTCAAGACCGGTCGGCAAAGCCCCTAATTATTTGGGTCCACGGCTATCGGCTTTCATTTCCTGTAAGTACAGCGTACTGCGCCCAGATCGCGCGAGACTTGGATATCGATGCCAACGTCCTTACATTCGATTGGGCCAGCAGCGGATCTGCGCTCGCTTACACGCGCGACGTCCAGCAGGTATCGCAATCGACACAACATTTGGTGAATCTGCTGGAGACAATCAATAACGAGGTTAAGCCGGCGAAAATCATCATCATCGCGCACAGCCTCGGTTGCCGGCTCGCCTGTCTGACCTTGCAAAAATTGTACGAGAGCCCGAATGCGCGGAACTTGAAATTAGATCACGTCGTACTTCTGGCGCCGAACGTCGACAGAGAAGAATTCAATCAAAACTTTAAGGCAGGTCTGCAGGCGCTGGTGAAAAGGCTTACGATCTATGTTGCCTCTGACGATAACGTGCTGCTGCTGGGCAAACTTTTATACAACATCGATTCCATCGGGCTGCCGGAACAATTCTCGCCCGACACCAACCTGGACGAGATTCAAACGTTCCTCTATTACGAGAAACAGGTTCCGGGAAAAATCGATCTGGTGGACGTTTCCTTTTCGAAAAAAGATTTTCTCAGGAAACACCGTCTCTTTCTCGAGCGGCCAGTCATGGAAGACTTGTTCTGGCTGCTCCACGACGATTATCCAGCAGCACAACGGCATCTGTTGAAGTACCAGGGAACACACAATCCGACTGATTACTGGGTGATCCCGCCGTAGATTCAATAGCGCTTAATCGCAGTCGTATAAATATTCGGATTCGACCTGTTGTTGCACGTGATGCCCGTTTTGCGGCGATGTGCGTGCTCATCTTGTCACTCATCGCGCAGTAAATAAACTGAGGCGGTGCAGGACCGATGGATTCTACCGCCGTGCGAAAATTTGAGTGGCGGCGCGATTGCGTGGAACGAGATTTGCGAGTCGGAGTGCATCGCGCGACTGCTTTTTCGGAAAGGCTTTCGGAGCACGGATGAAGTTCAAACTTTCCTGCGCCCGCGTCTTAGCTCGTTAAGCGATCCATTTTTGCTGCCCCAAATGCGTGTAGCAGTCGCTCGAATTCTTACTGCGCTGGATTCGCACGAACGGATCGTGCTGTTTGGAGATTACGACGTCGATGGCGTGACCTCCCTGGCATTGCTCGCAGAAATGTTGCGTGCCTACGGCTCGACCCCGGAACTCTTTTTGCCTCTGCGGATGGAAGAGGGCTACGGGTTGAGCCGTGAGAGTGTCGAACGTTGCCTCGAGCAATACCGGCCACAATTGCTGATCGCCATTGATTGCGGCACCGCTTCGGCCGGTGAAATTGCTGAACTCAAGACCCGTGGCGTCCATGTCATTGTTCTCGACCATCACGAACCGAAATCACAGTTGCCGGATTGCATCGCAATCGTGAATCCAAAGGCCGATTCAGCCTCGCCATTTCATTATCTCTGCAGCGTGGGGATCGTATTCAAGCTTTGCCATGCGCTGTTGAAAACGCGACCACTGCCTCAGTTTGATTTGAAATCAAGACTCGACCTTGTAGCACTCGGCACCGTGGCTGACATCGTGCCGCTCGTGGAGGAGAACCGGGTGCTGGTGCAGCGTGGCGCGATCGAAATCGGACGTACACCGCGCATCGGTCTCAGGAAGTTAATGCAAGTCGCCGGAGTACGTCTGCCGATCTTGCCTGACGATATTGGGTACCGCCTGGGGCCACGATTGAACGCCGCGGGCCGGTTGAGCACGGCGGAGAAATCGTTGCGACTGTTGCTTATGACTGATGAAGACCAGGCAGCGGCGCTGGCGATAGAGCTGGACCAACAAAACCGCGCACGGCAGCAAGTGGAGAAGGAAATTCTTGCCGCAGCCATTGAGGCGGTCGAAAAACAATTCGACGCAGCGCGTGACGCGGCCATCGTGGCGGGAGCACGCGGCTGGCATCCGGGCGTGCTGGGTATCGTAGCGTCGCGGATTGCTCGAAAATATCATCGGCCTGCCATCGTGATCGGTTTTGACGAGAACGGCGTCGGAAAGGGAAGCGGACGGAGCATCGAGGGTCTAAATCTCGTCAACGCGCTGACACAATGCGCGCCCACGCTCGAGAAATTCGGCGGCCACGAAATGGCAGCCGGTGTGGCGTTATACGAGAAAAATTTTCCGAAATTTGCCGAGGCGTTTTGTAGTACCGCGCGGGAGTTGCTGTCAGAACAAGCTCTGCAACGCTCGCTGAGACTGGATCACGAGCTTCCGTTCACAAGCATCGATGTCGATTTTCTTCGCTGGCACGAGCTTTTGCAGCCGTTCGGAAATGGGAATCCGCAGCCACTTTTCTTTGCTCGCGCGGTGGAGCCTGTCGGGGCGCCGCGAATCTCAAACGAAAAGCACCTCATATTTCGATTGCGTCAAGGCGACCAGCACCGGCGCGCCGTCTATTTCGACGGCGCGGGAAATGAATTTCCACCGGCACCCTGGGACGTCGCATTCCGTATTGGGATCGATGAATATGAAGGCGAAACTTTGGTTGCTATGCGCATCGAGGGCTTGCGCGCGGCGGAACAAGCTTGAAGCACCAGGTTCAATGACGACCAGCGTAGCGACAAAGCTTGAGGACTTAAGATGGATTCCGCGCCCGCGCTTGCTTGCGCTGCGCCGGCTCGGGATCGAGACCACGGAGGATTTGCTAACGCATTTCCCGCGGCGTCATGAGGACCGGACCGAGTTCCCACAGTTTCCGCGGGAAGAAACCGAGGGCCCGATCTGTCTCTGCGGAGAGGTGATCAAAACGTCGCTGCGCCGGTTTGGCGGCTGGAAAAAAATCTTCGAAGCGACGCTGGAGGAATCGCAACCGAATGCGCTGAGTGAGCCGCTCGTGTGCCGCTGGTTCAATCTGCATTACGTCCAGAAAATGATCGCGACTGGTCAGCGCATCGTTGTTTTCGGCAAGCCGCGTCTCCGTGGAAAACGAATTTGTATGGATCATCCGGAATTCGAAGTGATCGAGAACGATGAAGAGATATCGATCCATTTTCGACGTATCACGCCGATCTATCCCGCCACTGAAGGTCTTTCGCAGCGCGTCTTGCGCGGAATCATCTATCGTGTTTTGCACGAGTTTCCAGACGCAGGATGGCAACCGATCGCCCCGACCAGTCTGGTGCGCGGCGAGCGATTGGCCGCGATTCGAACGATACATTTCCCCGGAAGTTGGGAAGCGCGGGACGCCGCGCGCGAGCATCTTGTCCTCTCGGAATTCTTTGCCATGCAAATGCTGATTGCGTCACGGCGTTTCAAGTCATCCGCCCGAGCCGGGCAGTCACACTGCGGGTCGGGTGCGCTAATGGAAAAGTTTTTAAAGTCACTTCCGTTCGAATTGACTGCCGCGCAGGGAAAAGTGATCTCCGAAATCCGGCGCGATCTGGCGGCGAATTATCCCATGAATCGTTTGTTACAGGGTGACGTCGGGTCAGGAAAAACCGTCGTCGCGATTGCGGCGATGCTTCTTGCAGTTGAAGCCCGATATCAGGCCGTGTTCATGGCGCCAACGCAAATTCTGGCCGAGCAGCATTACGAAGTACTGCGGCGTTGGCTCGAACCGTTGGGCGTCCGCGTGGCCTTGCGAACAGCCGCGAGACAGGAAGAAAGCGGTCCGCTGCCGCTGTTCGCGGGGAATGAAACTCCAGGGAGCGCACGCTTGCAGTATGCTGGCGATGGCATTCTGCCATCGCGAACTTTTGTTGAATCTGAACCAACACCGGGCGCTCATTATTCGGGTCGTCGCCTCCCACATTTCGAAAAACCGTGGGCGATTTACGCCGTGACAATAACGACCGCTCGCCGGCGCACGCTTAGCCCGCAAGCTCGAACCATTGTGTTGAACGCATGGCGTCATTTCGCCAATACGCGCTATGAACTTTTCGCCATCTGCGTGATGCCTGATCATGTGCACGCGCTTTTTCAACCCTGGCCCAGGAACGAAGCGTCACAGGAGGAAACAACCTTCTGGTCATTGACTGAGTTGATGCGTTCTCTGAAATCCTTCACTGCCCGCGAAATCAATCGCGCTGAAGGAAAAGCCGGAGCGGTTTGGGAGAAAGAAACTTTCGACCGTTACATTCGATCGGATCACGATCTGGCGGAAAAGTTTCATTACACCCTGAGAAATCCATGGGATGCGGGTGTGGCCAAGCCAAATGAAGACTATCAGTGGGTTTGGACGCAAGATGAGGACGCACGACTCTCTAGAAGGTCGTCGCCGCAAAATGCGGCAACCAACACGCTGCAAGAGCGCGCTCCCCAGACACTCCTGCCCCGCAACGAGCCCCAGATCATTGTCGGGACGCATGCCTTGCTTTACGAAGGTGTCTCGTTTTCGAATCTCGGGCTGGCGGTGATTGATGAGCAGCACAAGTTCGGGGTGGCGCAGCGGGCCCGACTGACTGCGCGCGAGCCCGCACCAGACGTGCTGGTGATGACTGCGACCCCGATCCCGCGCACGCTAACAATGACCATCTATGGTGACCTCGACGTTTCGACGATCGATGAGATGCCAGGAAACCGCGGGAAGATTGTCACCGCCGTGCGCGACACGTCCAAACTTGGCGAGGTACTCAGCTTCTTGCGAATACAATTGGAGAAGGGACGTCAACTTTATGTGATCTACCCGTTAATTGATGAAAGCGACAAGTTGGATGTCAAAGCTGCCGCTGCGGAATACGAGCTATGGCGTGAACGCCTGCATTCATTCCGATGCGAGTTGCTTCATGGCCGAATTCCGGCACCCGAAAAACAGCAGATCATGGATCGGTTTCGCCGCGGCAATACCAATGCGTTGATCAGCACGACTGTGCTCGAGGTCGGCGTCGATGTCCCAAATGCAACGATGATGCTGATTGAAAATGCCGAGCGATTCGGTCTCGCACAGATGCACCAGCTTCGCGGTCGGATCGGTCGCGGCGAACACAAATCGTTTTGCATTTTGCTGAGCTCTACCCAGGCGAAGGAGGCATCAGAGAAGCTCGCGGTTTTGGAACGGACCACGAACGGGTTTGAAATCGCGGAAGCGGACTGGGAATTGCGCGGCCCGGGCGACCTGCTCGGCACAGCGCAAAGCGGGTTGCCGTCGCTCAAGATTGGCGATTTGAAGCGCGACGCTGACCTGATGCGGCGCGCCCGGGCGGCTGCCATGTCCATTTTCGAAATGGATCCCGGCCTGGAGCTGCCCGAGAATCAACGTTTCCGACAGTTGATTGTCGAACAACAGGGAAAAAGTTATTCCCACGTAAGTTAATGAAAAACCTCGCTAAATTTTTGCTTTTTGTGCTGCTGCTAAGCGCCGGAATCTCGCTGCTTTACGATTACCGCCTGAAACACGGAGGTTTGAAATTCCAGTCCGGCGGCACACCGGAAAAATACACGTTCGCGTCCGAGCCGGCAGTCAATCCAAAACAAGTTGTATCGCTTGAAGCGTTGAGCCAGGAGCGGCGTGCGCTCGTGAAGAGTGTGATTCCAGCGGTTGTAGCGGTAAAGACCTCCAAGAAGGTCGTCACTCGCCGGGAGTATGGTCTCGACCCGTTTGAGTTTTTCTTCGGTAACCCAAGAGGTCAACCTCGACGCAACCCGCGCGATGAAGCGATGGTGCAAAATTCATTGGGCTCCGGCGTGATTGTCACCAATGAAGGCCACATCATCACTAACACACATGTCGTCGATCAGGTGGACCAGATTGAGGTGCAGTTGAGCGATGGCCGGATAAAGAAAGCGCAGTTGATCGGAGCGGACTCGCAGGCCGATCTGGCAGTGCTCAAGATTGACAATCCGGGCGTTAAACCACTGGCCTTAGCTGACTCCGACACGGTGCAACCGGGAGATTCTGTTCTCGCCATCGGGAATCCGTTTGGCCTCCAGGAGACGGTGACAGACGGAATTATCAGCTGGAAGGGAGAACCGAACAGCACTGATCTTCGAGGTGATTTGCTACAAACTAACGCCGCAATCAACCCAGGGAACAGCGGTGGGCCGTTAATCAACGTGCGAGGAGAAGTGGTCGGCATTAACGAACAGATTGTTTCCAGCAGCGGCGGTTCGCAAGGAATCGGCTTTGCGATTCCGTCCAGCACCGTCCGCATGGTCTTGGAAAGTGTGTTAAAACACGGACGCATCATTCGCGGATATCTCGGGATTCAGACCCCAGTATCGCAGCGTGGCGCTAGCGGTTCCGACACAGAAGGTGTAACTGTGGGCGACGTAGTTTCCGGCTCTCCTGCAGAACAGGCAGGCCTGCAGCCAGGCGATGTCATTCGCAAGTTCGATGGACGCGACGTGAAGAATTTTAGGGCGCTTCGCACATTAGTCGCGGGGGCGCCATTGGATAAGCAGGTAGACCTTCAAATCTTCCGCAACGGAAAGCCATTAACGGTAAAAACACAGATCAAAGAGCAACCAGTTGATTACGAAAGTGCGCGAGTTCTTCCCCGCGGGAACCAGCCACAGCCACAAGGCCCGCAAGAGCCTAACGACCAAGAAACGGTTGATGGTCCACTGGCATCAATTCACGTGGACGACCTAACTCCGGAAAGAGCGCGCCAACTTGATCTGCCCCCGAACGTGCGGGGCGTCTTGGTCACCGACGTCGATCCCGACAGTGGTATGGCAGAATTACAGAAAGGCGACGTGATTGAAGAAATCAATCAACAGTCT
>AF_2010_repII_A1DRAFT_10000055_pt1 | contig 17172 bp, 12 predicted proteins | sample AmaForreplicIIA1_FD_9195 | JGI IMG/M metagenome (IMG submission 9195)
CTCTCGATTCTCTCGGGTTTCAGGCTTCAGGCAACACGAAAGACCGTTTCGGCGGGACGCCGAAACCAGCACGCGAGAGGCGTGCGCTACCCAACGATCTGCTCTGGACGTGGTTCGTCTATAATCCGCGTCCTCCTTCAAAGCCGTCGTGATCAAGGTAGTCATTTGTGTTGTGGTGTTCACGCTGCTGATCGACCGCACAATTCTTGCCGNCCCCAGCCCGACGCCGACGCCAGACAAGTCGCAATACACTCTCTTCGATCCAACGCCGAGGGACTTGTGGCGTCCCTATAACACGGATCGACCAAGCAAAACCGACAGCCCGTACACGATCGACGCCGGCGTTTTCCAAGTCGAAAGCGATGTGTGGAACTGGACGCTCGATTACCAAAATGGCGTTCGCACTCGTACGTGGATCGTTAGCAACACGAATTTCAAGGTCGGCCTAACGAATTGGATGGATCTCCAGGTGTTCCCGCAATTTTATGTGAACACGCGTACCAGCGGACCTGCGTTTGGGAAACCGGTCGAACATGATGGCTTCGGCGATACCACCGTACGGCTGAAAATCAATCTCCTTGGAGACGATGGCGGTAAATTAGCCGTTGGATTTCTCTCGTCCGTAAAGATACCGACAAACACCGGCGATACCGGAAATCACGTTTGGGAACCGGGATTTGGTTTGCTGCTGAACTATTCGTTACCGTGGGGTTTCACCTTTTTCGGCCAAACGAGGATCGATATGCTAGATCAGAGGCGTAGCAGTAACATGCGCGTGCAATGGCAAAATCCGATCGGATTTTCACGAACAATCGTCGGAAACCTGAGCGGCTACGTCGAATTCTACAACGCCGTGAGCACAGGTGACGATCAACAATGGGTTGGCACATTCGACACCGGTTTGATCTATCAGGTAACGCCAAATTTATCGGTCGACGTCAACTCGTTCTTCGGACTCACTGACAACGCTCCCGATTACAATGTGTTCAGCGGATTCGGCTATCGCTTCTAAGGTGCAAGTCGTGATCAGCTCAAGGTTTGCGTTCCCCTGCACACGTGCACATGGAGCAACGGAGGCGTAAGATAACTTCATGATTGAAACGGAGCGGCCGGATCCAGACGCACTTCTCGCGCAGATGAAGCGCGCAGAAGCAAAGTCCACTCGCGGCAAGCTCAAGATCTTCTTTGGGATGTCGCCGGGCGTTGGGAAGACGTACGCCATGCTCCAAGCGGCGCGGCAGAAACAAGCTGAAGGCTGTGAAGTAGTAGTGGGTGTTGTCGAGACTCACGGGCGCAAAGAGACGGAGGCACTACTCGAAGGGATGCCGATCATGCCGCGACTGCAGGTCGAATATCGTGGCACGACGCTGACCGAAATGGATCTGGATGCGATTCTCACCTGGCATCCTCAGCTTGCGGTTGTTGATGAGCTGGCGCACACCAACGCCCCAGGCTCGCGTCATCCAAAACGTTATCAGGACGTGCTCGAACTGCTGGATGCCGGCATCAATGTTTATACCACGCTCAACGTTCAACACGTCGGCAGTCGCAGCGATACGGTTCGCCAAATCACAGGCGCACCGGTCAGTGAAACTGTTCCCGATTCGGTTCTCGATCTCGCGGACGAAATTGTCCTGGTCGATCTGACGCCCGAACAACTGCTCTCGCGATTGGCCGAAGGCAAAGTGTATCTCGGCGAACGCGCACAATGGGCGGCAAAAAACTTTTTCCGTGAGAGTAATCTTACCGCATTGCGTGAAATGGCGCTGCGNGTAGTGGCCGAGCACGTGGACCGCGACCTGCGCGAGATCATGTCGCAGCAAAGAATACCGGGTCCGTGGAAAAGTGCCGATCGACTGCTGGTTGCTGTCAGCGCCAGTCCGTACTCGGAGCGATTAATCCGTTATACGCGCCGGTTGGCCTCATCGATGGAGGCGTCATGGATTGTAGTGAACATCGAAGGACCTCGGCTGCTTTCGCAGGAGGAACAGACGCGGTTGACTCGCTATATCGCGCTGGCGCGTCAGCTGGGAGCAGAAGTGATTACAACTCCCGGCAGGGATGTTGCTGAAGCGTTGCTGCGCGTCGCCCGACAAAACAATGTTACGCAAATCATAATGGGGAAACCGCTGGGCACGCCGTGGTTCACTTTTTTCAAGCCGGATTTGTTGCGCTGGCTGATGCGCCACAGCGGTAACATCGACATTCACATGATTCCGTCCGAAGAAGGCGCGCAGCCAAAACGTGAATCGCTCGAAGAGCGTCTCGCGCGCACACCATGGCAAGAGTTTGGAATCGCGCTCGGCATTGCAGCTGTCGTTACGACTTTTTCACTGTCAGTCTTTAACTACATAGGATACTGGGCAGTCGCACTATTCTATTTGTTCGCAGTCGTAATCGCTGGAATGCGATTGCGCCGATGGCCGACGTTTTTCCTCGCCGCACTTAGCGCGCTGCTCTGGAACTTCCTTTTCATCCCGCCGCGCTTCACGTTTTATATCAGCAAGTTCGAAGACTTCATGATGTTCGGCGCTTACTTTGTCATCGCCGTTGTCATCGGACACTTGGCCACCCAATTGCACGAACGCGAACAAGCCGAGCGTCGCCGGGAAGAACGTGCCACGGCTTTATATCGTTTGACCCGTGCGCTGGCCGCCAGCCGCGATCTTAGTGAAGCGCTTCCGAAAGTGCTGCAGTTGATCAGAGACTTCTTTCAGGCGGATGCAGCAGTTTGGTTTCGTGATGAAAATGGTCTGACCCAACATCCCGCGAGCACGTTTGTGCCATCGAAAAAGGACGAGAGCGTCGCGATGTGGGCTTTTCAAAAAAAACAAGCCGCGGGGAAATCAACAGATACGCTCCCGGATTCAGAATGCCTGCACATTCCGCTGGTCGCCGGCGATCGTGCTGAAGGCGTGCTAAGTGTGCGGCTAAAGACATTGCCGACACTGGAGCAGCGCGAATTGCTGGACGCGTTCGCTGCGCAGCTGGCTGTTTTTGTGAACAAGGAGTCCGCGTTGCAGGAGAGCCGCGAAGCCCAGGTAGCGCGTGAATCGCAAAAGTTACAGAAGGTGCTTTTCGATTCCGTATCGCATGAGTTAAAGACGCCACTCGCGGCGATGACCGCAGCATTGCAACAACCACGGCCAAATTCCGCTGAATTACAGCAGGCAGCGCGGCGTCTGACCCACACAGTCGATAATTTGCTCGACGCAACGCGTCTGGAATCCGGCCTTCTGCAACCGGTGCGCGAATGGTGCGACCCAGGCGAGCTCGTGCACGAAGCAGTCGCTGCTTCCGGTTTGAAAGAAGCCGACGTGCAAATCAACGTCGCGAAGGATTTACCTGCAGTCTCGGTGGACTCGGGCCTGATTCATCAGGCGCTGAATGCGTTGCTATCGAACGCCATGAGTTACGGCAAAAGCCGTCGACCAATTCAAGTGAGCGCTACCCGCGATAATTCTACGCTAGTCATCTCTGTGGCTGATCGCGGCGCGGGGCTCGAACCGGGAGAGGAAACAAAAGTATTCCAAAAATTTTATCGCGGTCCGCGCACTCGTCCCGGTGGCATTGGCCTCGGTCTGTCGATTGCCCGACAATTGGTCGAGGCAAATGGCGGTGAGATCCTTGCGCAGAACCGCCAGGGCGGCGGCGCAGTGTTTTCCATTCGTTTGCCTATCCGTGAAGCAATGCGACTTCCCGATGCGGAGTCTGGGCTAACGGGCGTATCCCCGAAAGAAACGATCCAGGCTGAGGCATCCGCCGTTAAGGCTGCAACGGCGCGTGTGTCATCCGCTAAATGAATCCCGTCGTGCTGATCATAGACGACGAGGTTCAGATTCGCCGGTTGCTGCGACTTGTTCTCGAGGGCGAGAACTACAAGGTGCATGAAGCAGAGACCGGGCAACAGGGGCTGATGGAAATCGCCAGCCGCAAACCGGACGTGGTCCTGCTCGATCTCGGGCTACCGGATCTTGAGGGACTGCAAGTATTAAAACGTTTGCGGGAATGGAGCGAAGTACCGGTCATCGTTCTGACGGTGCGCGATGATGTGCAGGAAAAGGTAGCGGCGCTGGATGCCGGCGCGGACGATTACATCACCAAGCCGTTTAGCACTCCGGAATTGCTTGCGCGCCTCCGCGCCGCGCAACGCAAGACACGGCCGAATGAAGAGGTCTCCGTATTTCGAAACGGAGATCTGATTGTCGACATTACGGCGCACGTCGTCACGCGCGCAGGTCGTGAAATCAAATTGTCGGCCACGGAATACGCTTTGCTACGCTTATTCGTGAAACATACAGGACGCGTTCTCACGCATCGCCACATCCTGCGCGAAATCTGGGGCCCGAAGTCCGAGGAGCATCGGCAATACCTGCGTGTTTACGTCACTCATCTGCGCCAAAAGATCGAGCCGGATCCGGCAAAACCATCTTTGATTCAGACGCAACCCGGAATCGGCTACCGATTCACAGGATAGCCGCTCACTGAGCATTCCCGAGAAAGCGCTTGCCAGCGAGCGAGCGCACAATCGAGAGTCACTGCCAAAACCGATGGCGCAGCTAATAGACGACCTTGTCCTAGACGCGAGNGCTGGCGTGCATCGCCCACGTAATCTGGATTGGAAACGCGCTGCGGCGTTGCTCTACGGTGATTGGGGAACCAGCAAGGCATATGTGATCGGCCTGGCGTTTCTCGCCGCCGGATTTTCATCTCTACCGATCATTCTTGCGGTCTGCGCCGTGACCGCGCTCGTCGGCATCAATTACATCGTCATCTGTCGTCACTTCCCCGATGGCGGCGGAGTCTATTCCTCGGCGCGGTCGCAGGGACGTTTGTTAGCGGTGGTAGGGGCGCTGTTGCTCGTAGCCGATCTGACAGTAACGGCCGCTCTCAGCGGCTGGTCGGCAATGAGCTACATCACTTCAGGCGCTGAGCATATCGCCTGGATCAAGTTCCTGCGCGATCATATCGCGCTCACAACGATCGCCGTGCTCCTGGTGATGGGCTTAATCAACTTTCTCGGGCCGAAACATTCCGGAAGTTTCGCCGTCGCGCTGGCGGTGCCGACCGTAGTGGTAGTGATCCTTCTGGTCGCGCTGAGTGCGCCGCATTTGACGACACATTTTCTCGAGCCACGACAACAGAGCTTCACCACGGTTTGGGTGCAGTTCGTCGGCGTGATCCTGGCCTTATCGGGTGCGGAATCGATCGCGAATCTCACCGGTGTAATGAAACTCGACCCAGGATCGACGATGGAACACCCAAGGGTGGCGCGTGAGTCGCTGAAGGCAATCTTGCCCATCGCCATCGAAGTCGTCTTCGGCACGGCGCTTCTTGGATGGGCAATGCTTTCGCTGCCGACGGTTCTCGGTAAAACCCTGCATATAACTGATGAAGGCACGATCGCCACAGTTCTTAATCAGAGAAGTGAAGACATGTTGCGCTTTGTCGGGGAAGAATTTGCAGCCGCGACTTTTTCGCCAGCGGTCGGACAGATCTTCGGCTGGATCGTTGGAATTGTTTTCTGCCTGCTGCTTTTGAGCGCAGCCAACACAGCGATCGTAGCGATGATCGGTCTGCTGTACATGATGTCGCGTGATCGAGAGATGCCGCGGCAATTTCGCCGGCTGAACCGACACGGCGTTCCGGTATGGCCGCTGGTGATTGCCCTTGGCCTGCCAGTCGTGGTGCTGCTTTTTGCCGCAGACTTCAGTGCGCTCGCGGGTCTTTACGCGATTGGCGTAGTCGGTGCGATCACTGTGAACCTCGGTTCCTGCACATTCAATCGAAACGTAGATTTCACCTGGTACGATCGCGTCCTTTTTGGAATCACGTTTGTGATTCTCGCCTTGGTCGAGCTAACGCTTGCTCATACAAAGGTCGATGCGCTTCAATTTGTGCTCGCGATTTTGATCGGTGGCCTGGCATTGCGCGCTTACACATTGAAACGACAGGGGCTCACCACGCTGACGGTTACGCGCGAGGTGGCCAAGATGGTTACACCTGATCTCGTGACCAGTATGCGACCGCGCTTGGAGGAAGGCCAAAAAATCATGGTCGCTGCGCGCGGAATCACGCCCGTGCTCAGCTTTGCTTTAGACGAAGCGCAGTTGCGCAAAGCCACCCTATTTGTGCTCTATGTTAAAGAAGTCGCTGTTTATTACACGGCAGCGGGCACACGGCTCGGCCGTTCCAACTGGCAGGACGACCCGGAAGCAAATGCTATCATGTGCTCGATGCGCAAACTTGGGACCGAGCGCGGCATCAACGTAGTTCCGCTTTACGCCGTAAGCCAGGACGCTGCCACGACAATTGTCGATCTCGCAGCAACTATGGGCGTCGATTTTCTCATCATTGGCGCTTCCCAACGTCCGGCGATGGCGAAGTTGCTCCGCGGCAGTGTAGCCACGAACGTCGCGCAGCATTTGCCAGAGTCGATTCAATTACTCATTTCGGGCTGAAGAACTTTCCGACGGCTAGTTTCGAATTCCGAAAAATGCTTCGAGCGCTCGCTTCCCTAGCGCTTTCCAAATTTTGATCACTTCGTAGGTAATAACTGTGGTGAAGGTCACGGCGAACCAAACAAAGACCGCTTCGATCGGCAGGCCTGACCATGCTCCAATGTGCAACCCCATCATGGTACGCGGCCGGTATTCCCACCAACCGTACGGCAACGCGAGCGTCGCTTCCCACAACAAACTGATCAGCAGCAGCAGGAAAAACGTAAAACTAAACGCACGCCAGTTGATGAATGGCCGGGCGGTGTGGAAAAAGCCAGCCGATGGAATCAGCGACGCGCACACGAGATAAACGAAATACCAGGGGAAACCTTCTGGCACGCCGGACAAAAACTTTCGATACAGAATAGCAGCGGCGATCAGTACAACGCCAAGTGCGACCGAGGCAAAATGAAAACGAACGATCCGCGGTATGTTTTCGATCGTGGCCGCGTAATCGCGCACGTTGTACGCCGCCATCCAATATTCATCGCACCAAATGTAAGTCAGCAGCACCAGCATGAACCCGGTTAGGTAGAAAATGAATTCTTCAATCGGAATCGCTCCACCTACGGCGGGTACTTTCCAACCAAGAACCGCTGATTCATTTGGGAAAACGAAGAAAGCGTTGCCAAACAGAAGGTCGAGGAGAAAACCGAGCGGCGTTAGCACCGCAATCGTTCGCCAAAACGCCTTTCTCGGAAACTGCAAATCGGGTCGACACGCAAACCACCAACCGAGCACGCCGATTGGGATGATGAACAACAGCAGGCTCCAGGTATATCCAAGGGGCGTCGGATTATCCGATGTGGCCTGCAAAATGACGGGATGAATAACCGTCCGCAACGTGAGCGCAGCTGGAATAACAAGCGCGGCTGCGATCGCGAAAATGACATAGAACGCTCTTCGCTCTTGCATGGCCCAAAGCTTAAACACGACCGTTTCCGGTTTTAAGATTTAAGTTTTAGATTTGAGGGCGGACTCTTCTCCTGTTGATCTTTGAACGTCATATTTACCCAAGGCCTGCAGCTTGAACACAAACACCAATGTCACTGACTGTCTCGAGTTGATGCGAAAGTTGGTCGAGTATCGCCAGCAAAAAGCTTTGCATCATCAACTCATGAAGGCGGCCGATTGCTCCATGCTCGGTATCGACGCTATTGTCATGCTTTACCACTGCGCCAAGATCTGCGTAGGCGACATTCTCGAGGTCGGCGCATACACTGGCGGCGCCACGATCGCGATGGCTATGGGTGTCCGCGATTCAGGCGCCGAAAAGAAAATCGTTAGTATCGAGCGGGGCTGCCGGGTCGATCATCCCCGGATCGGCACAAAGGATAGCTTCAAGGATCTGCGGAAGAATTTGAAACGCTTTGGGTTCCTTGATCAGGTTACTTTAATAAACGGCCGCTCGTTCGACCCGGATACGATAGCCATGGTGCACCGGCTCTTGTGTCCGCGTTCGATAGGACTGTTCGTTTTTGATGCCGACGCTAATGTGCGTCGCGATATCGACTGTTACAGCGACCGATTTGCCGATCGCTGCTGGATCGTGATCGACGACTACCTTGGCGGAGCCGACAAGAGCGGAAACCTGCACATGCAAGTGGACGAGCTTGTTAATGCTGGGCGACTGGAGCCGTTGGGCTTTTACGGCTTCGGAACGTGGATCGGTCGGTGGTTAATTGGTTGATTTCACCTAATCAATGCTTGACAGCTTAAAGCCGTGGTGACGCTTCCGAAGGTCCTCATTGCCGATTCCATTTCGCAACGCGGAGTGGACGAACTTGCGCGCGAAAACTTGCTGCAGGTCACCATTAAAACCGGCTTGAACGAGCGCGAGCTTGTTGAGCTGATCCCGGAATTCAGCGCGCTAGTGGTGCGGAGCCAGACCAAAGTCACCGCCGACATTTTGAATGCGGGTAACAAACTGCGTGTCGTGGGCCGCGCCGGGGTGGGAGTCGATAACGTCGACGTCGAGACAGCCACCCGCCGAGGCGTCGTTGTGTTGAACGCGCCGGGCGGAAATACAATCTCGACTGCTGAACACGCCTTTTCGTTATTGCTTTCCGTCGCGCGCAAAATTCCACAGGCTGACGCAAACGTTCGCACCAAACATTGGGACAAAAAGAGTTTCGAAGGCGTCGAACTCTACAACAAGACGCTGGGCGTAATCGGAATGGGCCGGATCGGCAGTGAACTGAGTCGGCGTGCCATCAGTTTTGGCATGCGAGTGATTGCTTATGATCCTTACTTGTCCGCCACACGGGCCCGCAGTTTGCAAGTAGAACTGGTGGATGAACTTGACGATTTGTTAACCGGTGCCGATTTTGTTTCGCTACATACGCCCCTTACTGCTGAGACACGCCACATTCTCGATGTGGTGCGATTAACAAAGACAAAGCGCGGCGTGCGCATCATCAATTGCGCGCGTGGCGGTCTGATTGATGAAGCGGCGCTGGCGCAGGCGTTGCGAGACGGGCAGGTCGCCGGTGCGGCGCTGGATGTTTTCGAAATTGAACCGTTGCCGGCCGATTCGCTTTTGCGCGGTGCGCCTAATGTTGTTCTTACGCCGCATCTCGGCGCATCGACCGCGGAAGCGCAGGAAAGCGTGGGCATTGAAATTGCCCAATCGATCCGCGCCGTGCTGCTCGATGGCACGATCCGTAACGCAGTGAACATGCCGAACCTCGACGCGAAGACCCTGGCAATCATCGGACCTCATCTGCGGTTTGGCGAAAAGCTTGGTAAATTTCTCTCGCAGATCGCGCCGAAACGCGCGGAGTCTCTCAACATCAATTACAGCGGCAAGGTGAACGAAGTTGATACGACTGCAATCACGCGCGCGGCGCTAAAAGGCTTCCTGCAAATTGCGGGTGGCAACGAAATCAACGAAGTGAACGCGCCAGCGTTTGCCGAAACGCTCGGTTTGAAGGTGAGCGAATCGCGGCTAAGCGCGCCCGGCGATTACACCGACATGCTCGAAGTCTCCGCAGTTGGCGAAGGGAGAACCGTTTCAGTGGGCGGCGCATTTTTCGGGGCCACGCCACGAATTGTGAGCATCAACAGTCGACCGGTCGAAGCCCGACCGCAGGGCGTGGTGCTCGTGCTCGAAAACACGGATCGTCCCGGAATGGTCGGACGGATCGGCACCCTGCTCGGTGAGCATGGCGTCAACATCGCCACAATGTCACTTAGCCGAAATCAGGCGGGCGGTACCGCGCTCACGGTGTTGAATCTCGATAACGCGCCAAGCGAACAGTTGCTAAACGAAATTCGCGCGAGTGAAGACATTCACTCGGCGCAAGTGATTCAGTTGTAAGATAGGGACATAGCGCTGCGATTTCTGGACGGCGCAGCGCGCCGTCCCCACCATTTCCGACCAATTTCCTTGCGGGGCGCGATTCAACTCGATACAACTTGGTTTCATTATGGACTTCAGTGCTCATTCAATTATTTGGACCCTGTTTATCGGTCTAATTGTTGGTGCGATCGCAAAATTGTTGATGCCGGGAAAAGATCCCGGTGGTTGCATCGTAACGATTTTGCTCGGTATCGCCGGCGCCTTTGTAGGCACTTGGATTGGTCGCATCTTTGCAGGCAGTAACTACGTCGCGGGCTGGATCATGTCCGTCGTCGGCGCCATGATCCTGTTGCTGCTTTATCGATTCCTTTTCAAACGCGGCACCTAGCGATTCCCTAACAGATGTAGCGGTGCTCGCCACGGCGAGCACCGAGCCCTTTATCAACGACAGGCGTTTGACACAAACGCCTCTAGAATCAATTCGCGCGGTTGCTCTGCGAAGCGAATGCGACATTGTCATCCTTCATGGCCGCGCCGAAAAGAACGGTCGTTATCATCGCATTCGCCGCGTTGTACATGATCTGGGGTTCCACTTATCTCGGGATCAAGTTTTCGATTGAAACGATTCCGCCGTTTCTGATGGCAGGTGCGCGATTCGTGTTGGCTGGCATTATCATGTATGCGATTGCCTGGTCACAGGGTATAAGCAAATCGACTTGGGCGAACTGGCGCACGTCATTCATCATCGGAGCGTGTTTGCTGCTCGGCGGCAACGGCGGCGTGACAATCTCACAACAATATATCGACTCCGGATTGGCGGCGTTGATCGTGGCGATCGTTCCGATTTACATCGTGCTGCTGGGATGGGCGACGGGAATGGCGCCCCGGCCGGCGCCAATCATGTGGATGGGACTTGCTGGCGGTTTTGTTGGGGTGGGAATCCTCTTCGGACCAGGTCTGCATCTACACTCCCCAGGTGGGCGTAATCCCGTGATCGGAATATCGATCTTGCTCTTCACAAGTTTCATTTGGTCGGCGGGCTCCCTTTACTCTCGCGCTGCAAAACACGTTCCCTCACCATTTCTCACCGCTGCTCAACAAATGATCTGCGGCGGATTTTTGCTTTTACTAGCGGGCGTTGTTACCGGCGAACTGCCGCGGTTTCATCACAGCTCCGTTTCGATGTTATCGCTTGGCTCATTTGTTTATCTCGTAATTATCGGTGCCGTAGTCGGGTATACGGCTTACATTTGGCTGTTGCGTCACTGCGATCCGGCGAAGGTCGCTACTTACGCGTACGTGAATCCTATTGTCGCTGTCTTGCTCGGCACTTTTTTCGCGGGTGAAACCGTCAGCGCGCGCATGTTAATTGCCGCTGCTCTCATCATTGGTTCCGTGGCACTGATAATCACGGCACAGCAGCTACGAGGACGTGTCGAGCCGGCCTTGGGGGCTGCAATGGAGCCGGCGGATTAAACCGAATTCGCCTCTAGGGACGGTGGTCTCCACTTCGCCGTAACAAGAGCGCATTGGAAACCGCATCTCATTGGGCTTTAATGCGACATGGCCGCCGGGCAGAAAGATCATCGCCAAACGATCGATGCTGCAATGCGCAACTGGCAGGCGGAAGTCGAGACCGCGCAAACCTACCGCGATCTCGCGGAACGAGAGCGCGACGAAAAACGCAAAGCCATTCTTTTGCGCATGGCAGAAGCCGAAGAGCGTCATGCGCGACGTTGGGAAGAAACACTAAAGGATCTCGGTGCCGACGCCCCTGTTTACAGGGAAACAATTGAGCGCCGCTTAAATCGGTGGTGGAACAAGATCGCTGGAGCGGAAATTGCGATCCGCCGGATGGAAGCCACGGAAGAACGCCAGGAAGCAGAATTTCACGATCAAGCCCAGCGCGCTTTTGCTGGCGAAAAGGGCGTTCAGGAATTTCTGCGAAAAAGTGCGATCGAAGAGAAAGCTCATGCGCGAGTGCTGGGCGCCATGGCACCGCCGATGAACCCGCGCACTGCGCTGGATAAGATCCTGAAGCGCGAACGCTGGCACGGGCGCGGCGGCAGTTGGGTGGCCGACGCAATCTACGGCGCAAACGATGGACTTGGCGCAGTGTTTGGAATTGTTTCAGGCGTCGCCGGCGCCACAAATAATCAGCAGCATTTCATTTTGATCTCCGGTCTTGCGGGCATGCTCGCTTCCACGCTCTCGATGGGCGCGGGTGCGTATCTCGCCGCAAAGAGTGAAGCGGAAGTGTACGAAGCAGAAATTTCACGCGAGCGCGCTGAGGTAGAAGAAAATCCTGAAGAAGAAATCGAAGAGATGTCGCTCTTCTATCAGTTGCAGGGATTCACTTCGGAAGAATCGCAGAAAATGGCGGAGCGCCTGGCGGAACAACCCGAGCAATTCGTCCAGGCAATGGCGCAAAGCGAGCTCGGATTGTCTGAGCATCGGTTTCCAAATCAATGGACCGCTGCTTTATCAGCGGGCATTTCCACGGCAATCGGCGCGTTTGTCCCGATCATTCCGTTCTTTTTCTCCGGCGGACTCGATGCCGTTATCGCTTCGTTCGGAATCAGTCTCGTCGCGCACTTTGCCGTCGGCGCCCTGAAATCGCTGATCACTATCCGTTCGTGGTGGGCATCGGGTTTGGAGATGACCTGGATCGGCATCATCGTTGCCGTCGTCACGTACGGGCTGGGGCTTGCGTTCGGATCATTTGGCTAAGCGCCCTTTCACCGCGGCCGCGAAGCATTGTGCTGACGCAGAACGTCTTGCACTGCTCTGGTTTGTGTACAAGCGCACAAAGTGTCCAAATTCCGAACCAGATACGAATAGATCGTTGTAACCGAATACCGGTCTCGGATGTCACAAATCTTGGGCGTCACCCGATCTGGAAGGGGTGTCTACAAAAATGTCTAAGCGGCTCATTCTCGGAATTATCGGTGCTCTCGTGCTTTTGATTGGATGGCGGGGCTTTCAACATCGGGGTTCGCTGGATCAATCTTCATCAACTAGAACCTCAGGACGGCGCGGGGCGGGACCCGGCGGTCCTGTGCCGGTTGTCGCCGGGAAAGTCGAGCAAAAAGATATGCCGATCTATCTGGACGGGCTGGGGACGGTGCAGGCTTTTAACACCGTCACTGTGCACACGCGCGTCGATGGCGCGCTTGTGCAGGTCAATTTTTCGGAAGGCCAGGATGTGAAAACGGGCGATTTGCTGGCTGTTGTAGATCCAAAGCCGTATCAAGCGGCGCTCGACCAGGCAAAAGCGCAAGCCACGTTGGATCAAGTAACGCTGAAGAGGCAGGCTGATCTGCGCGCGAGAAATGTAATAGCGCAGCAGGACTACGATACTGCTGTGGCGAACGCGCAAAAATCGAAGGCCGCCGCCGAGGCTGCTCAGGTCAATCTGGATTATTGCTACATCAAATCGCCGATTGACGGCCGCACCGGCGTGCGACTTGTCGACATTGGCAATGTCGTTCATGCCGCCGATCAGACCGGCATTGTCGTCATCACGCAGATGCATCCAATCTCGGTCCTGTTCACGTTGCCGGAACAAAATCTACAGGAAATTTTGAATGAAGGCGGCGCAAACGGCGGCTTGAAAGTTTTGGCGCTTGACCGCGGAAACACAAATACACTCGATGAAGGCTCGTTGGCCGTCGTCGACAACGAAATTGATCCGACGACCGGCACGGTAAAGCTGAAGGCGACATTTCCGAATGATGATCTGAAACTTTGGCCGGGGAAATTTGTCAATGCGCGTCTGATCTTGACCACGCGAAAGGATGCAACAGTGATTCCCTCGAGCGTGGTGCAACGCGGTCCGCAGGGAACTTACGCTTACCTGATCAAACCAGATAAAACCGTTGAGATGCGACCAATCAAAGTCGCCCAAACGGAAGGAAATCTCGCGTTGGTGGATGAGGGGCTGCAACCCGGCGAACAAGTCGTCGTCGATGGCCAGTATAAATTGCAGCCAGGTGCGCACGTCGAGCTCACAACGCCGCAACCGTCGAAGGAAGCATGGCCCGCCCAGGCCCGACAGCCAGGGCAGAAAATGGCCAGGTCGGGAAAACCGTGAGCATTTCCGAACCATTCATTCGCCGGCCGGTGGCGACTTCGCTGCTGATGGTCGGTGTAATTCTACTCGGAACACTCGGCTACAAATTGCTGCCGATCTCAGCGCTACCAACGGTTGATTTTCCTACTATCGAGGTCACGACCTACTATCCGGGCGCCAGCGCCGACGTGATGGTCTCGGCAATCACGACGCCATTGGAGCGCCAGTTCGGCCAAATTGCCGGACTCGCCTCGATGAATTCGACGAGTTCGTTCGGCGTATCGACAATCACATTACAGTTCGTGCTTGACCGGCCGATCGATGTCGCAGCACAGGATGTACAGGCTGCCATCAATGTTGCGAGCGGATTCTTACCCAAGGATCTGCCGAACCCGCCAAAATATAACAAGGTCAATCCGGCCGACACGCCGATCCTCACGCTGTCGATTTCGTCGGACAGTTTGCCTCTCGATCGGGTGAATGATTTTGCCGACACTTTGCTCGCGCAAAAACTGAGCGAGGTCACGGGCGTCGGCCTGGTGACGATTCAAGGAAATCAAAAGCCTGCAGTTCGCGTGCAAGTGAATCCGGCAGCAATTTCCGCGCTTGGGCTCAGCCTCGAAGATGTGCGGACAATTCTTGGTCAGGCAAACGTCAACGCACCGAAGGGCAGCTTTGAAGGACCGCGGCAATCGTTCACGATCGGATCGAACGACCAGATTTTTTCCGCCGAGGCTTATAAACCGATCATCGTTGCTTACAAGAATGGCGCACCGATTCGGCTTGGCGACGTCGCGCAAGTGATCGACAGCGTGGAGAACGATCAGCTCGCAGCCTGGGTCGGCGCAAAAAATGGCGAGAACCCCGCGGTCTTACTCGATATCCAGCGCCAGCCCGGTGCGAACATCATTCAAACCGTCGAACGCGTGAAACAATTGTTGCCGCGGCTGACAAGCACGTTGCCGCCATCCGTTCACGTCGATGTGTTAGCGGATCGTACCGAAACGATTCGCGCGTCGGTGCGCGATGTGCAGTTCACCCTGCTGATCACCATCGCGTTAGTTGTGATGGTGATGTTCCTGTTTCTCCGAAAGCTTTGGGCAACTGTTATTACAAGCGTCGCATTGCCGCTCTCGCTCATTGGAACGTTCGGCATCATGTATCTCGCGGGATTCAGCCTCGATAATCTCTCGCTGATGGCGCTGACTATTTCGACCGGCTTTGTGGTCGATGATGCCATCGTGATGATCGAGAACATCGTCCGCTATATCGAAGCGGGCGATCCTCCGTTGGAAGCCGCGTTGAAAGGCGCAAAGCAGATCGGATTCACCGTGGTGTCGCTCAGTGTCTCGCTGGTCGCGGTTTTCATTCCGCTTTTGTTTATGACCGGGATAGTCGGCCGGTTGTTTCGCGAGTTCGCGATCACGATGAGCGTAGCCGTCGGAGTATCAGCATTCGTTTCGTTGACTCTAACTCCAATGATGTGCGCAAAACTTCTGCGCGCTCAGACCGAAAAAGACGAAGAAAAGGAACGCTCGAGCACGTTTTACCGTAAGACCGAAGAATACTGGACTCGCTTTCGAAATGCGTACGAATGCGGACTACGCTGGGTCCTGGCGCATCAGCGCTTCGTGTTGTTGGTCGCTATCGTCACGCTCGTTGCGACCGTTCTGCTTTACATCGTTGTGCCCAAAGGCCTGCTGCCGCAACAGGACACCGGCGTCATCATCGGTGTGGCTGATGCTGCCGAGAACATTTCGTTCAAGGCGATGATGGAGCGGGTGCACGCGGTGTCGGACATCATTCGGAAAGGTCCCGATGTCGTCAGTGTTTCAGCCTCTGTCGGTGCTGGAACTGTGAATGCAACCATCAACACAGCGCGGCTCTACATTGTGCTGAAGCCACACGACCAGCGGCCGAACGCAGAAAAAATCATGGAGCGCCTACGCGACGCGACACGCAACGTCGAAGGCGTGTCGCTGTTCATGCAAACGGCGCAGGATCTGCAAATCGATGCGCGGACCAGTCGCACGCAGTTCCAATACATTTTGCAGGATGCCGACGCTGCCGAATTGGCCGAATGGACCCCGAAGCTTGTGCAAAAACTTGGCCAGTTGCCGCAGCTCACTGATGTGGCGAGCGATCAACAAGTAAACGGGCTGCAGTTAAACGTTGATGTTGATCGCGAGAAGGCCTCACGCCTCAACGTTCTGACACAAGCAATCGACGACACGCTTTATGACGCGTTCGGTCAACGACAGGTCTCGATCATCTTCACACAGCTCAATCAGTTCCGCGTGATTCTGGAGGTCGAACCGCAGTTCCGTGAGTCGCCGGATGTGCTCGACAAAATTTACGTGAAATCAAGCGGTGGTCAGCCTGTTCCTTTGAGCGCGTTCGCCACCATGCGCGTAAGCAACACGCCGTTATCTATTCCACACCAGGGGCAATTTCCCGCCGCGACCATCTCGTTCAATTTGCGCAGCGGCAGTTCGCTGAGTCACGCACTTCCTGCGATTCAAAGAGCAGAGCGTGAAATCGGTTTGCCGGACACCATAGCGACTTCGTTTACCGGAGCGGCCGCCGAATTCCGTTCGTCGCTTACGAGCGAGCCACTGCTGATCCTGGCGGCGGTCATTGTCATCTACATCGTCCTCGGAGTTCTCTACGAAAGTTATATTCATCCGATTACCATTCTCTCAACATTGCCGAGCGCCGGCGTCGGCGCGCTGCTCGCGGTGCTCATCTATCGCATCGATTTTTCGCTGGTCACTCTCGTTGGCATCATTCTGCTCATCGGAATTGTAAAGAAGAACGCGATTATGATGATCGATTTCGCGCTGGACGCGGAACGCAATGAAGGACTCTCGCCGGAGGAATCAATCTACCAGGCGTGCCTGTTGCGGTTCCGACCGATCATGATGACGACAGCGGCAGCTCTGCTGGGCGCTTTGCCGCTCGCACTTGAAACCGGGACGGGCAGCGAGTTGCGCCGGCCAATGGGGATTGCCATCGTCGGCGGATTATTGCTCTCGCAATTTCTCACGCTTTATACAACGCCAGTGATTTATTTGTACCTCGATCGATTTGGACGCTGGATCGAGGAGCGCCGTCATCGAGGCGAGATCGCACAAGCTGAGTTGCCGTTGCGGGCGACAACAGAATTCGAACCGGAGCCTGAGCCTCAATTCGCAGGAGTAAACGGTGAAGATCATCGCCTTGGATTTTGATAGTAGCGCGAGCGTCTCGCCGGCCGCGGCGGGCCGGAGGCGCGCGCTACCTTGGCCATGAACGTCTCC
>AF_2010_repII_A1DRAFT_10000056_pt1 | contig 17041 bp, 17 predicted proteins | sample AmaForreplicIIA1_FD_9195 | JGI IMG/M metagenome (IMG submission 9195)
ATTGGCACAAATCGATTGTCGATCTTATGAAGCTACTAAATCTCGATAGCAGCCTTGCGGCGCGCAAACGGCTTGCCCAGGAACTGCATTACAACGGCAATGTGAATGACTCCGCGTCGATGAACGTATGGCTGCACAAGCAAGTAATGATCAAGCTTGCCGAAAATGGTGGCCGGGTTCCGAATGAACTGAGAGGCTAAAAGGCGATAGAGCGCCTGGAGTGTTTATTGGGCTGATTACCCGGGAAGCCAAGATCGATGGGATAGATGTGAGGTCAAGTCATGCGCATCGACGAGCTACCACAAAGTGCACGGATTGAGGATCGACGCGGCATACCCGGAGGCCGAGGTGGGATCGGGATCGGCATGGTTGTAGTTCTCGCGCTGATCGGATGGGCGTTAGGCATTGATCCGCGCACGCTGATCGGGGGCGCGGAAATGATATTGAGCGGCGGCGAGCAACAGCAAACGAGCAGCCCATCGACAAAGCCTGGAAGCCCACCAGACGCAATGGCCAACTTCGTGTCAGCTATCCTTGGCAGTACAGAGACGGTGTGGACAGATATTTTCGCGCAAAGTGGACGAACCTACACGGCGCCAACGCTGGTTATGTTCTCCGGTGCTACACAGTCCGGCTGCGGGGCTGCTAGGTCCGCGATGGGACCGTTCTATTGCCCGCTCGATCAAAAGGTCTACCTCGACACGAGCTTCTTTCAGGATCTCGAAGGACGTTTGGGTGCGTGTCAGGTCGGCAGTAAGACGTGCCAGTTCTCGCAAGCTTATGTGATTGCGCACGAAGTTGGCCATCACGTCCAGAACTTGCTAGGTGTGCTGCCAAAAGTGCAGCAGGCGCAACGTGCTATGGATGAAACAGAGTCCAATAGCTTGCAAGTCCGAGTTGAGCTGCAAGCCGATTGCCTGGCCGGCGTCTGGGCCAACCGAGGCCAGGCGAAATGGGACTTCATTGAACCGGGAGACGTGGACTCGGCGCTGCAAACGGCATCCGCCATCGGCGACGATCGATTGCAACGACGCTCACAAGGCTACGTTGTCCCCGATGCGTTCACCCATGGCAGTTCAGCACAACGCACGCGTTGGTTCACGATCGGCCTGAAGTCGGGCACGGTTGCGAGTTGCGATACCTTCCGCAATGAGCAACTCTGACCATTTGTGCGCTTTATATGCCGCGCCGAGCGCGGCGTCACTTCGCCTTTTCCTCGGCACGCCTGACGCATGTGATGTCTGTGGGCTGGCAGGCAATGCCAATGTTCGAGCAGCTAAAGTTTTCGCCTGATTGAGCGCGCACGCAGTTGACACAAGTATCGGTCCATTCCAAGCAATCTTTGTTGCGCTCTCCATAGTTTTGCGTCCAATCGGGCGACGCCTGACCAGGGGTTTGTTCGGCAGAAGCTGCTTCGCCTACCATCAATATTATCGAAATAAATGCTCCCAGTATCTTGAACCACATAGTCATGGACTCATCGAGGCCGGCGTCGTTGTTCGAACTGAGCAACATGATCTTGAGCCCCAAATTGGATTATCATTTGGCTGCGAGACTAGCGGGCCGTCGAAGGCTGTGAGCGTGGCTGCATGTCAGACTTCGCCTTACCCATCGTCCTTGGCATCGCATTGGCCGCTGCGACCGGCTTTCGAGTGTTTTTGCCGATGCTCATTGTGAGCGCAGCAGCCTATACAGGGCATCTCTCGTTGGACAATAGCTTCGCGTGGCTCGGCACTTCGGCCGCGTTGATCATGCTCAGTGTAGCGGCTGTTGCAGAAATCCTGGCTTACTACATTCCAGTTGTAGATAATTTACTCGACTCCCTGACCACACCAGCTGCGTTCGTCGCAGGGACAGTTGTATCAGCGGCGGTTATGACTGACGTGCCGCCAATGGTGAAATGGACGGCAGCGGTTATCGCAGGCGGTGGCATCGCTGGCCTTACCCAAGGCGCCACCGCAGCCCTTAGGGCTCACTCCACAGTCTTAACCGGCGGCCTTGGGAACCCGATCATCGCAACGGTGGAGCTCGGCGGCGCGTTGTTGCTGTCATTCCTAGCCCTTATGGTACCGGTAGTCGCAATCGCGTTGGTCATTCTGTTTTTATGGCTGGCGATACGTTTGCTTCGTCAGGTTTTTCCGAAAGCGCACCGCAACAGAACACAATAGCGCGCTACTCGACGGATTCGCTGTGCAACGGATCAGCCTATTTTGTCATGCAATCATAGAGAAATTGCCAGCTTTTTCGACCTGAAAGGTTTTTAACCTTCGCTTGCGTCTGACAATCATTCCACTGCGCCCTCTTTTCAGTCCACTTGGCCTTCGCGGCGTTCCACTGCTTTTGCGTCCACTTCGAGACATCTTCCATTTTCATCGTCGATGTTTCCGCAGGCTTGGGTGCTTGTTGAGCCTGCGTTTGACTTTGAGCCAACGAGGCGCCTGCTGCAAAACATGTTAGAACCACTACCGACAAGAAATTGTTTAATCGGCTCATTAATCTCTCCATTTCAACAAACCGCGAACCGTTCAGGCCGCTATCGCAGCAACTGCAACGGACACTGACGCCCAACGCACGGGCTAAAGCAGAAATCCGATTAGCCAAGTCGGTAGCATCATCGGATCAAAGAAATCGAGCGCGTCACGTCCGCTCAAATCGCGGTGCGATGAACCCCCACACAAACAGGATTATTATTGCGCCAACGATTGCACCGATGAACCCAGCGCCTTCGCCGGCTTTATACCACCCAACCGCCTGGCCAAGATACGTCGCTACAAAAGCTCCAATAATCCCGAGCACGGTCGTCCAGATGAACCCTGTGGGCTCGTACTTGTTTCCTGGATATAAGAACTTCGCGATTATGCCCGCCACAAATCCAATTATGATGGTCCAAAGAATACTCATTGCGACCTCCAATTCTGTTTGCGTGCGCGCTGGTGCCGCGCTATGCCGCTCGGGACTGACCCATGACACGCTTGACCACCATGGCCGCGATGCCCGCGAGGACAGCCTTGGCCATCGGGGACGTCAGGATGTCGGTGATCGCGCTTGACCCCGACGCTTGCCCCTGTGGCTGCCCAGCACCACCGCCAAGCATATCCCGGAGCTGTCCCGGCTTCGCATGCAAATCGGTGAGCACTTGGCCCAGGTCCTTCGGTTCGGGCGCTACCTGTCGTGGCAGTGTCACGCCACGCGCCGCGGCTCGGTCCTGCAGCATCTTCACGAATGCCGCTCGCTCTTCCGGCGACAGCTTGCTCAGCGCCTCTTGCGCCGCCTGAGCGTACTGGTCTGACGACACGGCGTGAGACACTTCGCCGTACCGCTTCAGAACCTCTTGATCGGAGTAGCCCTCGGACGGGGCTCCTTGTTCGTATCGATTAACGAAATCCCTGTACTCGTTCTGGCGTTGCCCACCGGCAAGTAAATCGTCAAGGATACCCATGTGCAAAACTCCTCTACGTGGCCGGAGCTTACTCAGGCTCGGACGCTTAAATCGTAAGTGTCGTACAAATGCCGAACATTGATTTTGATCAAAAGCCTCGTGGCGGGGCACTTTTGATCTCGGAATCTGACGCCCGCTCCAGCACGCACGCGAAGGCATCGATTCGACGGATAGGCTGGCTTTATTCCGGCTTGAGTTTGCGGGCGAGCATTACCGTTAAGGCATCGGGGGCACCTCCCCGCTGTGACGGCATTTGGCTCCCTGCTTGGAGAGTCAGCTCGTTTAGCACGCGCAGGATCTGCTCATCCGATTGGGCCACGCCCGCAGCGTCGAAGTCCCTGCGAATTTTGCTGAGCACATCGCTGCGCTCGGGATCGAGCGTGCCGACGGCGAGCGCGTCCGAATAGGCCTCGGCGTCCGGGCCGGTGATTCCCAATTTTTCCGCGGCCCACATGCCAAGGAGCTTGTTGAGACGAACCGTCTTCCTCCAGTCATCAGAGCTGGTCATCGGAACTTCTCCGGTTGCCGGCCCCTGATGTACCCTTCTGGGAGCGCCCTCATTGATCTGGAGCAATAACAACAGGCGCGTTGTCTGGCGCGGACACGCCCGACGCCATCGATCAATGTCCACTTTTGGGGGTAAAGCGGACATCAGGTGGAAGCGCTTCAATGTCCGCTAATGACCCAAAGCGGACATCATTTTCGCGCTAGCAGTCTTGAAATTGGCGGGGCTTGCCGAGACGGAGCATACGTGAATCCCGGGGAACGTTCCGCCTCACGTGAATTTTAGGTGACAGAGGTTCCACGGGTCGATTGCGGCAGGTTCAGTACAAGTACTAATAATAGAGAGTAGATCAGTAATACGAGTATCTGCGGTATGCCTGATGGTCTATTAGCAGAAGGCCAGCGCGGGCACTTTGCTGTCGGTGATCTGACCCGGCAATGGGTTGGCGGAATCGGGCTCGCGGCAGCAGTTGGCTTGGGCTATTTCCTGGCGGCGGACTTTAGCGTCCGTCTGCTTCTGAGACCTGAAGGCGTGGCCGTGTTTTGGCCCGCGGCTGGTCTTTCCTCAGGTCTTCTGATCGTACTTAGACACGCACGATGGCCGGTGCTGGCCGGCGTGATCGTCGCGACTGTAGTAACCCACCTCATCATCAGGGATCCCCTGTGGGCGGGCATCGCCTTGGGCCTATGCAACGGGGCAGAAGCCCTGATTACAGCTGGATTGATTCGGTACTACTTCGGTTCGGGTTTCAACCTCGTTCGAGCGCGGAACGTTATTAGCCTCCTCGCGGCGGCCGTCGCCGGAGCTAGCGTGTCGGGAATCGGCGGAGCAGTCACCTACCGGTTGATGCGCGGGCCATCGGCGCCGATGCTTGAGACCTGGCAGCACTGGTTCGCATCTGACGCCATCGGCATCATCACTGTTGCACCGCTGGTGATTGGACTCGCTGCCGTTGTGCGGCGACCGTCCCCGCGGAGCGAAGTCATCGAAGGCACGTTAGCGCTCGTAGCACTTGTGGTGATGACTGGACTTATCATTCCGCTGCCTCACGAGCCCTGGGACGATTTGTTGCCGATCACTTGGTTGTTTCCAATTTTGTTGTGGCTCGCCGCTCGCTGTCGACCTGCTTTCTCCGCCGTGGGCGCGTTCATTGTTTCCATGACGATCGTCTGGACGACAGTTTTGGGCATAGGTTTTTTTGGAGACCCCAGTTTCCCAATCACCGAGCGCGTCATGGGAGCGCAAGCTGCCATTCTCGTTGTGTCGCTCAGTGCATACGTTCTTGCTGCGTTATTTGCCGAGCGGAGAGATAGCGCGACACATCTCACTCGTTCGTACACGAGGCTGCAGCGCGAACGAGACAATAAATTAATGAATGCGCAGGCGATTGTGGCTGCGATTGCTCATGAAGTAAGGCAGCCACTTACACGAATCACAGCAGGCGGTAGCGCAGCGCAGCGATTTCTTAAAATGGACCCACCCGAACACGACAAAGCACAGACTGCTCTTGATGGGATGGTGAGTGCTGGCTATCGCACTAGCGAAGTAATCGACGGCTTTCGGGCTTTGTTCGCGAAGAGCGATCAGAGACAACAACTGATTGACGTGAACGAGATTATCCGAGGGGCTCTAGAATCAATGAGCAGCGAACTGGAAGATCATCACGTCGAGCCGCGCGTCGAGCTAATGTCCGAACTACCGTTCGTCTACGGCAATAGGAGTCAATTGCAAGAGGTGGTGTCTAACCTTCTGGTCAACGCTCTCGAAGCAATGGCAATTACGTCAGATCGAAACCGGGTGTTGCGTGTGAGAACTGAACTTCGCGACAGCAAAGCTGTTGCAGTATTAGTACAAGACTCTGGGCCGGGAATCGATAAAGATAGACTAGACGGCATATTTGCTGCGTTTGTTTCAACGAAGCCACATGGGATGGGACTAGGGTTGGCTATCAGTCGAATGATCATTGACTATCATGGCGGTAAACTTACCGCGCTGTCGGACGGCAAAGACGGTGCGTCATTCGAATTTGTCCTGCCAATTGCGTCCGAAGGTAAGGACAGCGCTCTCGCGAGATATAGATATACTACCGTAGAGGATGTCCGATGAAACTGAGCGCGCGCAATCAGCTCAAAGGTAAGATCATCGAGGTGAAAAAGGGCGCTACCACTGCCCATGTTCGAATCGATGTCGGCGGACAAATTATCACTGCGTCGATCACCAATGAGTCGGCGGACGAACTTAAGCTCGAAAAGGGCAAAACGGCTTACGCCATCATTAAAGCGACGAGCGTGATGGTGGGGGTGGATTAGTCAATCTCTCCAATGTGCGGACATGCCGTAACGGCGGCTTTATCGCATCCCAGGCGGAGAAGACCAAAACCATTCGCTAATTGCGCTAAATCAAATTTTTATCGGACATTTTGATGAAGACAGGCCGCCCGAGCGGACGGCCTGTTTGGTGTTTAGTCGAAACGATCAGATCGTTGGGTTCCAGGCCGCAGGTACCCAACGATAACCATTGCTGTCCTTCTCAATGTTACCCACTGCCGGGAACGGGAAATGGAATCCCTGTATACGAACTTTGTCCGCGACTACCATGTCGTAGAACTTGCGCCGTGTCTGCTCGGCTAGCGCCCCGTCCACGTCAAACAAGAAATGCCAATCCGGCTTTTGCACAAAGAGCGTACCCATTCCCGCCGTAACGTCTACCTGATGAATGATGTGATCTGAGCCGGAAGCGATGGTGAACGATGTGTGGCCGGGTGTATGTCCGGGCGTAGGCATCGAGGTGATTCCGGACACTAGCTCCTTGCTTCCCTCATATTGAGTAACCTTGCCATTGAGAGCGCCCCATACGCGCTTGAAGTTTGCGAACTGGCCTTTGACCGGGTCCGGGAAACGCGAAGCATTGGTATCGTCGCTCCAGAACTTGATATCGACAGCCGACATCAAGATTTCGGCATTCGGGAAAGCAAGCTTACTTTCCGAGTCAAGCAAGCCGCTAATATGATCGCCATGCGAGTGTGAGAGGATGACGACATCCACTGCGTTCTTGTCGATTCCCGCAGCAGCGAGATTGTTATGGTACTGACCAAGTGTTCCCTTGGTCTGCTGGAATGCGGGGGGGCCGCCGCCGGCATCTATTGCGACCAGCTTGGAGCCGGTATTCACGACAATAGGGTTGTACCAATTGCTGGTCTTATCCGGCGCATAATGCATTGCGGCCAACTGGGCGCTAACATCATTTTTTGGTGCGTTCTGAACATATATGTCAGGCAACGGTCCAAAATTCACGCCATCGGTAACGACCGTGATTTCGAACTCACCGACCTTGTAACGATACCAGCCGAAATTTTGTTTCCCCGCAAGCGGAGCCGCAGCTTGCGCAACATCGCTCCCTGCAACAGATGACAATGCGCCCGCCGCAGTCGCTGCAGCAGTACCTGCTAAAACGTTACGCCGTGTTACTTGGCTCATGAGTTTCCTCCCTTGTATATGAGACACCTACTTAAACAAACACCTTGTGACACATTTCTATTCCGCATCTTTCCGTGAACTTGTCGCGCGAGCATAGCGGTTAGGCCAAAAACGGACACGATCCAGTCTAAACGCGGTGTCCGCTACTCCAAAAAAGAGCACTTTATCGACGGCGTCAACAAGTTCATTCGCGTAGCGCGCATCAAGGGTTAGAACTCTATCATCTCGCTCTTGGTTATTGTCACTTGTCCACCAAACCCCGGTCCGTTCGCCAATTGCCAGACCGTGAGTTGTTCTGCAAAAAGATCATTAGCTGAAAGGCCATCAACTGGAACGACTACCTTGAGTCCCCGCAAGGCCGCTCCCGAAGCCGTATAAAGAACTGCGCCATTTGCCGCGGTGCCCGTGACGACCACCGTTTGAATTCCCTTCTCCTTTAGAATTTTTTCCAGGTCGGTATTCAAGAATTTGTCTGCCTTAGATTTAACTACAGGCTCATTTCCGGCCGGGGCAACATCTTTGGCAATATCAGATGCTTCATACTTTCCCGCGACACTGTAAATAACGGCCGCACCATGTATGCGCGCGTTACCCAGCAATCGCTTCATCGCCGGCAGCGTAGCGCCACATCGTGGTTTTCCATCACCGCAATAGGGATCATTGGGTACGAAATCCAACATCAGGAGAGCGGTAGTTTTCGGATCGGCTTTCACCGGCTTTATTGCTGGCGCCGGCGGAGGGTTTACTCTGCCCCATTCGCTGAAAACGTCGTCAGCTCGCGCTGATGAGCTAACGAAGTTGCAAATCATTGATGCTGCTATAGCGATTGTAATGGTTGCAAATTCCCGTCCCATAGCTTCCTCCTCCCAGGTCAGTGGCTTTAGTCAGAAGCACAAAGAAACTAAACGTCAAAAATCACTGCCAGGTGCGAAACAGTAGCTTACTCGGTCCTTGTGCCACCACACTGCGTGACCGGTGGGATTAGGACCATGGATTACGCTGCAGGAAGCGATGCGCTTCCTTGCACCGTGGTGAGGGCAGAGCATAGTTTCCCAGCAAGGTCCGACACTCCAGATAACGGACGCGCAGAGAGCTTACCTCGCAACTCTAATCCTGCGAAAGCGCATTGTCTCGCATCAAGCCAAGCTTCGCCGCTCCGGGCCGACCCAGCCTTGCCAGTTTGGCGAATGGGCGCAATTATCGAGCGCGGGGTGTTGCAGGTTGTGGCTATAGTTTTGAAATAGTTTAGGCCAGCAGTGATGAAACTGATGCTCCTGAGCCTCGTACTGTTGCTGGTGAGAGACGATGGCCGCTATGTGGCGTCACCGCTCAAGCCCTGGTTCGAAGGGTTGCGCAATGGTTGGGGTCAGTCGTGCTGTGATTTAGCCGATGGCGTCGAGGTTGTAGACGGCGATTGGGATACGTACGACGGCCACTATCGCGTCCACTTGGCCAGGAGCGGCGTGTGATTGTGGCAGCTATGAACTCGGAGGATCAAATGTCAACGCGTCCGCTTCTGATTTTTGCCGTCGGATTGTTGCTTATCGGCACAAGCTCACCTTTGTTGGCGCAACAGAATCCTATGAGCTTTTTCGTTACCAGTGTCGGCCTCGGCAATGGTGGTAACCTTGGCGGGCTCTCCGGTGCTGACCGGCATTGCCAGAGTCTCGCTACGGCCGCCGGGGCAGGCAGCAAGACCTGGCACGCCTATCTCTCGACGCAGGGTGCGGGTGGAGTTAATGCCAAGGACCGCATTGGCGGCGGCCCATGGTTTAACGCTAAGGGCGTTCAAGTGGCGGCAAATGTCGCTGAGTTACACGGCGACAAAAACAACATCAACAAACAGACAGCGCTCGACGAGAAGGGTGCAGTGGTCAATGGGCGAGGAGATACACCCAACCAACACGACATGCTCACAGGGACACAGCACGATGGTACCGTTGTGCCAGGATCAGAAGACGCGACCTGCGGTAACTGGACAAATAGTGCTGACGGCCAGGGCAGCGCAGTTGTTGGTCACCATGACCTAATCGGCAACACGAACGGTCCAAACTTCTGGAACTATTCGCATAAGACGCCGGGCTGCGCACAAGCCAACCTCCAGCGAGTTGGCGGGGGCGGATTGTTATACTGCTTTGCGATAAATTGAGCGCACGTTCGCTTGGGACATTAGCCGACATCATCTAGGCCACCGTTTCGACCTAGATCGTCAGTTGATCCGACTCAAAGTAGGGATACGGCAGATTGTGCAAAATGAACGCGGAATTCGTCAGGAGATTTATCCGGTGTTGACGAAACGCGACCTATTGCGGTCCGCTGCATTGCCTGCAATCACAGCCACAATCTCCAAGTCGGGCCTGGTGTTAGCTCAAACGAGCACTGAGCGTTCCGGGGCTTTCAAGGCGAAAGATATTGCCGAAGCGGGGTTCATCTATGGTCTGCCAATCGTGACGTACTACGGCGCAATGTATGAATTCGCGATTGATCGATCCTCAGGACAATTCAAGGCACCGTTCAATCAGATCCATAACGAAGCAAATGTCTTTACCTACAAGGACACAGCTGTCGTCAGACCCAACAGTGACACACCCTATTCAATGCTCTTTATGGATTTGCGGACTGAGCCGCTTGTTATTTCCGTTCCTGCGGTCGATCGAAACCGCTACTACTCGGTTCAGCTTTGCGACGGCAATACCTACAACTACGGGTACATTGGAAGTCGTACGACCGGAAACGAACCCGGGGATTACGTGGTTGTCGGGCCAGACTGGCAAGGGACGATCTCCCCGCAAATCAAAAAAGCATTCCGATCAAGCACGCGGTTATCGGTGGCTGTATATCGCACCCAGCTATTCAATCTCGGCGACATTGAAAACGTCAAAAAAATCCAGGCCGGCTACAAGGTGCAGACGCTTTCCCAATTCTTGAAGCAGCTATCACCGCTGGCTGCGCCTACTATCGATTTTCCGAAATTCGATAAAGAACTCGTGAAAACACACTTTTTCGAATATCTCGACTTCGCGCTACAATTTGCACCGGCACAGGCCAACGAAATCGAAATACGCACTGGGCTTGCGCTTATTGGCGTTGGTCCAAACAAGACGTTCAACTTCAAGACCCTCTCCGGGGAGGACAAGGCGGAAATCGCGTTGGGCATGAAAGAAGGTGAGCGAAAGATCGATGAAGCCGTGGTCAATAACGGCAAGGAGATCAACGGCTGGCGTGTGGGCGGCTTGGCAGGCGGCAACGGCGCTTTCTATAAAGGTGACTGGCTAAAGCGCGCTGCTATCGCCAAGGCAGGCATCTATGCCAACGATCCTGAGGAAGCGACCTATCCATTCACGCGCGTCGACAGCGATGGCGAACTGCTTGACGGCAGCAAGCATAACTACGTTCTGACATTCCAAAAGGATGCGCTTCCCCCGACCAACGCCTTCTGGTCGGTGACAATGTATGATGGTAAGACCCAGTTACTGATCAAAAATGCAATCAATCGGTATCTAATCAATTCGCCAATGTTGCCCGAGTTGAAGAAAAACGAAGACGGATCGCTGACGCTTTACATCCAAAATAAATCGCCTGGTGCTGACAAAGAGGGTAATTGGCTCCCCGCTCCGAATGGACCTATCTATCTAGTGATGCGGCTCTACTGGCCAAGTCCCGGACCGCCTTCAATCCTGCCCCCGGGTAAAGGCTTGTGGAAACCCCCGGGCGTGCAGCGAATTTCGTAAAGAACTCAATGCATATCCCGCATCTTTCAGTGGCGGACGAAATCTGAAAGACACAGCCTCCCGTTGCTAGGCGCAATCTGATGTCCGCTTTGGGTCATAAGCGGACATCGCAAGACGTCCTCGTAATGTCCGCATTACCCCCTAATGCGGATATCGCACAGCACGGGAATAATGTCCGCTTTGTGCCAAAAGCGGACATTCCGACAACCGTAGCGATCCACGAGTCCAGCTGCGACAAGGGCGTGGGAGCCGATCGCGTCGAGCATGCTTTGTCGAGTTGGGGGTTCTATAAGTTGGACAAAGGACTTCTCACGATCACTTCTGCGGCAGCAACTGACCCCTATTCGGGGAAAGAGGTTATCCACCAGATGGAATTTCGCGCCGCACGCGCTCGGGCTGCTACGCGCGAGCGCAGAACGGCCTAGAGGCCGCAGCGCCGCCAACAAGCGCGATGAAGTCCCGTCGCCTCATAGATCACCCTCACGGCGGCAGCTGTAGCCTATCACAGCAGTGAGCCAGGGAGGCCACGTTGTGCGTCATGGCAAAACCGGCCACCAATGTCCGTTCTGGTTCAAAAGCAGAGATTGTCGCACATCAGCGCGATGTCCGCTTTACCCCCAATACCGGACATCACATCTTTATTCGACGTCGGCGGGGGCGAAACGCGGAGCTGGCCAGCTAGTTGATTCCTTTATCCAAACCAAGCATTGCCTTGGCCTTGACTAGATCGGCAGTGTCAAAACCCTCCCTAAATGATGCGTAGATATCACGGAGCTCTGAACGATATTTATCGGCGTTCTCTGTCGCTTCATACAAGTAACACATACTGAGGCAAGTTCTAAGTTCGAGGGACTTAGCTTTTTGCTCGCGCGCAATTTTGAGACTTTCATTAAAAAAATACTTCGCCTGCTCCGGATTTTGACCCGATTGCAGATACGCTTCGCCGAGCAAGCGATATATCTCGGCCGCATAAAAGCGTTCAGAGTTCTTGTCATCGAGTCTCAATCGGGCCTGTTCCAAAAAGTCGAACGCCTGCCCGTAATGTTTGTTTCTTATGCATGCATCCGCTAGTAAACCCAAAGCGTACGTCTCCAGTAATAAGGCGCCGGTGGCCCGTTCCTTTTCCAAGCCTTCTTGAATATCGGCAACACCATTCTCAAACTCGCCTTGCTGGGCATTTGCCCATCCGCGCAAAATCAAGCCCATGGCCAGATAGTGCACAAACTCGTGCTCTTCGCAGAATGTGATGGCGGCGTTTGCCTGATCTGCGACAATGGCGGCCTCACCGCGAAACTGATGCACACGAAGACCTATCGTTCGTGCAAATGCCTCGCTGAACGGATGTTGAGATGCATCTGCATAATGGCGAGCTTCCGCGCAAATTTGCAGCGCCCGATCTGGATAGCCGAGTAACCAAAGTGCCATGCCATCGTATGACCTTACGTGCACTCGAGGGTCTTGCGCTGACAGATCAAGATATGTCCGGGCCCTGCTGTCCTCACAGTAGCTAATACTGCGTTCTAACTCTGCGTGAGCAGAAACAAATTTTCCTTGGGCAAATAATGTAAAACCCAGAGCTTGGTGGGCTAGCACCTTGTAAACCGCGTCGTCCGCATTCTCGGCGCTTTTGAGCAAATATTCGGCAAGGGTTTGAGCTTCACCAAGCGCCGCACGCAGAAAATTCCAGGTCCATAAACCAAACACCGCAGGCAAGATATGTTCGTCCAGTCCACTCTCTTTGCAGAGTTGCAGCGCTCGCGTATACGCGTGCTTCACACTGTCGGTGCTCCAACCCGTAATCGCCCGCAGGGAATTACCGAGCAAGGTTTGAAGCAGCAACTCCGACTTGTTGCGCAGCATCGGATTGTCGATATTGGGAATCAGCCTCAACCCTTGTTTCAGATGACCAACCGCTTCTTTGTCCGCCGACCGAGCCGCCGATTTCTTACCCGCTTTGTACCAGTGGTGTAAGGCCTTCTCGTAGCTTCCCGCCTCAGTGTAGTGGTACGCAATGATCTCGGGCTGAGTTTGCACAACTTCAGGGAATTCTTGCTCGAGCGCCTTGGCGATAGCGGCGTGAAGTTGCACGCGGCGGTTCTTTAGGAGTCCGGCATACGCGGCGTCCCGCAGGAGTGCGTGCTTGAAGGTATAGATCGAGTGTGGAATTTCGCCCCGGCGGAAGATCAATTCGGAGCGCACCAATTGGTCGAGCGACTCGTCCAATTTCTGCTTCGGCAGCCCAGCAACGGCGTTCAGAAGTTCGTAATGAAACTCACGACCTGCGACCGCACCGATTTGGGCAACTTCCCGGACGGGGGACAACCGATCAAGGCGCGCTGTCAGCGACGCCTGCAAGGTGGTCGGGATCGCCAATGGCAGTAGAGGACCCTCAAGCACATATTCCCCGTCCCGCTCTCGCAACAGCCCTCCCTCCAGCACCATCTTCGTCAGTTCCTCGATAAACAGGGGCACCCCATCGGTGTGAGCGAGAATCTGGTCCATCACCTCCTTCGGAAGTGTTTTGCCCCCAGTAACTCGCATGACCAACGCTGCGCCGTCGCGTCGGCCGAGGCGTGTGAGTGCGATTGTTGTGAGGTGCGGGTAACTCGGCCAAGGTGGCGTAAATTGCGGTCTTGCAGTGATAATTAGCAACGCCCGAAGCCGCGGCACGTGTTCCACAGTAGCTGCAAGAAACTCGAGCGAGGTTGGGTCGATCCAGTGCACATCTTCGAAAATGATTAAAATAGGCTGCCGCGCCGCCAAGCCATCCAGCTGAGCCAATAACGCTTCGAAGGTTTTCTCTTTGCGCCTTTGCGGCGTGAGATCCTCCAGGCTGTAGCGATTATCCGGCGGCAACGCGAACAAGCTGGCTAGTACGGCCCCATGTTCGGGATTGTCTGTAGATCGCGCGACAAGTGCGTCGAGTTTGGCTAGCTTCTCCGCAGGCGGGTCGTTGTGCTTGAATCCAGCAGCACGTTCGATCTGGTTGATGAAGGGGGATAAAGCGCTGTGGGTATGATGCGCAGAGCAGAAATAGCGCAACGTAATGTGTGGTTCACTCTGCAGCCGCTCATCAAGCGCCAGTGCAATGTGCGACTTGCCGATACCCGGCTCGCCCGTAAGAAGCACCACCCGACCTTCTTCCCGTGTGGCCTGGCGCCATCGGCGCAGCAGCAGATCTATCTCTTCCTCACGTCCGAATAGCGACGGTAGTTTGCTAGTGTGCATTGCCTCGAACCGGCTCTCTACTCCGCTCGTCCCCAGCACCTGCGAGGCAGATATGGGCTGGGCCCAACCTTTGAGCGAAAGCGGACCGAGATCGCGATAAATGAAATAACCCCCACTGAGTTGACGCGTGATCGGGCAAATCAATACTGTTCCTGGCTCCGCTAATGTTTGCAGGCGCGCCGCGAGGTTCGGCGTTTCACCTACTGTGGCTTGTTCCGCCGAGATTTCATTAACCAGAAGCTCCGTGACAACGACAGTGCCGGTTGCAATGCCAATTCTCACCTGCAGAGCAACCCCGACATCAGTTCGGAGCCTCGCTACTGCATCAACTATTTCGAGAGCGGCGTGCACCGCTTGTACGGCGCTATCCTCTTGCGCCACTGGATAGCCGAAATAAGCGAGCACACCATCGCCCATGTATTGCGCAATCATGCCTTGGTAACGCTCTATGACTGCACGAATAGCGGCCTGATACGAAGCCACCACACGCCACATTTCTTCTGGATCCAAACGTGTCGACAGCGCGGTCGAGCCGACGAGGTCGCAGAACATAACCGTCAGGTGGCGTCGTTCAGCTTCGTCACGTGACTCTGTTTTTGGTTGGGCCGCCGAACTCGTGGGCGCAATAGCAGCCGCTCCAAGTCCTGCGATGGCGCGTAGCATCTTGCGACGATGCCCCAGCAGCACGCCAAGTTCTTTCAGATCTTGGTCCGTCAGATCGCGAAGAATCGAAAGATCGATGGCGTTCTCGGCGAAGCGCTGGGCGTACTCTCCAAGGCCGATTGATTCGAGCCACTCCGCGGCGCTCATCATGGAACTTTTATAGCACTGGTGGAACCTCGCAAAAAGCTCAGGAATCAGGAATGTACCCGCTGGGTCAACTGGCATTTGCCGAATGTATCCTAAGGGGCGCTGACCGCTCGCATACAACAATTCACTGTGCCCTAGGTCACAGCTTTCTCCCTATTCAAGTAGCATCTTCCTAAGTGGCGGAAAGTCATTTGGACATGACTATGGCCGCGCTCCTAATCGGATATGCCGTTCTCTTTTGGAGCCCCGCCAATCTCAATCAATCGACCACGCGGCCAACGGAGGAAAAAATGGCAAGAGCCGATCAACTGGCGAGACTGATGGTCTTTCTATTATTGGGCTACTTCGCGCTTACCGCCGCCGGAACCTTTGCTTTCACGTTTATCTGGTAGACGCGAAGCCGAGAGGGCGATGAGGTTCATCATCAAGAGCGCTACATTGGCATTACTGCCACTTGTCTCAATCAGTCACGTGCGAGGGACGAGCCAAAGGTAATCAGCCTGTCTTGCGAAGGGACGGTCAGCCCGACTTATGGCGCTAATAAACCGGAGCCTCCGCAGCCGTTGCAAAAGACAGCGGTGGTCGTAAACCTCGATGAGCAAACCGTGTCCTTTGGGCTACGTGGCCCCCATCCAGGATGTCGATGAGGCCAGCGTCGCCTTCGGTGGAAGGCAGGTCGTCGACTACGGTTTTCACATGGCAACCTTCAATGGCCACCAGGGTAAAGCCATACGCCGCGCATCCTCAAATATTGCTACCTATTGTATGCCTAGTCGTTAGCCCCGAGGGTGGTCGAGCTGAAAGTTTCAGAATTCTTGTAGTGTTAGCTAAGGTGACTCCGCGAGATGCCTGTCACCGGGCGGCTTTGGGCATCAACCCCGTAGCACCACGACTACGACGCGAGATGCGTCGCTGGACCAGGGACAGGCCGGGGTGGGTAACACCCACTCGACGGACAGGCCACGTCCCAGGAAGCAGCGGGGCAGGACGCAAGAGACTGCTAATGAATCACGATCGTGGTCGCGGCCATGCCGTCACGCTGCACCAGGCCGAACAGGATTGCAGCGTTCTGCGGATCGAGCCGCACGCAACCGTGCGAGGCCGGGCGGCCGAGATGGGAGATTTCGTAGCTGCCGTGGATAGCGAAGCCGCCATAAAAGAAGATCGAATGCGGCATCGGCGAATTGTAATATTTGCGCGAGAACCAACGTCGCGCCAGCATTTCCGGATGATAGGTGCCGGGCGGCGTGATATAGCCGCGCCGCGCTGTCGATACGCGCCAGTTGTAGCGCGGCACGCCGTCGACGCTCACCGCCATGCGCTGCGACGCGCGGTCGATTTGCACGACAACGGCGGCGTCGGCGCGGCTCCACAGCGCGGCAAGCAGCAACGCGGCGATAGTGCAGCACAGGTAACGCATGGTATGGCCCGCCAGCCGTGATCGCATGCTCAGAATGTAGCTCAAGGTGCTTGTAAAGCGGTTACCGGGCTAGCGCTTTACGCCACATCAAAAACAAACGTTTGCAGCAAGATTGAACTAACCAAGATGGGGACAATGACGGACTTCGACCTGTTCAGCATCGGCCATTCCAATATTGCAGCGGCGCAGTTCATCACGATGTTGCGGGCCGCCGGCGTCGAAGCGATCGCCGACGTGCGCTCGCTGCCGGCATCGCGGTTTTGTCCCTGGTTTTCGCAGAAAAACCTGATGCCGCTGCTCGCCGGCGAGAACTTCGGCTATCTGTTCTTCGGCGAAACGCTTGGCGGGCGGCCGCGCGATCCGGCGCTCTACTGCGATGGAATCGCGGACTATGAGGCCATGGCGAAGGCGCCGAGCTTCCAGGCCGGGATC
>AF_2010_repII_A1DRAFT_10000057_pt1 | contig 16617 bp, 16 predicted proteins | sample AmaForreplicIIA1_FD_9195 | JGI IMG/M metagenome (IMG submission 9195)
CAGAAGCGAAGTGATTTATGCCAAAGAATAGCGAAAAAATAGCGATTGAAAACCGTACACCTAGCAAAGCATAAGCCCTCTCAAGGCTGGTACACGGGTTCGACTCCCGTACGCGCTGCCATGGCACGGAGTGAAATTTGAAGTTTTCATGACGTACTCATGATACAACTCCTGTTCAGAGCGGCTTCCATAGTGGCGATCGTGAATGAACGGTGGCGATCACTCCGGCCTTTAACTTGTTTTTGATTGGTAAATCACAAATGACACNGTTACCATGGACTTCACGATCGGGTGTCATTATTTAGCAATGCGATTTACCTGAGACGAAACGAATTGAGGAGGGCCAAATGGCAGTCAAAATTGCACAAATCCAAGATCTTCAGCATATGGATGTCGTAGTGGCGGGTCCCGACGATGCGAACCATCTCTTCATCATCGATGGACAATTTGATACGAGTCTGGCGATAGGATCTCAAGGGACTAATATCGCTACAGCGAAAGAAACCTTCAGTGTGTTGATTGGGCCCAAGCTCGCTAACAGACAGTTCGTTCGAGCAATTGCGACAGCTTCAATCGTGAAGACGCAAATCGCTAACATCGCGCCGGGAGGATTTGCGACGTGGAACATCGTAGATGTTGATGCCGATTGGGATGATGAGTCCGGGCAGGTTGAATTGAGAATCGAGGCACAAGTGAGTTGCTCGGGTTCGAACCAAAGCGCGAGCATTAAGGGCTTCGCATTTCACATAACGATTCTTGCAGCCCTTCCTGCTGATTAAGATTGCCCTGAAGCGCTTAGGTCGCGCGAAGGCTGGATTCTAAAGAGACGCGTTTTGCTCGTTTCGGAATATTTTTGAAAGCTTCGCTCGCAACCTGCTGGCCAAAACGGAGTTCAATGGCTACAATACCTGCCATGAAATCAAAACATAGCTTCGCGAAGGTTCTTCTGATGTTGGTTTTCGGATGCGCAATGTTCATTGGCACTCTTGCGCAAGGAGGCGCTGGTTACCTCCGAACTAATCACGTCCCGCCTGGCCGCCTCACCATCGATAGGGCGGCGAACTTCGGATGGAATCTCGCTTTCCATCTTCAGATCGATGGCCGGCCTGTGACGAACGTCGTACAGGGTCGCAGCTATAACGCGTGGCTGTCACCGGGACCTCATGTTTTGACTGTCTACAAGGTGCCAGCTTGGGGCTACGTCGAGCCGACTTCGGTGACTGTAAATATTCAGCCCGGCTCGGAACACCTATACCAGGCCGTGTGGGAATCAAATCTGGTTTACCTTCGGCCGGCAGGATATTGGATAACGCCCGGCGCATACTGGCAAAACAGAGGTAATGGCGTTCCCTGACCGCCGACAAGCGGTTGAATGCCTACTGACCAGTAGCCGCCTTACTAATCGTTCGACACTGTTCGCAGCTTGGTCTTTACCCCGCGCTGCTGATCGCGGAGTTTTTGGATGCGTTTTGTTTCATTTAGCAGCGTGCTCGCGCTCTATCTTTGCCTGTTGGGAAACGGATGCTCGAAAGAAATCACTCGCTCGACCGTGCCGGTCGTGTTCTTCGTAAAAGGCAACGTTGTTTTCGGCAATGCGGAGCGAAATGATTTCCAACCGGTCACGCCCAAAAGCAAAATTCACGCGGGCGACGTCGTGCGGACATCAGACGGTGCCTCGATTAATCTGGGGTTGATCCCGGGCGCATTCATCCAACTGCCCGCAAATTCCGAAATCAAAATAGAAGACCTCACACTAACGAAGGACGGCAACGACACCGCCGAGCGCATGCTTGATCGACGTGCATGGATACGATTGAACCGTGGAAGAATTGTTAGTTTGTTCAAGCAGAGTGATAGAACCGCATCAGAGTTTGGCATCGCAACACGCCAGGTAACGCTCAGAGCCGAGTCCGATTGTCTGTTCTCGGTTTGGACTAACGGTACAACGAGTAGAGCAACATCTGTGCGAGGTGAAGTGAGCGCATCCGCCGACTCGCAACCGCCGTTGAAAATCGCTGCGGGGTATTTCGGCCAATGGCCAACCGCCTCGAAAGAGCCGATCGCCGCAAGTGCCAATGCGAGCGCCCAAATCGATATTGAAAAGGCACTCAAGGTCGAACCGGAATTGCTGGATCAAGCGGCCGGTTGGTGAAACCGCCGCGCGTTTCAAATATCTTGTCTGTCGGTGAGATCGGCCGCCAAGAATTACAAGCACGCATGTGCTTCACCGAAATCGTTTGCAGTCGCGCGCGGAATTTTGGATGATCGCCGTACATGACGCAACCATCTCTCGATCTAGTCATCGCGGCGCTGGAGAAAATTCGAGAGAAAAGTGATCGCGCGCCGCGTGCATCGAGAACTGCGCTGGCGCGTTTGCAAGCTGGTTCTGTAGGTGCTTCCCTCCCGGAAGCGTGCACGTCGCCCACAGAGCGATACCTACACGCACCAAATAAAGCCGATTTACTAGCCGCGGTTCGCGAACGTGTTGGGGCTTGCACAAAATGTGCGCATCTTGCCTGCTCGCGAACGCAAACCGTGTTCGGTGTCGGAAATCCGGACGCCGATTTGATGTTCATCGGTGAAGCCCCAGGTGCAGATGAGGATCAGCAAGGGGAACCGTTCGTCGGACGCGCGGGACAATTACTCACGAGAATTCTGAAGGCGATGAACTTCGCGCGCGAAGATGTTTACATTGCGAATATCCTGAAGTGCCGCCCGGATATGCCAGCAGGCAGTTTTGGGAACCGCCCGCCCACGCCGACAGAGATGCAAACTTGTCGACCTTATCTTGTGGAACAGATCGACATCATTCAGCCAAGTGTGTTGGTCGCGCTCGGCGCGGTCGCGGTCGAGGGGTTGCTCGGAACGCGAGCGACCATGCGCGAATTGCGCGGCCGCTGGCATACTTACCACAGCATTCCTCTGATGATCACCTATCACCCGGCGTACTTGCTGCGAAACCAGGCGCCTTCCGAAAAACGAAAGGTTTGGGAAGACATGCTTCAAGTACTGGAGCGGCTCGAGCAACCCATCAGCGACCGACAGCGAAATTATTTCCTCTAGCCGTTTCGCTTTGCGAAAGGCGATGGTGAACACGTTGCCCATAGGGCAACGGCTACAGGTTGGCCCGGTCGAATATCGCGTCGATTTTCCGGCGTGATGCGATAGCCAATGCGAGCGACAGAATCATCCCGCGCACTTCGCCGCGTGAAACTTTCACAGTTCGCTGCAACGCCGTGGGACCGGCCGCATCCAAAAGCGCAAGTGTGCGCGCCCCGATTAACGCGGGCAGCACCGTCGCAGCACGCACGCGACGATTTTCGATCGCGCGCGAATATTCCATTCCAAAAGTAAGGCCCGCCTTTGCTTTCCCCAGCCAGGCTCGATAAATCGGCTGGAAGCGATCCGGTTCGGAGAGAATCTGCGAGGGAGCCAGATGCACCGCGTTTAATTCGGGCTCGGGAAAATAACATCTTCCTGCTCGGAGATCCGAGCCGGCGTCACGCAACACATTGATCAATTGAAGCGCCATGCCGTAACGCTTTCCCAGAGCAAGCATCTCGTCTTCGCTCCGGCTCGAGAACTGGCGAACGTGCCGGAAACAAAGTCGCGTCCAAAACTCACCGACACAACCGGCAACCAAATAGGTGTATTCGTCGAGATCTGCAGCGGTAATTAGCGCCCTGATCTCCTGTGGATTATCGAAACGTTGCAGGTCGAGCATCTGGCCGCTCGTAATTTTTTCCAGCACAAGACGAATGTCGTTGCGGTCTGCATTCTCCATTCCTTCCAGGCAAACAATGCAATCGGGCAGTGATTCGAGGAGTTGTCGTTCGCTTGCGTTCTCCTGAAGCGAAACAAATGCGGCAATAAGCTCCACTACGACACCCCGGGAAGCTGTGCCTTGGATGCCATTGGAAAGCAGCCTCAAGGTTTCCATTCGCACGCTCCCGGAAATTTGTGCTGTGTCAGCGACGGTGTCGGTTATTCGAGCGAGCAGATAAGCCAGCGCGATTGGTTCGCGCAATTGCGCCGGTAAAAATCGGATCGACAGGTAAAACGAGCGGGAGACGGAGCGCAGAATTTCAGCGTCCAATGTTCCTTACCTCTATTCGATTGCTAGCCGAGTTGCCGAGTCCGAGCTGGCTGGCAACATCGATGTAGGCAGCGACTGAATCGACAGGCCGAAGACTCCCAGGCTTCCGCCATTGTTCCAATCGTTTCAGCGCAATGGCATCCAGAGCCACTGGGTCCGTACTTGCATACAGTGTCCCGTGGTGCACCGCGTAATTCGGCTGCGGCTGTGGCCCTCCGGCATATTGTGCGATGAGTCCGTCCATTAAATTGAGCACCACCTTTTTTGCGATGAGGGGGTTCGAATAAATTTCGGCGAGACTTCCCGCGCCGAACCGCGAGCCCTGCGCGAACCGGCGCCAATTATCGATGTTCGGGATGGTCATGTTGTAGATACAACCCGCGATGCCATTCGTTTCACTGACGCTCATCACAGGGACGTTGATGACTTTGTCCACGTCGCTGGAGATTATCTTCGAAAAATGACTCACGTTGCTCGTAGCGTCGGTGTCTGCGAAAAGCGGCATTTTTCCTGTGTCGCCGGCATATTCAAAATCGCCCCAAACCAGCTTTCCGACCAAAGGGGCAGACAGCATTGCTTTCGCATCATATCCGTCGTGCGGTGCGATTGCCTTTACCTGATAGCCATCGACCGCTGGCCGGTATCCGGCATCCTTGATTCCGCCAACGGAGCGGTCCCAAACGACGATACTACTGCGTGGATGACCTGCAGCAGCCAGCCCATCCACGATCGCGTTCACAATATCATGGTGCGTTGTGAAAAGCTCGCCACCCGCTGCCGAGATCTTGATACCGACCCGGTCACTGGGAGAGACCAGCGATTTCCATGCGTTGGCGACGTCAGACTGGCCGGTCACAGCCGTCACGAGCCGGTTAACCATTTCGCGCACGACGTGCGGATTCGTCTTGTAATCCTTGATTGAATCAGGATTCCGCACCGCGTACACAATCGAGGGCGTCGGTGCGGGCTGCTGACCTTGCGCCAGTCTGTACGAGGTGGCACAAAGCAAGACGAGAGCTAGGTTGCGGACCAGCATGATAGTGTCGACGGCAGACGGATTTTATGAGTAACGGCGCGAATCACAACCGTCCAAAAAGGGAAAGGGATTCTGTAGGGCGTCTGCCGCGGAGGACGCCAGGGTTACGGACGGCGTCCGCCGCGGCGAACACCCTACAATTTTCGCGCGAGTCGATTCACCAAGTCCGCCACATCTACGTCCATATCCCCTTCTGCGCGCGCATTTGCCCGTATTGCGCGTTTTACAAGGATTTGCTGGATCGCTTGCAGACCTCGCGATTTTGTGAAGCGCTCTTGCGCGAACTGGTAGGACGCGACCGCCGGGCGCGCCGCCTTGCCCCATCGACGATTTATTTCGGCGGCGGCACACCCACTGCGCTAAACATTGCGCAACTCGACCTGTTGCTGCACGGCTTTCACGAAACGCTTGATCTGTCGCGACTAATCGAATGGACGATTGAAGCAAATCCCGGAAGCGTCTCGGCGCGAAAAGCAGCTCTCCTGAAAGAATCCGGAGTCAACCGGATTAGCCTCGGCGTGCAGTCGTGGGACGAGGAACTCTTAAAATTGCTCGGACGCGAGCACAATGCGGAGCAGGCCAAAGAATCGTTTCGGATTTTGCGCAATGCAGGTTTCTCCAATATCAACCTCGATCTGATGTTCGGTTTGCCAGGTCAAACCATTGATCAATGGCGCGTCACTTTGGAGAAAACAATCGCGCTCCAACCGGAGCATATCTCCACCTACTGCCTCACGTACGAAGAGGACACGGAATTTTTCCTGCGCCACGCTCGTGGCGAATTTCGACAGGATCCAGATGCAGACGCGGACTTTTTCGAAATGGCAATGGCGATCCTGGAAGATGCCGGATACCGGCACTATGAAATCTCGAATTACGCGCGTCCTGGCTTCGAATCAGTACACAATCGCGCGTACTGGCTGGGCCAAGATTACTTTGGAATCGGCCCAAGCGCAGTATCGACCGTTGGTATGCAGCGCTGGCAAAATGTTTGCGATTATCGTGTATACATTGATCGGGTACTTTGCGGAGAATCAGCACGCGGCTCGAGCGAAACTCTGACGGACGAAATGAAACGTACGGAACGGATCGCGCTGGGGTTGCGTACGCGCGAGGGAATTTCCGCTTCGGAGCTGAATGATTTCGGGCAAAACGTAGATCAGCTCGTTACGCTTAAGTTGCTTCGGAAATCGAATTACAAATTCCTGCTGACTCGCAAAGGCAAGGCTCTCGCAGATTCCGTCGTCGAAGCGTTTTTGTAGCAGAAATGCGAAATGCGGAATTTGGCTGCGATGGTAAACGAGCAAGCATCGCAATTGCAGAAGGTGAACGTACAACTGCAGATCAGCAACGCGGCCGCACAAGAGATTGCGAGTAATCGGGCGTAATGTTGTAGGTAGCATCATTATGCCAGTTCGCGAGGCGCGTGCACTGTTCAGCCGGGATCACCGATCCCGGCTACAGACGCACTAATAGATATCGTTGTCTGAGCTGTAGCCGGAATCGCCGCGAATGGAACGCAAACGGGCGCGGCTGCCCCAATCGGACTCAGGACGATTGATCTGGCCGACAGTGATTTTCACCAGCCACGGCGCCGCTGCCAACGCGCCAATTGCCAATAACGTGATCGCAGTCGCCTGACGCACTGGAGGCCTGATTTTGTCTGCGAGCAAGATTCCCAAACCTAATCCGATCGCCGTCCGGGTGAGGACGAGCAACGGCGCAACCGGAAGCTCTTCAGAACTTTTTGAAATGGATATGAGGGAAGACATCGCCTACCATATACGTCGCGTTTGGGAAAAATAAACGGCTATTTTCGCGAAGCGATCGCCCCTGCACTGACATGCCTGATTCGATGTACGCGCTTATCCTCGCCGGCGGCAGCGGCGAACGTTTTTGGCCGTTGAGCAGACGGGCGCTCCCCAAACAACTGCTAAGCCTGGTCTCCAACAAAACCTTGCTGGAAGAAACTCTGGCGCGTCTCGACGCACTCATTCCGCCCGAACGCATTCTAATCCTCACGAACGCAGAACAGGAAAGCGCGGTTCGAAAGTTGCTTGGGAATTTTCCAAAGGAGAACATTTTGGCCGAGCCGGCCAAACGCGACACTGCGGCGGCGATCGCGCTCGGGACCGGTTGGGTAGCGTTGCGCGATCATGCAGCCACGATGGCCGTCCTCCCAGCCGATCACGTCATTACAAATCGAGCGGCCTTTCAGGAAACGCTCGCCCTTGCTGCAGACGCAGCCGACGAGACGAGCGAGCTTGTGACTATCGGCATCAAACCGACATGGGCGTGTCCCGGATTCGGTTACATCGAGCAGGGCAAGCCGATGCGTTTGCGCAAGCATCCCGATAATGAAGCAATTCATCGCGTCGCGCGCTTTCGTGAAAAACCAAATCCCGATCTGGCGGAGTCGTTTTTACGCAGGGGAAATTTCCGGTGGAACGCTGGGATGTTCGTATGGTCCGTGCCCACGATGCTTCGCGAATTTAACCGTCACGCGCCGGAGCTGGCTGATTTCCTTTCACAACTGCGCGCGTCGGGAAATTTTGAGACAGCGTTACGTGAGCGCTTCAGCAAATTGCCGCGTATCTCGTTTGATTACGCGATCATGGAGAAAGCCGACCGCGTTCTTGTCGTGGAGGCCGGCTTTGATTGGGACGACATCGGAAGCTGGCATGCTGTAGCAAATTATTTTGAAAAGGACATACGCGGAAACGCTGCGAACCGCGCAATCACAGCGATCGATTCCAGCAACAACATCGTTTTCGACGAAACGGGAACAACGATCGCGCTACTCGGCGTGCATGATTTGATCGTCGTCCGTACGCCAGATGCCCTTTTGATTTGTCATCGGCACGAAGCGGAACGTATCAAAGACTTAATCGGCAAACTTCCGCCGGAACTGCAATGACCATTGGACGCGGCGCCCGGCGGTTGCGCCCTATCAAAGATATGAATCGGATTCTTGCTCTCGATTTTGGTCGGGCGCGGATCGGAGTGGCCATCTCGGATGAGCTGCAGTTACTGGCACACCCGCTTGAGACTATTTCAGCAAACCAACAACCGGCAGCGCGCATCGTGGAGATCGTGGGGGAAAAACATGTTGATCACGTCGTGGCCGGAATCCCGCGTCAGATGAATGGGCAGATCGGTAGCGCTGCGACTGAGGTTCTCGATTTTGTGGAAAAGCTACGCGCGCTTCTCCCCTGCCCTGTCGTTACCTGGGACGAGCGCCTCACGACTGCGGCAGCTCACAGGGTATTGCGTGACGCCGGAAAGAAAACTCGGCATACGCGCGGCTACGTGGATCAGGTGGCGGCGCAAATGATTTTGCAAAGCTATCTGGATCACCGGGCACAGCGTGATCGGTGATATGTGATACGTGTCATTCTGAGTGAAGCGAAGAATCTCGGATTAGTCTCCCGCATCGCCTTAGAATAGACCATGACCAGAGATGTTTCGCTTCGCTCAACATAACAGTGCGTTTTAAGGATGTTTTCCGATCACTGCTCACCGATCACTAAGACCCCATGTCGCGCAGGCTGAAATTGACAGTCGCTTACGACGGCGCGCCGTTCGCTGGATGGCAGAGCCAATCTCATCGGAACACGGTGCAGGATCATCTCGAACGCGCGTTTGAACGCATCATTAGTGGAGCTGTACGTGTTCAGGGCGCGGGACGAACGGACGCCAGCGTTCACGCTCTCGCACAATGCGCGCACGTCGATGTGCTAAAATTCTTGCCGACTGATCCTTGGATCAAGGCGCTCAATGCATTACTCCCTCCCGCCATTCGCGTGCTTCGCTGTCGATATGTATCGAAGGATTTTCACGCGCGTCTTTCGGCAAAAGCAAAGATTTATCGCTACAGAATCTGGACCGCGCCCATTTTACCTCCATTCGAGGATCGCCGTGCCTGGCACATCACACAGCCACTCGATCTGAACATTTTGAAGTCGGCAGCAAAACATTTCGTCGGCACTCATGATTTCGCAGCTTTCGCAGCGAATCGCGGGAAGTCCGGTCGCCGCGGCGACACCGATTCGTCCCGTGGCGAACCCGAACCGAGCAGGATCCGCACAATCAATTCCGTTCGTGTCCGCAAGAAAGGTCCGTGCATCACGATCGAGTTCGACGGTAACGGCTTTCTCTACAAAATGGTTCGCCTGATGGTGGGCGCACTAATGAAATGTGCACTTGGCGAAATGCGAATCGAAGAAATCAAGTCGCGACTGCACTCTGGCAAACTTGGCTCCGCGCGTTTCGCCGCACCAGCCGAAGGATTGTATCTCGTCCGCGTGCGGTACTGATGAATCACGCCGTCAACGCGACGAGTCGCGTGCGACTGGGCACCTGAAGTTTGCGAAAGACCGAGTGCAGATGCTTTTTCACTGTTGGCAGGCTCAAGCATGCGTTTTGAGCAATCTCCTTGTTGCTTCGCCCCTCACAGGCTAGCTGCGCAACTTCCCGTTCGCGCCGGGTGAGCCGGGCCAAGCCTGGCAACCGGAAAAGCCCGAATCTCCCGGATCGTTGGCCGTTCCGGCAACGATCTTCGCAGGCGATGAGAAAATGTGGGCCCGCCACGCCGACGGAATTGATCTGCTTGACGTGAATCGTCGCCCGCAAGTGCGGCTGGCGAGGGTGATTCACCTCTTCGACTTTGAAGTCGACTCTGCGTGTCGCACGCGCCTGTGGCCGTGCATTTTTCCATTTCTCCTTGAGAACACGGCATCGATCTAAAATTTCGGAAGGCATCGAAGAGTTCGCCTTGGTTCGCTTGGCTTCCTCGGGCCCCTTTTCCCACACAGCGCAGAAATCCCGAGCGGCGTTGTTCTGATAAATTGGTTTCAGGTTCCAACGTAAAACAATTGTGGGAAGCGGTAGGCGCCGAAGGAATTCTTCAAGATCGGCCCGCACCGATCGTTCGCGTTCGAGGCACTCAATCCGACGAAGCGCTGCCAGAAGCTGCGGGTAAAGTTGCCTAAGCAATTTTATTTCGGTCGGTGAGAAATCGCCCTGTTTCGGAGTGCGCAGAATTGCGATGACGCAAGTCGGTTTCTGCTGTTTCCAAAAGAAGAGCGCAACACCGTAATCGCATTTGTGCGGGGCCATGTAGCGGCGATAAAAACTTGATCTCAAGAAACTACTACGACTGCGAAAAAGGCTATTCAGTCGTACCAGTCTTCTGCGTCGCGACTGCGTGGCATAACGGTTGAGGGGTTCCGCCGCAAAGAACTCCTCAGGCATGGATCGTGTCCATTTCGCAATTACCGGCACACTTGGGTCTTGTTGAAGCAATAGCCCAACCGAATGATTCGCGATTGAAGGGGAAAGCAACCGCTGAACGGATTTCCAGAAGGACTTTACATCCATAGCGCGATGCAGTTTGAGCAGAGGCTTTTGCAACGCCGGATGGATCACTGGTTCCCGCTTAGTGATATGCAAACTGTTTCCCCTCATGTGCTGCCCTCCCTGCGCACGTCTAAAAAAGACTACGGTCATCGCGAGAATGTTCAACAAATCGACCAAGAAAAATTGAAACCAAAGTTACCTCGCGATCACCCGGGGAGTCATAAAGTTTCACGAACTGCAAAAACAAAAGAGAAAGGAAACTGAAGTATGAAATTAGAAATCAATGTGCCGGTCAGCGGATTGGACTTGGCGAGCCTGCTCGAAGGTGAACAGGGACTGTTCCTCTGCCAAAACAGAGGGCAAAACTACATCACGGTTGCGAAGTCTGGTCACTCGATCGCCTTCGGACCAACGCCGATCGGGAAGCCCATCCTGGAGCAAGTACCAACGGCCTCAGGACCGGAGCCGTGGTTCGTTACAAAAATCAGCAACTCGACTGAACTGGCTGAATTTCGTGGCAGTTTTAGGGAAGGCACCTATAGAGAATCCCGGTAAAGCCGGGGTCCCTGCCGCGGACGTTCAACCGCCAGGGCCTCGCTAAGTTTCTGGGGTAGCAGCGGCTCGGGAGAACTGCTGCACAAAACAAAGCCTCGGTGGGGAAACTCACCGGGGCTTTTGTTTTGAGTCAAGGAGTGACGTCTTCCCAGCCGTCAGGTCCATGGCGACGGGCTGCCCAGGCCGTCGTTCGTTGATTATTTCTTCCAGCCGTTGCCGTTTCCGTCTGGCGCAAGAGCGGGCGCCATCTCAGGCGTGAGGTCGACGTCTTCCGGCGTGTCGTCCCAGCCGACATCCATCAAAGATTTTTCGTGATGCTCTTTCGCGATCAGCATGTAGAGCGACGGAACGATGAACAATGTGAAGATGGTCCCTATGGTCATCCCGCCCACGAGAACGAGACCAATTGAGTTTCTCGCAGCCGCGCCGGCGCCAGTCACCAGCGTCAGCGGGAAGTGACCCGCAACAGTCGCGACGCTCGTCATCAAAATTGGCCGTAATCGAATTCGCGCGGCCTGTGCCACAGCGGCGAGTTTTTCCAGGCCCTTCCGCTGAAGCTCGTTCGCGAACTGCACAATGAGAATGCCATTCTTCGAAACGAGACCAACCAGTGTCACCAGGCCCACTTGCGAATAAATATTGAACGACGTAGTCCAGCTGTCCGTGAAGAATTTGCCGAATGGCATCTTCAAAAACATGAATACAGCTGCACCGAATAACGCGAGTGGGACCGATCCAAGCAGGATGATCAAAGGATCGCGGAAACTGTTAAACTGCGCTGCGAGAACAAGGAAAATCAGGAGAACAGCGAGCATAAAGACTCCAAAAAAGGTGTTTCCTTCGTGCCTCAATTGACGTGAGCCGCCCGTATAATCGATCACATATCCCGGCGGCAGAACCCGGTGTGCCTCATCCTCGAGAAACTTGAGCGTGGCATCAACTGAACCCGCCGGAACGCCGCTGATCGTAACGGCATTCAGTTGCTGCATTCGATTAAGCGATCGCGCGACCGTGTTGTGTTCGATGTGCGCGATCGTGTTCAACGGGATCAACTGATTGTTAGGCCCGCTAACATAGATTTGGTCCAACTGTTCAGGGTTCAACCGGTCTACACGCTTGATCTGCGGGATCACTTTGTAGCTGAGACCTTCCATGTTGAACCAGTTAACGTAATTTCCGCCGACGCTGGCAGAGAGGTCGGCGCCAATTTTCTGCATATCGAGTCCCATGGTTGAGACTTTGTCATGGTCGATAACGATCCGCGCCTGAGGCTGATCGATTTTCGTGTCGATGTCGCCGAACTGAAACACATGCGCTTGCATCGCTTTCTGGAAAATATCCTTCGCGAATTCAAGGATTCGCTCCTGGTCTGCGGTGGACGCGATGATAAAGCTGACTGGAAAATTGTCCGAGCCGGGAAGCGCTTCCGGCATGATCGGAAACATTTGAATCGCCGGGATGGCACCCAATTTCTGCTGCACAATGGGCAAATAATCTTTGGTCGGCGTTTTCCGCACACCCCACGGTTTCAACACCATTCCCCCGAATCCGCTGCTTGGATTTGTAATCTGAAAAGTGAAACGCGTATCGGGAATATCGTGAAACACCTTGCCGGCAGCGTCGGCATACCGAATCGTGTCATCAATGGTCGCATTGGCCGGCGCAGTAATGACACCAAAGATCACACCCTGATCTTCCTTCGGCGCGAGTTCTTTCGTAGCTACCTTCGGAATCGCGAGAAACATCAAACCCGCCAGCACCGAGATTCCGGCCCAAACGATGTAAACAGCGGGGCGCGCCTGCAACGTGCGATCCAGACGGTTCCCATACCAATCACGGAGACGATCAAATGTGCGATCAACCCAGCCTTTGAAACCGTGCTCGACGTGGTGAGGCGGCAACAAATACGCCGACATCATCGGTGAAAGAACGAGTGCAACGACACCGGAAATGAAAACTGCACCTGCTAGTGTGAGTGCGAATTCGCGGAACAATGCGCCGGTGAGTCCACCCTGCAAAGCGATGGGCGTGTAAACGGCGGCCAACGTGATTGTCATCGCGATGATTGGGCCAATCAGCTCGCGAGCACCTTTGAGCGCTGCCTCCATGCGCGATTGTCCCTCTGCGATGTGACGTTCGATGTTTTCCACCACGACGATCGCATCATCGACGACCAATCCGACTGAAAGCACAATCGCAAGAAGCGTCAACAGGTTCAGACTAAAGCCGAAGAGCTGCATTAAGAACAAAGCGCCGATTAGCGAGATCGGAATCGCGACAATCGGGACGATGACAGATCGGAACGAACCGAGGAACAAAAAGATCACGACCATCACGATCAGCAGCGTGTCGATCAGCGTTTTTACGACTTCGTGAATCGCGTCGTTAATGTAGGCCGTGGCGTCATATGCCATCTCCGCCGTCATGCCGGTGGGCAACTCCTTCTTGATTTGATCAAGCTCGACACGGACGCGTCTGATCACGTCCAGCGAGTTAGCGTTTGGCAACACCCAAATGCCCATGAAAACAGCCTTCTGTCCGGAGAACCGCACTTCGGTGTTATAGTCTTCCGCGCCGAGCACGACATCGGCAATGTCGCCCAGCCTAACGAGCGTGTTCTTGTCCTGGCGAACAACGAGTTGTTTGAACTGGTCCGCCGTGTGCAGATCTGTGTTGGCCGTCAGGTTTACCTGCAAAAGCGAGCCCTTGGTGTTGCCGACGGCAGCAAGAAAATTGTTTTTCGTCAATGCCTCGCGAACTTGCGAAGGACTGATGTTCAATGCGGCCATCCGGTCCGGCTTCATCCAGATGCGCATGGCGAAAGTGCGCCCGCCGAGAATGTCCGCCTTTTGAACGCCACCGACAGCCGTAAGTCGCGGCTGGACGAGTCGCACCAGATAATCCGTGACCTCGTTAGGTTGAAGAATGTCCGAAGTGAAACTCAAGTACGCCGAAGCAAATTGCGAATCTGCGGCCTGAATAGCGATTACCGGAATCTGGGATTCTGGCGGCAGATTGTTCCGGATCGCGTCGACTCTCGAGCTGATATCCGAGAGGGCTTTATTCGCGTCGTAATTGAGCTTCAATCGCGCGGTGATCGTCGACTGGCTCTGAGTGCTCTGTGATTGGATGTAATCGATTCCATCCGCAGCTGCGATGGCGCGCTCAATCGGCGTGGTGATAAAGCCGCGCACTAACTCGGCATCGGCGCCCACGTAAACCGTCGTGACGGTGATCGCCGCGATGTCGCTGCGCGGATATTGCCGAACGTTCAACGTTTTCATCGCCTGCAATCCCGCGATGAGGATTACGAAGCTGACCACAATCGCCAGTACTGGACGTTTAATGAAAAGATCGGTGAACGATTTCATTGCTTCGGGCCCTTAAAACGTTGAATCGTTGGATCGGAGAACCGATGTAACGTTGTAACTATGAAACGGATTACGATTGTCCATTACGTATCTTCCGGTTTCGGATGCAGCTGCGGTTTGGGCGCAAGATCGTTGTTCACGGTCACAGCCATTCCGTTGCGCAACTTAAAGACTCCTGTGCCTACGACTGTTTCGCCGGGTTTTAATCCTTGCGTGACTGCAACAAAATCCCCACGTGCTTCGCCGATCCGCACAAACTGCTGGCGAAGCACCTCTGATTCCTTCCCCGTCTTCGGGTCTTTCTGTTTTTCGATTACGAAAACCGAATCGCCGTACGGCGCATAAGACACAGCCGATCCGGGAATCACGATCGTCTTTTTTGTCTGGGCCAAACCAACTTCGACCTTTGCGAACATGCCGGGATGCAACGCGTGATCGGGATTGTCCAAAGTCGCCTGCAACGACACATTGCGCGTGACCGCGTCTACCATGGAATTGATCGCAGTCAGTTTCCCTTCGAATTGGCGACCAGGGAACGCGTCGGCGCGCACGGTCACCTGCAGACCTTTCGCCAGCTTCGAGAGATATTGTTCAGGCAACGCAAAATCGACGTACACGGGATCGAGAGCAGTGAGCGCGACGACCTGCTGACCTGCATTGATCATTTGGCCAACATTCACCTGGCGAATGCCAAGTTGTCCGTCGAACGGCGCGATAACTGATTTCTTCGCGATGTTGGAGCGCATCTGATCCACAACTGCATTCATTCGCGTGAATTTTGATTGTGCAGAATCGAACTCGGCGCCTGAAACAACCTTCTTGATGGCAAGATCGCGAGCTCGTTCGAGATCTGTCTTTGCGAGCTGCGCGTCAGCTTCTGCAGATCGCAAAAGCGCTTCCTCTTGTGACGCGTCGAGTTTCACGAGCACCTCGCCTTTTTTTGCCTCCGCGCCATTTTCAAAATTGATTTCGCTCACAACGCCGGCGAGCTCTGTGGAAACAACTGCCCCCTGGGCAGCGCTGACCGATCCCACCGCTGTCAGCCTGGGAGCCCAATCTTCCTCTTTCACCGACGCGCTCGTAACCGTAGTCGCCGGCATCGTTCGCGGCATACTCATCATTTTGCCGATTTGCAGGAATTTGGTGCCAAAAACAAAAACGACGATCGCGATGAGCAGAGCTATTGCGATAACGATCGGTTTACGTCGCCGCTTTGGCGGAGACGGCATCGGGCGATTTAAAACTGGTCTCGCTACATCATGCATAAGCAAGTTCTGCCTCCGGTTTAAACAGCAACCTCCACAGTCTACGCGTCACTTGTAATTGTCGTTCCCGCCGCTCCGTCGCGGTCATTTCCTGTGGACGCAAAACATCGAGCATCAACATCCCGCGTGCGACGGCAAAAATTAACTCTGCCATTTCGCTCGGCGAGGGCCCCCGCGTTCCGTTTTGAGCCTCCGGCGCTTTGCTGATCAGTTCAGTAACGCCAGCCATCGCGGTTTGCAAAACGTCGCGCACCAAATCGGCCACGCGAGGGTTTCGTGAGGCTTCGGCGTAAAGATCTACCACGAATGCTGAGACCATTCGCGTCGCCTCTTCACAGCAATGAGCGGTAAACAGGATTTCAAGCGACTCAAGCAGCGTGGGCGCCTGTTTAGCGCGTTGCAGCACATCGGAAATCTCTTTCTTGTGGCGGTCCGCCATTGCGGAGATGACGGCCTCTTTATTTTCAAAATAGCGGTAGATCAATCCGACGCTGATCCCCGCCTCGGCGCTGATGTCGTGCATGCTGGTTTGGTGAAAACCGCGCTTGGCGAAGCAAACAAGGGCTGCATCCAGAATTTGGGAACGCCGATCTGGAACCGAATCTGTGTGGGGCTGCGGCATAGATCGGAGAAGATGAATGAACGTTCATTCATTGTCAAATCCGACCTCAGAGGCCTTTTTTCCTTAGGTGGAAACCGAGGCTCTTGGGTGCTTGAGGCACTCGCTGCCAATCGTGCTAAGGACGCCGCGCTACGCCGAGAAATTCAGCACTCGGCGCAGCGGGACGCCCCTGTGTCATTCGATACGGCCTCGCCACGGCGTTCAGGATTTCGTTCCCCACACTGGTTGCGCAGTGTGTGAGACAACCGGGACGGGCTGTGCTGTCGGGTAGAATACAGCGAATGGATCTGGTGCCGGTTGCCCTATAAATTGGA
>AF_2010_repII_A1DRAFT_10000060_pt1 | contig 16486 bp, 14 predicted proteins | sample AmaForreplicIIA1_FD_9195 | JGI IMG/M metagenome (IMG submission 9195)
CGGCGAGAGGGCGCTGGGGCGCCGCTTGGCTCAGCACAATGGCCACATTAAACGCGGAAATTCGATTCAAAGAAAAGGGACAATTCGCAGGGGGTCCAAATGAAGGCTGATGCGCCGGTGAGCGATCAAAAGATCATGGATTACGGAATTCCAAAGCGCTCGACGATGTCCGAGACGAAGCGAACCCGTACTGCGAATCAGAGAATTCCCAAATGGGCGTACTTGCTTTTCATTCTGCTGGCAGGGTTTGTCACTTACCGAATTTATCAACACAGAGCCACTGAGGGTAAAGCTGCTCAGCCTCCTGTGCGTCCAGCGACTGTCGCCAAAGTCATTACAAAGGACGTGCCGCTTTACCTGGATGAGATCGGCACCTGTGCAGCCTACGAGACCGTGCAAGTGCAGGCGCAGGTGAGTGGTGTGATCATCGCGCGCCATTTCCAGGATGGCTCCGACGTGAAGAAAGGCGATTCGCTTTTCACAATCGATCCACGCCCCTTCCAAGCCGTTCTGGATCAGGCCAAAGCCCAAGCGGCATTAGATCAGGTGACCCTGAAACGACAGGAGGACCTGCGTGCGAGGAAGGTGGTCTCGCAGCAGGACTACGACACTGCTCTGGCAAATGCGCAAAAGTCGCAGGCAGCGGTTGAAGCTGCTCAGGTGAACCTTGATTTTTGCTACATCAAATCGCCGATCAATGGACGAATTGGTCTTCGCAATGTTGATGTCGGCAACCTGGTTGGACCTTCCAGCTCGTCCCTTGTCACGATACAAGGCCTGGATCCCATTTACACGGACTTTACTGTGGCCCAGAACGATCTGCCGCTAGTGCGAAAATATCTCGGTGGTCCAAACGTAAAAGTACAAACCTACCTGGCGGATGGTTCGATCACACCGCGGCTTGGCGATTTGTATTTCATCGATAAAGCGGTGCAACCGGGCTCTGGAACAGTGAAAGTTCGTGGGGTCACTCCGAATCCCGATCGCGGGCTTTGGCCATCCGAGTTTGTCCTCGTCCGTTTCATTCTGGACACGCTCAAGGACGCCACTCTTGTGCCAACGCAAGCCGTCCAGATTAGCCAGGCGGGACCATTCGTGTTCGTAGTGAAATCGGACAACACTGTCGAGCTTCGTTCCGTCACGCCTGGGCAACGCCAGGAGGGCGATCTCACTGTAATAGAGAATGGTGTGAAGCCGGACGAAACGGTGGTTGTCACCGGCCAGCTTGCGCTTGCTCCGGGAGCGAAAATCGCGCCGCAACCGTACGCGCCGCTTGGGGCGCCTGACAGTTCCGCCGCTTCAAAAAGCGCAACGTCGTATGAATGACGCGGAGCAACCTGGCGGTGATGGCGAACGCCAAGTAAAAGATCGTGACCGCCGCGGGTCCAAGTCGTTTGCCGAGGAGCACCCGCATCCGACCGCAAAGTTAGTTCCAGTCAAAGGCTCGGGACTCTCCGGGCCGTTTATTCGCCGGCCCGTGATGACGGTGCTGCTGACTTTGTCGATCATCGTGGCTGGTGTTGCGACTTACGGTAAGCTTGCCGTAAACGATCTTCCGGCAGTCGATTATCCGGTTATTCAGGTCAGCTGCACATATCCCGGCGCGGACCCGACAACAATGGCAAACAATATTGCCACGCCGTTAGAGAAACAATTTTTGCAGATTCCCGGGCTCGACATCATCACCAGCACCAGCACGCAGAGCACCACGTCGTTGACATTGCAATTTGTTCTCAGCAAAAGCATCGTCGACGCCGCGACAGACGTGCAGGCAGCGATCCAACGCGCCACCGGCAGGTTGCCAATAGATCTCCCGAGTCCGCCCACATTCACAAAGACTAACCCGAACGACCAGTCGGTTTACTTGTTAGGTCTGATGTCCGACACACTAACCGATGGAGACCTGTATAAGTATGCCTCTACCGTTGTAGCGCAGAAGATCAACATCCTGCCCGGCGTGTCGCAAGTGAACATATACGGAGTGCAAGGCGCGATTCGGGTCAAGGCGAACCCCTCCGCGCTCGCAGTGCGCGGCCTGACGATGGACGATCTGGCCAGCGGAATCAAAGCGGGAACAGTCTATTCCGGCGCAGGGCAGTTCGATGGCCCTCATCGTACGTTTGTTCTGCAACCCAACGGACAGATTGACAAGGCTGACGGCTATCGAAACCTGATCGTGGCGCGAAACCCCGACGGTAGGCCGGTTTATTTGCAGGATGTAGCTGATGTGCGTGAAAGCGTTCAAGACGAACGAATCTCGCGCTTTTTTTGGATGCGTGGTTACAAGCCAGCACGCGCAGTAGTTGTCCTTGCCGTTTCACGGCAGGCGGGAGCAAACGCAGTCGAAGTGGCCAATTCTGTCAGAGCGATGTTCCCTCAGCTGCGCGCGAGTTTACCGGGGTCGATCCAATTCACGCCGATTTACGATCGTTCGCAAACGATAGTCAACTCAGCCGATGAAGTGAAATGGACGCTAATGATCGCTTTCGTGCTGGTAGTTATCGTGATTTATGTGTTCCTGGGCCGCGCTACCGACACGCTAATCCCCGCTGTGGCCTTGCCGATGTCCTTGTTGCTCACCGTGGCCGTGATGTACATGCTCAACTTTTCCATCAACAATCTCACGTTGATGGCGTTGACCCTGGCCATTGGTTTTCTGGTCGATGACGCCATTGTGTTCTTGGAAAACGTCGTGCGCCGGGCCGAACACGGTGAATCGATCGTAAAAGCGACTTTCAACAGCGCCGGCGAAATCTCCTTCACTATTCTGTCGATGACGCTTTCGCTTGCCGCGGTTTTCATTCCGCTGGTTTTCATCCCCGGACTGCTTGGCCGCATCTTCCGTGAGTTTTCCGTCACGATCATCGTGGCCATTCTTGCTTCAGGCCTCGTGTCTTTGACGCTTACGCCGCTGATGTGCGCTCGCATCCTCGGTGAGCGGAGGGCCGGCCATAAACGCGCCTGGATGGAGCGGCACACCAGCAATTTCATCCAGGGTGTGATCGCTGCGTATGGCCGGATGCTCGACAAGTTTCTTGATCGCGCATGGCTTGCTGTGCCGATCCTGCTCGCGTGCATTCTTGGTCTCTGGTTCTTCTTCACGCATTTGCCGTTCACATTGCTACCGAAGGGGGACAGCGGTTTTATTCGCGGCTTGTTCATCGCACAGGAAGGCACCTCGCCAGCGCAGATGCGCGCGTTTCAAGCGCAGGTGAACCAAAAAATCCAGGACGATCCAGCCGTCGGCCAATTTTTTACGCTCGCCGGTTTTGCCTCGCGCGGGCCATTGTCGCAGGGATTGTTGTTCCTTTTTCTAAAACCGCGCAGCGAGCGTCCGCCCATCGACGAAATCGTTTTGCGACTGCAAAAGTCAATCGGTTCCATTCCGGGACTCACCGCGGTGTTAACCCCGAGTCCAGTGCTGCAAATCAGTGTTGGCGCTACGAGCCAGACCCAGGGTCAGTATGCCTATACCATTAGCGGCATCGTGCCTGAGGAGGTTTACGCGATGGCCGACGAATTGATGAAGAAACTTCAAGGGTTCAAGGGCTTCGCCAGTGTTCGCTCCGATTACTACCACGACACACCCAACCTTAGGATCGACATCGACCGCGATCGCGCCGCGACGTATGGGGTTTCTACTTCTGCGATTCAAAGCTTGATGCGCAACGCCTACTCCCAAAACTATATCTACCTCATCAAGCAACCAGACGACCAATACCAGGTCATTCTTGAAGTTAAAGACCACTCCCGCGCGCATCCTGAGGACTTGGATGATCTCTACGTCCGCGGCAGCACCAGCGGCAATTTCAGCGCGAGCGGATCGGGTGGGGGAACCATCGCTACGACTTCCAGTAACATGGCAAGCCTCGTTCCACTTCGCGTCGTAACATCGACCAAGGAAGTTATTGGTCCGCAAGCCGTGAACCATCTCAACCAGTTCACCAGTGTCACCTTCAATTTTAACCTGTTGCCAGATGCCGCAATTGGCGATGCTACGAAGTACATCGAGGATGCCGTGGCGCAGATCCAACCGCGGTATCCAACCGTACAGGGAATGTTCCAGGGTGAGGCGCTCGTGTTCAGACAGTTGTTTCGGTCTCTGCCGCTGTTGCTGCTTGCAGCAATCTTCGTGATGTATGTGATCCTGGGAATTCTTTACGAGAGTTATGTGCACCCGTTCACGGTTTTGTTCCCGGCCATTGTGCCAGCGGTCGTCGGCGGGCTAGCCACTTTGTATATTTTCCACTCAGTGCTTTCCCTCTACAGCGTGATTGGACTGTTCCTTTTGTTAGGTATTGTGAAGAAAAACGGAATCATGGTGGTGGATTTCGCGTTGCAACGAATCGACGAAGGCTGGGATCTCCGGTCGGCTATTCACGAAGCGAGTGTCGAACGGTTTCGGCCCATCATGATGACCACACTCGCTGCGCTTATGGGCGCGATCCCGATTGCATTGGGATTCGGTCAGGATGCTGCATCGCGGCGCCCGCTAGGGCTGGTGATCGTGGGCGGCCTGATTTTCTCGCAACTGGTCACGTTATTCGTCACGCCAGTTATTTATCTTTGGCTCGAGTGGTTCCAAGAGCACGTGCTCGACAAGGTGCCGTTCTTGCGCAGTGCGCATTATCACGAGCACGAACATGAGCCGTCGCGAGGACCGATGCGACCTGAGCCGGCCGGTGCTCGCTAGCTTTCTTGCTCATGCTCCTGCTCTTGCTCCTGGGCTTTGGGCCTCAACGGTGCGACTGGGAGCATGAGCAAGAGTAAGAGGAAGGAAGGCATTGTTTAGCTTATGCGCGCCATGGTTCTTAACGAACCGAAACGACCCCTGGAACTGCGCGATGTGCCGAAGCCGAAGCCGGGAAAGGGACAACTGCTCGTGCACGTTAACACATGCGCCGTTTGCCGCACCGACCTCCACGTCGTCGATGGCGAATTACCCGATCCGAAACTGCCGTTGATTCTCGGTCACCAGATTATCGGACGAGTCGAAGAAATCGGCGAAGGAACGTGGGAGGGACCTCAGCGTCTCGACAATCGCGGCGCTAAGGCTGCTCCCAGCTTTGCGATCGGCGATCGTGTGGGAATCCCATGGCTTGGCTGGACTGATGGGGCTTGCACATATTGCCGATCAGAAAGAGAGAATCTTTGCAATAACGCGCGCTTTACCGGTTACACGATCGATGGGGGTTACGCCGAGTTTACCGTCGCCGATGCGCGATACTGTTTCCACTTGCCAGAGCGTTACGACGACGTCGAGGTTGCACCGCTGCTTTGCGCGGGACTAATCGGTTACCGATCGTATCGCAAAACGGGCGATGCGCGGCGTCTTGGCATTTACGGATTTGGCAACGCGGCGCATTTGATTGCGCAAATTGCAATTTACGAAGGGCGCGAACTCTACGCTTTTACTCGGCCGGACGACAAAGCAACACAGCAAGCCGCGAAAGAACTTGGCGCGGTTTGGGCCGGCGGTTCCGACGAAGTGCCGCCGGAAAAACTCGACGCCGCGATCATTTTTGCATCCGTAGGTCCGCTAGTCCCGGAAGCTCTCCGCGCTCTCGCCAAGGGTGGCATCGTAGTGTGCGGCGGAATTCACATGACTGACATTCCGTCCTTTCCCTACGTGGACTTGTGGGAGGAACGTGTGATTACGTCAGTGGCAAACTTGACCCGGCACGACGGCGACGAATTTTTCGCAATCGCGCCGCGCGTCCCTGTTCGAACGAACACGGAAACATTCGCGTTAGAACAAGCCAACAATGCGCTCGACCTATTCCGCGCTGGTAAACTCGGTGCAACTGCGGTCCTGGCAATCCGTGAATAAGTGGCCTCAAGTGCTGTAGAGTGCGCTACGCGTCGGACCCTGCCGATGTGACCCTTCAGGGTTCGCGTTTAGCTACTCTCGTCGTTGATTGGCTTACTTCGATCCTATCACGAACCTGCCGGATCAGAGATTGCTGTTCCTTCAGTCGAATCGCGCGGTGTGTTCGAAACACTTACCGCGCTCGCGCCTGCGTGCGAGCACCGACCGGTCTTAACAAATTGCCCGGGGGCCGTCTTTGGTCGTCGGGGATGCCACCGGCGGCGTCCGCCAGTGATTCTTCCTCGACGGAGAGAAATGGTTTGAAACGGCTTTTGTCGATCGCTTTCATGAATGCTTCATGGGGGGATACAATGCCTTTTTCCAGCAGCGCCCAAATAGCGTCGTCCATAAACTGCATTCCCTGTGCTCTACCGGAAACGATTATATCCTGCAGCTTGTGCGTGGTGCCTTCGCGGATGATCGCAGCGACCGCAGCGTTCGCGATAAGAATTTCGTTTACGGCAACGCGCCCGGGACGGTCCGATCTTTTCAAAAGCAATTGCGCGACGACCCCACGAAGTGAGTTTGCCAACATCGCGCGCGCCTGTGGTTGTCGATCGGCGGGGAATGCATCCACCATGCGATCCACAGTTTTGCGCGCATTGTTTGTATGCAGAGTGCCGAAGACGAGAAGGCCCGTTTCCGCTGCGGTTAAGGCGAGTGAGATTGTCTCCAAGTCGCGCATCTCACCAACCAGCACGATGTCGGTGTCCTGACGCAGCGAAGCCTTCAGGCCGGCAGCAAATGAATTTGAATCTGCAGGCACTTCGCGTTGCGTAATGATACTGCGCTTGTTGTCGTGCACGAATTCGATAGGCTCCTCGATCGTTACTACGTGTTTGGCAAAATTTTCGTTGATGAAGTCGACCAGCGCAGCCTGCGTTGTTGTTTTGCCAGAACCAGTCGGGCCGGTAACGAGCACGAGTCCGCCACGCAAATAGGCAAAGTCCTTTACGACTGGCGGAATGCCCAGCTGCTCGAGTGTCGCAATCTTCGTCGGAATTAGTCGAAATGCCGCTGCGTATCCCTCGGACTGCTTAAAGTAGTTGGTGCGAAATCGAGAGTGCTCATCCATCTGGTAGGCAAAATCGAGATCGCCGTGTTGCTCAAAAAGTTCCCAGTTACCCGGGCCGCAAATCTCGCTCAACATTCGCGTAGCTTCATCGTGCGAAATCGCCTCGTCTCGAATCGGCATTATGTCGCCATGCATGCGTATCTTTGGCGGTTCGCCCTCTGCGATATGCAAATCCGACGCCTCCTGTCGGGCTACGATTTGCAGAAATTGATCAATATAAGCCATGGGAAAACTGCGGATCACGCGGACCTTGCGGATAAATTAAGTTTAGCATGAAGATCGATTAGTGAATGCGTTACTTAGTTGCGTAATCCGGATCATGCATCACGTGTTGCCGCACGACATCTTTTTGCTCGGCGCGTGCGTAAGCTTCTTTTGCGCTAATCAAACCTCCTTGGTAGAGATCAATCAATGCATCGTCCATTAACCGCATGCCTTGCTTCTTTCCGGTCTGAATAATACCAGGCAACATGTACGTTTTGTTTTCCCGAATCACATTCGCGACAGCGGGTGTATTGGTGAGAATCTCCAATGCGAGCACGCGACCGGTTCCATCTTTGCGCGGTATCAATTGGTGACTCAGGACTCCGCGGAGCGATTCGGCCACCATGACGCGAACGTGTTCCTGTTGATCTGGCGGAAACCCATCCAGTAACCTGTCAAGTGTGCGCGATGCATTCGAGGTGTGCAGGGTTGATAGAACGAGGTGTCCGGTCTCGGCGGCGGTGATCGCAAGTGAAATCGTTTCCAAGTCGCGCATTTCGCCCACCATGATTACGTCGGGATCCTCGCGTAACGCGGCGCGGAGCGCCGTGGCGAACGACTCGGTATGCGTGAAAACCTCGCGCTGGCTAACGTGACAATTTTTTGAGTGGATGACGTATTCGATTGGGTCTTCGAGCGTGATAATGTGATCGTGCCGTTCGGTATTGACGTGCTGAACCATAGCGGCAAGCGTGGTTGATTTACCGGTTCCCACCGAACCGGTGGCGAGGATCAGGCCGTTCTGATAGCGAGTGAGCAGCTTGAGATGTTCCGGCAGTCCGAGGTCGTCCATTGACCGGACATACGAATTGATGAGCCGAAACACGATCTCGACTCCCAGCCGCTGCCGAACGACACTCACCCGGTAACGGGCGTACTCGTTCTCATACGCGAAATCCGAGTCGCCACGAGTGTTGAGCTCCTCCTTGTAGACTTCGGGCATGAACGTGTCCGCGAGCGCAACGGTTTGTTCGCCGGTCAGAGCTGGCACGTCAGGCCACATGGGCTGCAACGTTCCATGCACTCGCCAGATTGGCGGCGCGGCCACGGCGAGGTGAACATCTGATGCGCCGGCCTTTTGGCCAATCTCGAGATAGTTATCGACGTGCGGCAGCGGATGCGATTCGAACGAAGGAGCTGAAACCTGTGACATCATGGGGCGAAACACTCATCTGTCTGATGGGATACACAGGTCCCAAGTGACAGACTTCGCATTATTTCCTGCCGCGGGCAGGTTCGCCAGAATAAAAAAACCGATTTTTGACAAACTCCATGACGACCGGCCGGGCCAGGTTGCCGACGAGCTTGAGCGCCGCCATCGCAAGCCCCGTCTCCAGCAGCTTTTTATCTCCCTTACGCCGGCTCCTTGCGTCCACATAAACTTTCTTCTTCCGCATCGGCGCCAACGCGATGAGTGCCCCGACTGCCGCCGCCGCACCGATCCAGGAACCCGTCTGTTTCTGGAATGACCTCCGGAATTTCGCCGGGAAATCCAGTTCGTAACGCAAACCGCGCAACTCGTTCGCCAAGCGCTGACGCGAACCTGCGATCTCTCCTTTTAGCTCGTTGATTGATTCAGAGTTTTCAGCCATTCGCGATCTTTCTTTAGCTCGTCAATGCTATCCCGAAACATCGGCTTGGTGATCCTGGTACGCGCCACCAGCAGTAGCACTCCTGCGATAATGAAATGCACCAGGGCAACAACCAACGCTACCACTGGCCAGGAGGTCCCGAGCAAATGCGCGATGCCAACAACAAGACTGACAATGAGGAAAACGTAGCCCATCACACAAAGCGCTAGCGCCGCGATGACACAACCCACCAATACCAGCAGTTGCAACGCGGCCGATTTGGATTCCTGCGCAAGCAGAACAAACCGGCTCTCAAAAAACGCTACAACCGCGCTGATTAGTCCCAGCGCGTTGTCGAGCAAACCGGAATGGCCCGCAGGATTGCGAGATGGAAAGCTCCCGCTGCTCATTTCCGGCGCTTTCGAATTAACGTCGGAAGATCAGACCCAGCAGGAATCCAATCCCGAGCGCCGTGAATACTGCTTTTGTTGGATTTTCACGGACGTACTGCTCGGCGTCTTCCTGGAATGTCCGAACGCGGCTCGTGGCATCGCCCCAGGCTTGTTCGGCTTTGCCGCGCGCTTCGCCCCAGGCCTGCTCCGCTTTTCCGCGGTACTCTTCAGCGAAAGCACCTGCGGCTGACTTCAAATCTTCCGCTGCTTTACGGGCATGTTCTTTGCTACTCTGCAATTTGTTCTGCGCATCGGCGCTGGCCGGTGTTGTCGGTTCTCCTGGTTTGTTTTGTTCTGCCATTGGTAATCTCCAGTTAATTTGTTCGATCCGACTATCCGCGCGCTTTTCTAAATGGGCAAACGCCGACTTGTCTCAAATAATAAACGCGTCGCACGCTTCAGGCGGATTTCTTTGCCTTATGAAGGTTTTGACTCTTGAACGCCTAAGGTCCTCGACGGGCGCGAAAATTGGAAATTACTGTTCGCGAAAAATGATTCGCGCTTTTGTGAGATCGTATGGCGAAAGCTCCACCGAAACCTTGTCGCCGGGCACGATCCGGATGAAATGTTTGCGCATTTTGCCTGAAATATGCGCAAGGACATTGCGTTGGCCGGGGAGATCGACGCGAAACATTGTTCCAGGCAAAACCTGCGTCACGGTGCCTTCGGTAATGATCTGCTCTTCCTTCGCCATGCGCGCCGAATATACCAGCCAGTGCAAGTCGCTCAAGGTTACGTGTGCGTGACGCAGGCACTTCTGCCGGCGGGTAGCATGCACACAAGATCGTCTGCGTCACGATTTAACGGAACTGTTCTAATGAAAGTGTTGGCAGGTATTCGCGAAGCTCCTCACGTTTCCACCACGCGCCCGTGTGGCGAAGCTCATCCTGCGTTGTAAATCGATAGCGATAAAACATCGCACGAATGTAGCGCGGCGGTTTGTCTGGGAATGGATTGTTTGCGAGCAAGCCATTCACTTCATGCGAGCCCTGGAGTAATCGGTAGATCAATGCGCCGAACCAAGGATTTTCGCGCGGTGTTCCCAGAGCAGCAAACCACATCTGCCAGTCGAGTCTTGGCTGGTGCGGCGCACACCAGCTTGGCGCGCGTTTTACGTCGCCGGGCTTCCATTTAAATTCGTAGGGCACCCAGTCAATCCCATCAGAGCTACCTTCAAGAATGATTTCGCCGCGGTCTTTCGTCATTACGCGGAAAAGGCCGTAACCGTTTACAAGCCGAAATGCTTGGAGCTTTTCGTAAAGATTCGCCAGCGCGCGGGGTGGTCGACTCATCGGTTTAAATGCGCTGAAGATTAGCCAGGCATTGATCGGTGACGTCACGATGATCACGAGTATCCCCGTGTAGGTGCAAAGCCGCTGTGGTAGGGCGCGACGGCCGGGCGCGCCGACGTTTTTTTCTCGGACCGCCCGGCGGTCCGGACCGAACACAGAATCGTCGATCAGCAATAAGCACAGCGCGATCGTGAACAGGTTGAAAAAGCAATAGTTCCCCGTGATCGCGATCGCGAGTTGAAGAAAAATCAGCAGTCCAGCAGCTACGAATCTCAGACGGCGAGGCGCCCAGATGAAAAATGGGACGACGATTTCCACCACGAGGCAAAATGCGACGGAAAAATGCTTGAACCATTCGGGACTTTTGTCGGCCCACCAGGCGAACACCGTCGGCAACGGTTGCGACCAGTAATGGTAATCGAGCGCTGTCAGGTTCCACCAGTTGTCGTCGCCGCTGGTTAACTTCACTACTCCGGACATCAGCATCAGTTTGAAGAAAAGCAGCTTGAGCAAAAACAAACCGACGCGCGAAACCGGTGCTGCAGCCGGCGGCGCCGATCGTGGCCACAATAGCAACTCACGTGGCCACAGCTGCCACGGCGCGACAAAAATCGATAAAAAACCTGCCTCCAGCAAAAGCACGTCCCATTGAAAATTGAAAAAAACTTGTCCTGCGATTGCGAGCGACAAGTACAAAACGAAAAGAGCAACAAGTGAAACCGCCGGAGCGATTCCGCAAATCAATAGCAAAGAACAGAGAACGCCGCTGGCGCAAAGAAAATGAAGAAACGCATCGTTCGAGCTAAGCCAGCACAGCGTCGGCAACAGTCCGTAAGCCTCTGGTCCGACCTGGGTTCGAACTGCTGGCAGGAATTGATTGATGGGCAACATCCCATTGCTGCCGACAAGTCCGTCCACTTGGACCCAAAGCGATACGAAGGCGATTAAATAGACCATTCCGAGTGCGCGCAGGAACCAGCGTTGCGCCCAGAGGTAAGTGGGCCGACGCACATCTTTGCCCCAAAACCATCGCGTAACTGCTGACGCAAATTTTCGGTGGCGAGCGATTAAGCCGTAGCCGGTTTCAGAAACAGCGGCGAACCCCGGGACATGATCGTAGCTCCACGACAGCCATTCTCGCGAACGCCGATTCGCCAAGGAGCGATACACCGCTTCCGCTGCGAAAAGCACTATGCCGTCCGGTTGGACTAAAACCAGCGATCGGTTGAATTGATCCGTTGGAACTTCAGGGAAATGATCAGCTGCTTTTTGATAAGTGGTATAATCGACCTTACCCGCCGTCATTTGGCGCCAGCGCTCGATCCATAACCGGCAAAAATCACAGTCGCCGTCCCAGATCAGCAGCGGCTTCGGCGGCGGATTCGAAACGCGAAGGTGCGATTTGTCAGGCATTGACGTCTTAGATCGCAAACTCCGCCCAAACAGGCGCGTGATCGGAAGCGTCTTTTCCAGCGCGCATTTCGCGGTCGATCCCGGAGGAACAGCACTTTTTCGTCAAGCTTTCGCTCGCCAAAACAGCGTCGATGCGAAGCCCGCGATTTTTTTCGAAGGCGCGCATTTGGTAATCCCACCAGGTGAACAGTTGACCTTCCTTGTGATGGATTCGAAGCGTGTCGTGCAAGCCGAGGCTGCACAAATCACGAAAAGCAGCGCGTTCGCCATCCGAAGCCATGATGGCGCCGCGCCAAAGCTCGGCGTCGTAAACATCTTTGTCCTCCGGAGCGACATTGAAATCGCCGCACACGACGAGGTGGGGGGATGTTTCTTTCGCAAGGCAGCTTCGGAGTCGGCGATACCACCGCAGTTTATATTCATACGCCGGTGAGCCAACGGATTGTCCGTTAGGCGCGTAAATCGAGAATACACGCAACTGGCCGGCGGTGGCTGCGATCACGCGCGCTTGCGGATCGACCACTTCATCGCAAAGCGAAGCGCGAACCTCGTGCAGTTCGTTTTTCGCGAGAATCGCTACGCCATTGTACGATTTCTCGCCGTGATTCGCCGAACGATAGCCCGCGGCTTGCAAATCGAGTGCTGGAAATTGTTCGTCCGGGCATTTGGTCTCCTGCAGGCAAACAATGTCCGGCTCTGCCGCTTCAAGCCACGCAAACAACCGGTCCTGCCTTTTGCGCAGCGAATTGATGTTCCAGGAGACAATCTTCATGCGCACTGTAGTTGGGGTCTATGACCGCCGTTACAAGTTTAACATGAATCGGCGCTCATAGAGCACCCTAGAGCTCTACCTCCACGCCAGGCGTGGGGACAATTACGTCCGAACCAGAAAGTTCGCTCGATAGAGTGGCGCGCATCCACTCGACTGCGGGCGGGTCGCCGTGTACGAGAACAATTCTTTTTGGCGAAATCTTTTTGGCATAATCGATGAGTGACTCCCGTGTCGCGTGTGCGCTGAACTGGAACTGTTCGATGTTGCAGCGGATGCGTTGCGGCGATTTATCGGGATCGAGCGCCACTTCGCCGCCTCGGCCCGCCTCCCGCAGAAGGCCGGCTGGCGACTCTGGATTGGCGTAGCCGACAAAAAAAATCGAGTGTTGAGGGTTTTCGATCATCCGCCCCGCGAAAACGTTCGATAGCGTTTTGGGAATCATCATTCCGCTCGAGAGAACGTACACACGTCCGCCGCGCACCGCCGTGTCGCGCACGGTTTCATCATTTAAGATGAACGGCGCTACTTCCCTCATGAGCTTCAGTCGCGCTAATTGCCGCCGGGTCGCGTGGGTGCGGCGATCATAGATGTCCGTGAATTTCGAGCTGAGACCGCCAATATAAATTGGAAATTCGGGCAAGAGTCGCTGACGGCGAAACTTGTAGAGCATCGCGAGAAGCTCCTGCGTTTTGCCTAACGCGAACACCGGTATCAGCACACACGCGTCACGCTCGAAAGCGTCTACAAGCGCTTTCGCGAGGCGTTGCTCTTCACCGGCGCGAGTCCATCCCTCGGGTTTCGCGTGATCGCCGCGCGTGCATTCCATGATCAGCACATCAATTTTCTCCTCGGGAAAAACCGCCGCCTGCGCGATCGTTTGATCGTCGAAATTAACGTCCCCGGAGTAAAAAACAGTTTTACCTTGGGCGCGCAGCATTACTCCGGTCGAGCCGAGCACATGTCCTGCATCGAAGAACTCGAACGTTAACGTGTCCTTTTCGAGTTGGGCTGCCCGTTCGCCGGCAATAGAGATCCGCTGACGCATCGGACACCAGTGCCACCGTTCCGATGCGCGGTCGATTTCACGATGCGTGAAAAGGGGATATGACATTTCTCCGATCTCCTCACGTTGCCGCGTCATCACATTCACTGAGTTGTGCAAAAGGACGCTGCCGACCTCGGCCGTCGCCTCGGTCATGAAAATCCGGGCGCCCGCGAAGCGACGCATGGCCAAAGGCAGCGTGCCGATGTGGTCCTGATGCGCATGTGATATCAAGATCGCCTCGACCTGGCGGTCGCCGATCGCTTTGAAATTAGGCAGCGCATCCTCCCCGGTATTTTTCGGGTGCATCCCGCAATCGAGCAGGAGCTGGTGTCGGCCAATCTCAAGATGGTACGAATTCGCCCCGATCTCCGTGTGTCGTGTGAGATTAGTGAATTTCAAATGCGACTCCGGTGAGGTCCTGAAGGTTTCCTATCAGAGCGGTTATTGTCTGAACAGTCGGTTTCGCGATCGGTCTAATAACTGGTTGCCATGGAAGGAGAAACGAACGGTGACCGCGATTCAGATACGCACCTGGAGCAGGATATCTCTATCCACATTTTCACCGTCTCGTCCGCGATGGTGGGCGTTTGTCTGACTGTCATCGGGCTGATCCGTGTCGTCATTACCCTCGGACGTGCAGACACGCTGGCTGATGATTTTCTGGCCGGAGACGCTCTACTGTTCCTGCTCTCCTGCCTGCTTTCTTACTGGGCGCTGCGTTCCCGATCCATCCGCCGAATGCATCGCTTGGAAAAGCTTGCCGACGCAATATTTATCATTGCCATGATTGGAATGGTGATCATTTGCGCGTTGATCACTTACACCATCTTTATTCCGCCCCGACCAGCGACGGGCTAAGCAGCTCTTTAAAAATCCGGCGCCAATTCACACGCAGAATCTTTTCGATGTCAGCGTCGCTGAATCCGCGTTCGATCAATCTGCGGGTAAGGTTGCGCGCATGCGAGTGGTTCGTTAGGTCGGGAACAAAGTGCGGTGTTGTAAATTTTGCTGCGAGCTCTTTCTGTCTGGATTCGGGCCACTGTCGGTAAATGAACTCGAAAAAATCAAACCCGATCCCGACGCTGTCGATCCCGATCAAGTTCGCGATGTGCTCGATATGATCGACGTAGTGATCAAGCGTACTTTCTTCTTCTCGCGGACTCACGAGGATGGAGTTAACGCCGATAACGCCGCGCCGTTCACCGATCATCTGAATCTGTTCGTCGCTGATGTTGCGTTGGATGTCGTAGTACCGGCGGACGTTCGTGTGCGACACGATCGGCGGCTTGGTTGTGATAGAGAGAATCTCGTCAAACCCAGCCGGGTTGATGTGTGCAAGATCAATAATCACGCCGAGGGCTTCGCACTCACGCACTACTTCGCGACCAAACGGTGTCAATCCCTCCGCTGGCGAACCGCTCGCCGCGAAAACTCCACCGTGACCCGCCGAATTTGTTCGGGCGTGCGTGAGTCCGACCGCGCGCACACCGAGTTCGTAAAACACACGTAATTGATTTAAGTCGGTACCCAACGGTTCAATTCCTTCCATCGTGATGAGAAAGGCGATTTTGCCCGTTTCTCGGGCTGCGTGAATTTCGCGATAGTTTTTGCAAATCGTGAACTTCTCCGACGCTGCTGTTTCGGCGTACAGCCGCGCAATCTGATCGAGTGCGACGCGCAAGCCAGCTTCCGGGAGATAGCGGTCTTCAATGTAAATCGCTGCGCCGACAACAGAAATACTTCCCGCTTCGAATTCGGACAAAAATTCTGTTCCAAGAACATCTCTGCGCTGACGTTTTTCGTACAAGTCCATCAGCAAATCGAAATGCATGTCGATGATCCCTCCGGCCTGCAGCCGGTCGATTCGTTCTTCAATCGATTGCTTAATTCCAGTCATTCGTATGGCGGCGGTCTATGTCGCCGAATAAAACCCCAGAATCCGGAGGATGTCGCGTCCGGCAGTAAAAGTAATCCAATTTTAAGGCGTTTGTATCAAACGCCCGCTTATGACCAGGTGATTAGGCGCAGTTCGTGCGCTTGCATCAAGCACGAGTGCGTGGGCACGACGCGAACACTAAAGCCATAGGTGCCACTTTCAGTTGCCGGAATGCTGCCCTGGTAAATGTAATTTCCGTTGCCGTCAGCCTGGCTGCTTTGATTTAGCACCGTTGCGGTGGGATTACTGAGTTCGCCGTTATCCACTTCGCCGTGATACGCTTCGACGCGCACATGCTGCGGATCAAGTGCCCCCAAATGCACGCGCGCTCTGATCTGCAAAGATTCGCCGACCGAAACGGTCTGCTGATCCTTGTTGGCTACCTCGACGTCAGACACCTGCACTTGCGCCCAATCCTTGCGCATCTGCGTTTTCCATTGACTGAGATGCGTCGCGGCGCCGCCGCCGTCTCGAGAGAAGTTTTCATGTGCCCGCGCGGCAGGAATATAAAGCTGTTGCGTGTACTCCTTCACCATGCGCTGAGTGTTGAATACGGGCGTAACGCTGCGAATGGAGTCGCGCATCGAGCGCAGCCAGGCGAGGGGAAGTTTGCCGTCTGGTTTTGCGTAATAAAGTGGGACGATTTGATTCTCAAGCAATTGGTAAAGACTGCTGGCGTCCACTTCGTTTTGAAAATCTGTTGTGCCACTGTCGATCTCGGCGCCAATTGCCCAGCCATTGCTGCCATTAAAGGCTTCGAGCCACCAGCCATCGAGCACGCTGAGGTTGATCCCGCC
>AF_2010_repII_A1DRAFT_10000061_pt1 | contig 16389 bp, 21 predicted proteins | sample AmaForreplicIIA1_FD_9195 | JGI IMG/M metagenome (IMG submission 9195)
AGCTGCGGATCGATTGGCTGCTGACCTCAGGATGGTAAACTGGTCAGATCTCAAGGTCCCGTTGATCAATAACGCAGAGGCGAAGGCCTTGACGAAGGCGCGCGAGATCGAGGCATCCTTGATTCGACAGCTTCCCTCTTCGGTGCTCTGGGAGGACTCGATCAAAACGATGGCAGCCATGGGAATCACGAGATTCGTCGAGGTCGGACCGGGAACGGTGTTGTCAGGGTTGATCAAGCGGATTCTGCCGCAGGCTACCACATTGACTGTCAACGATCCCAAATCGCTGGAGGCAACGCGCATCGCGCTGGCTGCGTGAAGGGGTGTGAGGAGCGAACGAATGTCGTTGCAAGGCAGGGTCGCAATCATTACGGGAGCAGCGCAGGGCATCGGGCGTGCGATCGCCGAAGCGCTCGCCCACGCCGGAGCCGATATTGCCGTGGCCGATCTGGATACAGGGCGATCAGCGGACACGGTGGCAGCGGTGGAGAAAATTGGGCGCAAGGCGCTCAATATCAAGGTCAATGTCGCCGACGCCAACGAGACCAAGGCGATGGCGGAGCACGTTATCAAGACCTGGGGGAAGATCGACATTCTTGTCAACAATGCCGGGATCACACGTGATGCGCTGTTGCTCCGCATGAAAGAAGAGGACTGGAATCTGGTTTTGCAAGTGAATTTGAACGGAACGTTCAACTGCACGAAGGCGGTCTTGCAGCCGATGACCAAGCAGCGGTATGGTCGCATTGTGAATATCGCCTCCATCGTCGGAGCCATGGGCAATGTTGGTCAGGCCAACTACGCGGCGTCGAAAGCGGCGGTGATCGGCTTTACCAAGACTGTGGCGCGCGAGTACGCAAGTCGCAGCGTGACAGTGAATGCGGTTGCCCCTGGATTTATCGATACGGCGATGACCCAAGGCTTGCCGACAGAGGTGAAGGAAGTGCTGCAGAAGCAGATTCCGTTGGGACGGCTCGGCACGCCCGCGGATATTGCCGCGGCCGTGCAATTTCTTGTCTCGGATGAGGCGGGGTATGTGACCGGCCAGGTGCTTCATGTCAATGGTGGTATGCTCATGCCGTGACGCGGTGATGGAATTGATGCCGCGGGCAGAATGCCGCGGAGAGGTTTCAGGTTCATGATGGGAAGGAGGTCAGTATATCGATGGCTACGGTAGAGGAACGAGTCAAGAAAATCATCGCAGAGCAATTGGGTGTGGAGGAAGACGAGGTGACCCCGGAAGCGAGTTTCGTGGAGGACCTTGGAGCGGATTCGTTGGATACGGTCGAGCTTGTGATGGCGCTCGAAGAGGAATTCGGGATTGAAATTCCAGACGAGGATGCGGAGAAGATCCTCACGGTCGGGAAAGCGTTGGACTATATTAAGGAAAAAGCATAGGCGGCAGGGGCATGCATGACAGCTGAGGGCTCGATCAGACGCATCGTTGTCACCGGTCTCGGACTCGTGACACCACTGGGGACCGGCGTGGAGAAAACGTGGAAAGCTCTGTGTGCTGGTGAGTCTGGCATTGGCCGCATCACAAAATTTGATCCCACAGGATACGATGCTCAAATTGCCGGGGAAGTCAAAGATTTCGATCCCGCTCAATTCATCGAGAAAAAAGAAATCAAGAAAATGGACACGTTCATTCACTATGCCGTTGGGGCAGCCCTGATGGCGGCGGATGATGCGGGGTTGAAAGTCGCCCCGGAACAGGCGACGAAGGTCGGCGTCTACATCGGGTCCGGGATCGGCGGACTCGGCTCGATCGAGAATTATTACAAGATCCTGCTAGAAAAGGGGCCTGGACGCGTCTCACCGTTTTTCATCCCAATGACCATTATCAACCTGGCTTCTGGTCAAGTGGCCATTCGTTTAGGAGCGAAAGGGCCGAATTCCTGTGCCGTGACAGCTTGCGCCACAGGGAATCATTGCATCGGCGATGCCTATCGGCTCATCCAGCGTGGAGATGCGGACGTAATGGTGGCAGGTGGGGCAGAAGCAGCAATTACCACGTTGGGGGTAGCAGGATTTGCCGCATCAAAGGCGCTTTCGTTCCGCAACAGTGAGCCCACCAAAGCTAGCCGGCCTTTCGACAAGGATCGTGACGGCTTCGTGCTTGGCGAGGGAGCAGGCGTCGTGGTGTTAGAAGAGCTCGACCATGCTCGACGACGGGGAGCGAGAATCTATGCAGAAGTGATCGGCTACGGCATGAACAGCGATGCCTATCATATTACAGCGCCATCCGAAGACGGCGAGGGAGCGGTGCGGTGCATCGAGCTGGCATTGAAGGATGCCGGGATCCCAAAAGATCAGGTCGGCTATATCAACGCCCACGGCACCTCGACCATGGCTGATGCCATCGAGACAAAAGCTATCAAGCAGGTCTTCGGTGAGCGGGCCTCTCGCATTCCAGTCAGCTCAACGAAGTCGATGATCGGCCATTTGCTCGGAGCAGCTGGCGGTGTCGAGGCGGTCTTCAGTGTCCTCGCTCTTTATCACGGCATACTTCCTCCCACGATCAATCTCGATCATCCGGATCCCGAGTGCGATCTCGACTATGTTCCGCACAAGGCCAGGCAAGCAAACGTGAACGTTGCCTTGTCAAACTCTTTCGGGTTCGGGGGCGTCAATGCTTGTCTGCTCTTCAAAAAGCTGCATCTATAGCATGGCGAGAAGGTTGTTTAAAGAAGGGTTCGTCTCGGCCCCCCGACACCGGTGTCGTTGCACCTGCTCACACCAAGCCTGCCTAGACAGGCTCCCTTCCGGTGAGAGGCGCCTCACTCTTCGCTCTGTTCTGGGATCCCGTAACGGCTTCCCGTACGATGCAGAGCACGATTCGCCTTTTCGCTCGCTGCGGCCTCGCCAGACGATCTTGTTGAACAACGTGCGGGTTGTCTTGCATGCCTGTGGCGTCTTCCACTGATCCTCTTCAAACAGCATTGGGCTATCGGTTCCAGGATCAAGCCCGGCTCGATGAAGCCTTGACGCATAAGTCGTATGTGAATGAACAGAAAGGCGTGGCTTGTCGAGACAACGAGCGACTGGAGTTTCTCGGCGATGCCGTGCTGTCGCTTGTGATCAGTGAGTATCTTGCCGTCACTCTGCCGGACTCGACCGAGGGGGCGCTCTCGAAGCTGAAGGCACAGCTCGTGAGCGAATCGTCATTGGAACGGGTCGCACGGGGACTGCGATTGGGAGGCTATCTCAGGCTTGGGCGAGGAGAGGAACTATCAGACGGGAGAGAGAAGTCGTCGCTCCTGGCCGACGCGGTCGAGGCGATCCTGGCAGCTGTGTATCTGGATGGAGGCTTTGAAGCGAGTCGTCGCGTGACGTTACATATTTTTGCTGCAGAAGTGCGACAGATCGTGGTCCGTGTGCACCAAGCCGGGGCGGAGGACTTCAAAACGCAGCTCCAGGAATGGTGTCAGAAACGCTATGACATCTTACCCCACTATGCGACGATTCGGGAATCGGGTCCCGACCATGACAAACGCTTCGAGGTGGAGGTGACTGTCTGCGGTGAGGTCGTTGGTGCCGGATCAGGACGAAGCAAGAAAGAGGCGGAACAACAGGCGGCCAAGCAGGCACTCGAACGAGCCAGGACGTCAGGAGTGAGCATGATAAAATGATCTCCACCATCGTCAGTTTCGAAGAAGGAGGATGTTCATGCTGAGAAGAACAATGGTGAGTGTACTGGCAGTGAGTCTGTGCCTCGTCGGAGCCGTGGTGGTAAAGACAAATCTCTTGAGCGCAGCTGACAAGGGGTCAAATTCGAAGGCACCGAAAGCCATCATCAAAACCAAGTTTGGCGATATGGAAGTGATTTTCTTCCCTGACCAGGCGCCCAAGCATGTAGAAAACTTTGTGTCTCTCGCAAAATCGGGATTCTACAATGGCACGATCTTCCATCGGGTTATTCCGGGCTTCATGATCCAAGGTGGCGATCCGAACACAAAGGATCCCAGTAAGCCGGAGACTTACGGCATGGGTGGTCCAAACCAGCGGCTCAACGCCGAGTTTAACGATATTTCTCACCGGCGTGGAATTCTGTCGATGGCTCGCACGAGGGATCCCAACAGTGCAGGATCGCAATTCTTCATTGTCGTGAAGGATTCGAATTTCCTGGATCGCCAGTACACGGCCTTTGGTGAAGTTGTGAAAGGGATGGAGGTGGCGGATACCATCGTCAATTTGCCAAGAAACGCGCGGGATCTTCCGACGGAACGAGTGGAGATGACGATTACGATTGTTGAATAAAGAGACGACGAGACAACGCTATACCAGAGGAAGCGGCGCCGTGAAAAGACAGATAACGATGGCGGCACTCGTTGGAATCGTTTTTCTCACGGCTTGTGGAGGGAAGCCGGAGGCCAAGCCCGTCTATTCCCCTCCTTCCGATCCAGGTCCGAAAGCCATTATCAAAACCAAATTCGGGGACATGCACATCAAATTCTTTCCCGAGTTGGCGCCGAGGCATGTTGAGAACTTTATAAAGCTGGCAAATTCGGGATTCTACAATGGCACGATCTTTCATCGGGTTATTCCAGGCTTCATGATCCAGGGTGGCGATCCAAACACCAAGGACTCACTCAAGAAGGAGACCTATGGGCAAGGTGGTCCGAAAGATGAAAAGGGCAATCCAATCCTGTTGAAAGCAGAGTTCAGCGACACTCCGCATAAACGTGGGATCGTCTCGATGGCGAGAGGTACCGACCCGGATAGTGCCGGCTCGCAGTTTTTCGTCGTGGTGGAAAACTCACCGTTTCTCGATCGAAAGTACACGGTGTTTGGTGAGGTCATCAAAGGGCTCGGCGTCGCCGACAAGATTGTAAATTTGCCGAGAAACGAACGAGATCTACCGAACGATCGTGTGGAGATGACCGTGACGATTGTGCCTTAGTGCCTCCTACCGGGTGCTAGTACCCCTTCTGTGCACGGAACACGGTGTGAGACTGGTTCGAAGGTGGATTTTATTTGGCTTGGTCGAGAGCCTCTCGAAGGCGCGCGCGTTCGGAGGCAAGCATCAAGATAAAGCTGAGACCAAAAGCATTGCCTAAAACCCAGCGAACCGAAGCTCGTTCGATCTTAATGGGCCGGGATTGATTGGGCACATGGATGAGCGCTTGAAATTCCAGACCGTCTGCGAGGTTGATGTCAGATTCGGCCCGACAGCCGGCAGGGGAGATATTCAGAATGGTTGCCTCCCCTGCGATTTCGCCTGAGGAGAAACCCAGCGTGCACCGGAAATCGACACGCCGGGCTTTCCGAATCTTTCTCGCTTTTTCTGTGCTCATGGTAAGAAAACCCGAGTGCCGCTTCGTTAGTGATAGTGGTGCTCGCAGCCTGGGCCATGCGTGTGCGATCCCGAGGCTGACGGCGGCATAAGTTGCTGACCGGGGAGCACAATGTGTCCTGGCTCATGTTGCTTGGTTAGCTGCTCGGCGATCGCTGGATGGAATGCGCGGACATAGCCAACCAATCCTCCGAGAAATCGCTGTGATTGAAAGTCTGTTCCAGAAAACTCGGAGACAAATCTGATAGCCCGGTCCAAGATCTCTGGTGCCATCGATGTGTCGGCGATTTGTTCGGGGTTTCGCTTTTTGAAGGTTTCATACTCCTTCTTGAGATGTTCAGCGAAGACTGGCATCGGCGCAGCCGGTACGTGCAAGGGGCTGAGTGCGCGCCGTAAGGCTTGCATGGCGGTCACGACTTCCGCGTCCCGGCCGTCGCGACGTCCTTGGAAATAGCTGAACGCGACGACTTCGATAAGGTTGAAGAGGGCCACCGCTTTTTCACCGCCAACCTCACCCAACGTTCGATAGAACTCGCGCCGAACTGGCATGAACTGCTCGCCCAGCCGTTTCTGTTGATAGTCGCTGCCGGTTCCAAGGTACACGCAATCGGTTGGGCAAGAAACGCGCACGATCCGATGTTCGCCGCAACATTGGCTGCAGATCAACCCGTTCAAAGCGGGGCACGACCGTTTGCCTTTTCGTTGTTTGCAATAGACGCAGCGGCTCATTTCGCGGTCGGTCCTCCTGATTCTGGCTTCGGCGGTGGGGGTACGAACCCGTAGTCGGCCAGCGTGCGCTTTTCTTTCTTGGGCTTACCATCACTTGGAGTCTCGAGGCCGTTCATTTCGGCGGCGTGGACCAATTGGTAAGGGACGAGGATCAAATTATTGGTGCGATCTATTCCGAGATCCCCTGGGGAGGGCAGGTATTCGGCAATGACCTGAAACCGTTTATCCCTCGTCATCCGCCAGACTTTGCCAGTTGTGAAATCAGACATGTACATATTGCCCCATCGATCGAAATCGACACCCCGGAGATTCTGAAACCTGGCGGAGAAAAACCCGTTTGAGAAAACCTCTGTCAGCACGCCTTCGGACGAGATTTCGAAAATCTTGCCTTTGTCCCAACTCACAACCATAATCTGTCCTGTTTTGGGATCCACCGCGATACCCGAGGGGCCCGCAAGGACTTTGTCTGACACAAGGACCGTCGAGTGGTGTGTGGCAAGGTCTACGCGATAGATTGTGTTGTTCAATTGGTCGGAGCAGTAAAGCACCCCCTTTCCGTCATATGCTACATCGCTTAAGTGAGCAGGGGCGGCTTCGCCTGGGGCAGAACTCGCTGGGAGCATGGGAATCGTCACGACTGGTTTGGCGGTACTTGCCTCAAATCCACGCAACATATCTAGATCCGCCACATACAGCGTGCGGTCTACTAGAGCCATGCCCTTCGGAGCGTGGAGCGTTGTGCCTCCGACTCCTCCTTGGATGAACTTGCGATTGAGGATCTTACCGTTGCCATCGAGTTTTGTTATGAAGCCGTTGTTGTCTTTAGCGTCCAGTTCTCCGTTGACGCTGGAAATGAAATATTCTTTCCCGGCAGCATCTGAGACGAAGCTGTAAGGCGATGCCAAATCTGTGACCGTGATCTGCCCCAAGGCCGGGCTGGCCGCCAAGAAACCGAATAGAAAAAGGAGCAGACCATGAGCACAAATGAGTGTGCGCGAGTCCTTGAGATGTTGTGTGAATTGTCTGCTCAAGGGTAGATCACAGCGGGTGAATCTCGGATGAGATCATCCTAACGGTGGGGTCGAGAACCTGTCAAGGAAACCAGGCGATTGGTGAAGGATGAAGGGTTCGGGAGAACTGGAAGAACACCACAAGAGCACCCTACGTTCAGCGCCTCGCCATTCGTGGAGCGAAGCGTTGACTTGCACAAAAATGCCCTGGTATGGTGCGCTGGTTTTTGTCTAATTGTGGAGTGGGGAGGTTATTGTGGCAGCACGATTGATCGATGGCAAAACGTTGGCGCAACAGGTTCGTGAACGGTTGGCCAAGGAATCGGCCGAACTCTTAGGCCGGACAGGAATCAAGCCCGGATTGGCTACGATTTTGGTCGGCGATGATCCCGCATCGCACCTCTACGTGAAAAACAAACAAAAAGCCTCTGATGCCGCCGGCATCTACATCGACGACCACAAGCTTCCGGCCAGCACGACACAAGCCGAGTTGTTGGCATTGATCGGGAAAATGAATGTCGATCCGAAAATCCACGGGATTCTTGTGCAGCTCCCCCTCCCGAAGCAGATTGATAGTAAGACTATCTTGGAGGCGGTATCACCGGATAAGGATGCCGATGGATTTCATCCGTACAACTTCGGTCGGCTCGTAGAAGGTCATCCGGTCTTCGAAGCTTGCACACCGAAGGGTGTGATTAAAATGATTGAGTCCACTGGGGTCACTATCGAGGGCAAGCGGGCAGTCGTCCTTGGGCGAAGCAATATTGTGGGCAAGCCACTGGCGTTGATGCTTCTCCAGCGTAACGCGACCGTGACCATCTGCCATTCCAAAACGAGAGATTTGCCAGCGGTCTGTCGCGAGGCGGAGCTCTTGCTGGTCGCTATCGGCAAGGCGAAATTCGTCACGGCCGATATGGTGCGCGAAGGAGCGGTGGTCATCGACGTCGGCACGAATCGGCTGCCGGACGGGAAGGTGGTCGGCGATGTCGACTTCGAACCGGTGAGCCAAAAAGCCGGCTGGATCAGTCCTGTGCCGGGAGGGGTTGGGCCAATGACGATCGCGATGTTGTTGGAGAACACCGTGGAATCGGCGAACAGAATGGCGGGGATGAGGTAGGAGGACGGGGCGCTCCCTTGCTCGCAGAACGCGCGCGATGAAACTGTGCTCGCATTGGGTGAAGAGCGCGTCTCGGCGCGCTCAGGGTCGGGCGGGTGAGATTATTCGCGCAGGGGGAGCGCCCCATTCCTCCTACCATCCCAAGCGAGAGAGAAGGAATAGGATGCATGAAAATGAGGTTGGCGAGTATGCTCTGTGCCTGCACAACCCCTGGCCTGTTGGGAAACGGGGTGTCTTTATGCCGCGACGGCGGACGGATGAGAAAGACCCGTGCTTGAGAGTATCCCGCCCGCCTCATTTCTGAGTTTGGTATAGGTCGGAATAGAAAAATGATAGGGTAGTGTTTCAAAGAAGCGTCATAATTGTTGGGAGAATGGAATGAGTCGGGAGCCGCGGCGGCTGAAAGACGTGCTCGATCAAGGACAGTTTGCGGTGACGGTCGAGTACAATCCTCCGAAAGGGACGAACATCGCCGGCATCTTGGAGAATGCCAAACAGTTAATCGGGCGTGTGCACGGAGTGAACGTAACCGACAATACGGCCGCGATTGTGAGAGCCGGGTCAATTGCTGTTTGTCGCCTCCTCTACGAACTAGGGCATGACCCGGTCATGCAGCTGACCTGCCGTGATCGAAACCGGATCGCCATGCAGTCCGATTTGATGGGTGCCTCCATGCTGGGCTTCGCAATATTCTTTGCCTGACCGGCGACTATCCGACGGTAGGCGACCATAAGGACGCCAAGCCGGTGTATGATCTTGATTCGGTGCAGGTGATGCAACTCGTGCAAGGCCTCAATCATGGGCGAGACTACGCGGGGCACAAGTTGGATGGAGCCACGAATTTCACGATCGGGGCCGCCGTGACCCCTGAAGCAGACCCTCTCGGCCCCATGCTAGCCAAGTTTGAGGTGAAGGTAAAAGCAGGAGCCCAGTTTTTTCAAACGCAGGCGATTTACCATCCCGATCGGTTCGTGAGTTTCATGAAAGAGGTCCGTCCGTTTAAGGTCAAGGTATTGGCCGGTATTCTGGTGTTGCGGAACGCGAAGATGGCAGAGTTCATGAATGATAACATCCCCGGTGTATCTGTGCCGCAGGAAATGATTGAGGAACTTCGCAAGGCTGGCGACAAACAGGCTGAGGATGTCGGAGTGGAGATTGCGGTGCGTACGATCAAGGCGGTGCGGCCACATTGCGATGGCGTCCATATCATGGCAATCAGGGCGACGCACCGTTTGCCCGAAATCATTACCAAGGCTCAAATCGGCTGATGACAATCCCAGATTTCCAAAAGGCCAAGCGCGAGGGGAAGAAACTCATCGTGGTGACGGCCTACGATGCCCTCTTCACTCGGATTGTGGAACAGGCCGGTATCGAAATCATTTTGGTCGGGGACTCACTAGGGGTGGTCGTGCAGGGGAAGGCCAATACCCTGTCTGTGACGATGAAAGAGATGCTCTACCATACCAAGCTGGTGGCAGGAAGCGCCCAACGCGCGTTGGTCATCGCCGATATGCCGTTTATGTCGTACCAGGCAGGCAGGGACGAGGCGCTTCGTAATGCAGGGCGGTTCATCCAGGCCGGCGCGCAAGCGGTGAAGCTCGAAGGGGGAGCTCCTATTGTGGACCGTGTCGCGGCTATGACACAGATCGGCATCCCAGTCATGGCCCATCTGGGGATGACTCCTCAATCAGTCCACCAGCTTGGTGGATATAAAGTGCAGGGTAAGGGAAAAGACCAAGCCAAGACACTCATGGATGATGCAAAGGCCCTTGCGGCAGCCGGAGCCTTCGCGCTGGTGTTGGAAGCGGTCCCTGCCGAAGTAGCGAAGGCTATAACCCACCAACTCGCAATCCCAACGATCGGCATTGGTGCTGGTCCCAATTGCGACGGACAGATTCTCGTGCTCTACGATCTTCTCGGGCTCTTCGACGAGTTTGTCCCCAAATTCGTCAAGGCCTATGCCCACCTCAAGGCCGACGCGCTCCAAGCACTTCGCCGGTACAAGGAAGAAGTCGAACAGGGGAAGTTTCCATCCGATTCCGAATCCTATCACTGACAGTCTAGTGCAAATGTCCTCCGGTGGCTGTGCGTCAGTCACTGCGATTTCCGGGGCAACCAACCTGAAAGAGGCGACGGTCTTCCAGTCGGACGGCGGTCAGTTGCTTGCCCCAGATACAGCCGCTGTCGATCACTAATAGCGTTGGTTCAATATGGAGTCCGAGTGCCGCCCAATGACCGCAGACGATGGTGATGTCGGCTCGTCGTCGATGGGGGTGGCGAAACCACGGAAGGTAACCGGCAGGAGCCTGTTCCGGAGGACCGGAGAATCCCGACAAGTCCCCACCGGCGGTACAGGTTCGTAATGCTGTCAGCACGCGAGCGATGCTCACCAGACGTTCTTGACCATTCAAGGCTGGGTCCCATCGAGGCATGAGCCCGCGGAAGAGCGCTTCGAGGAGGTCCCGATAGTTGGGGCCGGACAATGCTGATTCGACTTCGCGGGCCAAACTCACCGATTCATCGATCGTCCATTGGGGGAGAATTCCAGCATGGATCATCAGGAACGATCCCTCCCGATGATGGAACGGTTGGCGCCGGAGCCACTCCACCAACTCTGATCGATCTTCTGCCGCAAGCACATCCTGGATCGTGTCTTTCCGACGAAGAGGAACGATTCCTTCCGCAACGGCGAGCATGAACAGGTCGTGATTGCCGAGCACGACTCGCGCCTTGGAACCGAGATTCTTGATGAATCGAAGGACCGCGAGGGAGGCCGGCCCGCGATTGACCAAATCACCGACGAACCATAACTGGTCTTTGGCAGGGTCAAAGTTGATGCGATCGACGAGTTGCTGAAGTTGCGTAGCGCAACCCTGGACATCGCCGATTGCATAAGTAGCCATGGATGGGATGATGTACGTCAGTTGAAGCGAAATCGTCCAGAAGAGGATCTCACGGAAATCGAGCTTCGATCACGCTTCTGAGTCCGCCCCGTGCTGCGAATGTGCCGGTAACCTTTGCCCAGACCGGACGGCAGGCTTTGACGATGTCCTGCAAGATGCGATTGACGGAATTCTCATAAAAAATGCCAATGTTCCGGTAGGCGTGGATATACATCTTGAGAGACTTAAGCTCGAGGCACTCCTTGTCCGGCATGTAGTGGAGCGTGATTGTCCCAAAATCGGGAAGACCGGTCTTGGGACAAATGGCGGTGTACTCGGGGATCTCGATGGTAACTTCGTAGCCCTTGTACTGGTTGGGGAACGTTTCGATGTCGGGTAACCGAGTGGTGAGACCGCTCTTGGCGTGCCGTTCGTTGTAACCGAGATTGGTCGTCCGCCGCGGTTTGCCTGACCCTTTACTCCTCACGCCTGACTCCTCACCGTGCCTTAGAGCTGCTTCATCCACTCCACTTGACCGAGACGTTCGAGCTCGTTGTAGAGGGTGACCCAGGGGCAGGGCATTTCCGGATAGACCTCACAGAGCCCACCTTTCCGAACTCCGCCGCAAGGGCCATGGCTCATGAACTTGGGGCATTCGGCCTTGAGCGAGCCATCGGGAATTGGCGGGCGCATATGGACACCCCCAACGTGCTGTGACCCCTCTTCTTCTCCTGGAATGAGGACACGGATCGGCATAGTGCCTCTAGTCTAGACAGATTCGCATCAATCGGCAATCATCAAGTATAATTTCCTATCCAAGAATGTAGGCCAGACCCCCCGATCCAGCTTTATTGGGATTGGTGTTTTAGGGCGAATGGCCTATGGCCGTTCTTTGAGGTAGGTCTTCTTTCGGCGAGGGTGGGCCTTCTGCGAAGTTGCGTTTATTATCAGGAAGTTATAAAATTTTTTCGATAATGTCTTGCCGCGTGGCAGGACCAACATATTCACCAACATATTCATTGACAGTCTTTTTTCAGCTTTGCTAGGATGACGTCACTTTTGGATACCCATGAACGGGTTATCTCCGTTCGTCCAACCTCGACGTCCTTCGGATTTGTTTCGATTAACCTGATTGGCCTGATCAGCAACGGATGCCCGTTGCAGTGAGAGAGGGAGGTGCTGGATGAGTCTTGATTATGTCAAATTTTCGAGTGGCTTTGAGAAGTTCATGCCGAAGGAATATCGGGACATGGTGGAACATGGTCCCTTCGGCAAGAAAGTGTCCGTGTCGCAGATGGGGAGCTTCAAGGAGGTCCTCGAAGAGCATCCCATGTGCGCAGGCTGTGCGATGACCCTCTTCATTCGCCTCGCCATGATTGCGTTCCCCAACCCGGAAGACACCATTACGGTCGGCACCGCCGGGTGTGGTCGTCTGGCGATTTCGCAGGCCGCGATTCCCTTCGTGTACGGTAACTATGGTGATCAGAATGGTGTCGCGAGCGGATTGTCTCGTGGCCTTCGGTTGCGGTTCGGGGATAAACCGAAGGACGTCGTCGTAATGGCGGGTGACGGCGGAACGGCGGACATCGGCTTCCAGCAAGTCCTCCATTCCTGGTTCCGGAAAGAACGCTTTACGACGATCATGCTGGACAACGAAGTCTACGGCAACACCGGGGGCCAGGAGAGCGGCATGACCAACCGCGGGGCCGTCTTGAAGATGGCGCCGCTCGGCAAAAAGTTCGAGAAGATGGACATGGTGCAAATGGCGAAGCTGGCCGGATGTGCCTACGTCGCGACCGTCGTGCCGAATAATCCGCGCCGTGTTGAGAGCGTCATCAAGAAAGCTGTGTTGATCGCCCGAGAAGTCGGCGCCAGCTACATTCAAGCGTACACGTCTTGCAACATCGAATATGCGATCCCGACCGACAAGGTCATGGAAGATGCGAAGACGGTCGAAAACGATCGGTACGCCTTCTCGGAATATGTCAGTGACGAAGCCAAGCAGTACTTGACCGAGCGGTACGGCTATAAGGAATTTCTGGCTAAGCCGGCTGCTGCGATTCCAAATAAATCCTAAGCTGCCCGAAGGGAGGCTCATCCATGGCAAGACGCTTCAACATTCGGATGGCGGGGGTCGGTGGACAGGGTGTCGTGACCGGATCGCACATTCTAAGCACCGCGGTCATCAATGCAGGCGGCGAGAGCACGATCGTCCCGTTCTACGGATCGGAAAAGCGGATGGCTCCGGTCGAAAGCTATGTGCGGGTGTCCGATGAAGCCATCTATGAGATCGGTGAGATTACCTTCCCGCACATCATCATCATCTTTCACCCACAAGTGATTACGCACGGCAAGTCGTACACGATGCCGTTCTACTTCGGCTTGAAGGAAGACGGGATCGCGCTCATCAACAACGATGGTCCGATGAAGCTCCATAAAGATCAGGCGCGCGAATTGGAAGAAAGGCGTGCTAAGCTGTATTATTTCCCCGCAACAAAAATTTCCTTGGAGGTTGCAGGCATGGATCTCGCCACCAACATGGCACTGATGGGGGCCATCGGCGCAATTACGGGTCTCACGACCATGGCGGGATTGGATCAGGCCGTGAAAGATCGTTTCCTCGGAAAGGGCTTTGTCGTGTCCGGAGGAACGGCCGCCTTGGACAGCGTCGTCGAGCGCAAGTTCAAGAAGAAACAGGAGTTGATCGAAAAGAATGTGGCGGTCATGCGGGCCGGATGGAACTATGCCGTCGACCACGGGTGGGCGGCCAAAGAAGTCAAGCGTATGGAAGAGCCGGTCGCGGCGGCCAGCGCATAAAGGAGCACCATGTATCTCGTAGCCGATATCAGCGTTGAAATCTGTGCGGCAAAGAGCTGTAAGCTCTGCACGCAGTATTGCCCCGAGGCCAATACCATTCTCTATAGCGATGAATTGGGGAAAGACAGAGGGTTCAAGTACGGCTCGGCTTATATAGCAGTCGATCGATGCAAAGGCTGTGCGCAATGCGTGTGGGTCTGCGACAACATGGCGAAGAACAACGCGATCAAGATGATCATGATCGATCAACTGCCGAAAGCCGCCTTGACCGACAACATCACCTACGGTGAGAAGAGCACGACAGCGGTATTGGCGAGCCCCGTAGTCGGATAAGCGCGAGAGGGGCAGAAAAGGGGAGTGGGCGTGGCGACAACGCAAGACACCAGAGAGAGAATCATTGTTCCAGGGCCGGCGGGCTTTCATCCCCCCTCGGCTGCCCAATTAGGAGTGGCGCTGCCCGATCCGGGACAGGGTCTCTTTTACGGGCTGCTGGAACCGAACGAAGAGAAGGTGATTGAGGAGATGGCTCGGAAGATGCTCACAAGCCCCAATGCCACTATCTTTCCTGGTCCGCTACTTCTTTGGGCGTGGAACGAACACGCAGTGGAAAAGGCGAAGGCTACACTGGAAATCGCGGCGCAAATTCCGGACGTCATGGTTATCCCCATGCCGGATTACCGGCCAAAGTATCCGAAGATCGATCCGGAAGAAGTGATCAACCCCAACCATCCAAATCTGACGATCTGGGGCAACAAGATCGAAGCTTGTATCTTCATCGGCGTCCACTGCCATTATGCGAACCTGACGCTCAAGATGATTCGGGCCGGGACGAATTGCTGTACTATGGCGGTTTGTGCCGAGCAAGGCCACGAAGATGCCATGCTGACCATCCGTGACTCCGANACAGCCAAGATCAAGCGGGTGGCCCAAATCTTTAAGAGAGTTCGCGANGAGATGGGCATNAAGTTGCCGGACAGCGGCGAAAACGTCCGGTTTACGGGGACGCAATCCAGAGTCCATGGCGGAAAGACTCACACCAATCCCNTGACCTTCGCGCCGTCTCCAGCCGGTGCCCACNANGCGGCGGCATTTGGTCACTCCGCCGAACAGATGAAGCGAGAAGGATAGGNAGGCTGAGCGACACAGCTNACCCATTTTTTGAGAGGTGCGATCATGAGCAAGGCGNTGGAAGCTGAACAAAAAACCAATCCGCAGGGTGATCCGATCACCAGCGAGCCGGAGCAAAAGACCAACCCGCAAGGTGATCCGATCACCAGCGTTGCGGCTCCAAAGTTGGATGGGAAGAAGGATCCCCATGCCGAGGCGAAAAGGCAGCGGGTGGTGACGCCCGAATATTTGTTTCATGAGGCACCTCGGACCAAGGAATTCATTACCGGGAGTGAAGCAGCCAAAGAGGCAATCCGTCGATCGAACGTGGACTTGGCCGTTGCCTATCCGATTACCCCACAGAGCGAAACGATGCAGCTCGTCGGTGTGCTCTATGGGGAGGGCTATGTCAAGGAATACTATCGGGGAGAAGAGGAAGTGGGGGTGATGGCCGCGATCGCCGGAGGTTCCCGGTCGGGCATCCGGTGCTTTACGGCGACGGCCGGTCCTGGAACCTTGAGAGGAATGGAAGGGATTGCCTCCTGGCCGGGCCACCGATTACCTGCCGTGGCGATGTTTACGTGCCGGGTCGTGAACGCCCCGTTGGCCATTCAGCCCGACAACATCGAGGTTGCCTATCTCCTCAACTGCGGCTTGATCGTCTTTCACGCCGAGAACCAGCAGGACATGTTTGATTTCATCATGGCCGGCTTTACGATCAGCGAGAAAAACGACGTGACATTGCCGGTCGGTGTCTGCTGCGATGGATTCTTTGTGACCCATGCCCGTGGTTATGTCCGGATGCAGGATCGCGGTCTGAAGCTGCCCCCACGAGAAGCCTGGCGTGGGGCGGTGCCGGTGCTCGATGCGGAGAATCCTCCCGCACGACTGTCCCGCGACGCCCCGGTACAGAAGTCGAATTTTATGGCCTACAACATCCACGCGGTATGGCAGCAGGAAGTGTGGGCCGCTGTGGAACGTTCGCGCAAGTACATCAACAAGTACATGGGTGGACTGCTCACGCCCGAGCATGTGGATGGGGCAGACGCCATCATCATCGCCTCAGGCAGTGCTGCCGCCCAATCACGCGAGGCCGTTCGTCTCTGCACGGAGAAGGGGATTAAAGTCGGCTTGATCAAGGTCCGCTCCCTTCGCCCATTCCCAACCAAGGAGTTGCGACAACTCTGCGGGAATGCCAAGCTCATTGTCGTGCCCGAGTTCAATTATGTGGGCTGGCTGGCGAAAGAGGTCGCCACCGCAATTTACGGCTATTCCAAGGCCAAGATCATCGGCGGTCCACGGGTCTATGGTGGTCAGTCCATGCCGGTGGAATTGATCGTGGACGAAGTCGAGTCCGGTCTGACCGGCAAAAAGTCCACCAACGTGGCAATGTCGTCGATCATGGGTGGCACGGTCAATCCGGATGAAGTC
>AF_2010_repII_A1DRAFT_10000062_pt1 | contig 16339 bp, 16 predicted proteins | sample AmaForreplicIIA1_FD_9195 | JGI IMG/M metagenome (IMG submission 9195)
AGTTTTTGTACCACCGATGTCGCCGGCGAGAATCATCTCTTTTTCCTCACAGGGCACAGTCTATGGTTGACCGATCGAGAAGTCCGCGCGGTACATTGAACCAATCGTCACAGGAGCTGGTCCTGTGTCGGTATCGCGAGAAAAGCCGACTGAAGGCGATCCTCGTCCTTCCTAAAATCTAGCACTGCCTTCCGCATCCAGGCTTTATTCGATCCAGCGATCAGAAACACTACCACACTCACCTGGTTGATCACACCTGGGGTCAACAGCAATCTTACCGGGATAGCTTTGAGCAAATGCCTGCCGTGACGAGCTTGAGATGGATAGGATTTGGAATGTTGTGGCATGGGGAAGAGCCATCGCGTGGGGGGGAGCATTTCCAATCGTTCGAGAATCAAATCGAATTGAAGCCAACACGCCGGCCGGCCAGTCGCTTGATTCACCCACTTGGAACAGGGGTGAAGCGACCAGCGATGTCTCCACGGGAGGATATTCTTACCAGATTGAGCGCATCTTAGGTTCTTGAGGAAGGAAAAGGCAAACGGGATTTGACGCGTTATTGGACCGGTCGGCGAATGAGCAATGGCATGCCATCTGTTGCCATCCAAGCCAACGACTGTGCATCGTCAACGCCCACGGTGAGGTGTAGCTGAGGTGTGGCGTGCGGAGCATGTCCCGCCCAAAATACATGCCACCATTCGGTGAGCAGTCTCCACCATTGTCTAATGTGGTATGTCACCAACTGGCACAGGTTGGTGTAGTCGTAGGAATCGATTGTGATCGTCAAGGCCGGGGTAAACTGCAGAGAATAGACTGTCGGCATGTCCGCCAGGGAAATAGGGTCCTGTTCGGGACTGACTGAGGGGTCGATCTTCCGACGGGTAACGGGAGGACGCTCCCGCAGTCGAAAGGTCGTGACGAGCTCATTCTGATCGGACGTAGTCCAGCTCTCAATCAGAATCCGGTGGAGTTCTACACCACGGCCTTTGAGGAGGATGGTGCTTGCTGCAAGATCGATGAGCACATACGTTTGGGGTCTGGCCGCCAGCTTGACTTCTTCTGCAAGAACCCGCGTGGCTTCTTGGAGAGCCGCTGGATCGCTGACATCCACAAACGGTTGTGAGGGGGGGTCAAGAGCCCATGTCACCGGAACAAGAGTTAGAATGAGGGAAAAGAGGAGAGAGAACAGTGTCATAGAGGCGTGTCGGGTGGCAGCCGGCTAGCCCTCAATTATTGATGAAAGTTCGTGCCGAGACCGCTGACGTGCTAGCGGAAGCGGCGGTCAAGTCGCGAGGAAGGCATTTTTGAACAGGATGTCGCTCAACCAAACAGCTCCCGCATTTGGTCGTGTTATTCCAACGGCCGGGTCTATCGGAGAAGCGCGCTGGCAGTTAGAACGGGAGCGTTCATGAACGATGTGGACTAAAAAATCAAGATGGGCGTACCGACTTTCGCAAGGCGATAGACACTCTTGAGATCATCATCATTGAGACGAATACACCCGTGGGTCACATTTTTTCCGAGCAGCCTGGTATAGAGCGTGCCGTGGATAAAGTAGCCCTTGCCAAATCCGAGCGCATACTCCCCCAGCACTCCTGGCTCGATGCGGTCTTCTTGGTTTTGGGGGACCGCGAGACCTTCTTCAATGAAGGCCCAATCAGGCTTCACCCAGACAGGATTCGTTAATTTTGATTGGACGAAAAACTCGCCTCGCGGCGTGTCGAAGATCCATTGGCCCTGGGTCTCGCCAGGCTTATCCAAAATGGTTCCACTCCCGGTCGAAGCCAGTGCATCGAGCATGACACGGTCCCGGTAGCGTATATACAGGTGATTTCGGGCTGTGTCGACCAGGATATAGGGCTGGGCAGGCATCAGTTGAGCAAGTTGTTTACTGAGAGAGTGGTAACGACTTTGAAGCTGTCGTAGGGCAACGGGATCAGCCGGCTTGGGTGAAACGGTGGAGGCATCTGACAACGGGATCCCGCTGCTTTGGGCGAGGGTGAGGAGAATCACCAGTCCGATCACACCAGGAAATAGCGCCCGCACCACTTGTTTCATCGGACTTGCTCAGATATCGTTCCGCTGGCCGAGACTTGCTAACGCTTGAGCAACTGAGTTTTGTTCTTGAAGGGCCCCGACGATTGTCACGGGGGTCCCCTTTTCTACACGATCGTAGAGAGAGATCATGTGGGCGTTTTCGAGCATGACACAGCCCAATGTCTGTGCCGCCAATTCGTTTTCGACTCCATGGATCTCAATCTGTCCACCGATTCCTTTCGATGCTGGTATCAGTCCCGTTTTCCGTGCCGATTGGAAGCGGCGTCGATCTTCTTCATTCGGATAATCGAGAAGCAAGGCTCGGTAAAATTGAGTTTGCCCCTGGCCGCGCTTACCCGCGATCAAGTAACGGCCTTCCGGAGTTGCACCGTCCCCCTGGTATCGCTTCTCGCGAATTCCATTGAACCCGAGCCGAACGGGGTATGATAGCACCTTCTGCCCGTTCTTGTAGAGCGTCAGTACGCGGTCGGCTTTGCTCACGACGATCGCACTCGCATGGTGACGCCGTGACCACGCGATCGTCTCATTGGCCATCTGTTGCCATCGACCGATTCGCTCGTGGTCAGCGTACCGTCCTAACTCGCTGCTCAACAGGTCGGTCTGTGAGGTAAGCATCTGTCCGGCCTTGACGGACGCTTCGATCGATCGTTCGAACTGCCCCTCTTCAAAGAACGCTCGCGCCTGCTTGACGAGGAGATCGGTTTCGACCAACTGTTGGCCTAGCACCAGCCGGCTGTCGATCGCTCTAACCTGAACAGTCAATATGTGGAAGCGATCCTCAACAGAGGTGAGCTTGCGTTCAGCAGCTTGACCGAGTGCCTTGCGTTGGTCCGTGATCCGTGCAACCGTCTCGACCCCTTCTTCGTAGAGCCTGCGAAGGGACAGATCGAGCTCATTGGATTCCCATGGCCAGTGAATCAGGTCATCTTCGGCTTGCACACGAGTCTTGAGGGCCATCCATTGATGAGCAAATCGAGCATAGTCATCCGGTGAGAGTTCCGCGGCCCGAAGATCCATCAGGTCTCGGTCGAGCGATTCGATCGCCTCGACCACATCCTGTGGCACAGCATCTGTACAGCCGGTCAGGGTCACGGTCAGGATGAGGAGTAGGCTTCCGGACCCGAGTGAATACATGAGGCGATGATAGATATGCATAGCCTGCCCGGACTACTTTTTTTTCGCCGCTGCTTTCCCCTTGCCGATTTTGGCAAGGGCGGTTTCAATTTCATGAGAGACTGCGGTGCTCTTCTCTCGAATGGCCTCAGCCTGTTTTTGAGCCGCTTGATAGTCGGCTTTGTCGATCGCCATTTGGGTTTGGTTCAAGGACGCTTTCAACGCTTCAGCATCGGCTTTGATCGCTTCCAACGCCGCGCGGTCTTTGCCAGTGGGGGCCTTCGCCACCAGGTCGAGCGTGACTTTGACTGATTCCTCGGCTGCGTGCTGCGCTTGCAGTGCGGCAGCTTTGGCTTCATCCCTCTTTTTTTCCGCCTCCGCCTTGACGCGTTCCGCGTCCGCCTTTGCCGCGACAGCCAGTTGCTCAGCCTTCCCGTAGTCTCTGACTAAACCAAACTTGGCGTCTTGGTCGGCCACTTCTTTCCGAAGGGCGACCAACGTGCCTTCGATCTTTGCATACTCCTCGGCCACATAGGTGGAGGCACCGCTTTGTTGGGCATCTGCGACGGCCTTCTCTGCCGCTTCAATCTGTTCCGTGGGCGGTTTCGCACATCCGGTCGCAACGACCAGGGCGAGAACAATGGGTGCCACGTTCAGAAGTTTTTCAAACATGTCATCCTCCTCTAACAAGGGAATGGCTTGGCGAATCTTTCTACACGATGCAGCCCGGACCAGATTTCGCTGACAAGAAGGGTGAAAAACTGACTGAAAGAAGGCAAACTCAATGCCAGAACGACCAGCCTGATCCTTAGCGAGAAGTTGTGCTTTCACAATGACATAGCGGAGTTATGCCCAGTGGACTCTCTGAAATTCTGTGGCAGTCTAGCCAATTTTTAGCAGAAACGCCTCAAATAATGGAAAATTGGTGTTGAAATCGTCGTGACAAAACATCCGACTTTGCCGCGACTCCAAGACCTGCCCCTTACGGACTTTTGCAGGAACTCCGTTTTTCGCGAGAGCCGCGAGTTTGACAGAGCAGTACCTCGACCCTATAATGCCGCGTCCTTCGATCACATTTTGTTGTAAGGAGCAAGTGCATGTCATTCACATTTCAACAACCTTCGAACCTCAAGAAAAAGCGCGAACACGGCTTTCGCAAACGTATGAGTACTAAGAATGGCCGGAAGGTCTTAGCTCGGCGCCGGGCCAAAGGACGAACCCGGTTGACGTGTAGTGCGTAGTTGCAAGGCTCTCGAGTACGGCTCTCAGCCCCTGTTTCCTTCCTCGAATCAACAAGTCCCTAACAGATACAGATGAGGCCGGGCTGGTGTCGTTAGCCTCAGATGGGCCTTGAGTGGGAGGCCTGGCGAGAGCGGTCTTCGTGAGGTCTTTAACGATGGTAGGGCGTGGGGGCGACAAGCCATTGTTCTTACGTAGAAGCCGCGACATCAATTACGTGAAGCACCATGGCCGGCGAATTTCGACTGCGCTGTTCAATCTGCTCGTGTGTCGAACTGGCGTGGAAGGGGGGCAAGTCGGTATTATCGTTGGCCGGAGATTTGGCAACGCGGTTCGCCGGAACCGGGCGAAACGCATTTTTCGACAACTGACGAGGCAGATCAGCAGGGACCTGCTATCGGAACCAGCAGTGGTAGTTTTTCCTAAACGTGATGCGTTGAGTCAACCGTTTGCTGCCTTGGAAGTGGTCTGGCGCTCATCTCTTGCTCGCCAGCATCTTCTCAGAACTAAAGAGGACTAGAGTGCAATACCTGTGTGTCCGAGTCCTAGTCTACTACCAATACTGCATCTCCCCGCTGTTCGGCCCTGCGTGCCGCTTTGAGCCGACCTGCTCCGAATACGCCAGCATCGCCATTAGCCGCTACGGTGTTCTGCGAGGCTGCGGTCTTGCGATCTGTCGTTTACTGAAGTGTCATCCCCTTCATCCTGGAGGCAATGATCCAGTCAGATGAAGAGGACTGAGATTCTCGCTTAGGGCGCCGCACGATATGGAAAAGCGCGTCATCATCTTCTTGATTCTCTCAGTAGCCATCATCTTCGGGTACGACTACATCCTCAAAGAACTTGGCTGGCTTCCCCCGCCCGCACAGAACCAGGACGGCTCCAATGACGGAGTCGGTTCCCATCCTGAAGACCCTCGGACTCAAACCAGCCAGTCATCGCGCGAGATCAATAAACCCAACATTGAGGTTGCACGCCAATCTGGCGAAGGCAGGCCTTCACCAAGGTCCTCTGACGAAACTCTCCCAACCAGTGAGGAAACATTAACAATCGACACCGACTTGTTCCGAGCAGAGCTGACCAATCGAGGCGGAGTCCTGAGGAGTTGGGAATTGAAGCGATACAGAACCGCGTCTCCTGACCAGAAGTCAGTGCAACTGGTCCATTCGGGAGGGAAGTTTCGAGGGCCGCTCTCGATCGCAGTGGCGGACGCAAATCTAGACAAGTCGTTACGAGAGGGACTGTATTCTCTAGAGAAAGATTTCACCAGGCTCGATGCTTCTCATCCCGTTGGACATGTCACGCTTCGATTTCAGGACCGTGACAAGGGGTTCTCCGTCGAAAAGCACCTGACCTTCCATCACAACAGCTACGTCGTCGATATCTCCTTGAAGCTCGATGGGGTCATGCAACCATTCGTTGTGAGTTTGGGGACAAACTTCGGGATTGTGGAATGGGGAGAAGGGCTCATTGGTCTCATCGGATCGGCTTCGATGGTCGACAGCAAGGTCGAGAAAGAAACACCCGAGGGGGAACTTGAGAGGAAAGGGCCTGTCCAGTGGGTGGCCCTCCAGGACAAATACTTTCTCTCGGTGTTGATGCCCCGCCAGGCCACGGCGGCTGTGATCAAGAAGGAAGGGGACAAGCTTGTCTCGGCTGGCGTACGAATGGCTCAACCATCAAGTGGGGCCGTGGTGGCGTTGCAACTCTATGCTGGGCCTAAAGAGTATGACACACTACGAATGTTTAACGTGGCGCTCGAGGACACGATCGATTTCGGCTGGTTTATCTTTGGAAGCTGGAGTGTCGTGAAAGCGGTCGCGAAACCGATTTTCTATGTCCTCCGCTTCATAAACAGCTACACTCACAACTATGGAATCACGATTATCCTTCTCACGATGGCGCTGAAGCTGCTCTTTGTACCATTGCAGTATAAGAGTTATAAGTCGATGAAGCAGATGCAAGTGATCCAGCCGAAGGTATTGGCGATCCAGGAAAAATTCAAGGACGATCGCGATCGACTGAACAAAGAACTGATCAAGCTCTATCGAGACCACAAGGTGAATCCAGTCGGTGGCTGCCTTCCGATGGTGCTCCAGATGCCGGTGTTTGTAGCCCTCTTCAATATCCTCTATATGACGATTGATTTGCGGCAGGCACCGTTCATGCTCTGGATTAAGGATCTTTCAGTCCAGGATCCCTATTATGTTCTCCCGCTGATCATGGGGGCTACCATGGTCATTCAGCAGAAGATTACTCCCACCACGATGGATCCCACACAGGCGAAGATGATGTTAATGCTTCCCGTCTTCATGACATTTCTCTTCATCAATTTTCCAGCCGGGCTGGTGCTCTATTGGTTGACGAACAACGTATTGACCATCGGGCAGCAGGTGCTGACGGATCGCTACATTTTTCGAAATCGATCGATCTTGGCTGGGCACGAGGAATCTTACGGGAGAAAATGACTCAAATAAAATCGCGTATACCTTCGTACGATCTTCATTGAATTGAGAGCCCTACATCAAAGAGAGTCCGATCATGCAAATGGGAGGAGGGCTTGAGGACACGATCTGCGCCGTTGCCACACCGGTCGGTGAGGGCGGGATCGGCATTGTCCGGATTAGCGGTCAAGACGCTCTTGCGGTCGCCGAGAAGCTTGTACGGCTACGTTCGGGACACTTGCTGGGATCCACTGCATCACACACCTTGCACCTCGCCGACTTCTTTGCCCCGTATACAGAAACCTTAAATGCTTGCGGTCCTTCAGCACACTCGGGCAGTAGACAACAGGCCATTGATGAGGGGCTGGTAGTTTACATGAAGGCACCCCGGTCATTTACCGCTGAAGATGTAGTGGAACTTCACTGCCATGGGAGCGGACTGGTGTTGGCCCATCTATGCGAAGCCTGTATTACCGCGGGAGCTAGATTGGCTCAGCCAGGCGAGTTTACCAAGCGGGCGTTCTTGCATGGTCGTTTCGATCTCTCTCAAGCGGAGGCGGTTCTCGATACGATCAAAGCCAAATCCGAGGGAGGACTCAAGGTCGCCCAGCGCCATCTGAGAGGCGATTTGGGGCGCGCGGTGGATCGAATGCGAACTCAACTGCTGACGTTGTTGGCACACGTGGAAGCCGGAATTGATTTTGTGGAGGAAGATATTTCGTTTGTCGCACGCGAAGAGTTGCTTTGTGCGTTTCACAAAATCCTTGAAGACATCGATCAGATGCTTTCAACCGCTCGCAGCGGGAGGCTCTTGCGAGAAGGCGCCCGAGTAGTCATCATCGGGCGACCTAATGTCGGGAAATCAAGTCTGCTGAACAGTCTTCTGCGGGAAGAGCGCGCCATTGTCACCAATATTCCGGGAACCACTCGGGATCTAATCGAAGAGTCAGTGGTGTGGGACGGACTCTTAATTACGCTGATCGACACCGCGGGTCTCCGCGAGACGGTTGACATCGTGGAAGCGGAAGGGATGAAACGAACTAAGTCTGCACAAGGTGACTCTGATCTTGTCTTGAACGTTTTCGATGCGAAGGAGCTGCTTGGCGGAATTGACCAGATTGAAAGCAAGACGTTATGCGAGGGCAAAGACTTCGTAATCATCAACAAAATGGACCTGATTGACCGAGTGGAGTCGCAGAGCGTGATTGATTCCTCCCGCCGATTGACGCCTTGTGAGGTGATCCCCATTTCTGTGCGAACTGGTGTAGGGATTGACCAACTGAAATCGGCTATCAGGTCTCATCTGCTGCATGGGGATCTTGAGGCGAAGGAGGGAGTGACGATCACGAATGTACGGCATCGCACGGCCTTACAGCGAGCAGGAGAATCCCTGCGTCACTCGATGGAGGCTGTTCGGGCAGGAATCGAACCGGAACTGATTGCGGTGGATCTGCGCGCTGCCGCCGACGCACTGGGCGAGATCACCGGAGTCATCACTTCCGACGAAGTGCTGGATCAGATCTTCGCTGAATTTTGCATCGGGAAATAGCAAACTTTCCGAGGTTGCCCGAGATATTCTGTGTAAGCCACTGTACGCCCGTGAACGTGTTTAGTTGTTCGTCCACGAAGGGCTTGCGGGTCACAGGTGAAGCCGCATAAAATTGTGCCCAATACTGTGCCCATGTTCGACATAAGCATGGGGTCGACCAAGCGGCCTCTTAATACTAAGTCGATTCACTGGATTCTCTTTCAAAATCAGAAATTCCGGGGTGGCTTGATTGTCGCGTGTTAATTCGCGCCGCAATTGGGCGCAGTGCGCCGGAGTCGCGAGGGCCCGCCATCGTTAGTCTTTCGACTGAGGCCTTGGCTGGTTCAATTGGTAGACTCCCACCTTAGGCGTGAATGGTGACGTCCTCAACACCTATGGCAGAAGATCCAGTGCAGCAAAGCAAATGCAAGATTTGCGGTAGTCCATCCCTCGTGATTTTTGCTCACACAGCAAAATGCGATGACTGCGGAGTTATGGTGTATTACCCCTATCCAGCGGATGACAGTCAATTGCAAGCGAAGAGCGACGGGAAAAACTGGTCGCGAGATCAGGTGTTACGTTGGTATTCAAAAGCATCATTTCATAACCATACGAATTTTACCAACATCATCCGCTTTGCAATGGATGAGTCCTGCCTCGGAAAACAATTAGACATATTGGATTACGGAGGCGGGGGCGGGCAGTTCGCTCTTGTTTGCAAATCACACTTCCCAGAAGCCACCGTCTATATTACTGACTTTAGTGATGAATCTCTCCTCCAAGAGTGGAGCGGTTCAAATATGCAGATCCCATTTGGGAGCTTTTCGAAAGACGCGACGAAGTTCGATTTCATTTTTTTGAATGATGTTTTTGAGCATGTCAGTGACCCTGGATTTGTACTGAAGCAGTTGGCGGGCAAACTGAAAACCGGCGGCAAACTGTTCATAGATACACCGAAACAGTTCTGGATTTATCCGTTCACAAAATTGATGTCGAAATCACTTTACACGAAGGTTCTGAGAGGTACTGTTTCAACTGCTCACCTGCAGATTTGGTCGAGGAAGTCATTTGAATTTGTTGTGCGCGAGAGTGGACTAAAAGTACGCAAGTACGAGGAATCAAGCGAATACACAATGCCTGCCGACTTTTATCTGGATAATATGGGTATAAGAAATCCAATATTACGGTTCGCCGGTCGTGTCTTTTATGGAAACGCAAGGTGGCTTGCAAAAAATAAAATTGTATGTGTGTTGTCTAGCCAGTACCCATAACAAGACGCTCCACGAGGCGTCACATCTGTTGCGCCCGATTGTCCAAACTCAGCTTGGCCGGTGAAGGCCCGATTACCGGTGTTTGCTCCGGAGGTCGGGATGAAAGAATCGGGCTCCTGCATCGGTAAAGAGGACCTGTGTCGCTTGTATTTGACGTGATTGTGGTGGGTGGAGGTCATGCCGGCTGCGAAGCTGCACTGGCTGCGGCGCGGATGGGTGTGTCCACCTTACTGCTTACCATGGATGAGGACCGAATCGCGCAAATGTCTTGTAATCCTGCCGTCGGCGGCATTGCCAAGGGCCATCTTGTCAAAGAGATCGACGCGCTCGGCGGGGAAATGGCTCGAAATACCGACCGGGCCGGCATTCAATTTCGATTTATTAATACAAGCAAAGGTCCGGCTGTAAGAGCGCTTCGTGCCCAATGCGACAAAACACTCTATCGGCAAGCGATGCAGCAGACATTGCGGATTCAGGAGGACTTGACTGTTCAACAAGGGACGGTAGACCGGATATTGTATCGAGCTGGGTGCATTATCGGAGTGGTGACAGGGGAAGGTACAGTAATCGAGGCGAAGGCGGTAATTCTAACCTCAGGTACATTCCTTAAGGGGCTCATCCATATCGGTCTGAACCATTTCCCTGCCGGGCGCGCCGGCGAAGCCTCGGCCGAGCATCTGTCTGATTGTATGCGGGATTTGGGTTTCGAGGTAGGTCGACTGAAGACCGGGACGCCTCCCAGACTTGATAGCCATACGATCGATTTCTCAGTCATGCTGCCGCAGCCTGGTGATGACCCGCCGCCGCCGTTTTCCTATCGAACCGAACGTGTCACCAACCAGCAAGTCCTCTGCCATCTCACTCATACGAATCACGCGACCCACGATGTGATTCGGGACAACCTGGATCGATCGCCGCTCTACAGCGGAGTCATCGATTCAGTGGGGCCGCGCTATTGTCCTTCCATTGAGGATAAGGTGGTTCGTTTCGCAGGCAAGGCGCGGCACCAAATCTTCATCGAACCGGAAGGACTCGACACGCGCGAATTCTATCCGAATGGGATCTCGACAAGTTTGCCAGTCGATGTACAGGCAGCGATTTTAAAAACGATTCCGGGCTTGGAGCAGGCAAAGATGCTCAAGCCTGGTTATGCGATCGAATATGACTANTTCCCTCCGCGACANCTCCATCCGACGCTTGAGACCAAGTTGCTTGAAGGCTTGTACCATGCGGGTCAAATCAATGGAACATCGGGCTATGAGGAGGCTGCTGCTCAGGGCATTGTGGCCGGGATTAACTCAGTTCTCAAATTGCGNGGGGAACCTCCTCTCGTTCTGGACCGATCACAAGCATATATTGGAGTCCTGATCGATGATCTCATTACGAAAGATGCGCGAGAGCCGTACCGGATGTTTACGTCACGGGCAGAATATCGATTGCTACTCCGTCATGGAAATGCTGATCTGCGCCTAACTGAAACTGGACGCCAGCTGGGCCTGATTCCAGAAGTCGTGTATCAAAAATTTAAGAGAAAGCAGGACACGATTGAAACAGAGATAGCTCGGCTCGAAGACCTCCGCCCAAAACTCACTCACGTGATTCGAGAGCGACTAGCCGAAGCTGACATACAGGACGTTTCAGGGTCTTATACCCTTGCGCAGCTATTGCGACGACAGGGTGCAACGTATGAAGCCCTCCTCGACGCGTTATGGTTAGATAGGATTGAAGATAATGAAATGATTGAAGAAATTGAACTACAGATTAAATATTCTGGCTATATCAAGCGTCAGCTTCAACAGATCGGACAATTTAAAAAACTGGAAACAAAACCGATCCCATCAAGCTTCAACTATGATCAGGTGACAGGATTTTCGCAAGAGGTTCGCGAGAAATTGAAAAAGATTCGTCCTGCCTCGGTGGGACAAGCTTCGCGCATCTCTGGAGTCACGCCCGCTGCGATCTCGCTTCTCCTTGTTGCGTTAAAGAAGTTTCGAGAATCGCCTCACAAGGACGTCGTCGCGCCCGCTACATTACCTTAAGGACAAAGGGAACGTACTGTTCACTTTTCCGCCCTTGACCTGCACTGCTAAATAACGTAATTGTTCCACGTGGAACATCAGAAAGAACTTCGTAATTTCATGGTAGCCGGTGCAGCATCGATTGGTTTATCGCTCGCCTCACACCATGTTGATCAATTCATGATCTACATCCAGGAGTTGATGCGCTGGAATAAGAAGATTAATCTGACTGGCATTGACAGGCCCAAGGAAATCATAGTCAAACATTTTGTCGATTCATTGGCCGCATTGAACGCCTGTAACATCCCCCTTAACAGTGTGGTCATCGACGTAGGCTCAGGAGCCGGGTTTCCTGGAATTCCTCTCAAGATCGTACGAGAGGATTTCGAGCTCATACTGGTTGAACCGATTCACAAGAAATCCTCATTCTTGAAATCGCTAATAGGTCTTCTCAACCTCGAGAATGCTTCCACATTTGATGGGACGGTTCAGGAGTATGTGCATGCACCGAGTAAGACACTTGCCGACCTTATCGTTGTCAGAGCCGTGAAATTCAATGAAATTATTTCCTCGATGAAGGAGCTCCTTCATCAGAGCGGTCGAGCTATCCTTTATCGGGTTGAATCGATTAACCCTGCTGAAATAGGGAGTAATTTTACTATCACGAAGGAACTGTCCTTCGCTCTTCCCTTCGGCTACGGCCGGCGAGTCATTTCGGTTGTTGAGATAGGGAAGGCCGCGTAACACGGGTCGTGCGTCATCAATGTTCCACGTGGAACATTGCCCAGCCACACGTCATTCTCATAGGCCATGGCAAAGATTGTCGCAATCGCAAATCAGAAGGGAGGGGTAGGAAAAACTACTACTGCCGTGAACCTGGCTGCTGGAATTGCCCTTCAAGGCAAACGTGTTCTTCTGGTAGACATGGACCCACAAGCCAATGCGACAAGTGGTCTGGGAATTGATCCTCGTTCCTTACAGACCACAGTGTATAACTGCCTTATAAATTATGTGAAATTTGTCGATGCCGTTCAAGGGACTGGTGTAGAGGGTCTCTCGCTTTTACCTTCAAATACCGAGTTGGCTGGTGCGGAAGTGGAGCTGGTCAACGTTGAAGAGCGCGAAAAAATCCTGCAGCACTTCCTGAAAGACATCGAGCAGCAGTTTGACTTTGTTTTCCTCGATTGTCCCCCCGCGCTTGGAATTCTGACCGTGAACGCATTGGTCGCGGCTCAATCGGTTCTGATTCCAGTTCAAGCTGAATATTATGCGATGGAGGGATTGGGAAGACTGATGGCAAGCATCGACCGTATTCGCCAATCTTTCAATCCCAGTCTTGAAGTCGAAGGCATTGTGTTGACAATGTTTGATGCCAGGAATAATTTGGCGCGGCAGGTGGTGGGGCAGGTACGCGAGTATTTCAGAGACCGCGTTTATCAAACGATGATCCCCCGTAACGTGACTCTGGCAGAAGCCCCGAGCTTCGGCCGCCCTGTGTACCTGTACAACATGGCATCAGCGGGATCTCAATCCTTTCTCTCTCTCGCCAAGGAGTTTATCAGTCATGGAGAAAAAAGCGCTCGGTAGAGGGCTCGACGCCTTGATCCCCACATCGAAGCCGGCCCCTATGCCGGAATTGCCAGAAGTGCAACATCTTCGCACCGACGCCATCGTTCCCAATCGATATCAACCGCGACAGACATTTTCTCCGCAGGAATTATCTGAACTCACGGCATCATTGAAGCAAAGCGGTCTTCTGCAGCCCATTCTTGTCCGGCGGAAAGGCGATGGGATGTTCGAGCTGATTTCTGGTGAGCGACGCTGGCGTGCGGCAAAGCAAGCTGGGATGGAAACAATTCAGGCGATCATCAGGAACTGCACCGATGAAGAATCGATCGTGTTAGCCCTCATCGAAAATTTACAGCGGCAAGATTTGAATCCGATCGATGCAGCGAAGACCTATCACCGGATGATGAACGAATTTGGACTGACGCAGGACATTATTGCGCAGCGTGTTGGATGCGAGCGATCCTCCATTGCGAACACAGTCCGATTGCTCAATCTCCCTGTTGATGCCCAGCACCTCATTGAGTCTGGGCAATTATCGACCGGCCATGCAAAGGTAATCCTTGGACTTGCAGATTCAGCCGATCAAGCCAGATTTGCCCAACTGGTTGTATCAAGAGGTCTCTCTGTGAGAGAGACCGAAAAACTCATTCAGTTTTCAATACTTGCAAGAAAACGCGCGAAACAGGAGCCCCGCCGATCGCTCTGGTCTGACGTCGAAGAACGCTTAAGAAAACGCTTAGGAACAAAGGTCACGATACTTAAGGGGCGACGCGGGGGAAAAGTAATCATCCACTACTTTTCCCCACCTGAATTGGACGGGATACTCGAGACGCTCTTGAGTTAATCGACAGCCCACCCCAGTCAACCACCGTACTTCCACGTAGAGGCACATTTGTTGCTTGCCCCTAGTGACCAGTACGGTGTTTGCCTTCACCAATCGATTCGAAATTCCATCAGGGATAGGTTCCAAACAAAGCCGAATTGCATATTCGTAGGAGGCGTCTCTTATGTGGGGGCAGGAGAGGAAGACAACCGAGCAGGTTAATGAGGGCGAAGATAATGCTGAGGTCGCAACGGAAAAACCTGTTCAAGGGACCGAAGACATTAGTGCATTCGTCGGCAAGGGTGTGGAATTCAAAGGCACGATCTCCTATAGCGGAACGGTCCGCATCGATGGATACCTCGATGGGGAAATTCACACTGATGGGATCCTGTTAATCGGTGAAGATGCAGTCCTCCAAGCAAAGATCACCGCGGGAACCGTCGTCTGCAAGGGAAAAATAACGGGAGATATCGTCGTCAAGGAACAGGTCAAATTGCGCGCTCCGGCTGTGGTGAACGGTTCGGTGAAAACCCCACTGCTCTCGATCGAAGATGGTGTGCTGTTCAATGGCAATTTGGAGATGGCCCAACCAGTCTCTCAAACCGCTTTGCAATCGGTTGGCATGATCACTCCGACCGGCGTGAAACGTGTCAATGGGTAATCGGGAATGAGGATCATATACGTAAGTAGTACTATGTAAGATAGATTAGGGCATTGCATCCAGGGGATGATCTGGAGAAGCAGAGGAGGGCATTATGTGGGCAATGAGGGAACGGAATCCACAGGCTGATGAGTTGAACGAGAATTTCACGCTTTTGGGTCGAGGTGTCGACTTTAAAGGCATCGTGAGTTTTGACGGAACCGTGCGCGTGGATGGTCGCGTCGAAGGGGAAATTCGTACCACTGGTACGTTGATTGTCGGCGAGCATGCCGTCATTAAAGGGATCGTCTCAGCGGGTGTCTTGATGAATAGCGGGAAGATCAACGGGACGATCACGGCGAATGAAAAAATTCAGATTCTCAAGCCGGGAATCCTCGTCGGAGACATTCGCACTCCCATAATCGCTATTGAGGAAGGGTCCCACTTCCATGGGATGTGCGACATGGGAGCAAATCAATGGCATGACGAATTGCCGGCACCCATAGAGGGCCCACCGACTCTATCGGTCACAGCACACTAGCGCAGGCACCCATCCCTCTAGCCCTTCCTCGCGCTCCCCGGTACAATAGCGCCCTATGACTGGTCCGACTGTCTTGATCGGAATGAGCGGTGGAGTGGATAGCTCCGTCGCGGCTGCCTTGCTCGTCCGCCAGGGCTATGACGTCCGTGGCGTCACTCTTCAAGTTTGGGAGCATGAGGACGAAAAGGTCGCCCCATCGAAGCGGTGGCAAGAACGGGGCTGTTGTAAGATTGGTATTGCCAAGTTCGTCGCGCAGAAGCTCCGGATCCCCTATGAGGTCATCGACACGAGGGAGAGGTTCCGTACCGGTGTGATCGACGATTTTCTCCATGGATACTTGGACGGGATCACTCCTAATCCCTGCGTCCGCTGCAACGAACGTGTGAAGCTTCGCAGCCTGGTTGAACTTGCTCGGGAACGAAGCATCGACTACGTGGCGACCGGGCACTATGTTCGTGTTGCAACATGGGAGAGCCGTTATCTCCTCCAAAAGGCGGCAGATCCCCAAAAGGATCAAAGCTATTTCCTCTATCGTCTGAATCCCTCATGGCTCTCTCAGTTACTCTTTCCGGTTGGAGGCATGCACAAGTCCGACGTCTGGCGCGAAGCTGAAGGCCTGGGCTTGCCGGCCGACGAACTCAAGGAAAGTCAGGAAATTTGCTTCGTCAGTCATGGCAACTACCGAACCTTTATCGAAAAGGAAGCACCCGCTTCCAGAAAGCCCGGACTCTTCGTCGATATCCATGGAAATCAACTGGGGGAGCACGACGGCATCGCGTTCTATACGCCAGGCCAGCGCCGTGGTCTGGGTCTTGCGGTCGGCGAGCGATTGTATGTTCAGAAAGTGCTACCCCAAACCAACACGGTCGTACTCGGACCGCAAGAGAATCTCCTCTGTAATACCTGCAACGTCACCGAGCTGAATCTGTTTGACCCTTCCCTCATTGCCGAATCTCGTGATGTACACGTGAAAGTCCGCTACGCCACACCCGAAACCTCAGCCACCGTCTCGCCTCTTAGCAGTACGACTCTGCGTATCCAGTTTCATCGGCCCTTGCGGGCATTGAGTCCAGGGCAATCTGCTGTCTTCTATGA
>AF_2010_repII_A1DRAFT_10000064_pt1 | contig 16316 bp, 15 predicted proteins | sample AmaForreplicIIA1_FD_9195 | JGI IMG/M metagenome (IMG submission 9195)
TGAGTGGGTGAGTGGGTGAGTGGGTGAGCTCGATTGAACGATTGAACGATTGAACGCAGGAGGCACAGGGGAATTTCAACNAATGAATACCTCTATTTTCAAGGTGCTGTTGAAGAGTAAAAGAATTTAGATCTTGCTCGACCAAATTGTTAAAGCTGTGACCAAATCTGTAGACGGTGCTAAAAATTTTAATTTTGATTGATAGAATGTGGAAAAACTCTATAACTCTTCGCAGGAACCAAATAGTCTATCACTTTATGTTCAATCCAAGATGAAACCAGATTATTTCATTGTTCCTCTTAGGCACAATCGCTTAACGGTATTGTCGTACAGTAACCTTATGGGGTTTGATTATAATCGCCTGTTCTGGAGGTTCATACGTCAAGCTGGCAAACTCTTGTTTCAGTTAGGTACCGCTGTAGTATGCTGCAAGTGTCCCTCGATTTGTATTCCTCATTCTCTTGTGGCGCTGGGATTTGCAGAGAAAATTTCAATAATGTCTGTTAGCTTAAAAATGCAGTGATAAGACCATTTATTTACAGGGTATACAGGCGAGTTACACAAACATTATTTGGTCAACGTAAACGTTCTTCCCATGATCAATGTAATGAGAAGCTAAAAATTGTAATGAGATGCTTAAAAACCGACTATTTGAATATACAGGATGTTCTAAAGTCTAGCCTAGCTCAAATTTAACGTGCCACTTTTAAAGTATTTTCAACACTGTTTTCCAAGCTTTCTTTTATTACTATACTTCATGTAGCTTGCTTTCATCAAATGACTTTGAATTATGCCAACTATATCTAAAATAATCCATACACCATTCATGAAATAGTGGGTCTTCGCTGTAAAACACTGAATTCATATCTGCTTCTTCCTGGCCTTTAGCCATGGGAAACATGACAGTTGCTTGTTTTTCATTTAACACGGTCGCTATTTGCATTCTGTCCACCATTCTTCTTTCTACTATGCCATCTTTTATTAAGTTGTTAAAACCAGCACTTTCCAAAAGTTCACTTCGCTTCTTTGGGACCATAGCCTTTTGTGGGAGAATATAATTAAATTTGATACCTCCTTCTACCTTGATTTTTGGTATCACAGTTTCAATCAAATCCAGAGGAATTTGTGGTAGCATTCCAAATATGTACTCCCTAGATTCTCTGTAAATTCGCTTCCATAATTCAATAACAGCTACAAGTCCAGAAACATATTCACTATTGTTCAAGGCACCAATTCTCTGAATGAACTTCATTCTAGTTTCTGCCCCTAGAGTATGGGTTGAAAAGTATTCCTTATTTCTTGATAAGAAATCGAAAGTTGAAATTTGAGTTATGATTGCATTTCCAAAAGTTGTTAAAGAAAATATTCCTGCGGAATCTTTTTCTATTAAACCGGCATCTAATAATCTATTAAGATTTCTATGTATTTCTTGCATTGTAATATTTAAATTCTTCGCTAATTTTGATAAGTTATAAGATCCATCGGTTTTAGACTGTTTTTTATTTAGTTTAAATAGTATAGATAGCCTTTGATCGCTAGCTAGCTCAAAGAATATTTGCTGCGTACTTTCTATTGATGAATTCAATGTCGTAACCGAATTCTTAGTTAAATTGGCGTCGTCTGAGTACATGCATATCTATAAATAATGTACTTTATGAAAATCTTTTCTATTCCCTGACCAGTTATTATAGTAATAAAATCTTGATGCCAGTTATAACTGAATAGCTTTATTTGATGCCTTAATTGAATTTATTGTTAATTTGCTTTTTTGGCTATAGCAATTTAGGCCTTTATTAAATGAATTTTGAAACTCCTGCTCATCTCGTACCCTTGGCCTATATTATCTGCATGCTAAACTAGCGATCAAAATCTAGACTGCAACATGATGTTCAGGTTTCATAATATCATTCGTTGTGTTGTCATAGTAGGACATCATAAATCTAATTAAATTTGTACTAATGTGGCAATATGTTAATTTTGTTATAAATAAGAGCCATAGGGAATGTAAAACTCTTACAACCAAATCCTAATAAATACGCGGTAGAATCTGAAAATTTGAAAATTGACTTGTGCTTAAGCCTTGTGATACAGGCATATTCTAGCGANGCTTATAAACATTATATAGGTTATTAATTCATATGCAATTACTAGAAGATAAAGTAGTGGTAGTAACAGGATCTTCGAAAGGGATCGGATTTTCGATATCAAAAGAGTTTGCAGAAAATAACGGTGCGACAGTAATTGTTTGCTCTAGGAATAAGGAGCAAGCAGCTCAGGCAATAAAGCAGATCAAAGGTAGGGTATATGCTGCAGCACTCGATGTGACCGACAACTCTAGCATTCAAAAATTCATTAAGGAAATTTTGTCTGAACACAAAAGGATTGATATCCTAATAAATAACGCTGGCTATCCATTTGATCGTGATATCTGGTATAAAAGATTTCATAAGGTAACAGATGAGGAACAAGAGAAAATCATAGAAGTGGATCTATATGGCTCTATTCGTCTATCAAAAGCGGTTATTGGTTCTATGCTTCGAAACGGAATCAAGAACGGAGGGGTGATAATAAATATTTCCTCAACTCCTGCGATCGGGGGGCATGTTGAAGGCTCGCCGTACACCATAGCAAAAGCAGGAAATATTGCACTGACAAAGTGTATTGCATTGGAATATGGCAGTGAAAACATTCGCGCATATACTCTTGCTCTTGGAAATATATCAACACTAGCAACATATGGATCAATGACTGATGATGATCGGGCAAAAGCGGCTGATGAACCATCAATAAAAAGATGGGGTAAGCCGGAAGAAGTAGCTAAAGTAGCAGCATGTGTTGCAAGCAATAATTTCTCTTTTGCCACAGGAAATACTATCGTAATAGATGGTGGGACTGTTTTATTGTGATGATGAGCTATGTACTTGCTATTTAACAACAAAACAGGCACATCATGAACTTTATCCATATTGTTTTTTTCAGTTTCCTTTTATTACACAATTATAGATTCAAGGCCCTTTGAATGGCTAATTAGTAATACGACAATGAAATCAGGCTCTAGAAATAATAGGTAAGGTAATTACTATGAATAAGATAGGGATGACAACTCAAGTTCCAGTTCCAAAGTCTTTATTCAATTGATATTTTTTCAACTAATGATTAATTATAAAACATTCACTATCACATTGTTAATTACCCATTTCTACTAAAATAATTATTTTCTGATTAATAGACATATACCTGGATTGAGATGAGGTTAGATAAATGAGAACATCAAAATTTTTAGAGCTGTTGTGGAATAGTAGGATGAGAATTTAGCAATATTTACTGTGCGGACCAGAAATGTGAGGTCAAATGAATTGTAGATCTAGGATTATCATTACTTGATTTATTCCGTGAGATCACAGGTCGAAAGTAACTCCATTGAGACTATTTGATTTCGAAAAGGTCGATCTCACCGCTGTCAACTGGGCATTTTTTGGACTGCAATTTGTTATATCTAATAAAAGTAGCAGTCCAAAAACACGAATGACATACACCTAAATGTGCCGTCATTAACTTGAGAGAGATTCTATAACAAATTAACATATCGGAATAGAATAATTGACAAGAAGATTAAATCACTATGAGGTTTTCAGAACATTAGCCATGATTGTTATCCACACCCTCTATTAAAATAATCAGGTTTTTCATTATGGATTCATATGTCCTTCTCAGTTCAGTTTGTCTTTTCAAAAGTCGGATCTGATTGTGAAGTTTGAAGAACATCTTCTATTATAATAGTATCCATCTGGGCTAAGTTCATTCAGCCTTCCCAATTTACTTATATATTTTTGCATGGATCATATATAAGATATTATTTGCTCCCGGGATGACAAAACATTCGCAGGATTCTTTGTTTGCATCGTATTGATATCCCATTAATTTGAATCCCACTTGATAATAAAACTGGAAGATTATAAGTATAAGTGTCAGATTATCATCAAATGACAAATCCTGATATTGTGAACAATAACAATAGATTGCTTAACTAATCAAGTGCACGCTCAATTGATACCTAAATAAGGGGTGATGGAATACTTGAAATTGAATCGCCTTAAGGATCTTTGATATACTTCGATGATTCAAAAAATGAAATTAACGCTATTTTATTAACAGATTTAGTATTTCTACTAGATGCAAACATCCGCATTTCTTAAGTTGTGGTAATCAAGTATGGATGTGTATCATGTTTTCTATTATTTATTCTCCTATTACCTTTACTAGTACCCTTTTGCTACGTTGCCCATCAAACTCCCCATAAAATATCTGTTCCCATGGGCCAAAGTCTAGTCTCCCATTGGTGATTGCAACTAGGACTTCCCGTCCCATAATCTGGCGCTTCATGTGAGCATCGGCGTTGTCCTCGCCTGTTTCGTTATGTTTGTATAGTTCAATTGGACCATGTGGTGCTAATTTCTCAAGCCATATGTCAAAATCTTTATGCAATCCGCCTTCATTATCGTTTATGAATACACTGGCTGTAATGTGCATAGCATTCACCAAACATAAACCTTCCTTGATCCCGCTTTTTTCAACAATATTTCTGACTTCCGGGGTTATATTCACAAAGGCACGGGGTGTCTTGGTATTGAATGTAAGGTATTCTGTCTTGGATATCATATTTGAGTCTCATATTTCATTAAGTTATATTTGTAGGGTTTGCGCATCTATCCGCCATAACAGGTAGAAGCTATTGTGGCTCGCGGATTATCTACTGTAGGGTTGTCTTAGACCAACCATTTGTCTATTGACTATGTTTTGTAGTCAGCAACAGAAATATTATCTACACTTTCTACTTTCCTTGATTTTTATTCTCCACTAAAACTATACTCTAAATTGACGTTGCGATTAGATTGACATCTGCTTTTACCGACTTAAAATTGGAAGGTCTGATCGCTATATTGAGATTGAAGTAAATCTGAAAAAGTAGCTTTTGGATATATACGGTAAGAATTGAATTGGATGTGCCAACTTATGGAATGCTTACAAACCCTTTACATAAAATATTGAATGAAATAAGTAAAATATATGAGCTAAAATTTGAATATGCCGAGGTAGGCATTGAGGGACCTGAAGGTAATCCACAATTAATTAACAAGAAGAAGAATGAGATAACACGGCTGCTTCACAACTTTAAACATGAACCTATCGGTCACACAGCCTTTTGGATAGATTTGTGTTCAGACTTCTACTATGTTAGGCATGCGTGGATCCTAGAAGCAATGAGAGAAATTGGGACAGCAAAAAAGATAGGGATAGATCTTATAAATTTTCATGCTAATCTCAATGGCATGTTTTACGGTGAAAAGAGAAAACTCCTTTTGGAAAATTTGGTAGAGAGTCTCAGGGAAATTGTAAAGTATGCATATAAGTGTAATATGCGTGTTATGTTAGAGAATGTACCACTTTCGAATAGCATACATGATGTGGTTGAATTTAAATATATCATCGAAAATGTTGATTCGTTGTTTGTTCATTTAGATATCCCTCATGCTTTCACTTCTGGAGGGATGGATTCGGTATTTGGCTATATTAATACATTTAGAGACAGAATTATCCACATTCACTGGCACGACAATCACGGTAGAACAGACGAGCATCTCCCGATAGGGGATGACCTAATAAACCACAAAAAAATAATCAAAGTACTTAAGAATATTGAATATAATAGAACAATTACTTTGGAAGTTTTTACGAATAATAATGATGCTAAAACATCTGCAGATAAACTCCCCTTCCGTTATTTTTGAATTCTTTTTACTGTCAAAAAATAATCTCTAACGCTTACCTGAGAAGTACAAACACAGGCCTCCATACTTGAACACGTTGATTTCTCAATAAACGATACATGATATTTCTTTATTACTATGCTTTAAAAAGACAATGGGTACAAATAGACTGAGGTAAAGTAATTAAAGTAGCAAGAACGATCACATCACCTATTACCAAATAACCTGTTATCCGATGTGAGAAGGAGCTAAGACGGTTGACCATTTTTTACGTAGAGAACATTATTTATCGGATCATAGCCAAGCTGATCTAAAGTCAGCACTTTGAATCCATTATCGTGTAGGTATTTCATCTCTTGGTCAAAAAGGTTTATTGTAATTTCGGCAGCATCTTTGCTGAAGCTTACATCAGGATATGTAACAAGATTATGATATATGACTATCGGAATAGCATTTATGATTCTGTTGTTATTATATTGAAGTTGACTATTCACTTCCGCTACAAATTTTTGAAACATTTGTTCATTGTTGTAAGAATGACAAATACTTGCACATACACCTTCTTCTGAATCATAGCTACCGTCAATATGTCTATGAGTCCAACTCTTAATAGAGTATCTATTATCAAAAGTCAATTTACCTCCATTACCAGCATAGGTTTTACAATCGGTTTGCGGATGATTTTTTAATCCATCGCAATGCAAAAATGTAAGTGGATAGCCACTATCAGTCCTTGCCAGATCATAGTTTTTCGCAACGATCTCAACTACTGTATTGTTTTGTGAACCTTCACTATAGGGGTAGGCAAAGATCGGAGTAATAAACCCGTGATTAAGAAAGCACTGTTTTGATTGACCTATTTGATAATTTAGATCGGTAGTTGATAAAGTGTTAAGATGTGCATGAGTCATAGTATGTGATTCTATATCCATCCCATCTTGTTTTAATGCTGCAATGTCCTGCCAGTTCTCCTTATTTTTGGGCAATGATCCTATCCAATTGCAAACTTCGAAAAATGTTGCTTTAAATCCATATTTGTCCAGGATTGGTTTAGCATACAAGGATTGACTCTTAAACGAATCATCAAAATTTATGATTACCACTTTATTATTTATGCCATCATTAGCCCTGCTAGCACTTGTATTGTCATTAGGAACAGTCTTACCACTGGACACTTTTGGAGTCGAGTGGGAAGGTGCATCTAGTTTGACCTCACTATTACCAGAAATATGTGATTTTCTATTATGAGACGATAAGGGTTTACTATCTACCGGCTGTAGAAGAGGTAATAAACCACCAACGATCATTAGGGCTATGGCCATCCCCACTATAGTAGCAACAGAGATTCTGGGATTCGTAACCTTAGGTCCGTATTTCAAGCTTACAACTGTATAAAGAGACTTATCTATATTTGTTATCGACTAAGAACCCCTCAAAGCTCGCAATCTACTCCAAATTCGCCTATAGTTAGTTAAAGATTAGCGCCTAAATGTACTTTGTCACATCGTCGATTATGGTACCAAATGAGATAAGTTCACTGTACCATGGGATACATGCTAAAAAGAAGTAGAAATGAATATAATTTGTTGTAACTGTGGTTATGATAAACGAAGATAGGCCAAAAACAATTATGAAGATACTTGAGACGGCACTTGTGAGCAACGCAGCTACTCATAAAGTTAATGAACAAATAAGAGAAGCGAATTATCATACAATTTAAAAATGTACCTGGAAATTTGATTTGGTATTATGGGAAGGGAATATTTACTACCTTGAGCTTGTACTTATTCTTGCTTTCAAGACTATGTTGATTGTGTTTGTTATGTTGTTGATAATTATCATTGATGCCGTCAATCCCACTAACATCATTATGGTTATGATCGTTCTCGCTGTTTGAACTGGTATCGTGTATAGAAGTATCTAGACCTCCGCCATCATTTTGATCAGATGATTCAGACTCCTTAGAAGATTATTATTAGTGTTGTTCTATATGTTTTATTAATCAATGATGGAACTATCTACAAAATTGTAGCGTCGTCTCCTAATGATTTTGGTTTCTTTGTTGATTTGGTGTAGAGGAGCTGAAATTGAGTTATCTTGCTTCCTTTTAGCGCTAATAATCTCTCCTTTAATTACTGTTGGCTTTGGTATATTACCACCAAATACTTTTACTCTTAACAATGATCGTTAGAAGTGATGTCTGGATTTACGATATGACAAAATGTGGTAATGTCCTAATGAAATGGAGGTTGTTTTCGTATAAATTCTGTGCCATCAAATATAAATTCAGTGTCATTATCAAATTTCATTCCTCGTCTAAATAACATTTCATTGAAATCCTCTCTTGTTACGATTTTAGCATCTCTTGGTTTATCATTTTCGACCAGTTCAGCACAGAACACACATCCATCTCTATTGTCAGCGCCAAGAAGTTTTTCACCTTCATGGTTTTTATATAGTCTAGTTTCACCTACTCTGTATGTCACTTTGAGATTAATGATAATCGTAACTATTTAATTTTCCTTGAATTTCTTGGTAAAACCCAGATTCGATCTGCCTTACATTTAATAACTCTAATGCTAACGACAAATTGCATTCTAATGTATGATGAATATTTGAGCCTCCATCTCAGAAATCCAAGAAATTATCTCATAATTCTAAACGTACCAACCATCATTTCTACAGTTGGTAGAAATTTGTCAAAATCTTGATTTCCAGAACAATAGGTTATGACAATTTCTTGATTTTGTACAGAAATGATTTTCATTCCCTTTTTGTACATGTTATTGTCTAATGGATCAGTATAAGTGTATACCAATTTTGAACACTCGAATTCTCCCATCTTTTTATCATAAGATTTTTCTAGTAAGTTGACATTATCAAAGCAAATATCCAGTAGGTGCATCTCATAATTTGTGATTTCTTGTAATGTATCAAAAGTGTCTTGACTAGGTATGGCTCTTTTAATACTAACTACCACTGAAGTAATGCATTCATTAAATAGCATATCCCTTATCTTTTGAAGCATTATTTTTGATTCTACTTTGCTTGAAAAAATTGGGTTAGTGAGAGCAAGAAACATTACGACCAATGTAAGATCAGTACTTCGCATCTCATGTTTAATCCACTCTGAGGGATATTGTATTGATGCCCCAACGGTCACATTCTTGTAAACTGAAAAGCCCTTGACGGTGTTTGATAGTATTACAGATGATGTGGTTTTCATGGATTGAGCTATCGGTGATAACATAGGTAGTTTTTCTAATCACATTGTTTTATCATTTGCTCACTTATGAGCCATATTTTGAGGACTCTTCTGAAGTGAGGAATGCTTATTTTTATCATGTATAAAATGTAAATTAATGGTGGCGATTCTGTCTAAATGCCTGTTCAGGAACCAACTATACTGAACCCGTTCATCTTATTGAATCAATCTGTCGCATTTCCAGCCAGTCTTCTGATTACAACTGCATCCATTTCTTTGTGCTGCATAATCGCATTTTACTTTTTTAGATCATACAAGTTCTCTGGGTTTAGATACCTTCTTGGAATACCGATCGGCTTTGCAATCCTTGGGGCATCATTTGTATTCGAACACTTGAGCTTGATCAATTATAGTAATTATCTATTGTATCATATATCCTTGTGGATGCAACTATCACTACAATCCGAAGCATTGGCTTTAATAGCTTTATCATATATGTTAAAAAATCGTATTGGCAATAGCGGTAGAGGCGATCATACTACCGCTGAACTGATCTTCACAAAAGTACTGATTCATTATAACATGTCTTCTAAAGTGAGAGGGTTTTTGGTTGGTGTATTACCTATAATTGTAATTTTGCTTCCGCTAATCATCACAATATCTACACTTTTCATACGACCGTTTCTTAATGATGTTGAACTTTCGGATCTGAGCATCTATACGAAAATTTTTGATATGATAGTTCTTGGCTACGTTTTCAAAAGCACGATTGAATCCTTGGTGAAAGGAGCCAACATTAAATTACTCTACGTGCCAGCTGCATTTGCATTACTTTGGCTTGGACAGTATTCGTTGATGATTAACTACTTTGATAATGACTCAATTCCATTTATTGGATCAATAGTTGCACGACTTGCAGGACTAGCTTTATTTGTCTATGCTATATATTATGCAATGTCTGGTGGAATAAGGAGGGAAATGGAGATTGAGGCAAGAAAAAAGACATAAACTTCAACTCTTTTATGAAATACTATGTGCAATAGAAGAGAACACTATCGATAATGAGGCCGCAAGGCCTACTCGCGTTCAACATAGCTCAAGGTTGTCCTATGATAAGATGATGAACCATTTCGATGAGCTTGAGAGAACGGGAATGATATGTCGGTTGAATGGTGGACTGATATCAATAACCAGCAAAGGTAGGGAATTCAGCAAACAGTATAGTCAACTGACAAATCTAATTAAGAGTGTTGGTTTGTAGTCTATAAGGATTTGGAGTTTTGATACACAAAGTTGAAATAACATATTCTAATAGCTGGATATATATTTCATAGGGGACTTGAAAGTTCAGCGGACTGAATTATTCTGTAGCCATGGATCACCCATGGGCCTAGCGTAGATCAAATTTTACCACAATCTGTCATGTGTGCAGCAAATAGATGCGCCAAATAACACATAGTTTTGCTAACTCTTCCGTTATCAATAGCGGTTTATTCAAGTTCCATCATGTTAGGCTGATGCAATAAACAGAAACCTACTAATCACCTAAAGATATGTAGATACTGCTGCCTGGAACTGGACATTTATATTTTCCTAGCTTACTTGTTGGCCTAAGAACGGATCTTTAAATAGCGCAAGTAGATCAATTATCTGTGGTTAGAGACAAATCTAGACTTCCGTTTGAAGTCACAAAAGATGAAGGAAAGCAGCTAAAGCAAGAACGGCAACGCAAAGAGAACAGTAAAAAAAGGATAGAGGTGTTGGTAAATCCAGAGAAAGCTGTTGCGGTGTTGTCAGCACTAAGGAAAATGAATCTGGAAGCTACACTTTATGATTCAAAAGGTTATGGAAAAGAAAGGCAAATGGTATCTGGGGGAGGAAGAGGCACAACTAGCATAGAATTGCCTTCCACAAGACATACAGTAATGACAATAATAGATTCAGAGAGACTAAAAGAAGTGATAGGTGCAATTAAAACTACTACAACCAAAAGTAGGCCTGGTGGAATAATAGTAGTTTCTTCTATTGAGTATTTGGAATATATGTAGGAATATAAGTAGGTTAGAGGTAAAGATCTGTGTTCCAGTAAATTTCTCTGGATCTCATCTGAAAAGATATGAGCGTTCTTAGAGATATGAAAGGATTACCTTACCTATATCGTCTAGTAGGGCAGTGAATACATTCATTCTCTTAGATTCTATTAATATTATTGCAAGTATTTCCTAATCGGAAGATCAGGATCTTGTTATGCAATGCCATTAGAAACATGTTCCATCCTTTCTTTGTCGTGTTGACTATCTGAAATGACAGAATAGAATTGTTCTGCCCATATCTAAAGGATCAAATCACTGGTAGGCGTCATGAGTTACATACAATCATTAAATCCTTTTCCCGAAGGCTAAAGTTGCTATGATGTTGCTGTTTTTCAGATTTGTTACTTATCGCGTTTATGTCTAATATGGAATAACAGTAGTCGGCCTCTTTTTCTATTGTGATTTCAATATATTTATCAAATCGTGGAAAAAAGGGTTTTACAATATGTAAGAGATTGATTATTATTATGGTGATGAGGTAAAGATATCAGAAATAAGATACTGTTATTATTAAGAAATGAAGTTTTCTTTATCGAATTTGCTATCTCCCTTAGAATCACTTTTGCTTCATTAGCATTTAGCTGTGGATCTTCTAAAAACATTTTGAGCAAATTAGAAATCACAACAAGCTTGGTGTTAAATTTTTGTATTATATTTGGAAGTTCATTTATTATTAAATGAGCTAACTGATATATTGTAAAGGATCTACTCACAATTATTCTCTGTAAGACATTTCTGATATCCAATCCATATTGTCTAGCAAAACTTATACACTGGTAGATATCAGAGCAGTTTCCTGCATCAATAGTTATAACACTGGGAGAATTAAGCCCACCATGTCTTTCAGATAACAAAGCACGAACATACAGTCTTGTAAGAAATAACTGGACATGTCTTGCAGAACCAAGAATCACTATCGTCTCACCAACTTTAAGGTTCAAGATGGGATCTATTTTATCAATATTGAAAGTTAATCGGCTACTGATTTCATCGGCTGTTTGGAAACTTGGTAATGTAAATGGTGATGATGAAGAAGACGATAAATAAACAGAAGATTGTTGTAGGTGTTGTTGTTGTTGTTTTAGTAATAGTTTTGTTGTTGCTGGTTTCCGTTCTCTTTTCAGAGTTCCCTCTGAAATTAAAGACCCACATTCCGGACATTCTTCTGAAATAGACGATAAATAAACAATCCTATGTAACTGCCGTGGCTCCTCCTCACCGCCTGTTTGCTTTAAAACAAATCCACAACATGAGCACGAATATTCGTAAAGCTCATAGGAATAGTCAACAATAAACTGCGTTTGAAATCTACAAATTGTACGGTAATGTACCTAATAAAGACAAAAGTGAATAGTCTCACAGAACAAAATGATATAAAATAACTCTAATTTCCTACGAGAGAAAAGCTGGAATTTCAACGTGTGCTAATGTCACATTTATTGTTCTTTGGTAGCTAGAAAATACTGCACATAACACAACTAGCAATAACATGTAACGTAAAGTAATCATTTACACATACTAATAATAATTATTGTGTAGCTATGAGCGGTCGACACTAGAACAATACTACAGGTGTTCTTGACATAATAGAAGGTAGAATTAGAGAAGCCTATTTGCAGATCCAATCCAATATGCCAACATCTTGTTTAAAGACGAACTTTTTTTTATCTTACCATTAGCTTGAAATATATCCCTACACATCGTTTATTATTTAGGAGCCATGATATTTACGACTAGATTGACGTTTAGAATTATAGAAAAGTTCAATTTGTTAGATGTTCATTTGGTCAAATACATAAGTAGACAATAGATACAATAGGATGAGATTAACAGAATTTCGAAAAACCTGGATAATAAGACAAGTACGAAAATATGCTGACCAGATTGGGATACCCCAAAACGAAATTCCGTATACCATTCTCACAAGAAAAGAATGGCTTGAACTACCAAAAGAGATAACAAAAGGGAAAAGGACAATAACGCATAGAATTTACGGGACGATTCAATCTCCCGATTACACCCCAATGTTCCTAAACGTACGCAAACACAAAAACCTGAATGAGATAAAAAAGACAATAATTCGTCAGTTATGGCTTTGTAGATTTAGTAACATTCAAAATGGCAAGAATGTCACAGACAAGAATATCGAGCAAATATTGAAAGGTAAGCGTTTCCCCCGGAAAGGAGCTAACACAGACTTAACTAGCTATAACTAATGAAAATCAACATATTTTTGACTGACTTAACGACAAAGTTTTTCTTCATAGTTTTCTTTCAGCTATGACAGATACAATTAATATCAACAATTGATATGCAGCAGTGGTTTCCTAACATAGTATTCAAGACTTTTGTATAACATAGTATTCAGTCACTATTAGAAATGCAAAAAAAGGTTACAACGACTTGCAGACAATATTTTAGATGTAACTAAGATCGAAAGCCAACTTTTGCAATTGAACAAGGAATTGATCATCTAAATGAAATAATTTCCAATGTAGTCCAGGATTATAGAAACCAAATTATTGAATCAAGAAAACGAATCAAACCGGTATTTAATGATCCTTGACCGGCGTGATCATCGAGGCAGACAAGGATAGGATCACCCAGGTTATTTCCAACCTTTTGAGTAACGTGATAAAGTTTACCAAAGACGGAGAGATATATCCACTCAAATACAGGAGGGTAAGATTTATGCAGGTCATTTAATTACGAGATCTTTAGACCTAGGAGAAAGCAGGACTGCTTTAGTAGCTGTAAAATAAAAGATACAGATATAGGAATAGATCAAGAGATTTTTCCCAACTTATTTAAGAAATTTACTTCGAAATCAGGAACAGGATTAGGATTATTTATCTCGAAATATATTATTGATGCCCATAACGGCAAAATATGGGCTGAGAATAACCCCGATGGAATCGGAGCTACATTCGTCTTTAGTCTTTCCCTAAGTCAACATACATAGTTAATTGTTAGTTCATATTTCGGTATTCAAAACCAGCATGGCCAGTATGAAGTTTCAGCGAATTCTATTGTATCGCTTGCTTCGGTTGCTATTCTAAGTTAGCCATATAAGGACTTGATATCTAACTTCCAATATTCAAATTGATTTGCTCGCCATCCCTAAGAATAATGTTGCTAAAATTAGAGACTGGATGACCATTAACAGTTGCTCTTACTGTCTTACCAGTTGTATCTAAGCCTCCCCATATATTTAGAAATTCGCCTAGTGTGTATGTTCTGTTTACTATTGATTCTACATGGATGATGCCACTAGAATCATGAGTATGCAGTGGTGCAAACCCAGCTGTACCATATTGATCGAGAGAATGATCCTTCCACAAAGATGAATCAATTCCTATCTGTGATGGAACGGTAACCGGACTACCATCAACTGTAACATTAAGCCGCGGATGGATGTGTACTACTAATGGTTTAGGTCCCTGTAAGGAATAGAGGGAAGTAGACGCGATTCCAAATATTATAACGGCTGCAACAATAGGAATTATTATCATTATCATATTTCGTCTTCTTCTACGTCTACTAATTGCGACGTAACTATCATCTCTTTTCTTCTGTTGATTTTTTTTATTACCCACTTCTCAGCTCAGTTATGATTAATCTTGAGGTCTTATATTAATTCCTATAGTTTAAAACAAGATTCTTGATGTGAAACCAAGGTCGGCGTCTAGCTACACGTTCCTATTGTAGAACACGCTTGATAAGCTAAATAGAATGCTGATAAAAGCTTGATCCCCATCCTAGAAATGCTTCTAACAGCTCATAGTATTAGAGGGGCCAGAACAGCTTTATATTTTATCTCATTTATAGTGCACCTGGCTGGTCATTTTTCTGGAAGAATGGGAGATAGGAGTGTTTAGAAAATTCAAAAAAATAATTTGTGAAACCATGAATTTTCGCAAAATGGCCATTTTTGGGCCAAACAGAGTTTAGCACTAGTCAAATCTAATCTAATCTAATATATGAGAGTCACAGGCTGCCTACTCACATGTTGATATACGGTATCATAGCTGTCACCTACATATGAATAATTCCTTAATTTGACAAAATACTTCTAAGATGAGATAACAAACCTTTCCCCAATTATCCATTTGTGAGGTCCGTGTTCAATTTAATCGATCTTGATTATTCCACTTAATACAAAAACTTCATATCTATTCTTGTCCCAATGGGACGTGTCGTTTTGATCATTCTATTTTCTCTCCTCAAATTAGGTTATTCAACTTGATTATGGATTATATGTAATCATGTTTGTTGGGGATATAGTCCTTATTGAAGTGAATTTGTGCTTTATCCATTTCATTCTGCTGGAGTAATTTATTATATATCTAGTTATATGTGGTACATCCTGCTCCATTTTTTCCAGTCCAACTAGTAACGTATTTCTATCCGGTAAAGGGAAAACAAGAGCATGCAAATTCTCAAAATCCAGGTATAGATGACGTAACATTCCAAGTTTTGGTAAGAATTTGTAAAATGGGTGATGAAGAAAGGTTGATGACCTTACCAATTCTCCCATCTCTTGTGTATTAAGCAAAAGAGTAATATCTTCTCTCATTCTGAACTGGCGGAGCGTTCCCAAAGGTGTTATTAGGCTCACAGAACCCATAGTTTCGGTGAACGACTCGCCAATGAGAGTGAGGACCATATGCTCAAGATAGTTAGATCGATGGACGACTTGTCGATTGAGGCTATGCTTTGGAAGCTACGGAACTTAAAACATGCATCCCAAAGATTTGAAGAAATAATACGTGAAGAGCGCTAGCTAAGAGAGAAAACAAAAGATAACTTCTACCCTATTTGATAGGGAAAATAAGAATTGAACTGAAGGGTTCATCTTCAAGTTCAAGGCGCGCTAAATCATTATCTAGTTACCACAAAATCATTAAGGAGGGGTCGACTTATTTTCTCGGGAATGGTACATTAACTGCTGCATTCCTATTGAAAAAAGATATATAACATTATATGATACACCCATGTGATGTATAATAGAATAGCATTTCTCATTACAGCGACGATACTTTTGACAGCCATAGTATCGATTGCTCTCTTTAATTCCAAAGCAGCCAATGCGCAAAGTAGCAGGCAAAACCAGACTGGAATGATGAGCACTAACCTCACAAGCTCTATCCCGTTAAATCCTAGTCTAAGCCCCAAAGCCATCATATCACAAGTACATGTCAGTTTAGTCAACGCTTCAACAACTGCAGAAAAATCGGTAGGAACCAATGC